>Ga0180434_10008125_pt1 | contig 11673 bp, 9 predicted proteins | sample SS_ome_7_FD_132453 | JGI IMG/M metagenome (GOLD analysis project Ga0180434, IMG submission 132453) | Hypersaline lake sediment archaeal communities from the Salton Sea, California, USA - SS_1_D_2 metaG | ecosystem: Environmental > Aquatic > Non-marine Saline and Alkaline > Hypersaline > Sediment... | reverse complement strand
CTCTCCATCTTATTAAAGAGCGATGGTGCATCCCGAAAGGTGGTAGAGGGCTATCCCCTCCTGGACGTAGCGACCTGCAGTCTGGGTGGAAACCACTTGAGGTCTCTAGAGATCCGGACCTCGCTTGAGGATGTGGATGCAGATTGCTTCCGGGTGGAGCACCACCTTCAGGCCCGCCGCAGCGTATTCCTGGGAAAATGCCTGGCCAATCTGTATTTCCTCGATTCCCTCGGGGAGGGAGGCTATCGCTTCACCCCCCACCTGAACCCCAAGCCTGGAATGGTGGCGGCCGACCAGGTCTTCCGCTCCCCCAGTCTCATCCTGGAGGGTGAATCCGTCTCCTTTGGACTGGTCCCCGACCTGGAAACTCTCGCCGACCTCAACCGCAGGGGGATAAGGACGGCCCTCGTTATGGAGGATGAGACCCTCGCTTTTGGTATCATCGATCACCGGGTGAAGGGTCATGTATATTTCATGCAACGCATCTTCCCGGGGTTCCGCTTGAAGAAAGGGGAGGAGGTGCTCCTCTCCTACTATCTCTTCTGTGCCGAGAAGGAGGGGCACGAGCTGCACCGCCGCATCAACTCCTTCCTGTGGGAGCGCTATGGCAGGCCCAACCTGATGCGGCCTGGGCCCCAGGAGCTCCCATTGAAGGAGGGCGCCGGCCTGGCTGCGGAGTGGGCTTTCCTGGACGAGGAGAACTGGGAGGACCTGCGGCTGGAGGGAGGGGAATGCGGGGGGGTGTACACCTTCAACATGAACTCCAGGTTCCCACCCCGCCGCAGGGACAAGCTGACCAATAACCTCTTTATCTGGCTGCCTGCTCTCTATCCCAGGATTCTGCAGTTCGGCGCCGCCCATGTCACCAGCCATCCCCTCGGTTTCAAGCTCCTGCGCAAGGCGTTGGGCGCCTCCCCCGGTACCCCTCCCGGCACCATCCAGCTGCAGAGCTGGTTCAACAACGTGCGCTCAGCCTACGGGGCCTTATGGCTGGCCAGGGATAAGGGGGACGAGAACCTGGCAGATCGGGCTACCCTGGTAAGGGACCTGGCCCTGCTCGCCCCCCGGGAGAAGGGCTTCTTCCCTGCCGTCCTCTACCTGGTGGGGAACAGGATAGTGTGGAAGAAGGGCACCCGGGCCTTCTTCCACCTCGATAAATATCACCTGGCGGACAACTGCATCACCGCCTACCACCTCCTGGAATGGTATCGCGACCTCGAGCCCGATCCGGCCATCCTGGTGGCCTGCCACCAGCTGGCCGATGCCGTCATGAAGGTACAGCGGCCCAGTGGGGGGTTCCCCGCCTGGCTGGCCTTCAAGCGGGGCCGGACGGCCATCGATGCTCGCCTTGACGAGAGCGCCGAGAGCGCTCCCCCCGTCATGCTCCTGGCGCTCCTGGCCGAGCTCACCGGGAGGGATGATTACCTCGAGAGCGCCAGGGCGGGAGGGGACTTCCTGAAGACATGCGTGCTGGAGCCCAACCTGTGGTACGACTACGAGGCCTTTTACTCCTGCTCCCCCAAGCCGCTGGGATGGATGGATAAGCGCAGCGGGTGCCATCCCGAGAACGCTATGTGCATATATTGGACCTCCGCCGCTTTCCTGCATCTCTACAACGTCAGCGGTGAGGAGAGCTACCTGCAGGCCGGCCGACGCGCCCTCGACCGTCTCTTTGCATATCATCAGGTCTGGGACCCTCCCTTCCTGTCCATCAACGGCTTCGGCGGCTTCGCCTCCCAGAACACAGACGCGGAGTGGAACGACGCCCGCCAGGGCATCATCGCCCCCCTGCTGGTGGATTACTATCACGCCTGCGGGGAGATGGAACTCTTCGAGCGAGGGGTGGCCACCCTGCAGGCCTGTTTCACCACTATGCACCTGGACCGGGAGCCCTTCCTCCCTCTGCGCCCCTCGGTGCGAGGGTCCATCGCGGAGAACTACGCCCACTTCGGGTACGACTCCGCCACCCCCGGATACCTGGAGACGGATTGGGGTGCGGGCTCGTCCATCTACGCCCTGGCCCGTATCATGCGGGAACACGGCCAGGTCTACGTGGACCTGCCGGCCGGACATGCCTTCGGCATCGACGGGTGCCTGGTGAGAGAGATGCGGCTGGAGGGAGATGGGCTTTCGCTTACCATCGAGTCCCAGCTGGAGGGTGGGCGAGAGCTCGAGATAGTTATCGCAGGCGCGGAGGGGTCCCTGCGCCTGTTGGTGAACGGCAATGATACGGGGATCCATAACGCCGATGAACTGCGGCGGGGCATCGAGGTCCCAATATAATAGATGGGGTCAGCCCCCCGCATTCCACATAAAAATCTGGATGGGGTCAAAGCTTCATTCTTCAATTTTCTACATAACCTTATCTAACTTGTGTCTTCCATCATGAAAATTGAAGAATGAAGCTTTGACCCCTTTCTTGTTGGCTTGGATTTATGTGGAATGCGGGGGGCTGACCCCATTTACCCCTTTAGGGGCTGGGGGGGTGGACCAGGGTGGCGGGGCCGGTTTCGATGAGGGCGTTCTCGTCGGCTATCCGCCGCAGTTCCTCCAAGTGAGGCTCACCACCCTCCTTGAACAGATGGGCAAAACGCCTCTGGGGCCGCAGGTAATCCTCCACCGGCTTGCGCTCCTTGGGCCTTCTCACCTTGGTGATGACCCCGTTCTCCACCTCGAAGACGGGAAATAGGTAGGTCTCCTTGGCCAGCCTGGCCAGCTCCACCGAAAGGTTCGATTCATAACCCCACCCCGGAACGCAGGGCACCAGCAGGTGCAGGTACTTGGGCCCCTCTATCTCCAGGGCCTTCTTCACCTTGCGCATCAGGTCTCTGGGCTCCCCCACAGTGGCGGTGGCCACGTAAGGGACACCGTGGGCCAGGGCGATGAAAGGCAGGTTCTTCTTACGCGTCTTGTTCCCCCAGGAAAGCTGCCCCGGCGGGCTGGTGGTGGTGCGCGCCCCCAGGGGAGTAAGGCTGGAGCGCTGGTATCCGGTGTTCATGTAACCCTCGTTGTCATAGCAGACATAGAGGATATCGTGTCCCCGCTCGAACATGCCGCTCAAGCAGCCCATGCCGATGTCGGCGGTGCCCCCGTCCCCGGCCTGGGCGATGATCTTCACGTCGTCGTAGCGGCCCATAGCCTTCAGAGCCACCTCCATCCCCGAGGCCACCGCGGCGGGATTCTCGAAGAGGGAATGGATCCAGGGCACCTCCCAGGAGGAGCGGGGATAGGCGGTGGTGAACACCTCCAGGCAGCCGGTGGCGTTGGCCACTATCACCCGCTTGCCCGCCGCCTTGAGCACCAGGCGGGCGCCGATAGCCTGGCCGCAGCCGGCGCATCCGGTATGCCCGGGCTCCATGAGGTTGATAACGCGGCCCTCTTCTGAGGTCATGCCTCGTCCCCCTTCATCAGGTCATCCCTCAGGGCGCGGAACTCCACGCGGCAGGCGGGATTGGCCACCAGATCCCTGGCCACCTTCTTGATTTCATCGATGGTTATGTCCCTGCCCCCAAGCCCCATGATAAAACTGGATATCTCTGGGGACTCCTCGCCGCAGAAGGCGGCCCGCATCTCCGAGCACAGGGTGCCCTCCAGGCCCAGGGAGATGTCCTTCTCGATCACCCCCACCGTCTGTGCTTCCTTTATGGCATCATGGACGGCATCCTTGGGGAAGGGGCGGAAACAGCGCACCTTGAGGATGCCCACCTTGATGCCCTCCTCCCGCAGCCCGTCCACGGCGTCGCGCATGGTCCCCAACACGGAGCCCATGGAGACCAGGACCACTTCGGCGTCCTCTATCTCGTAGGCATCCACCAATCCGCCGCGGTGGCGGCCGAAGACCTCCTCGAACTCGTCCGCGGACTTTGCGATGACGGAGCGGGCCTCCATCATGTCCATGTGCACGTGATAGCGGGTCTCCATATAGGCGTCCGGCCCCACCATGGCCCCCATGGTGAAGGGGTCGTCGGGATCCAGCTTGTAGGTGGGGTCGTAAGGCGGCAGGTAGCGGTCCACCTCCTCCTGCTCGGGGAGGTCCACCGGCTCCAGGGTATGGGTGAGCACGTATCCGTCCATGCATACCATGACCGGGATCATCAGGTCCTCGGCGATCCTGAAGGCCTGGATATGGGTATCGAGGGCCTCCTGGTTATCCTCGACGAACAGCTGGATCCATCCCGCGTCGCGCAGTGACACCGCGTCCTGCTGGTCGTTCCAGATGTTTATGGGAGCGGATACGGCGCGGTTGGCGCAGGTCATGACCACGGGAAGGCGCAGCCCCGCGATGTTGAAGATGACCTCGGACATAAGCAGCAGCCCCTGGGAGCTGGTGGCGGTGTAGGCCCGCCCTCCCACGGCACTGGCGCCAAGGACTATGGAAGCGGCACCGAACTCGCTCTCCGCCAGGACGTAGCCCGCCTCCAGGCGGCCGTCGGCCACCATCTTGGAGAGGTCCTCCACGATATGGGTCTGGGGAGTGATGGGATAGGCGCAGCAGAGGTTGGGGCGGCATAGCCTCACCGCCTCAGCCACGGCCCTAGAGCCCTCCAGTATCGCCTTCACGCCGTCCTTTCCTCCTCTCCCCTTATCTCAACCGAGCTCCGGGTCCTCGCAGCCCGCCTCCAAGACCATGTCTATATCGTCCACCGGGCACTCGTGGGCACAAATTCCGCAGCCCTTGCAGTAATCCAGGTTGACATCGAACTTCTTTTTATCGATCTGGTAGACGGTACCCTCGGGGCAGCCCATGAAGCACCTCTGGCAGCCTATACACTCCTCTTGTTTATAAACCGGGTGCTTACCCCTCCAGGACTTGGTCTTGTTCTCGAGGGTGGTACCCGGCTTAACGCGTCGGCCTACGAAGATACGCATCAGCCGCACTCCCCCAGGTGTTCGCAGGCCTTCATGGTGGCTACGGCCTCCTTCTCCCCCAGCTCTCCGGGGAACCTGGCCTTGATGGCCCCCACCACCGCGTCCACCTCCACCAGGTTGGTGGCACAGGCGAAGGCCCCCACCATGACCACGTTGAAGAAAGGGCGTCCGATGACATCGAGGGCTATCTTCAAAGCGGGGACGGTATAGACCTTGAAGCCTTCCTCTATGGGCAGTTCCTCGGCGGGGCGGTCGGTATTTACGACCACCTCACCCCCGGGCTTCAGCCCCTCCAGGATGTTGGCAGAATATATGAGGCCCACGTCCTGCACGATGAGGAAATCGGGCTCATAGACCTGCTGGCGCAGGCGGATGGGACTATCGCTTATACGCACGAAGGCCACTACCGGCGCGCCCTCCCTCTCCGCCCCGAAGCTGGGAAAGGCCTGGGCGTACTTGCCGTCGGCGAAGGCCGCCTCGGCCAGGAGTTCTGCGGCGGTGACGTTTCCCATGCCGCCGCGACCATGGACTCTTATCTCTTTCATCTCTCCTCCTGTAAGGATAAGGATTCCCCCGCCGGGAAAGGATTAAACAAGCGGAGAGACGCGGACCTTGGTATAAGAATGGTTTTGGCGATACTGCGAGCATCTCTAACGTCGATATATCTATAATGAATAGACATGGTGAGATCTCTCGCGCAAGAACCATCCCTGGAATACGATAGCGAGTCGGGAGGGGGAGATGATGGATAAAAGCAAGTACGGCAGCAAGGTCGATTTCAGCGACTTCAAACTGCCCGCCGATTTTCTCTTCGGGGCGAGCAATGCGGCCTTTCAGGTGGAGGGAGGATATAACCGCGGCGACGGGCCCTGCAACGACTGGGCGGAATGGGAGCGAACCGGCAAGGTCGAGGCCACCCTGGATGCCTGCCGCTTCTGGGATAACTACGCCGAACATATAGACAAGGCCGCCTCTATGGGATTGAACGGTTTCCGCATGAGCCTGGAGTGGGCGCGTCTCCAGCCCACTACCTCCGAGCAAAAGGGTGCTCCCCCGCCCTGGGACGAGGAGGCCCTGGACCGGTACGCCGAGATAGTGGGGGCGGTGATAGAGGCGGGGATGGAACCGGTTATCACCCTGCACCATTTCACCCATCCCGCCTGGTGCGGCTTGGACTTCTGGCTCGACGACGACTCGGCCGATATGTTGACCACATACGCGGTCAAGGCGGCGGACGAGGTCAATCAACGCCTGGTGAAGGCCGGACATAGGCCCATCAAGCTGTGGGTGACCCTGAACGAGCCCAACCTGCTGGGCCCCCTCGCCTATTTCCTGGGCGAACACCCCCACGAGAAGAAGGGGGTTCCCGCGGCCAGGATGGCGGCCGAAAACCTCATCATCGCCCAGGTTCTTTCATATAACGCCCTGCACGACCTCTACGACGAGAGGGGCTGGGAGAGCCCCATGGTGTCCACCACTACCTATTGCGCCTGTTTTTACAACATGGACAGGGCCATACTCGATATCCTGAGGGCCCCGTCCATGGGCGTGGACAAGGCCGACCTGGGTGATTATCTCATGGCCAGGGCCAAGGATTGGAACCGGGCTTTCCTTGAGATGGCCGTCACCAGGTTTGGCCGGCACTCCCTGCAGACCTATTACTACAAGCTCATAAACTATATCTATTCCAAGCTGTCCAACGCCTCCCATTTCAGCAGAGCCGTCGACGCGGTCTACGATTCGCCCCGCAAACAGCTCTTCGACTACCTCGGCCTGGATATCTACGATCCCTTCGCGGGAGCCTATCTCATGAAGCTCCCCACCCCGCGCAGGATAAAAGAGAAGGAGCCCATCCTTCGCGTGGCGTTGTGGGAGAACGTCTACGAGCCCAGCGAGTTCGGCCAGGTTATCAGGGCCCATGCCAGGGACAGCGGCGACATCCCCGTTTATATCATGGAGAGCGGCATGTGCCACCGCCAGAAGAAGGGGGGAAGTCCCCATCAGCGCTTTGACGGACTCACACGCGATGTCTTTTTAAAGGGAATGCTGGGCGAGATAGTCAAAGGCCTCAAGGAAGGGCTTCCCCTGAAAGGCTATTTTTTCTGGTCCCTCACGGACAACTACGAGTGGGGAAGCTACGAACCCCGCTTCGGCCTGCACGAGTACGACTTCGAGGCGGGGAAGATAATGGAGAAGGACGGCCTTGGCACGGCAGCCGGAAAGTCCTACTCGGAATTGATAAAGGTACTGCGGAGCGGTGACGAGGAAAATATGAGGAAGGCCTTCACCTTATATTGAAGCGTAATCCATGAGTGGTTCATGATACAAACTTAAGTAAGGATAGCGGCGGAAGCATTAGTCATGAGCGAAAAACACGAATCACACCATCATTTTCTGGAGCGAGCAAGGCGCATAGCCTCCCACCTCAGCCTGTCCGACCAGCTGATCCCCCATATCTCAAAGCACCTGCACCATTTCACCCGGGGTATTTCGCCGATTATCTGGATCCAGGGCCAGAACTGCACCGGATGTTCCGTTGCCCTTATGAACAGCGATCATTTCGATCCTTTCGATCTCTGCTTCGACAAGATATATTTCGCGTACCAGCCGGACTTGATGACAGCCACTGGTTGGCAGGCCGAGGAGATAATGGAGGAAGTGGAGGCGGAGACGAGACACGATTATATCCTGGTGGTCGAAGGAGCCATTCCGACGGGAGAGGGGGAGGGTTACTGCTCCTTCGGCCTGGAGCAAACCTCGGAGGAAATGATGGGCAGGACGGTACCCAGAGGCAGAACGATATACAGTTGGCTGCAGGAACTGACACCGGGTGCCGCCGCAGTTATCGCCGTAGGCAACTGCGCTGCCTTCGGAGGGATCCCGGCCGCGAACGCCGAGGTCACCAAGGCCACCGCGGCTCCACAGGTGGTGGCCGGGATAGATGAGGACAAGGCGGTGATATGCGTGGCTGGATGCCCACCCCACCCCGATTGGTTGATGGGGACCATCATGGATGTACTTCTCTGGGTCACGGGTAAAAAACAACAGCCGGAGCTCAACGAGCGCGGTTGCTTAGAGAGGTTCTATAAATCGACCGTACACGAGAACTGCGAGAGAAAGCCCTACTTTGACAGGAAGGAATTCCTCTTGGACTGGAACGATTGCGACGGGATCGAGAGCTTATGCCTTCTCAAGATGGGCTGTAGGGGACTTAAGGCTCACGCCGATTGCCCCACGCGACGCTGGAACAGTGCCACGAGCTGGTGCGTGGGAGTAAATGCACCCTGCCACGGATGTACCGAACCCGGTTTCTATCGCAGGCTGCCCCACGGTCCCAAATAACATGAACCGGACCCCGCGCATTGCCGCGGGGTCCAGAAGATGCGGTTCTTCTTACAGCGGGCTCACGCTTATATCCAGTGTACCCTCGGCGGCGACGGATGAGGTCACGTACAGCACGACATTGCTGCCGCGGTTAGAGGTCTGGACCACCGTGCCGTTCAGCACCGAATAGGTACCCGACGGGAGCACGAACTCCACGTACACCGGGATGACCATATCCAACCCGTTCTCCACCGTCAGGGTATTGCTGCTGCTGCTGCCGTCGTTGGGGTTGGCGAAGGAATAGGAGATGGCCGGCTCAGTCTGCTGCTTGAGGTTGGCCGCCGGCGGATAACCGTTGATGTATATAGGTATGGAATAATCTTCTTTGTAACTGATGCTCGTGATATCGGCGCCGTCTATCTCTATCATGCGGTAGCCGGGATATGCCTCTCCCGCCTTGACGTCGAAGCATCCCGCCGTGGTTACCGCCTCGACCGTACCGTAAGGGGTGATGCCTTCCTCCACGTAATCGTAGTGAACGTGGCCGGCGAGGAGGAGGTCCACTTTCCTGGCGTCCAGGACGTCCAGCATCTCCTGCCTGCCGCTGCCCACCCACTTCTGGTCCTTGATCAGGCCGAAGAGCAGCCTCAGGTAGAGCTGGGGGTAGGGATAATCGGCGTTGTCGTGGATGGTCCACCAGGCGGCGTCCCAATCCGAGGGGGCGTTGGGGCTGTGGTGACAGAAGACTATGCGCATAAGGTTGTCCTGGTTTTCCTCCAGGTCGTCGTCCAGCCACTCCAGCTGCTCCGCGGTTATCTGGCCGCCCCAGGTGGAGACGATTAGGGAAAATCCCCGCCGGTCCTCGTCCGGCCAGTCGTAGGTGTCGGCCGCCGTGAAATGATAGGGGCCGAAATCGAAGGAATAATTCAAGGGAGCGAAATAACGCTGGAAGTACATCTCCCCGTCGCATTCCGCCATGAGATAGCCATCGCGATTTCCCGGGCCAATAAAGACCGGAACGTCCAGGTCCTGCAGTATATCGTGGGTGATGGGATACTCCAGCGGATACTCCCCGAAGTATAGCTGTCCGTATACGATATCCCCGCTCATGATGACCAGGTCCGGGTGGATGAGGTTTATCTGGTCCACCGCCTTGCGCAGGTGCTTCCAGTAATCATCGGGGCCGGCGAAGGGCCACCAGTTGGGCGTGGACTCCGGCAGGTTGTTGAAGACGCTCAGAATGTCCCCGGTCTGGGTATCGGTCAGGTTGATGAAGGTGAGGTCGTCTGAGAAACCATCCACCACCTTCACTGCGTTGGGCTGGGAATCCACCAGGTTGCCGCACTCCACATCCGCAAGGCAGGCGACCTGGAGGTCGTAGAGATCCTCAGCTGTATCAGGCGGGATGGTCACGGTCACCTCGTAGACGCCCTCCGAGACCTGATCCCAATACACTATATCCAGGTCGACGATCAAGGGTACAGGGTCGTTGCTGGTTTTCAGGGAGGCCTCCCATCCCTCGGCCGAGGTGGCCCCGTACTCGCCCCAGTTGGTGGTATCGAAGGTCAAGGTGAAGTCCCCTCCATCGACCTGCACCACCGGGCATCCCAAAACGGGATGGGTCAGCATATTGATGCGCGGATTCTGTACCGGCTCGACCTCTGTGGTCCCGGCTGCTTCGGCCTCGCCCGCGGCCAGGGCGCCCAGGGGCGCCAGCAACATGACGGCCAATACCAGCGCGGCCGCGATTATAAGGATTTTTGAGTGTCCAAGTCGGACGGGTTTGAAGTCAGGCATCTCGTCACCCCCACGTAAGTAGACTTTGCAACATCACCTCGACGGGTTGGATATCCGCCGGATCATCCGCCTACCGGCTATCCCCATCTAACTAGTAACCATTTACTAGTTAAACTATGTTCCCATCAATGGTATTTATAGTATATCTCTAATCCGATTTAAATGAAACTATGCTGTTACTCCCGGGTAAAATTCACCCGAAGGTGTGAAGGAAAACGTATAATGGAGGGGGTATACTTTATAGAAGAACCACATATCGACCAGGTGACAAAAACAGCCCACACTCCGTGCATGCAAAGATGAGGAAGGTGGGACTTTGTTTTCGTCTAGATTGCTTGTCGGACTATTGATCATCTTTATCATCCTCGGATTAGGCATATGGGTCAACGCCAGTATAGATGTCGATCCAAGCAATGTGCAGGTAGCCGGAGCGGTGATCGGCTCCACGGACGTGGAATTCTTAATCGCCAACTGTTATTTAACCGAAGAGGAAAGCGGGAGACACCTGGTGGTGGAGCTCGAGGCGAAAAACGATAGCGGCTCCGATGTGGATCTAGACCCTCGCGAATTCAAGTTGGTATTAGTCAAGTCCGAAACTCCCACTATTACGGCCGGTTCGAAGAACGTTTATAAACCCAGGCGCTTTACATCGACCTGCGAGGAGGCGGCAGCCAGCAATTCCAGAATACCTCCAGGTTCGGCGCGTTCCATCTCCCTTTATTATTACGGCGGCTCTCTTCCAGAAGGAGATGAGTGGAACGAGCATTACCTCAGCCTGGAATACTATGACCCGTTCACTCCGATAATGCTGAGCAAGACCCTCAACCCGGAAGGGAAATAAGGCCCCATCGACCCCGGCCACAGCATGGGAAGGTGGAAAGGCTGACTCTTCCTTACTCTTACATTATCCTTATTACATCAGCATTTTGGACCGCATGAGTATGAGATGGAGGTAATCACGTGGCGGAGGAGGATTATCCGGATATCGTAAAGGTCATCGTGGAGATCCCCAAGGGCTCCAGGAACAAGTACGAGTACGACCGCGAAAGCGGAAGGATCAAGCTGGACCGGGTGCTGTTCAGCTCCGTACATTATCCCGCCGACTATGGTTACGTGGAGGGCACCATGGCGGAAGACGGGGACGAAGTGGACGTACTGGTGCTTATCGAGGAGCCCACCTTTTCCGGATGCCTGATAGAGGCAAGGCCCATAGGCTGCCTGCGCATGAGAGACGAGAAAGGCGGGGACAACAAGATCATAGCCGTTCCCATAAGGGACCCCCGCTGGAGCGAGATTCACGATATCAATGAGCTGCCTTATCACCTGTTGGAAGAGGTCGAGAACTTCTTCCTAACCTACAAGAAGCTGGAATCGAAGGAAGTGGTGAGCGAGGGCTGGTGGAACGCCCAGGAAGCCAAACAATATCTTGAGCAATCAAAGACCTAAGCACCAATTAAAGAATGGGGTCAGCCCCCCACATACACATTTATTTGTCTTAGCTAAGCTTTTGTGTATGTGGGGGGCTGACCCCATCCTGTTTAGAGGTGCCAGTCCTGGAGGGGTTTGACCTCCATGCCCCGGTCCAGCAGGGACTCCATGCCGTGCAGGGCTGCCCGGGCGGCGCTCATGGTGGTGATAAGGGGGATGTTGTGCACCACTGCGAAGCTACGGATGGACATCTGG
>Ga0180434_10008124_pt1 | contig 11675 bp, 9 predicted proteins | sample SS_ome_7_FD_132453 | JGI IMG/M metagenome (GOLD analysis project Ga0180434, IMG submission 132453) | Hypersaline lake sediment archaeal communities from the Salton Sea, California, USA - SS_1_D_2 metaG | ecosystem: Environmental > Aquatic > Non-marine Saline and Alkaline > Hypersaline > Sediment... | reverse complement strand
TCGAAGATCGAGGCGGGGAAGATGATAATCGAAGAGATCGACTTCGATCTGCATGACTGCATTAGAGAAGCCGTCAAGATGCTGTCGATACGCGCCGGGGAGAAGGGTCTGGAATTGAAGTGCGACATTTCCCCCGATGTGCCGGACCGCCTGAATGGCGATGTGGGTCGATTGCGACAGATACTCGTGAACCTTATCGGAAACGCGATCAAGTTTACGGAGACCGGTTCGGTAGTGGTCAGGGTGGATCTCGACCGGTGGATTAGAGATCGCGCATTGCTGCACTTTGCGGTGGCCGATACGGGCATAGGCATATCGCAGGCGAAACAGAAGGCGGTATTCGAAGCGTTCTGGCAGGGTGACGGGTCGGTGTCTCGCAAGTTAGGGGGCACGGGCCTTGGTCTGTCGATTTCCTCAAAACTGGTGCGGTTAATGGGCGGTGACATGTGGCTCGACAGCCAGCTCGACGAGGGGAGCACGTTCCATTTTTGCCTGGAATTCAACATCTGCCAAGAGCCCCGGGAAGCTTCGGGCGACTGCAGGGCGGTCCTCAGAGGCGTTCCCGTGCTCGTGATAAGCGATGATCCGGACAGGCGCCGGACAACTACCGAGGTGCTCGGCGGGTGGGAAATGGCCTGCGAGGAAACCGGTTTGATCGACGATGGGATCGCGGCGCTGCGCCAGGCGGAAGAGGCCGGTCGACCCTTCCGCCTGGTCGTCCTGGAGTATCTGACCGACAGAATCGATCCGTTGATCCTGGCCGGGCGGATCAACGACGAGAATCTCGCTCACCGCCCCGAGATTGTCGTATTGGCATACCCCGGACGAAAAGGCGATGCGGTGCGATGCCGTGAACTTGGGGTCGCGGTGTACATAGTTGGTCCGAGCGGGTCCGAGGAGCTCCTGTCCGCGGTGAAAAACTGCCTGGTGGACGAGCCGGGGACAGGCAGGCCTATGGTGATGCGACAGGCCATTCGAGAAGACCGGGTCAGGCTGCGAATACTCGTAGCCGAAGATAACATAATCAACCAGAAGGTCATCGCGGATATGCTGGACCATCTGGGGCACGACATAACGCTGACGACCGACGGAGTCGAGGTGATCGAGGCATTGGAGGGCGGTCAGTTCGATCTGATCCTCATGGACTGCCAGATGCCCGAAATGGATGGTTTTCAGGCCACCAGGGAGATCAGGGCGAGCGAGCGGGATACCGGTAGACACATTCCAATCGTCGCTATGACCGCGCACGCCATGCAAGGCGATGATGTTCGATGCTACCAGGCCGGTATGGACGGGTACGTGGCCAAGCCTATCGGAGTGGCGAGTATCCGCAACGAAATCGAAAGAGTTCTTACAGGGCGGTTGGAAGGGCGCCAGGTCTCGCCGCCGGTAGGCGGTGGCGAAGTTCCGGGAGGTGGTGGGGAAGCGAAACCGCTGGACGAACAGGCGATCATGGAACGTGTTGGCGGTGATCCGGCGCTGCTGGTAGAGGTCGTCGAACTGCTCCGTGAAGATGTGCCTAAACTGTTGACACAATTGCGTGTGGCGATTCGTTCGCGAGACTTGCCTACGGTGGCGCGTATGGCGCACACGCTGAAAGGAGAGTTAAGCAACTTCACGAAAAACGGAGCGTACCTGACGGCGATTGAACTGGTGGAAGCGAGTCACAATGGTGATGTGCTTGCGGTTACTGAAGTTCTTGACAGGCTCGAAGAAGAAGTTGGCAGGCTGATGGATGAACTTCAGGTACTGGTAAAGTCGGTTGTCGCCTGCAGCGCCGCGGGCAGTGGCGAAACATGAGCGCTGGATGTTACCTGGATTATAGAGATGGATAAGATACAGCATAGCCAAGCGTTACAGTCGATATTCGCGGACGGCGCGGTCGGAGAAACCCCCTTTCCCTTGACGATGAGCCAAGGATCTGGAGCGGAAACGGCCGGCTGCCTATATATATTGCCCAAAATACCCATCTTTACTTTTTTCGTTCAAGAAGCATGGTGGCAGTTGCCGATTTACCATTGTACCGCAGAGTACCCAAGATGGCCAAAGCCCCATAATAGGATTTATCTGACGGTAAATGTAAAGGAAACAGACGATGACAATTGCGGATCTTTTCAAACAGTACCTCGAACACCTGTTCTCAGGTAAACGTTGTGAGGCTCGCGAGATGATATTCGCCGCACAAGACAGGGGTATCCCTGCGGCCAAGCTGCTGAAATCGGTGATCTGGCCGGCAATGGAGCAGACTGACAGGTTATATCGTGACAACCACTTGTCGCGGATAGTCGAGCACATGGCGACGCGGATTAATCGCATGATAGCGGATCAGTTGCATGGAATGCTCGCGCGAAAGCCAAAGAGCGGCAAGCGGATGGTTGTAGTTTGCGGTAAGGGAGAAGTAGACGAACTCGGCGCCCAGATAACGGCGGACTTGTTCGAGGCTGAGGGGTGGGGCGTGTGGTTTGTCGGATCGGGCGTCGCCAATGACGAGGTATTGGAGCTTGCCGGCGCGGTCCAACCGGATATCCTGACGGTGTACGGTGTCAGGCCGGTGGACGTTCCCGCCGTTCGCAAGCTCATCGAGTTGATCCGCGAAGTGGAGCCTTGTGACAACATGCAGGTTCTCGTCGCCGGTGGAGTGTTCAATCGTGCCGACGGTCTTGCCGACGAGATTCGCGCGGACCTGTTCGCCAGCAATGCCGGAGAGGCGTTGAAGATCGTTGCAGAGCATCCGGTGCGAGTTGAGCGTCCGGACATTCCCGAACCGGGTCGTCGCAGAAAACGCAAGAGGGTGGTACGCAACCAAACGATCGCCAGAGCAAAGGCGGTTGTTGGGGGGTAGGCGTAGACGGTGTCGGTGGTGTCCGCCAAGGGCATCACCGACACCGCTGCTATTAAGTTGAAGGTGGGGAGAGAAGTTGCTATCGACCGTGGAAGGGGCGGTCGGTGGCACTTTTTTTTATTTCTGCGGTTCCGGTCAGGCAAAGGTATGGGCCGGGCGCCGAGGATATGGTGCTTGAGGGTCCGCGAAAATGCAGTTGGGGGCCGGTGTTCTGTCCGGGCCGTTAATGTCCGACGGGACAGATTATCTCGTAGCTGACTTCGTCGTCGTCTTCTTCGTCTTCGTCGTCGTCGGCTTCATCGTTGTTGATTTCGTTGTCGGTAATGGCGGTGCTTATGAGTGTGCCCGGTTTGAGTTTGAACTTGAACTTTATCGCGTCTGGCCAATTGGTCTGGCTGTGTCGTGTACAGGTCGTATCGCCGGACCACGAGGTCTTCTTGGGTGGTCGGTATGAGATATTCAGGTCTGTACAGTTGCCCGCCAGGAGCGTCCACATCGTTTTCGTGATTTGATGCAATGTTTTCGGGGGGTAGTCCATGCTGTCGGGTTCTTCGGCCACGTGGTCGATCAGACCGGTCATTTCGGCGGCGCTGAGAACCTGCAATTCGGCGAGGGTCATGCCCGCGTCCTGCCATACGAGGCAGTCGGGGAGCCTGTTGGCCTCTGCGGTAGGGGCGTCTTTGGACAGGACGAGGACTTTGCGATAGAGGATATTCGACGCGTCGTGGCGCCCGTATACGATTATGGCGCCGTCGCCGAAATAGTTACCGAAGGAACTCTGCGTCCTTCCGGCGGTGACCAGCACGAGTTTACTATCGTTAATTCTCAAGAAGCCGTTTTTTGTGACCTTGCGAATATCCCCGCGGATAACTCTTGAGACGGCCGATGCGGCGGCGTCGGACCGCATGCGCTTCTCGCCTTCTGTCACTACCAGATTGGCTTGAGTCATCAGTCCGCCAAACGCCAACGCGATGATCGCCATGATTGCCACTGAAACCATGAGTTCGATCAATGTGAAACCCACAACCCCGTTGCTGTAACGGCGCCAGGCCGCTTTGCCGCGGTCGGTCGGTCGGGCCTGTGGGCGTGATGTCAGGATCGGTTTTACCATCTTAAGTTCCAATGCCTGTCCTCGCGAGGCAGGCGTAGTGTTACTGCCTGTCAAATAACTGTCCTGTATGCATGTTCACGGGCATGAACTGACCGTTCTGATCGAGATAATCTATCCGGGCGGCCGCTTCTCGCTTCTGGAGTTCCCGATAGTCAAACATCGTGAAGGCCGTGACTCCCTGTTTGTTATTGGCTACACCAAAATCCCAAAGTTTCGTATTTGATCCGGTGAACATCGGGTCACCGGACGCGAACATGATGTTGTTGCCCTTGACGTGCTTGACCAGCGTGCCGTCTGGTGAGAAGATTACGGAGAAGGCACAGAAATCCTCCAGGTTCGCATCGGAACTGAGGCCCTTATATTTGCCCGGGTTGGCGTCGGTTACGAAGTTGCTGGTCAACTTGCCCATCGCTGTCCCGCCGGGCAGTTCCTGTGGCAGGAAAGAGAAATTGCTCGCCTGCCCGGGCCTTTCGATATAGTTTCTGAATACCGAATTCGTCTCGTCGTATGCGATGATCGTCGAATAGGCGGTTTTTTCGGACATATCGGTCTCGTCGTCGAGCTGCACGTGAATCCCGGCGTACGTATCGCTCGTTATTGCCTCGGCGCGTGAGGCCGACAACTGCGCGGCGATGAGGTTGAATGCCTCCATGTTCGCCCTGGACGTCAGCATCTGTGAAAGCGTGGGGACGACCATGGTCACTATCATGAGAACGATCGTCAAGGCCACCGCCAGTTCGATCAGCGTGAAGCCCGCCCGGCGCCGGCGGATTGCGGGCGTTGGTGGGCGGAAGCGGGGTTTGGTTGTTTTTCGCGTCATTACCGGTCTCTGGGTGTGGTGTTATTTATTGAATCGCACGTTGTCTTCGTCGGTGTCATGATCTCCATCCGGTCCGGCGGACGTCAGCCCGGGCGTGCCGGCTAGCCCACCGCTGGACGAGTAGCGAATGGCGTTGCCCCAGGCGTCTCGAAACTCGCCGGTGCTTTCGGTGCTCCAGACTTTTTCGCCGAGCTTTCCGATAAGTTTTCTGGATTCCGGATTACCGGCCAGTTCGCTGACCCAGTTGGTTCCCGGATAGCTGCCTGTGGCGTCGCGGTACTTGACGATGGCGGCCATAATGATCTTCATGTTGCTCTTGGTTTCATCGACGTAGACATCGGTGAATATGAGTCTTGAGGCCCCGATCACGAGGGTCATAAGGATAGCGAGGATGAGCATTACCGCCAGCAGTTCGATCAGCGTAAAACCGCCTGATCGCGTTGCGTGTATTTTTGCAGTGGATGTTCCTGTCGTGGTCGGCATATTCCTTAGTCCTTCGTGAAGTTAGTGACGTCGTCCGTGGGGACGATCTTCGTGCTGCTTGCGGTGTTGCTCGACCCTCGGATCAGGCCCCATTTTCCGTTTGCGCTCTGGGACATGAGAATGTAGTCTCGCCGGTAGAATCTACCTGATGCGTCCGTGGCGTAATCGGCGATGCTGGTTATATCGACGCCGTCTTCGGAATCATCTTTATCGAACTCGCTGTCGGTATATGTCGGCGCGGACGTCTCCGTCGGTTTCCTGAACGGGCAGTACCATATGGACTGACCAAAGGCATCTATGAAGTGTACTCGAGCGGACTCGCTGCTTCCGACGTCTTCCTCGTAATCTCCGGTTCGGGGGAGTTTGTCCACTCCGTTCCATGGTCCGTAGACCGTGCCCCGCGGTTGGCCTTTGATTCGATATCCCGGTCCGGGATATCCGTCGTCCACCTCGACAGGTTTATTCTGCTGCTGGTTGAACACGAATGACTGTCCGATCAACCTCGCCGTCATTTTCTCTATTTCGGGATAACGCTTGTGCTGTTTGTGATACATGTCGATGGCTTTATCGATAATGTTTACGGTCACCCGGCAGGAGTTAATCTTCGCCTGCGTTTTGAACTTCAGGGCGGCCGGTACGCCGATGGCCAGGAGCATGGCGATCACGAACATCACCACGAGCAGTTCGATCATCGTAAAACCACCGCCCGCCCGCGGCGCCGGCGATACCGTTTTTCTCCGGTCGTTCACATTCACGGTTGTCTCCTGCTGCCATAGTCGTTGGTTATATCGTCGGTGTCGGGTCCCCGTATCGTTTTCTCCGGGTCACTGGGGTCTTCCACGTCCGAGACGAGATACTCCCTGTTGAGTCCCGCGGCGATCAGGATGAAACCGCCGTTGTTGAAAACCTGATGAGTGGTCTGCGACCTTTTGGCGACCCAGTCTTCCAGGGTTTGCTGCTTGTCAGTGACGTTGCCCGTCAGAGTGTCCATGTAATCCGCGTTGTCCGTGAACCGGAATTGGCTGACTTTACCGACATAGTTCGGGTTGTCGCTGGCGAGGAAGTAGCAGATTGGCATGGCTTTATCTTGTGGGAAGCCGTCGGAAAGCGAGTTGGGCCTGTTGGCGAAGTTTATCAGGTATTCCGGTTTGAACGTCGCATATACCTTTGATGCGTCGATGTTATCGGCGTTATCCGGATTCGAGAAGTCCAGATTTATTTCGTTGTATTCAATATTGAACAGGCAGGCGGCAAGGACCTGGCTTCCGGTGATCGAGCCGTTGTTCATGGCCTGTCTCACGTTGCCCGAGCCTCCGGGCACCTTGGTGTCTTGTTTCTCACCGGGCAGGAACCTGGTTTTTTCCTTGTACAACAGTGCGCCGTCGTGGAGTCTTCTGACCATCATGGCCGATTTTCCCGCATAGAACTGTCGAATAATCACCTGGATTGTCGGCATCAGCAGCATAGCCAGCAACAGGATGACGGAAATCACGACCAGCAACTCCACCAGGGTGAAGCCCGGAGATACGAACGGGCGGTCCGTTCCGCGTGATTCCGGTTTTCTTATTCTCATTTCGATGCTTCCTTCCGCGGTTTATCGGCCCGTCATATTGTCGAGCATTCCGATCATCGGCATGAAAAGGGCGATTACGATGAAACCGACGATTAATCCCAGCAAGATCACCATTACAGGTTCCATCAGGGACGCCAGCGATGATACGAGAGTTTCGACTTCGGAGTCGTAGGTGTCGGCTATCTTGGTGAGCATCCTGTCCAGTTCTCCGGTTTCTTCACCGACGTCGATCATGTTGACCACCATTGGATCGACGACCCCGGTCTGGCGCAGCGGTGTGGCGAAGCTTTCGCCCTCGCGAATTGCGTCATGCACTTTGCTCATCGCCTCTCGATACACCGCGTTTCCGGACGTATCGGCGGTGATGTCGAGTGCTTCGAGGATTGGTACGCCGGCGGCCAGCAGGGTGCCCAGCGTACGGGAGAATCTCGCGACGGACGTCTTGGAAGTAATCTGTCCCATAATTGGTACTTTCATCAGGGTCCTGTCGACGTAGATCGCGGTGCTCTTGGATTTCTTCATTAGTTTGATGCCCAGTATGATGCCGATGGGCACCAGGATGAGGACCGCCCATCCGCCGGCGATGATCCAGTCGCTGGTGTCCATCAGGAGCTGGGTGACCGCCGGTAGCGCCTTGCCCTGCTGGGAGAAGATATCCTTGAACTTCGGGACCACGAAGATCATCAGCCCGGTGACGATGAGCATCGCAAATGAAATCACCGCGATGGGATAGATCATGGCGCCCTTGACCTTGCGCCTGAGGGCGTCGGCCTTTTCCATGAACTCCGAGAGGCGTTCGAGGATGATATCGAGCACGCCGCCGAGTTCACCGGCGCGGATCATGTTGGTGTACAGCGGGTTGAAGATCCTCGGATGGCGCTTCATCGCCTCAGAAAGCGAAGATCCTTCGGTTACATCCTCTTTTATGAGACGAATCGTCACTCGCATCGGACCGGGCTTCTGCTGCTCCTCGAGAATCTGCAGGCTCCGGACAATAGGCAATCCGGCGCTGACCAGAGTCGATAGTTGGCGGGTGAACAACGAAATCAGCTTGGAAGGCGCCCGCCCGCCACCGCCCCGCTTGGCGCGACGAGGTTGTTCGGCGGCGCCGGAGGCGGAACTCTTGCGAGTGGCGCCGCGACGGACGGCCTTTTCCTTGATCTTCGTGGGGAAATTGCCCTGGGCGCGCACTTTTGCGATTGCTTCGTCGCTGTTGACCGCATCGACCGTTCCCTTGACGGGCTGGCCAACGCTGTTCATCGCTTCGTATGTAAAAGTCGGCATCGTGATCTCCTGCAGCCGTCATGGGCTGCCGCGTTTACCACCACATGCGAACAACGCGGTTCGGCAGCGGTGGCGGGATGTTGCTGCATTAACTAATATCCTCGGTGAGGGTCTGTGCGACGCCCTCTTCTATCGTTGTCAGTCCATCATATATCGCCAGCAAACCTGATTCGCGCAGCGTGCGCATACCGTGTTTTCGGGCGGCTTCGCGGAGCATGTTGGTGGATTTGTGCTCCATGACCAGGCTGCGGATTTGATCGTCGTACAGCATGATTTCAAAAATGGCCATTCGTCCGCTGTATCCCGTACCGCGACAATAGTCGCACCCGACACCGCGTGAGAATGTCCGGCCGGCTACTTCTTCGGGTGTAAGGGCCAGTTCCAGGAGCATTGCCTCGTCCGGTACGTAAGTTTCCTTGCAACGGGAACAGATACATCTCACCAGCCGCTGCGCGACGACGCCTTCCACCGTTGCGGTGATCAGGAATGGTTCGAGGCCCAGGTCGAGCAGTCGCGCGACGACCGACGGGGCGTCGTTGGTGTGGACCGTCGTGAAGACCAGGTGCCCGGTCAATGCCGCCTGTACGGCGATCTCGGCGGTCTGGAGGTCGCGGATCTCGCCGACGAGGACAATGTCGGGGTCCTGGCGGAGGAAACTTCGCAGGGCGCGATCGAAGGTCAGTCCGATATCCTCATTGATCTGCACCTGGATCAGTCCGTCGATATCGTATTCCACGGGGTCTTCGCTGGTGAGGATTTTCGTTTTGGGCTCGTTGAGTTCGTTAAGCGCCGAATAGAGCGAGGTGGTCTTGCCCGACCCGGTCGGTCCGGTGACGATTACAATTCCGTTCGGGCGGTGGATCAACTGCCTGAACAACTGCAGGTCGTCCTCTCTCATACCGATGCGCTCGAGGTCGAGGCTGACGTTACCGCGGTCCAGCACTCGCATGACGACGCTCTCACCGAACATCGTGGGCAGGACCGAAACTCGCAGGTCGACCGGTCGCCCGCCGACGATGAGTTCTATGCGCCCGTCCTGGGGGAGGCGGCGCTCGGCGATGTCGAGATTTGACATGACCTTGATGCGCGAGGCAATCGCCATCGAAATCGATTTCGGAGGCGGGAGCATCTCGTAAAGCACTCCGTCAATGCGGTACCGCATGAAATACTCGTCTTCGAACGGTTCGAAATGGATGTCCGAGGCCCGGTTTCTGATCGCCTCGAGCAGCACCATGTTAACCAGGCGCTTGACGGGATTGGACTCGGCGGCCTCTCGGAGTTCGTCCAGGTCGATACTGTGCTCGCCGCCGACCATCATCGTCAACTGCTCGTCGCCGGCGATCTCATTGATCAGGTCGCCGATGGATTCCGGTTCGACATCGTAGTATTTCAGCAGCGCCGAGCGGAGTTGGGTCTGGTCGGCGATCTTGGCGGTGACGTTGAACCCCATCAGCGTGCGCAGGTCGTCAGTGGCGCGGAAATTGTCCGCCGAAGCCAGGGCGATTGTCAGGTTTTTCCTGTCCGGTTCGTACTCCAGCGGAATGATCTTGTAGGCATTGGCCATCTGCGGCGGGATAAGGCTGATGATATCATGGGGTATATCCGCGTCGGACAGATCGACGGCCTCCATGCCCATCTGGTGGGCCAGGGCGGTGGTGCGCATCTCGTCAGTGATGTAGTCCAGGTCTATGAGAATCTGTCCCAGCGGTCCGCCCTTGTGCTTCTGAACGTCCAGGGCCTCATGAACCTGATCGCGGGTGATCAGACCCATCTTGACCAGAACTCTACCGAGCGGTCTGCCTCGTAACTGGGCGACATCAACTGTGGTTGGCATATTTATGTTCTCAATTTACGGATTATTCGATGTTTTCGTCAAGCCGAGCGCCGGCGCCCGTTCCGGTTCTGTCCTGCATTTCCGAGGGGCGGTGGCTGTTGTCTATCGCGTCTTCGGCGGATATCTTGCCTTCCTTGAAAAGGGCCAGCAGGTGATCGTCGAGCAACTGCATACCGAATCGCTTTCCGGTCTGAATGGAACTGGGTATTCGGAAAACCTTGTTCTCGCGGATGAGGTTTCCCACGGCGTTGGTTACCATCATGAACTCGAAGGCGGCGATTCGACCTCGAATGTCGTGGCGGGGGATAAGGGTCTGGCAGAGCACGGCGATCAGAGAAGAGGCCAACTGCACGCGAATCTGCTCCTGCTGATCCACCGGGAACTGGTCGATGATTCGCGTGATCGTGCCCTGGGCGCTGGTGGTGTGCAGCGTTCCGAACACGAGGTGTCCGGTTTCGGCGGCACGAAGCGCCGATTCGATAGTCTCCAGGTCGCGCAGTTCGCCGACGAGAATAACGTCGGGGTCCATGCGCAGCACGCGCCTCAGCGCCTCGCCAAAGCTGGGCACGTCGACGCCGACGTCGCGCTGGTTGACCATTGACTTCTTGTGAGGGTGATAATACTCGATGGGATCTTCGATCGTAATTATGTGCTTGTCGAAGTTCTCGTTAATGTAGTTGACCATCGTCGCCATGGTCGTCGTCTTGCCCGATCCGGTCGGTCCGGTGATCAGGAACATACCGCGCGGGCGGCGGCAGAGGCTCTTGGTGATTGACGGAAGACCGATCTCTTCAAAGGTCAGCAGCTTCGAGGGGATCAGTCGCAGAGTCAGGGAGATGTCGCCTCGCTGCTGGAAAACGGCGGTGCGGAATCTTCCCGCATCGCCGAACTCGAATCCAAAGTCCGTGCCTCCCTGTTCGGAGAGTTCCTCCTGGGCGCGGGGGGGAGTTATCTGCTTCATGAGGCTGATGGTGTCTTCGGGTTCGAGGATTTTTGTTTCCAGCGGGCGCAGGCGCCCGTGCAGTCGAAGCGTCGGAGGCCTTCCGACGTGGAGATGCAGGTCGCTTGCGCCTCGTTTGATGCATGTCTCCAGGAGACGGTCAATCTGAATGGTCGCCATAGTTTAACTCTTTCTTGCTGCTGGCCTTTAGAAGGACAGGCGGCAGGTTCCCTCCCAAGTGATTATTCGCCTCAACCGCTGACCAATTCCGCGGTTTGAGTAATTCTAACCAGTTCCTCGGGTGTGGTGATACCGTTTCTGATCTTAAGTCGTCCATCCTGCAGGAGTGTTTTCATCCCACCAGCCCGTGCCGCGGCCCGTAATTCACCAAGGGGCGCCCGGTTAAAGGCAAGTTCACGCAGTGTCGAATCCATTGCCATCATCTCGAATATCCCCTGTCTTCCTCGATAGCCCGTCCCGTTACAATTGCGACAACCCGTTCCCTTATAGAAAGTTGTGTCTTTTATCTCTTCCGGCCTGAATCCCAGAGCCCTCAGGACGCCGGTGTCAGGCGCGGGGTCTTCGGCTTTACATTCAGGGCATATCACTCGGATCAGGCGCTGTGCCATCACCGCCTGAATAGCGCTGGCGACGAGGAATGGTTTGACGCCCATATCAATCATGCGAGTTATCGCAGACGGCGCGTCATTGGTGTGGAGCGTACTGAATACCAAGTGTCCAGTCAAAGCTGCCTGAATGGCCACTTCCGCAACCTCCAAATCGCGGAT
>Ga0180434_10008122_pt1 | contig 11676 bp, 9 predicted proteins | sample SS_ome_7_FD_132453 | JGI IMG/M metagenome (GOLD analysis project Ga0180434, IMG submission 132453) | Hypersaline lake sediment archaeal communities from the Salton Sea, California, USA - SS_1_D_2 metaG | ecosystem: Environmental > Aquatic > Non-marine Saline and Alkaline > Hypersaline > Sediment... | reverse complement strand
TCTTCATGGCCTCCGCCTGCAGCTGGGCGCAGATGGCGTAGGGCTCGACCACGGCGTACATGTTCTTCTCGTCGATCTCCAGGATGCGGTTCATGCGGCGCAGGTCGATCTGCACCACGCCCTCCTTGCCCACCATGTTCCAGATGCCCCAGCCGGTGCTCATGGCTTTGAACTGCAAGCCGTGTTTGTTACACAGCTTCACCACGGCCTGGACCTCCTCGGTGCTGCCCGGAAGCACCACGGCCTCGGGTATGTAGGGGCACCACCCGCTGGTCTGTCCCACTATCTCTGCGAAAGCCTGCCAGGCATAGCCGTCCAGTATGGCGGATTCCTGGGAGACGTTCTCCGGCCCCAGGGCCTCCTCGAACTCCTTGTAAGTGTCTGGCGGTAACATGTGTGAACCCCCCTGATCGAAAGCAGGTTTCATATCATTATAATACCGGGGTGCTCGTGATATATAGGCTTGATTGGGGTTCATAATCTGTTGATAAGCGAGGTAATATCCTGTTTTATTACCCCAAGGGGTATACAATCCCGTGTCTATTAAAAGACAGTAGATGGAAGTCCCGGCCCTATGATTCGTCTTCCTCCTCCAGCTCCTTCAGCCTCTTGGACAGGAACTCGGACATCACCGGCTGCCTCTCCATGGCCTCCCTGACGGCTTCTTGGGGATCGAGCGAGATATAGAAGGCGGCATCGCTGACGTCATCCGAGTCGAAGGTCTCTTTCATCCTGCGTACCCATCTCTGGTAGTTGAATATTATTGGCCCGAAGAGCTCGGCGTTTATGGAACCCAACGCGAAGCCCAGGCCCGGGCCGAGATTGTGCTCCACGGTTGCCTCGAAGGTCCCGGCCATGTACTCCTCGGCGCTCTTCATCTGCTCCGGGCTGCGCGGGTCGTAGAGGTAAAGCTCCTCCTGGTGGCCGAAGCAGGTGCTGCCCTCGTAGATGCCGCCCCAGGCGTTATCCGCCAGGTCGTCGATCATATCCCCCTCCTCGATGAACTTGCGCTTGAGCTCGGCCGCTATTTTTGACTGGAGAACGGGGTGGTCCCATGACTCCAGGCCCCCGAAGGAGGTGCCGAAGCTCCCCCCCAGCCTGAAGACCAAGGGAGGCATGGCCGCCCGGACAAAACCCCACCAAAACATGGACAGGAGGGGAGGCAGGGAGCTGAGGTCGATGAGAATGCCTCCGGTCTCGGTCATGATCTGCTTTAGCACCCTCTCCTGGTAGGCGAACTCTCCCGGGGAGTTGGCGGCTATCAACACCTGGAACATGTGACGCTGCACCGTCAGGGCCGCCTTGAGAGCAGGGCTTTTCACTACCTTTTTCATCAAGCGGGGCGCCAGGGCCGAGAGCAGGGAGCCGATGGCGTTCTTGCAGTGCATATAGCCTATCTCCGCATCGCCGATCCTGTAAGTAGCCTCGGTAAAGCCCTCCAGGTCGCGAAAGACGCAGATGTAGAAACCGTCGCTTTGCGGGACCTCGGTCTCGATATCGAAGAGCAGACCTTTCACCTCGGGCTCGGCGGGTCCGGGCCAGGGGAAGAGTTTGAGGGCGCACTTTGTGAACACGCCCATCCCCCCGCAGGCGCCGCAGTAACCCCTGGCCGCCCCCCTCAAGGAGGGGCCGGGACCGTCGCCTGAGAACCAATCCAGGCCGGAGCCGGGAGTACCTATCTTGAGGAGTTCCCCGTCGGGGAGGACCCACTCCGTGCCCAACAGGTTGCGGCCGCTGTAGCTGGTGGTGAGACCGCTCCACCCGTATCCCACCAGGGAGGTGGCGCTGGCCAGGGGCGAGGTGCCCGAGCCTCCCCCGATGATATGGCAGTTCAGGCCCCTCTTCATGGCCTCCGCCTGCAGCTGGGCACAGATGGCGAAGGGCTCGACCACGGCGTACATGTTCTTCTCGTCTATCTCCAGTATGCGGTCCATGCGGCGCAGGTCTATCTGCACCACCCCTTCTCCGCCCACCATGTTCCACACGCCCCAGCCGACGCACATGGCCTTGAACTGCAGGCCGTGCTTGTTGCATATCCTCACCACCGCCTGGACATCCTCGGTGCTTCCCGGCAGGACCACGGCGGCGGGCCGGTAGGGGGTCCACCCGTCTCTCATCCCTACCAGCTCGGTGAAGGCCTGCCAGGCGTAACCGTCCAGTACCGCCGGTTCCTGGGAGACGTTCTCGGGTCCGAGGGCTTCTTCCAGTTCTTTATAGGCGTCTTGCTGCAGCATCCTTTAATCCCTTCAATCGAGCGCTGATTTCATACCATTATAATACTCGAGCTTCTAATGATTGCAGGTTGCCCGGCATCGCTATGGATCTAGAGAGAGATGAAGCCCTCCATAAACTTCACGACCCTGCCGGATATGAGTACCCTGTCGCCTCGGTCTTCGCAGAAGAGTTCTCCCCCACGTTGTGATACCTGAAGGGCATGCAATTTCTGTTTGCCCAGTTTGGCGGACCAGTAAGGAATAAGGGAGCAGTGGGAGGACCCGGTGACGGGGTCCTCGTCGATGCCGAATTTAGGTGCGAAAAAGCGGGATACGAAATCCGCATCTTCTCCCTCGGCGGTCACGATGACTCCCCGCAGCTCCAGCTTCTTCAAGCTCCCCATGTCGGGCTCCAGCTTTGCGACTTCGTTTTCCCCTGCTAGAACCGCCAGGTAGTCCTCGGAGCGCAGTACCTCAATCGGCTCCCTCCCAAGGCCCTCGATGAGTTCCCTCGGGGTGGGACAGGGCTTCGCCGGTTGGGAGGGGAAGTCCATGCTCAGCAGTTCCCCGTCGCTGGCAACGGTGAGGGGACCGCTCTTGGAGTTGAAAGTGACCCTGGTCAAGGTATTGTCGATATAGTTGAATAAAACAAAGGCGGAGGCCAGGGTGGCGTGGCCGCATAGGTCCACCTCCGCCTCAGGGGTAAACCACCGGATACGATATCCCTCCGTCTCGAGAACGAAGAAAGCGGTCTCGGGGAGATTGTTCTCAGCGGCGATGGCCTGCATCAGCTCTTCGTCCAGCCATTCCTCAAGGGGGCATACGGCGGCGGGATTGCCGCAGAAGACCCGGCCGGTAAAGGCATCGACCTGGTAGAGAAGTATTTTCATCATCAAGGCTCCATAGGTAAGAACTGATTATATTCTGCAATATATTGTCCCGGCATCTCCTGGTCAAGCGGGATGCCCGGATGAGATAGAATGTCCTTGGGCCGAGAGATACGATAATACTCAGGGAGGTTGCGGCTATGGCCGAGTTAAGCAGCGATGTCGTGGTGGTGGGGGCGGGGACCTCCGGGACCTATTTCGCTTGGAGGCTGGCCGAGGCCGGTCGCAAATGCGTTGTGCTGGAGAAGGACAGCCTGGACAGCCTGGGTACTCATATCGGCCCCTTTCATATGGAGGAGGTCGGCTTCGAGAGGTTCGATATCCCCCCGCCCTCCGGGGAAGAGTTGCTGCATACCCTGGAGAACATAACCATGTGGTCCCCTAACGGGAACAGGAGTATTACCGCTCGCGTGTCCACCCTGGACATGTACAAGCCCCTGTTTATGCAAAGGCTCCACGGGTATGCGGCAGAGGCGGGAGTCGGGTTCCTGGAGGGGACGGAATTCCTGGAGGTGATGGCGGAGAGGGGATTTCCCTGCGGAGTCCGGGCGCGGGGGAAGGAAGGCGACATCGAGATCAGGAGCCGCTTGATAGTGGACGCCTCGGGAATCGACGGCAGGGTGAGGACGTCGATGCCCCCCAGTCCCTGGTTCGAGAACGACTCCATTCAGGACCTCGATACCCTCATCGTCTATATGGAGTCATGGCGGGATATCGTCGGGGATATCAAACCGGACATCAACTCCTATCTCCACACCCAGGGCTGGTATGCCCCAAGCGTAGGAGAGGAGACCATCGTTGGAGTGGGATGCCCGGCCAGCCCCGATGCGGCCAGGAACAGGCAGAGGGCCTTCGCCGGGACGCTGCCCTTCAAAGGTGAGGTGGTCAGCGCAACAGGCGGAAGGGTTCCCTACCGCCGGCCGCCCTATTCGCTGGTGGATAACGGTTTGATGGTGATGGGTGACGCCGCTTTCATGAACAAGCCCTTCAGCGGGGAGGGCGTGGTCTCCGCCTTCACCGCCTGCCGCATCGCCGCCGAGGTGGCGGCTGAAGCCCTGGCTAAAGACGACCTGAGCCGGGAGGCCTTGTGGCCTTATAACCGGCGCTATTTCAGGGACCAGGGTGCCAAGTTCGCCTTCCTTATGGCGGTCCTTCCCGCCCTGGTGGCCCTGAGCGAGGAGGAGATAGATTATCTCTTTACCGTACCGGGGCTCCTGACGGAGGAGGGCACCCAGGCCTTGAACCTGGATTACGAGGTTGTGTCCGACCCGGCCGCCGCCCTGCAGGTCGGGCTGGGGATAGTCAAGGGAGTGGTGGGAGGCAAGCTCGGCCTGGGGAAGCTGGCCTCTATCGCCAGGATGGGGATGGTGGCTGGAAGGCTGGGAGGGCTTTACCAGCGTTACCCAGAACATCCCATGGATTTCGGGGGTTGGCTGCGCAAGGTTGAACCCCTCTGGCGCACGGCCGATAAAGCCAAACATGACTACATGGCGAGGCTCGTGAAGCAATGGATTTGAATTGATCATCCACGCTAAAGAGGAGGCGGAGAATGGCAGTCGATAAAACCGAGATGACGGCGTACTGCGGGCTCTATTGCGGGGAATGTGCATTCAATGTGGGAACCATCCCGGACCTGGCCAGGGACCTGCGCAAGGAGCTGCGCAAGGCGAGGTTCGACAAGGCAGCCGAGGTCATACCCTTCATAGATTCTGGGAAGTACCGGGAGGCCTACGAGGTCATGGGGGCCCTGGTGAAGCTGAGGTGCAAGGGGTGTAAGACAAGTGTTCGTTCCCAGTTCTGCGACATCGCCAAATGTGCCATCAAGAAGGGTTACGAGGGCTGCTGGGAGTGCGGCGAGTTCGCCGACTGCGGCAAGATGGAGTTCCTGGCCCACGTCCACGGCGACGCCCACATCAAGAACCTGCGCAAGATAAAGCGGGTAGGCGTCGACCAGTGGGTGAAGGAAGGTCCCCTCTGGTACAGCGCTCCCAGGAAAAAGAAGTCTTAGGGCGCGTACCCCACCACGTCATGCCCTCCAGGTAATCCGTTGTAGACGAAATACATGGGCCTCTCGCACACGATGGGCTTATCAGAGCTTATCCCGCTGGAGAGCTGGTAATCAGGCCCCGCATTATCGTTCACCATGACCGTGATCCTGGTTCCTGCTGGCACCATAAAGTCCCTGGGGTCCAGCGCTCCCGCCTCCTGGGTGTAATAGGTTATCTGGACGACCGCGTCCTCGACTCCGGCGTTCTGCAGGCAGATCCACTGGTTGAAGCCGGCTCCGGTATATCCTTCCGCCAGAAACCACTCCGTGGACGCGAAGGGGGAACCGATGACGCAGTGCCCGCCCTGGGCGGCGATGTTGTACTGGTAGCTGAAATACATGGGCCGCTCCGCCAGGAAATCGGACTGCGAGGTGAGGTAGACCGAGACGTCCTTTCCCTCGCCGATCTCGTTGGGGGCATAGAGGGTGGAGCGAGAGCTGGCGGGGAGATCGTAGGTCTTGATGACCGGGTCGCCCTGGCCGGCGCCGAGCTGGTAGGTGGCATCCACGGTGATTCCTACCTGGTTGGGATTCTGCAGGGTGATCCATTCCTCGAAGCCCCCCCGGGTGGTACCCTCCGCGAAATAGTATTCGTTGGAGAGCTCGGAGACCCCCATCACGCAGTGCCCGCCCTGCCAGCCCCATCCTCCCGTGCCGGAGTAGTTGAAATACATGGGACGCTCGGCCACTATGGGCCGGCTCGACTCGAGTTTCAACGAGGTCTGATAGTCGGGCCCGAGGATGTCGTTGGTCTTGAAGGAGGCGCGGGAGTGAGCCCCTACGGAGAAGCCATCTATTATCTGTTCCCCGGCTTCCTGGGTCTGGAAGGTGAAGATGAGGTCGGCGGTATCGTCCCCCGGGTTCTGGACGCAGATCCATTCGTCGAATCCGGCCCCGGTATACCCTTCGGCGAAGTACCAGGTGGTGGCGGGGGCGGGTGCCCCTAGAACGTCGTGGCCTCCGGCCCACATGCCCTGGTAGGAGAAGTACATGGGCCGCTCGGCCACTATCTCCTGGTCCGCCTCCACCTTACAGGACACCTCCTTATCCGGTCCCACAGCCGCGTTCACGTTCACGGTGGTCCTGGAGGCGGCGGGGATTTCTATCTGCTGTTCCTGGGTGTTTCCGTCCGGGAACATGTAGGTAATGGTCGTGTTGGCCACCGCATCCTGTGGATTTCCCAGGGTGAGGTACTCCTGGAAGCCCTGTCCGGTGTAGCCCTCGGCGAAATAGAAATCGTAGGACGGCGAGACCACGCCCGGAGCCTGGGTGACGGTGAACCCCCTTTGAAGAACGCCTTTCTTATCGTGGGGATTGGTGACCCAGACGTCCCATGACCCTGGCTGCGCCTTGGCCAGGTCGAGATCGCAGGTGATCCTGGTGGAGGAGACCACGTTGACGTTGGCGGCGAAGATATCGGGCTGGCCCGCGCGGGAGAGATTGACCAGGGCCCCGGTGGCGAAATCGCTGCCCGCCAGGTCGGTGATGTTCACCACGCCGTCGTTCTTGCCCTGGTCGGGGGTGATGGAGGTGACCGTGGGGGTGGGGGCGAGGGTGAGATTGGCATCGATATTTGGGACATTCTCTCCGTCCGCGACAGGTACGGTGTCGGCAGTGGCGAAGTTAAGTTTGTTGTTGTAGTACTCGGTCAGGTAACCCGCACCACCATAGTCTGCGAATTTCACCTTGTAAGTCCCAGGAGCAGTAACAGTAGCCGAGTAAGTGCCATCGGATCCTGTAGCGACATATTTCTCTGTGCTTTCATCCGGTTTTAATATAAAGACGGATATGTTGCTTACTCCTCCGGGCTCGGAGGCGCTGGTTACCCTTCCGGATATGGTGCCGTCCGCGGCCAGCGCCATCTCGGTACCTAGAAGAGTAAGCGATAAGAACGCCACCATCCCGCATACGAGCAGCAGCACGACCGGTAAGGACAAGACGTTCTTCCTGGCGGTGAATAAACCCCGATTCGTTCCCATTTTCAACCCCCCCTGCTTCTCTCCGAACATATATCGTAAGTACCGTCTATTATATAATACTGTTTTGGTTTTTCGGCTTTCTGGGCGGGCCGGTGCTTGCTTTTCTCTAGTCTACGCAGCCCGAGAAGGTGAAGACATAGGCCCGGAAGCCGTCCTGCCCCGCGCTTACGGTCAAGGTCCCGTCGATGGGTTCGTCGCACTTCAGGAGGTTGTACATGGCGGGCCTGTCGATGACCACTTCGCTGCGGTCGTTGACGTCCTTTCCCCTCAACTCGCCGCTCAACGGTGCGCCGTCGAACCGTATCGCGGCCGTGGCCCTCTCCGGCAGGGGGAGCAATACCAGGTTGACTTCGGTGGCCTGAAAGGACAGGTGGATGGCCGCCTCACCCTCAGCCGACTCCACGTACTGCCTGCTGGCCGTGAACCTGCCCGAGAGGGCGATGGAATCGGCTCCCAATCGCTCCGGCAGCAGGTAGTCGGCCTCTCCGTCGTTGATATAGCCCCCGGGGTTGGCGATAGTGCCCTTGCCGTAACCGCAGTGGAGCTCGGGCGTGGGGCGGAAGCAGGCCCCGCCGTGGATGTGCTCCTCCATCTGCAGCATGGATGGGGAGTCGGCTGCCGCGCCGAGGCCGAGAAGCGCCCGGATATAATCCTCCGTCCTCTTGTAGTCCCCCTCGCCGAAATGGTGGTAGACGATGTTTCCCTCCCCGTTGACCAGGTAAAAGGCAGGCCGGCGGCGGTTGGCGAAATTGGTCCAGTTGATGCGGTCGTTATCCAGCACCACCGGCCAGTCGATCTCCAGGTCCTGTACGGCCCGGGCCACCACCTTGGGTTCCTTCTCGAAATCGAACTCCGGGGTATGTATCCCCACCAGGATGAAATCCCTGCCGGAGTATCTCGCCCACCAGCTCCTCAGGTAGGGCAGGGTGCGCAGACAGTTGACGCAGGTATGAGTCCAGAAGTCCACCAGGACCACCTTGCCCCTCAGGTCCTCCGGCTGCAGCTTGTCACTGTTGAGCCATATCTCGCCGGCGATCCGGGGCATCCTGTTTTCAGCCTTGTCCTTTTTACGAGGTCTTGCCATGGTTCTTTTCACCTTTCGTATTTCACTATCGGCATATGTTTGGATCTGGGTGACCGCTTTTTAAAAAGCTGGTCAGAATGGTGGAGTTGGAGGCTGTTATAATTGCGTTGATAATCGTCAGGTGATGAGGGTTAGGGGTTTTATGGCCTATCCGGTCCTGCAGTTCATGGGGGTCTCCAAGGTGTACACCATGGGCGGTAGCCAGGTGCATGCCCTCAAAGGGGTCGACCTGGAGATCCGCGAGGGAGAGATGGTCTCTGTTATGGGGCCGTCTGGGTGCGGCAAATCGACCATGCTGCAGATCGCCGGGTGCCTGGACAAACCCACCGCGGGCTTGATAATGCTCAGCGGGACCGACGTCAGCGCCCTCGAGGACAAACAACTGGCCCAGATACGCAATAAACACATAGGCATCATCTTTCAGACCTTTAACCTCCTTCCCCATGAGAGCGCCCTGAACAACGTCATCGTGCCCCTGCAGTATTCGGGCATCTCCAAGAAGCAAGGGGAGAGCGCGGCGCAAAGGGCCCTGCAGTCGGTGGGGCTGGGAGACCGCGTACACCACAAACCCAACGAGCTCTCCGGCGGCCAGAGGCAGAGGGTTGCCATCGCCAGGGCCATCGTCAATCAGCCCTCCATCGTCTTGGCCGATGAGCCCACGGGCGCCCTGGACCAGCAGTCGGGCCGGGAGGTCATGGGCATACTGCAGAGGTTGAACTCCCAGGGCCGGACCATAGTGGTGGTGACCCACGACAAGGACGTGGCCGGCTATGCCGGCCGCATCATCGAGCTCAGCGACGGGAGTATAGTAGGGGACAGGAAGGTCAAGTCAAAGAAGGTGCCTAAAAAGGAGATCGAGGCGGGGGCCAGGGCCAGGCCCGTGGCCGCCGGCCAGAAGATCTGCGCCAGGTGCTCTTTCGGCAACCGCCCTCAGGCCAGGTACTGTGCCAACTGCGGCTTTACCCTGGATATGTCGCCCAAGGCATCGGACACCATGATCAGGAGGATGGCGGGGATGATGGTCAACTGCCCCTATTGCGCTACTCCCAACCGGCCCTTCGCTAAATACTGCATCAGCTGCGGTGGAGCGGTGGACGATGCACTGAAGGCGGGCTACGGCGAGGGGGTGAAGGCTTGACCCTGAAAGAGATCTTCCGCACCGCCATGAGGTCTTTGAGGATCAACCCCATGAGGGCCATGCTCTCCATCCTGGGAGTGATCATCGGCATAGCCTCTGTCATCGCCCTTATCGCCATGGGCGAGGGGGTAAGGAACCAGATAACCAAGGAGATACAGGATCTCGGTACCAACCTGTTGGTGGTAAGGAGCGGGGAGCCCGTCTCCGATACGGAGGGTATCTCGGGAGCGCAGATAGAGATGCTCTCCCAGCCCGACCTGGGCACCAGCACTATCACTGTACAGGACCTGGAATCCGCCCGCTCCTCCTCCTACATCGATGACGCCTATCCCATGATCCAGATGGTCTACGATATCGAGGCGGGAGGCCAGGATGGCGGGGAGGCCAAACAAACCCGTACCTTTGTCAAGGGCACCGACGGTCATTACATCGAGATGAACAAGGTGCAGGTGGCCCACGGCCGCTTCCTCACGACCAAGGCAAGCGAAGGCGAGGAGGAGGAGGAGGGAGAAGAGGGAGCAGGGGAGACCGTACTGGCCACCCTGGTGGCCCAGACCCTCTTCGGCTCCACCGGCGAGGATGTCCTGGGCAGGGAGGTGGTCATCAAGTACCTGGATCCTTCATCGATGGAGCAAAAGCAGAAGGAGTTCGAGGTTGTGGGGGTGATGGAGGAGCGCCGGGTGACCGTCTTCAACAATCCCAACCTGGAGATGTACATCCCTATCCAGGATGCCCAGGTGCTGGCGGGGGGCTATGAGGACCTGGTGCTGGAGATCAACGCGGCTGTGGACTCGGAGGATAACATCGACGCGGCGAAGGCGGCCCTGGAGCAGGTGATCAGGAGCAACCATGAGGGGGAGTTGGATTTCAATATCCAGACCCAGGAGGACCTCATGGAGACCTATCAATACATATTCAACGTCCTCACCGCCCTGGTCTTCGGCGTGGCCACCATATCTTTGATCACCGGCGGCGTGGGCGTTGCCAACATCATGTACGTCTCGGTTAAGGAGAGGACCAAGGAGATAGGCGTCAGGCTGGCCCAGGGAGCCTCCAAGAGGATGATCATCCTGCAGTTCCTTTTCGAGTCTATATTGTTATGCATGCTGGGGGCGCTTATAGGCATACCCCTGGGATTATTTGCCTCTTTCCTGATCAACCTCAGCGTTCTTCCGGCTACACCGACGCTGTGGTCGATACTGGTCGCCTTCGGGGCGGCCTTCATGGTAGGCGTATTAGCTGGTGTTTTCCCTGCCCGGCAGGCCACCAAGGTGGAGATAACCGAGGCCCTGAGGGCCGAGTTCTGATAGGGGGTAGAGGGCTTTGAAGAAATGCGACCAGTGCGGCACGGAAAACCTCGATTTCGCCAAGTTCTGCGATAACTGCGGTTCTCCTCTGGCTGAATCTCCCGCTCCCGAGGCGCCGGCCGCGGGCAGGCAGGCCGCGGCTCGGGATGATGTGGAGGGAGCGGTCTTGAGGTCGGAGATAACGGGCAAGGAGTTCCTTCTGGAGGCCGGCAGGGAGTCCATGATAGGCAGGGGAGACCCGGCCAAGGGGGTACGGCCGGAGGTAACATTAGAGGACGATGCCGCCCTGTCGAAGGGGGTCTCTCGCCTTCATGCCAAGATAATCTGCGGCCAGGATAATTATTACGTGGTGGACCTCAACAGCACCAACGCAACCTACGTCAACGGCACCAGGCTTATCCCCCAACAGGCTTACAGCCTGGCGGACGGGGATATTATCGAGCTGGGCAACTACAAGACCACCTTCTCCATCCTCTAATGGGGTCAAAGCTTCATTCTTCAATTTTCATGATGGAAGATACAAGTTAGATACCGGTATGTAGAAAATTGAAGAATGAAGCTTTGACCCCATCCGGATTGTTTTGTGGAATGTGGGGGGCTGACCCCATTGGGGGACCCCATTTGGGGAACCTAAGGCGGGGTTGATGTATCATAGGGATTTGATTCTCATGTTTGGTCGGAAGGCATGATGAAAATCGGATAATAGAAGGTGATTTAATGGTCGGTCTCAGAGATTTCTTAACAAGTCATGAGTTTCTTTTTACCACCCTCTTCGTGATAGGCAGCCTGGCCCTGGGATTTATACTGGAGAGGATCATCCTGGCCATGCTGGGAAGGGCGGGCAGAGGTAAAGGACGGGGCGTCATCAGGGCGGTAAGAAACGCATTGAGGGGCATGATAACCCTCTGGTTCGTTATAGCGGGCTTGTACGCGGTAACCCATTTCATAGACCTGAGCGCTGATGCCCTGGTTATTTATAACCAGGTCCTGGCGGTTATGTTCATTGTTTCAGCCATTTTGG
>Ga0180434_10008121_pt1 | contig 11676 bp, 9 predicted proteins | sample SS_ome_7_FD_132453 | JGI IMG/M metagenome (GOLD analysis project Ga0180434, IMG submission 132453) | Hypersaline lake sediment archaeal communities from the Salton Sea, California, USA - SS_1_D_2 metaG | ecosystem: Environmental > Aquatic > Non-marine Saline and Alkaline > Hypersaline > Sediment... | reverse complement strand
TATATCCACCTATTGCACAGGGCGCGTATTCTGGAAAACTAAGTACATGCCGCTCTCCCGATCTGTCGTAATGGCCCATGACTCAGCGACTTCCGAGGCACTCTTTACGATGTCGAAGGATGTCCATGCGAACATGAATCCCATATTCCGACCAGAAATCTCCAAGACGAACGCAAAGGAAATGCTCTTTGTCACAAGAAAGAAGGATGAGACAGGTGAAGAATATGAAGAAAAGCGCGGTTACCGCCTTTATACCGCTGGTTCTCCAGAGGCTGGGCGGGGAACCACTCCGACTGTGGCTCACCTTTCTGAGGTAGCCTTCTGGCAATTCGACGAGAAGATTCTTGCAGGTCTCTTTCAGGGTATCCCGAACGCCCCCGGCACAGAGGTGATCCTAGAGAGTACAGCTAACGGTATCTCCGGGGAATTCTACCGACTTTGGAAGACAGCCGAAGCCGGTCGTAACGAATACGTACCTATCTTCATTCCATGGTTCGTAACGAGCGAATACCGACTGCCCGCACCAGACGGGTGGGAGATGGACGAGGACGAACAACAGTACGCAGACACTTACGGACTAGACCGCGACCAGATGTACTGGCGGCGAATGAAGATCGGTGAATCCGGCCCGATTAAGTTCCAGCAGGAATACCCGGCTACAGCCGAAGAAGCCTTCGTAAGCACTGGCTCTAACGTCTTCGATGTACCCACATTGAACGCGATGGAAGTAAAAGCACCAATTATTAGGCGTAGGCTATTCGAAGGATCAACCTACTTCGATCCGCATCCACAGGGCGAACTAAAGGTGTTCCGTGAGCATCGACATGATGAGAAGTTCGTCATCGGTGCAGACGTTGCACTCGGCATCGGACAAGACCGATCCTCTGCTACCATAATGGACTCTGAAAGGGAAGTTGTCGCGACTTTTGTATCTGATAGGATAGATCCTACCAGATTCGGTGAACTGCTATACTATCTAGGGAGGATGTACAACCATGCACTATTGGTTGTTGAATCCAACAGTATTGGTGTTGCTACATTGGCTAAATTGAAGCAGATGAAGTATCCTAATCTGTACTACCAGACAAACCTAGCAAAGCTAGATGATGAAGAAGGTGAACGGCCGGGTTTCAAAACCACGGTATCAACTAAACCTGCGATCATCAGTAACCTAAAGAATGCCATCAAGGAACGAGACATCAGACTATATGATGCGGAAGTAATCGACGAACTCAAGTCGTACATTATGACTGAATCTGGTAAGATGGAAGCAATGCCGGGATCATATGATGATCAGGTAATGAGTCTTGCAATTTGCCTTGAGGGATATCGAACACACCAGCACCGTCTAACTGCAACTCGTGTAGGATTTCAACACATATCCCATGCCGTATCAGACGACACTGCTTGGTTCTAATAGATTCATACATGTCCTCGGTCGACGAGGGGGCGACAGTATGAATTCTTCCCCCTCACATAACCCAATAGAGGATCACGATGAAACATTTCGGAAATGAAGGTAGAGAATACCTAATCAAAAACCTATTCTACGGATCGCTTCCAGACTGGCAGGCCAATCCGCTGATCATGCTGGTAGATAAATGTCTAGAGGTCGGTGTAACCGACATCAAGCAGATCGCCTACGTACTGGCTACCGCATACCACGAATCCGGGCGATTCCGCTTCAAGGAAGAGATCGGTAAGGGTAATGGACGTTCATACGGACGCCTTATCCAAGTATGGGGTGGTAAGCGCGACGCATACTACGGTCGTGGTTGGGTACAGCTAACTTGGCTAGGTAACTACGGGCAATTCACCGCTCGACTATCTGCTATTACCGGAAAAGAAATCGATCTGGTTAACAAGCCCGAGCTAATCACGCAACGGGATGACATCAATGCTTACATCACTGTTGTCGGTATGAAAGAAGGACTCTTCACCGGCAAGAAGCTAAGCGACTATCTAGGTGATGACTATAACAATGCCCGCCGAGTTGTAAACGGTATGGACAAACATGACCTAATCGCTGGCTACGCTAAGAAATTTGAAGAGGCTCTAAGATATGGATAACGGAAAAGTAGGAAATTGGCTAACAAGTATGGGCAACCAACTGGTTGACCCCAACGGTGCCGTTACCGGCATGATGGGTGCCGATGAATCTCTAGAACAGGAGCGACTTCGTCGGCTACGTGAAGCCCAAGAACTCGCTCAACAGAAATCACTTATGGAGGCTGCTGCGGCAACACCCGCTGCACCAGTAGAAGGTCCGAAGGAACTCGCTCCGTATAATCCCTTTGTTATTTTGTTCGGTCAACCAAATGACCCTAACAGCAAAGGTCTGCTTGGACGCTAAGGAGGAAGTATGGCCGACAAACTCTCTGACGAAGAGTTTCTGAGAGAGATTAACAGTCTTCGAGCCAACGTGACTGAGTATCAGCTTGGCTCGTCTTCCCTTGAGGATGTGCGTAACCAAGCCACATATGAATACGCTGGTGTTGCTATGGGCCACCTACGTCCTCAGGGTGTATCTACAATTGTAGACTCATCCACTACTGAGGTAGTAGATGGTTACACTGCGATCCTATCAGAACTACTATTTGACAACAACAAACTCGCAAAGTTCACACCGATTTCGAATGAACCCAAAGCAGTACACCTGACCAAGCAGGCCGAAGATATCACCAACCACGAAATCTTCATCATGAATGATGGTTGGCTAAAACTTAACACTTGGGCCAAGGCAGGAATCCTATGGAAGAACTCTATTATCCGTTGGGATTGGTGTGAGGATTACCACTATGATTACGAAGAATACGAAGAAATCGATGAAGCTAAACTAGACGAGCTTCTCGGTGATGACCAAGTAGAAATCATCGGTGATCTATACCCGGAAGAAACTATCATCGAAGTCTCACCCGGCCAGATGGAGAATCGTATAGTATATCGTGATGTTAATATCAAGCGTAAACACGATATGTCTCGTGTAACGTTTGAGGTTGTACCTCATGAAAACTTCTCCATTGATAGAAATGCTACTTCACTGGATGACTTTACCTACATGGGTATCGATGAAGACGATGTCACCAAATCTGACCTCCGTAAAAGATTCCCAGAGGTATTCCCTGATGACTTCGATAAGTGGGATGAACTAGACGACCAGTATAACTATCGGTTCAGGTACGAGAGAGCAGCCCGTAAGGATGTTACCGGTGAAACGTATAACACCGCACTCGAAAAGAAACTATCGGGTCTGGATGAGAATCATACGTTCCTAGTAACCGAATGTTGGATATACGCCGACCGGGATGGCGATGGCATCGCTGAAATGCGCCACGTAATCTATTCAGGTAACTTCATCATCCAAGATGAGTACTGTAAACAGGCTTACCTAGCCGCCCTCTGCCCCATTGAGATTCCATACGAGTTCTACGGACTCTCCATGGCAGATATTACCCGTAGTTCCACACTGACTTCGACCGCGATCCTTCGGGGTTTCGTCGAAAATGTGTATCTGACTAACTTCAGTCCGCGTCTTGCAGACCCCAATATCGTTGATTTTGCTGCTCTTCAAAATATGAAGCCAAAATCTGTCATTCCGACTGTTGGTAATCCTGCAAATGCTGTTCAAATGATGCAGCCAGAGAACATTGCACCGGGTACAGTACCCCTACTACAACAAATGCAGGTCAACAAAGAGCAAGCTAACGGCCTTTCGAAGGCTGCTCAGGGCCTAAATGATGAGCTTTACGTCTCCGGTAACTCGGAAGCTAAGCTTTCTCGTGTCCAGAGTGCTGCTCAGACACGAATTCAGCACGTTGCACGTCGATTTGTGCACACAGGTATCAAGCGTTTCGTCAAAGGGGTCTACTATTGCCTCAAAGAACATGCAAAAGGCAATCGTGGATACCTTGATCGGGAAGGGATCTATCGGGAAGTTAATATAGAAGAGCTTCCAGACAAGATTCACTTCAATGTTGATGCTAATCTAGGTGAAAACTCTAACGACAACCTACGTATGAAGTACGAAATGGTTGCCGGGATCATGCAGAGGCTAGCCGAAAGCGGTCGTCAGGTTGTAATTAAGGAAACCGCCGATGCAAAACTGGCTTCGATGGCCATCCAAGCACTCGATTTGGACCCAATGGACTTCATCGAAGACTACAATGATCCAGAATTCATCGAAAAGGCCCAAGCCGCACGTGAAAAGATGATGGCAGCGGAAAATAAGAAGCTAGAGATCGAAGAATTGAAGGCTTCCTATGATGTACTGGCCAAAGAGGCCAATGCACGACTGCTGGCAACCCAAGCAGACAACGCAATGCAGGATAATGCCAAGCAATTGGCTGTTACGATGGACACTCACTACCAAAAGTGGGCTGAACTCGCTCTTAAGGCTGACAAAGAAGGTACTTCACGTCCCGAGAAGCCAAGAATTGAAGAACTTGTCCAAGCTGCATACTCTCTCATCGCTTCCTACGGCCCATCGAACCTATCAGGTATCCAAGGGCGTCTAAATGAGCTGTCTAAGAAACAGGTCGAGGAAGAAGTTCAGAATGCTGAGTCTGATGAGCGTGTTGAACAACAAGGTATGATGTAATCTATGAATAAAGAGGACACCAAACAACAAATGAGGGAGCGTTTCTTCCATGTACTCAAAGAAGGGGAAATGGAAGAACGCAAACCTCACCTACAGAACATCTTCGCACATCGCGGAGAAGTAGCTGGTCGTGAACGAGAGGCATTCTTCGATGAAGCTTATGCCGAAATCATGCTCGACCTATTTATGAGGTGGTGCCAGACTCAATTGCATGAGACAGAATTCCGTGAGAGTCTGTACCAGAACGTACTTGCATTAGGCGCAGTAAAGGGGAAGCTACTAGAGTACCAAATGTATGCTAGGAACGCCCCATTCCTAATGGAAAATGATAATGAGGACGATGATGAGTCTTAAATCCGCACTTGAAGCTCGTGGAGTCACACTTCGCACTCTGGAAGTCGCTGTTGCTAACACTGAAAAGGTACTTGCAACAGTAATCCTGAATGCGTCTAAAAATCTGACTAACGCACAAGCTATGAAAGGAAACGCTTCAGCCCTTGCCGCAGACCTAGAAGTACTTCGGTCAGCACTGGCAGAGTATCAAGAAGCAGAAAAAGTTACACGGAAGCCTCGCGCTAATAAAGTGGAGGTTAACGAAATCTCCGGCGAACAAGTAGGCTAAGGAGAAGATAAATTATGGCACAAGCAGATACCTCTCTACCCGCAGACCTTATGCAAGGCTCGGATGACAATGGTTCGCTTTCGGACATCGATGGCGCTCTGGATGATTTCCTTGGTAGTTCCTCAATTCTGAACTATCAAGAAGAATCTACCCGCGTAGAGCAAGACGATGACGCTGACGACGCAGAAGACGATAACGACCTCGTCGATGATGAGTCAGGTGACGAAGAAGATGAAGCCGATGGTGATGATACCGCTGGTGAAGACGACGACATCGGAGATGAAGAAGATTCTACCGAAGATGACGACGACGAATCCGGTGAAGAGATCGACTGGGAATTCAAAGTTCCAGTAAAAATCGATGGTGATGAATCCGAGGTTGACCTTGGAGAACTTGTCAAAGGTTATCAGACCAGTCAGCATTTGTCGAAGAAAGGTCGAGAACTGGCCAACGAACGTAAAGAGTTTGAGTCTAAGCGCGACGAGGAGATGAAGCAAGTTACTGAAACCGCTAAGCTCCTACAAGCACAGTCTCAATTTCAAGAAAATCAAATGGCCGAGCAATACAAGGAATTGCAGGAAGAGGCTAAAGCCGCCAAGAAAGACGGTGATAACTACAAGGCTAACGAACTAAAGGAACAAATGGAGGAAGTCCAGCAGGAGTACTGGAAGGCAAGGAAGACTCGCGAGAAAATTGCCGAAGCAGTATCCAAGCAGGAGGAAAAGCAGGCCGAAGAACGGTTTGCCGCTCAAGTCCAGAAGTTCCAAGAAGAAATCGAGGACTATGTTCCCGATTTCAACGAAGAGAAGGCCACTGCACTCCGTGAATTCGCAATCTCAAAAGGCATCCCTGAGGAAGTCCTATCGACTCTGGCAGACGCCCGTATTATCGGCGCGCTCAATGAGTTTATGGAACTCTCTCAGAAAGTGTCAAAGGGTAGTGCTAAGCGAAAGGCTGCGCCTAAGCGAAAGCCTACTTCGACCAAGAAGGCAAAACCAACATCCGAGAAAGTCTCAATGAAGCGAAAGGAAACGTCAAAGCGCATCAAAAGTGGTGACGCGACGGAAGAAGATTTCGAAGCTTCGCTTGATGATCTCGTTGGTAAGTACTTCGGATAACAATAAAACCAAGCTAAGAGGTATTTACAATGGCTACTGGTGCATATAAGACTGGCGGTCCTAAGCAGGCCCTCGGTACCGGTGCTGGTGTTTCCGAACGGGAAGACCTAACCAACCTAATTTCGATGATCTCTCGTGAGGATACTCCATTCCTGTCGAGCATCGGCAAAACCAAAGCAAAAGCTGTTCTACACGAATGGCAGACCGACGAACTACGCGCTCCCGCTACCAACGTACGGGCTGAAGGCGTAGACTTCGACGACATCACCGAGTCGACCCAATTCCGGTCTCGTCTTGGTAACTACACCCAGATCTTCGGTGACTCGCTCTCGGTTTCCAACACCAAGCAGCACGTCGATCAGGCTGGCGTAAAGGACGAATTCAAGTACCAGATCAAGAAGATCGGTACCGAAATCCGTCGTGACCAAGAGTTCACCTGCGTACAATCGTGGCAGGAGAAGGGTGGCACCGATCCCCGTACCATGGGTGGTGTTCAGTCCTACGCAGTTGACGCCCTAGTTTGGGACGCTGTTGGCGGCTCTTTTGCCTCCGATGGTGGCTCCGCATACAACGGTGTCTTCGACGGTAATGGTACCTTCGGAGGTACTGTCGTTGCTCAGACTGAAGTCGCTATCGACCTCGCTGACATCGACGAAGTTCAGCAGAAAGTCTATGAAGAAGGTGGTAAGTCCACCCGCGTCATGGTCTCCCCTCTGAACCGCCGGAAGATTTCGGCTGCTGCTCAGCTTGCCAACTCGAATGTCCGTCGTGACATCGGTGAAAGCGGTAAGCTCCGTCAGTCGGTTGACCTATACCAGTCGGACTTCGGCGAAGTCTGGATTGTCCCCAACTGGATCATGGGTCTAACTGGCACTGATGGTGCTGGCCCACTCTCCGCTGGTGACACTCCCGGTGACTACACCGCCATCTGCTACGACCCAATGTGGTTCGCAATGGCTACCCTGCGCCCAATGCAGGAAGTCGACGTTGGCCCACGCGGCGACTCGACCATCGGTATGCTCATCGAAGAGTGCACCCTTGAGTGTAAGAACCCCAAAGGGTTCGGCCTCATCGTAGGCGTCGGTGCTTAATTAGCACTTCGGGGAGAGGCTTCGTTGTCTCTCCCCATTTCTATTCTAGAGGACATGTTATGATCACTAAAGAACAAACCTATGACGAACAGATTCAAGAGATTCTGATGCAAGCAATTCGAGAAGTTGCTATCGAAGACTCGATGAAAGAAGTAGAGCATGTTGATGATAAAACCACTAAAGGTTGGGAAACTAAGGACTCATTCTACATCGAACAAGACATTCAGGACATTCTTGATGATGCCAAATTAGAGCGTGATGCTCGTAATGACGGACTAATCAAACCGGAAGCCGGTACGCGTAAGTTTGCCACCGTTCCAATCGCTACCATTATCGATTATCACAATAAGTACGGTATCGATATCATGGACGCAGAGGTCTCAAGGGACCAATGGGAGATGGCCAAGTTTCGGATGTGGATTCAAAAGAATCATCCGGAGCTAATGGTACGTGATCCGGGTAAAACAAAATACTTTTCTCTAAAGTAAGAGGTATATCATGAACTACACTAAGTTCGTAGATAATATCCACAAGTACACTAACCGCGACTCTACGGTCCTACCTAATGACCTGATTCGTACGTTTGCTGATATGGCTTGTGATAATATCTATAAAGACTTGAGAGCGGCACCTCTAGAATTCGTATCAACATATGATGCCCTTACAGTTGAAACCGATAAGCTAGCCGTGCCGGGTGACGCAGCTTCATTTATCCAGCTACGACGACTTGACTCTGACGGTGAAGTAGACAGAGTGTACAACTCCCGATCTGATATGCGATCATTCTATGATGATCGTTTCAAAAGCTGGAATGATTTTCACTACACTCGTGAAGGAAACAATTTCGTAATCTACCCTAAGGGTAAGGTCGGTGACGTATACGAGGTTTTCTATTATCGTCGTCTCCCATCAATCTATGCACGGTATGCAGTAAACGAAGATAACTATGCGTTAGGTCTTTTGTATTCCGGAGCTACAGCTAACGATTGCGAAGCAGCCCTGCTAGCGGCAGAGGCAGACTCAACGGTATCCGAAGATGCAACCACTGCTGATCCTCTCATTACTGGGAATATTACTTATATCGATGGGTCTGGTGCAATCCCGGTCGGCTATTACGTCGGCATGCTCGCGCCTAACTGGCTTAGAGACGAGAACCAATCGATGGTCCTGTATGGTACGCTCAGAGAAGCGTTCATCTATCTACAAGACGAAGCACGAGCTTCCACATACGACCAACTATTCCGCACTCAGATCGCGGAACTCAATGACGAAGACAAACGATCCCGAGTTAGCGGTGGTATTGTTACCACAAGCTACTCTGGTGGCGGAATCCTATAAGAGGTAGACAATGGCTGAAGTAGACGTACCGGCCCCCGGTGGCCAGTTTGCCGGTGCAACGACTGATCGTGGTCGTACTCCGGGTGGTCGATTCAACGGAGACGGTATCTCTGGCTTCGTTGCACAAGTTCTTGATGCATCCATCCTATGGATCGGTATCAACCCACCAACATCAAGTCAGTATGTACTCTGGATCAACACCGAAGATGGTCGTTGGTACGGTAAGTGGAACGATGGTGATTCCACACAATGGGTAGACCTATCCCTACCATTTGGTGAAGGTCTCCCCGGCCCACGTGGCCCACAGGGTGAACGCGGACTGACAGGCGTAACCGGAACCGGCATTCCCACTGGTGGTGCGGCCAATGAAATCTTGGTGAAAGTAGATGGCACAGACTACAACACTGCTTGGGGCGCTCGCCCCGATGATGGCCTTTCTGTTCTTAACGGCTCTGGCGTACCTAGCGATGTTGGCGACGGGGTGGACGGAGAGTTCTACATTGATACATCAGCTTGGGACATCTACGGCCCGAAGACCGCTGGTGCATGGGGGTCTGGAACCTCTCTGATTGGACCTCAAGGGCCTACTGGTGCAGACGGCGCTGACGGCGCTGATGGTGCTGATGGTGCCGATGGCGCAGGTGTAGCCGTAGGCGGCACAGCAGGACAAGTCCTTGCCAAGATCGATGGTACAGACTATAACACTAACTGGATCGATGTAGTATCTGATGTCGTTGACGACACCACACCACAACTAGGCGGCAATCTAGATGTTAACGGTAACTCTATCGTATCAGTATCCGCTGGTGATATCGCCATCTCACCGGATACTACCGGCTCCATCGTCCTAGATGGACTCTCATGGCCGCAAGTAGATGGCACCACTGATCAAGTACTAAAGACTGACGGTGCTGGTGTCCTTAGCTGGACAGATAATACTGGTGGTATTTCTGATGTAGTTTTAGATACTACCCCGCAACTAGGAGGTAACCTAGATGTTAACGGGAACTCCATTGTCTCAGTATCGAATGGTGATATTACTATTACTCCAGATGGAACCGGAAGTATCGTACTGGACGGACTCTCATGGCCGCAAGCAGATGGCACCGCTGACCAAGTACTAAAGACTGATGGTGCCGGTGCGCTAAGCTGGGTCGATCAGAGTGCTGGTGGTGGAGGTGATGTTGCTGTCGAAGATGACGGCGTATCAGTAGTAGCTGCTGCGTCCACCCTAAACTTTACTGGTACCGGTGTTACAGTTACAGACGCTGGTAGTGGTCAGGTAGATATCGATATCTCCGGAGGTGGTAGCGGTGGAGTCTCCTCGAATATTTATGATCTGATTGAAACAGTCGATTTAACTTCGTTGGGGTCATCATTCTACGACATTCTTAATCTAGATGATTATGCAGAAATAACTCTGATTTTTAAGAATGTCGGAGTGGCCTCAGCTAATGTTGATTTGAGGCTACAGACTCTTCTAGACGGAACACCTGATACTGGTGTATCAGACTACGTTGGCTTCTACAACGGTGCCAACTCCGGGGGTCTATCCGGGGATAATGCTATTCTAGGGCCTGACTCAGCCGTAGACCCTGTTGAAGGCTCTGCGATTATCAGAGGTCTTACCCTCGCCATTCCGACTGTCATAGAGGCTGATTGTCCGGAAGATAGAAACAGATTCTATTCTATCACCCAATACACTGACGCTGTTAGAAATGGACTTCGCATTCTAGATGATAACGGGAACAACCTAGATCAGGGAACAGTGTATGTAATTGGTGCGAAGAAGAGTATCGTTTCTGGTGGTGTAAGTGGAGCAGGTTCTGCTACCACTATGGGCGTTCTTGGTACTGGTACAGCCTCTACGACCTTCATTACCTACGAGGCGAGCCTAGACTACGATAGAATTGAGATTGACCTCAAGGAAATCGCTGTTGATGCCAATGCTCAGGTTCTTGGACTACAAGTAAAAGTTAATGGGTCGTGGGTAACAGCGGGTTACGATGGTGCTGCTGATGGTCGCGTAAGTACCGGGTTCTCAGCAGTAGGAGCTGTTGCAAACGGTGCTAACTGGGAACTACATCCAGATGATAGTAACTGGGACTTGAATGACTCCGGTGAATTTCTAAACGGTAAAATCTGGATGACCGGTCTTAAGAATGGTGAAACTCCTTCGTACAGTTCTATTATCAACTACGCGTTGGACTACACCACAAACGCCATTGCTTCCACACATTCCGGTGGTCGGCTACGGACAACCAACACCGGAGCGGTAGAAGGTGTACGACTACTAGTAGCGTCAGGAACACTTACAGGTACCATGACAGTGTCCGCACCTTCTCAGGTTGGGTCGGAAGATCAGGAAGCCAGAACTAAACCTCTTATCGCAGACTTCTCCATTGATCTAAATAGTGGTGTTGCATCATCTACAGATGGAACATACGCTTTGTATATGGAAAGTGCTGCCGATGGAAGCCTATTGCGAGGTCTCCTGAACTCTGCTGGTGGTGCTGATTTCACTGTAACTGCTAAGGTTGCTACAGGCGTGGTCCCTAACTATAGTGGTGCTGGCATCCTCATCCGAGATTCCGCAGGGAAGTACGTACACTTTGGCCCGCTTGGCGTTAATAACGCGGGATATCTAGAGTACGCCCAGTGGTCAGACCAGACTACCTTTTCAAGCGGTACTAACGGACGCGGATTGGCATCTGGAGAAATCTGGCTACAAGTATTTTATGACCATAGCGCAGGTACTATCGAAGGCAGATACTCCTTTGACGGTGAGAACTTCCACGCTGCTAATAGTACAAACAGTTACCTAGGTGCTAACGTAGATGCGGTAGGTATCGGTATTCAACACCGAAACGCTTCCATCCCACAAGCGGCTTGGTTCAAACACTATGAGGT
>Ga0180434_10008119_pt1 | contig 11678 bp, 8 predicted proteins | sample SS_ome_7_FD_132453 | JGI IMG/M metagenome (GOLD analysis project Ga0180434, IMG submission 132453) | Hypersaline lake sediment archaeal communities from the Salton Sea, California, USA - SS_1_D_2 metaG | ecosystem: Environmental > Aquatic > Non-marine Saline and Alkaline > Hypersaline > Sediment... | reverse complement strand
TCTGGTCGAACGCGGTGAGGCCGACCGAGTCAACCTCGACAGCACGCGCTTCGGTGCCAACATCGGCGCCGGGCTGATCTGTGCCGACCTGCCCGAGCTGGCCGAAGCGCTGCACAGCGCTACCGAAGACGGCAAGTTCTCGCTCGCCAAGTGGGGGGCCGAAGGCATGCACAACCTCACCCCCCTCTGGCTCCTCAAGTTCCTCCCGAACATGCTGGCCTGCCACGTCACCATCGTGCACGACGCCCAGGGACCCAGCAATACCATCACCTGCGGCGAAGCCAGCAGCCACCTGGCGATCGGCGAGGCCTTTCGCACGATCGCCCGCGGAGTGGCCGACGTCTGCATCTGCGGCGGCTCCGAGAGCAAAACCAACCCGATGGCGCTGATACGTCAGATTCTCGGAGAGCGGCTCAGCACCAGTAACGACCAGCCGGAGCGCGCCTGCCGACCGTTCGGCGCCGACCGCGACGGGACGGTGGTCTCCGAGGGCGGCGGGCTGGTGATCCTGGAAGACCTGGAACACGCCCGGGCGCGCGGGGCGCGCATCTACGCCGAGCTGGCAGGCTTCGGCGCCAGCAACGACGCCTACGATCCCGCCCAGCCCAGCAAGCCGCACCCGGAAGGCCGCGGCCTGGTGCTGGCCGCCCGGAAGGCCTTGAAGGACGCGAACGTCGGGGCGGACGCGATCGACCTGGTTTCCGCCTGCGCCTGCGGTCTGATCGAGCGCGACGCGATCGAAGCGAAGACGATCAACACGATACTCGGCCAGCGCACCGGCGAGGTCCCGACGCTCGCGATCAAGGGCGGGCTCGGCAACAACGGGGCCGGCAGCGGCGCGATCGACCTGATCGCCGCCGTCTTGGCAATCTACCACGCCACCATCCCGCCGATGGTCAACGGCGACGCCCCCGACCCCGCCTTCGGTTTGAAACTGATTACGAAAGACCCCGTCGACGCCAACGTAAATGTCGCCCTGTCTAACGCCTACGCTCTGGGCGGCGGCCAAAACGCGAGCCTGATTGTCAAACGTTACCGCGCGTAGCACAGCGGCGTCTGTTGGAAAGTGACGACCATGAACCGACGTGTCGCAATAACTGGAATGGGTTGGGTCACTCCGCTCGGCCATGACCTCGAGTACGTGTGGCAACGTCTGCTCGCGGGCGAAACCGCCATGGCCCCCATCACCATCTTCGACGCCCGCACCTACCCCAGCCAGTTCGCCGCCGAGGTCAGAGAATTCGACCTCAAGACCATTCTGGGCGAGCATTACGAACGCCACAAAACCGCCAGCCGACAGGCCCGCTTCGCCCTCGCGGCCGCCGAAGTGGCCTGGAACCATGCCGGCCTCAACGGCACCGGGGACATCACCCCCGAGATGGTCGGCGTCTACCTCGGCGGCGGGGAAGGACCAATCGACTTCGATAACTTCATGACCGCGGCCGTCACCGGCTGGGACCCTGAACGTCGCGAGCTCGACTCCGTCAAATGGGCCGAGGTTGCCCACGAACGCCTCGACGCCGTCCGCGAATTCGAGCAGGACCCCAACTGCGCCGCCGGCCACCTCGCCTGCCGCTTCAACGCCCAGGGCCCCAACTTCAACACCCTCACCGCCTGCGCCGCCAGCACGCAGGCCCTCGGCGAGGCCTCCATGCTCATCCGCCGGGGCGACGCCGACATCATGATCTCAGGCGGTGCCCACAGCATGATCCACCAGCTCGGCATGACCGGCTTCAACCGACTCACCGCGCTGTCGACCCGCAACGACGATTACAAAACCTCGTCACGGCCCTTCGACCGCACGCGCGACGGCTTCGTCCTCGGCGAAGGCTCCGGCATCCTGATTCTGGAAGCCTACGAGAACGCCCAGCGGCGTGGGGCGAAGATCCACGCCGAGATCATCGGCTACGGCTCCACCGCCGACGCCTTCCGCGTCACCGACATGCACGAGGAAGGTCGCGGTCCGGCGGCGGCGATGCGGGCCGCCCTCCACGACGCCGGCCTCGCACCCGCCGACATCGACTACATCTCTGCTCACGGCACCAGCACCGTCGAGAACGACAAGATCGAGACGCTGGCGATCCGCAAGGTCTTCGGCGAGCACGCCCCGCGCACCCCGATCAGCAGCGTCAAGAGCATGTTCGGCCACCTGATCGCTGGCGCCGGTTCGGTCGAGCTGATCACCTGCGTGCTGGCGATGCGCGACGGCATCATCCCGCCCACCGTCAATTACCAGCACCCCGACCCCAACTGCGACCTCGACTACGTCCCCAACCAGCCGAGAAAAGCCGACCTCAAGATCTGCCTCTCCAACAGCTTCGGCTTCGGCGGACAGAACAACACCATCATCGTAAAGAAGCCCGAGTAGCACCCGTGGTACCGGTCTGCAACCGGCGAATCCGTAGCGTCCGCCGTGCGGACCATCATCGGCCGGCGGGAGGACAGCCGCAGTGGCTGAATCGGATCTGGACCGCATTCGACGCGCTTGGCAAAACGCCACTCCGGGCGACGTCGTCCGAGCGCTGAATCAGATCGCGGATTATGCCCCCGCAGTGGCGGCAATCATTCGCGAGCAGGCCGAGCGTCGGGGGCTGACGAGCAAATCGGTCGAGGCCTTTCCCGACCCGGCGTATGCACCCATCCGCCCGCTCGTGGGAGGCGCGGCCGCTCGCCTGGCCACGATTTGGCGCCCCCTACGAAAGCTGATCGAACGTCATCCGTACCTCAGCGCCGCAGCGCTTGGCGTCGTGTACTACGTAGCCGCCAGCAACCTGCCCCATCGCTGGGGATGGGACTACCTGTGGCTGGGGCTGTATTTCGTCGGTCTGGTCATGATCTGTCTGCCGCTCCGGCGTTATCGTCTTACACTCCTGGTACCGGTCACGGCGGAAGCTGTCATGTTTACGACTTGGTTAGCCCTCACGCTGCCGCGTACCACACAGCCGTGGACAGGCCTTGTTGAGGTACTGCTCATCGGCTTCGCAGTCTACGCGATCCTCCCGGCGTTTCTGCTGACCAGTGCCGCCTTCATCCGCAACCGCTACTGGCCCGTGCACGAACCCGGACACTGCCGCGTCTGCGAATACGACCTGCGCGGACTCCCCGAACCTCGTTGCCCGGAGTGCGGCACGCCCTTCGATCCGGCGGAGGTCCCCGCCCTCTGGCAGACGGAGGATGCCGGCGAGTGACCAGGAGGGCAGTTCGGGAGGGCTGAAAAAACTCAATGTTCGGGTCTTGTTCGGGGCCGGAATTTCGGGTAGTATCTCTCGTCGCGAGGCGAAACGGGGTTTCGCCGGCAGGCATCTTGGGAACCACGTCACAGGCAAGGAGAAGCGAAATGACGAAGCGAGGCAGGTATGCAACGGGTGGCGTCGCGTTGCTCGTGGCGGCGCTGTTCTTTTCCGCGCAGGTTGTGTCGCAGGAGAAGGCTGCGTCGAAGCCACCGGGGGAGCAGGAGATGGCCGAGATGATGGCCAAGTGGAAGGCGCTGAACGCCAAGGGACCGGAGCACGAGAAGTTCAAGGACATGGTCGGAAACTGGGATATCGAGGCGAAAACGTGGATGGGCCCCGACACCGAGCCCGTGATGTCCAAGGGGACCGCCGTCTGCCGCCTGATCCTCGACGGCCGCTACGTCGAGCAGAAGTACAAATGCGACTTCATGGGTGAGCAGTACGAAGGCCTGGGCATCGACGGCTACGACCGCATCAAGCAGAAACACGTTTCGATCTGGATGGGCACCGACAGCACCGGGATCTTCATGATGGAGGGCACCATGGACGAGACCGGGAAGGTCTGCACCTACTACGGCAAGATGGACGACCCGCTGACCGGGCAGAAAGACAAGGTCGTCAAGTCAATCGCCCGCGAGATCGACAAGGACACCCTCGTCTTCGAGATGTACGACAACCGCCCGGACGTCGGCGAGTTCAAGAGCATGGAAATGAAGTACATGCGCCGGAAATAACCGTCGCGTCAGCCAGCCGGCGGTGCCCCGCCGCCCAGCTTAGCTGCCCAACTGCGCGTGGGCTTCGCGCAGCAGCGTTTCGGTCTCGTCCCAACCCAGGCACTGATCGGTGATCGAGACCCCGTAGCGAAGCTGTGCCGGGTCGTCGCCGAGCTTCTGGTGGCCTTCGCACAAGTTGCTCTCCAGCATCAGGCCGATCAGGTTCTTGTTGCCGGCCAGGCGCTGCATCAGCACCACTCGCCAGACGTGCGGCTGATTCTTGAACTGCTTGTTCGCGTTGGCGTGGCTGCAATCGACCACCAGGCCGGTCGGCAACCCGGCGGCCTTCAACGCGGTGACGGCACCGTCGATCGCGGCCGGGTCATAGTTCGGGCCACGGCGACCGCCGCGTAGGATGATGTGCGCCCGCGGGTTTCCGCGCGTGTGGATGATCGCGGTGAGCCCATTCTCATCGATACCCAGAAAGGCATGCGGCTGGCGCGCCGCGGCGAGTGCGTCCAGGGCGCTTTGGAGGCTACCATCGGTGCTGTTCTTGAACCCGACCGGCATCGAGAGACCACTGGCCATCTGCCGGTGCGTCTGCGACTCGGTCGTGCGGGCCCCGATCGCAGACCAGGTGACCAGGTCGGCGATGTACTGGGGCGTGATCGGGTCGAGCATCTCGGTCGCCGCGGGCAGGCCAAGCTCGGTGACGCGCAGCAGGATCGAGCGGGCCAGCCGAATCCCGTTCTCGATGTCGAACGTCCCGTCGAGCTGCGGGTCGTAGATCAGCCCTTTCCACCCGATGGTGGTGCGGGGTTTCTCGAAGTAGACCCGCATCACCACGCAGAGCCGGTCGGCCAGCTCGCGGCGGAGCTCGACCAGACGTTCCGCATACTCCAGGGCGGCAGCTTCATCATGGATCGAACACGGCCCGACGATCACGAGCAGCCGGTCGTCGGCCCCGCCGAGGATACGCTTGAGCTCTTCACGACTTTCGATAACTGTCCGGTTCGCGACCAGTGTCATCGGGAGGTCGCGCTTGACCTGACGCGGGTCGACCAATCGTTGCGTGCGGACGACGTTGAGGTCTTGTGTCGGCTCAGCATCCGGGGCGGGTCCGCCCGGCCGGTCACCACTGCCGGAACCGGTCGATGCGACCTTGCTCCGTCGGCCGCGGCGCTTACACCCCTGCCGTTTGTGCCGATCTTCATGCATGGACAAGGCGCCCTTCGTTACCCGATCGGACCCGGTGTCAACCGTCTCACACGGATACTACACACGCGGCTGCCGATGAAACAAGGATCTCGTCTCGGCGGGCGGTCGCGACCGATAAGGTCACACCGGGCCGCTCGTCAGTTGAGCCCCAAACAGGCTTCGCTACAGCTACAATCACGTCGGCTTGGCCAGTCGATTTCCAACCAACGCCGCCAGACCGTAAGCCCCCGCCGCCAGCAGCATCACCGTGCGGTACCCCGCCGTCATTGCCACCACGATCGCCGCCGACGTTGCGATCACTGATGCGACGCCGTTGACGCCCCAGGCCCACGGCACGAGCCGCGGCGAGCGGGCATCCAGCGCCGCGAGCCCGGCGGGCATCGGCACGCCCATTAAGTACCCCGCCAACAGCGCGACCAACAACAGCAACCACGGTTCGGCCGATACGTCCCAACCCGCCAGCCGCAGGACGAGCGCGCTGACGGCGACCGCCGCCGGCGCAAGCCACACGCGCTGGCCAACCATCCGTCCCCCGGTCAAGCTCCCGATCCCGCTGACCAGCAGCACGCCGCCGATCACCAGCGCGCTGGCGATCACCGGATCGCCGACCCACCGAATCGCCCGGCTGATCAGCGCCATCTCGATCGCCATGAACCCCAGCCCGATCCCGCCGAAGTAGACGATCGTCCAGATCGTGACCCCCGATGCCGCCCGGCCGGTACGGGGCCCGGCCGCTACATTCGCTCCCGCTGGTGCGAGATTCCTATCTCGCACCACGGCCCCGGGAGAGTTCTCTCGTCGCCCCGCCTTGATCAACCGTCGGGACCCGACCATCCCCAGCGGCACGAGTATCAGCACGATCGCCGCCCCGGCGGCCACGATCAGCGACGCGTACAGGAACAACCGACCCAGCTCGGCCCGCGTCAGCCAGAGATCCCCGTAAACGCGTTTCAGCTCGGCCAGTCCCTCGGGCTTGTAGAAATCCCAGAAGAACGGGTTGTCATCATGCACCGGCCGCACGTTCAGCATCCACTCGTCGTAGAACGCTGCCCGCCGCGGTGAGAGAATCTCCCGAGCGGCATGATGCAACCAACCAACATGCGTTCCCGGCGGGCCGGCCTGCGCGTCCGGCTGATTCACCTCCTCCACCGGCAGGCCGTCGTACCACACGGGCGTCAGGTTGAACTCTCTGATCGCAGTTCGCAGCGTCCGGCGGCGGGCGTCATCGATCCGCGTCTTCAGTGCCATTGTGCATACGCCGAGATAGTCGCGAACCTGGACGACATGCCGCGACGCATCTGTAACACCGAGCGATTCCAGGGCTTCGACCAGCGTGGCGAAGATGCGAATGTTCTCGCGCGCGGGTTCCTGGATGCCGCGCGAAACCGCCAGCACCCCGTCGTCACTCAAAGCCCGCAGACAATCGCCGAAACCCTCGACCGTCGCCAGGTGATCCTCCGCCAAGCCGCGCATCCCCGCACTGCCGCCGCCGAGACCTTCCAGCGAAACGACTTGAATCAGGTCGTACTGCGGCCGATCAGCCGCCGCCAGGAACCTCCGCGGGTCGGCCACGTAGACCTGGACACCGGTATCGAAGACCTCGCTTCGCGCGCGGACCAGCTCGACCAGCGCTGCGTTCGGTTGAACCACATCGATTCGAGCCGCATGGCGACGCCCGAGCCACACGTTCGCCCCCCCGGTTTCGCCGATCAGCAGCACGCGCGGCTGAGGCCGGACCAGTCGATACGGCACGGCCATCAGCGTGCCATCCATTACCGCGGCGTCACCCGCGTTATCGATTCGCAGCACCGATCCCGCCGGATCGCCGTTGAGCACCAGGCTGTACATCGGTGGCGGCGCCTGCGTCAGGGCCAGGAACGGCAGGTCGTGAAACAGGTCGCTCTCGTACAGCTCGACATAGCCGTGCGGGTCGGGACGCCGGGCAACACGACGGGCCGAACCCTGCTCAACCAGCCGCTCCAGTCGGGCCGCGTATTTGTATTCGTCGTAGGACGGCACCAACGGCCACCAGCTTTCAGCCAGCGCCGCCAGTGCGAACAACGCCAGAGTCAGAATCAAACGCGGAACCAGTCGCGCGGAGCTTTCGGCCCGGCGGGCATGAAACGCCAGGACCAAGAGGGTCACGATCGTGAGGATGAACGAAGGCCAGAGCGCGTCCTCGATCAGGAAGTATGAGACCAGCAGCATGGCCCCCACTGCCCCAACCGCGCTGCCGAACAGATTTGCAGCATATACGCGTCCGATCCGGCGCCCCGCCGTCATCAACGCCGCCCCCAGAAACGCCGCCCCCAGCAGAAACGGGATCAGCGCCGTCAGCCAGTACAGCGACCACCACGCCGCCTGACGCCACAAGTCGCTTGGAACAAAGCGCGCCGTCACCGGCAACAGCGATGCAACCCGTGGCATCAGCATGAGCGCCACCACCAGGCCGACCGCGAGCCAGAACATCGTCTCTCGCGGCCGCGCCCGCACTCGCCGCTCAATCACTGCCAGGAACGTGCCGCTGGCGCCAAACCCCAGCAGAGCAGTGCTGATCACGAGATACCCGAAGTGGTGCCAGCTCTCGAGCAACAGCCGCCGCATCAACACAATTTCGTACGCGATCAGCGCAGCACTGATCAACGCCACGGTGACCAGGGTGGCGAAGGTGATGTGTTGCCCCCGGTCTGAATCGACCGCGTGCCCCCTCATGGCTTCTGAATCTTGCCGGTCATCGGAACGAACCGCACCGGCAGCACGCTCCGACTCTTGCGCCCCCCGTCCTCCCGTTTCGTCAAGACAATCAGCCGCTGCGTCTCGTATACGCCGCCCACCGGTATCACCATCCGCCCCCCGGGCTTGAGCTGCTGCCACAACGGCGGGGGAATATGCCCGGCCGCGCAGGTCACGATGATCCCGTCAAACGGCGCGTGCTGCTCCCACCCGTCGTACCCGTCGCCGAGCCGCGCCCGAATGGTCTGGTACCCCAGCCGTTCGAAACGCTTGACCACCCCCTCGTACAGCGGCTTGAGGATCTCAATCGAATAGACGTACGGCGTCAGCTCGTTGAGCACCGCGGCCTGATACCCGGAGCCGGTCCCGATCTCCAGCACCTTGTCGCCCGCCTTAACCTCCAGCAGCTCGGTCATCAGCGCGACGATGTACGGCTGCGAGATGGTCTGCCCGTGTCCGATCGGCAACGGTGTGTCATCATACGCGCTGTACTGGCGGCTTTTGGGCACAAACTCGTGCCGCGGGACGGCCCGCATCGCCGCGACCACACGGGCATCCTTGATCACATCGTGGTAGAGGCCCCCGCGCGCGATATGCCGATCCACCAGGCGATCGCGTTCAGCCTTCCTGGCACCCGTACCGGGGCGCGGCCACTGCAACCGGCCGTCGGAATCGCGCGTCACCTCTGGGAACTCTTTCGCCGGTACCGGGCCCGCTGGTTTGGACGCGGGTGGCTTCCGCCTGTCGGCAGTACCGGTGGCGTGGTCACGCTTGTCCTCCTGGAAATTACCGAGCACAAGAGACAGGAGCACCAGAACGGCAACGATCAGCAGGAAAAGCGGCACTTTGCGGCGAAATCGGGCAGCGCGGCGTCGGGAGCGTTCCGGGTCGTTGGACACGCCGGTGGACGGCTCGCCGGTGTTCACGCCAGCGGAGTGATCGGCTGGATTCGTCATGCCGCACCTACGAATGAAAGCTACCCTTCCCTTCCATTGTACCCGACAGGCAACCGACCTAGAACCCGCCGAGGGCCCACGGTATCAGGGCCGACAGAACACTAGCCTTGGCAGCGGCATTCCTGTTACAGTCTCATGTAAACACCGAGCAATGCGGAGATCTGCCATGAAAACCCTCCAAACGTACGCGAAACCGCTTCTGGCAACAGCAATCCTGACCTGCCTCGCGACGCCGACCCGGGCCGCCCCGGGAGATGTCAAGCTCTCGTTCGCGACGCCCTGCAAGTATCCGGCCGGTCTGGCTACCGACGGTAAGGACCTGTTTGTCCTGGACTGGCGCGAGGCGCAAATCCACCAGGTCACGCCAGCCGACGGCACGCTCAAACAATCGTGCGACGCGCCGACGCTCAAACCCCACGGGCTGACCTACGGCAAAGGCCTGCTCTACGTCTCCGACGACCATAGCGGCCGCGTCTACGCCGTTAACCCACAAAACGGAACGGTCGAGTATACGTTTGAAGCCCCCGGCTCCCGCCCCGCCGGCCTGGCATACGCCAACGATGCACTTTTCCTGCTCGAGCGGAAATCCCGTCAGATTTACAAAGTCCTGCCAACAGACGGGACGATTCTGGCCTACTACACCGCGCCGCACGACTCCTGCACTTGCCTCGCGTACGACGGGAGGTACCTCTGGGTCTCCAACCGCGTCAAAGACGAACTCTACATGCTCGACCCGGATAGCGGCATGGTGCTTGCCATCCTCGACGCGCCCGGCCCCTACGCCGCCGGCCTGGCTTCGCTCAACGGTTACCTCTGGAACGTGGACTTCCAGACCCGCGAGGTCTATCAGCTCGTGATCGACGACGAGCAGAAGTATCGGCTGAGTGACCCCCGCGAAGCACGCATCGAGTATTGCTGGACGCTCTACAATTACGGTCCCGGCGAGGTCCAGGATCTGGCCGTCAACCTCGCGATTCCCGATCGCCTGCCCAACCAAGAGCTGCTCTCCGAAATCCGGTATTCCCAGTCACCGACGAAAACCGTCCCGGACCAGTGGGGCCAGCCTTGCGCCATCTTCGAACTGGGTACCGTTCCCGCCGGCACGCGACAGCCCGTCAGCTACACCGTCAACGCCCGGGTTTCCGCGATCCGCTACCTGATCGACCCGGCCAAGACCGGCACACTGGATGACATCCCCGCGGATACCCGCAAAGCCTACACCGTCGACGGATCACGCTACCGCATCGACACCCCGTACATTCGGGACACCGCGAAGAGAATCGTCGGCGACGAGCAGAACCCCTACTGGATCGCCCGCAAGATCTTCAACCATCTGATCGAGCAGGTGGACTACGAGATGGTCGGCGGCTGGGACGTACCCGAGGTCATTCTGAAGCGTGGCACCGGCTCGTGCTCGGAGTACACCTTCGCGTTCATCGCGTTGTGCCGGGCGGCCGGCCTGCCCGCCCGCTACCAGGGCAGCGTGGTGGTTCGCGGCGACGACGCCAGCGTCGACGACGCCTTCCATCGCTGGGCCCAGGTGTACCTGCCGAACTACGGCTGGGTCCCGGTGGACGCCAGCCGGGGCGACGCCAAGTCTTCCGCCGACCAGGCCCGCGGGTTCGGCGAGCTGGCCAACCGCTTCCTGATCACGACGCACAGCGGGGGTGGCTCGGAGTACCTCGACTGGAGCTACAACTCCTTCGCCAGGTACAAGGCCACCGGCTACTGCAACACGCAGGAGGAGAACTTCGCCTTCTGGGAGCCGCTGAAAGCCGCCGAGGATACTCCCGCGGCAACCAAGGCCGAATCGGTCGGCCAATGCCCGTCAAGATAGGTGCTAGCTCATTCGCTAACGCCGCCCATCAGCAGATCGGGCCAGGCGAAGTCTGAGAAGATCCCGCCGGTATGGATGAAGACCACCGGGCGGCGCGTGCCCAGCCAGCCTTCTCGGATGCCGTCCAGGACGTAGGGCAGGCCGCCGCCCGCCAACAACCGCACATCGACAAATCTCGTTCCCCCCGTAGCCGCGATGCTCGGATACTCAAGCGCGCAGGCCTGCCACCGCGCCTTTACTTCCCAACACCCTCAATCAGCAATTCCGGCCAAGCGAAGTTCGAGAAGATCCCGCCGGTGTGGATGAAATCCACCGGACGGCGCGTGCCCAGCCAGCCTTCATGGATGCCGTCAATCACGGCGCAGAACGCCTTTGCGGTATAGACCGGGTCGAGCAGAATCGCCTCGGTCCGCGCCAGCAGCCAAATCGCGTCGATCGCCGCCTGATATGGGATCGCGTACCCCTCACCGACGTAGCCGTCGATGAACTGGAGCCCGGCCTCGTCGTATGTGGTCGGCAGCTTGAACTCGCTGATCGCACCCTGGGCCAGTTCCCCGACCGCGTGCGTGTGGTGAACGACATCGTCGCTGACCGGCACGGCCCAGAGGTTCCAGTGGTGAAGCTGGTGGATCCACTGGCCGAGCAGCATGCCGGCGTAGGTCCCGCCCGACGAGATCGGCAGGACGATGTCGCACTCCCCCACGCCCGCCTGGTGGAGCTGGCCGGCCAGCTCGGCGGCGGCGCGGATGTAACCCCAGCACCCGAGCGGCTCCGAGGCTCCCGCGGGCGTGAAGCGTGGCTTGTGACCAGCGGCTTGCAGCTCACCCAAGACGTCTGAGACGATGCGGTCGTGCTCGGCCTCGAACCGCTCGCGCGGGTATGAGCTAACCTCGGCACCAAAGAGCACATCTAACAGATGGTTGCCTTGCGGCGGACCGTCCGGCGGCTCCGGGCGAAACAGCAGGTGGCAACGCAGGCCAACCTTCGC
>Ga0180434_10008114_pt1 | contig 11680 bp, 10 predicted proteins | sample SS_ome_7_FD_132453 | JGI IMG/M metagenome (GOLD analysis project Ga0180434, IMG submission 132453) | Hypersaline lake sediment archaeal communities from the Salton Sea, California, USA - SS_1_D_2 metaG | ecosystem: Environmental > Aquatic > Non-marine Saline and Alkaline > Hypersaline >... | reverse complement strand
CTCCTGGACAGTACCGGACTCGGCGTGCTCCTGTCCACTCTCCGTCGCCTCAACGAGGCCGGGGGCGATCTCAAGATCTGTGCACCGACTCCGACGGTCCGCAAGGTCATCGAGATCTGCCGTGTCCACAAGGTCATCGACGTATTCAACACACGCGAGCAGGCGCTGAGGGCCTGTTCGCTCTGAGGAAAGAGGGGGGATCGTGGTGAAGAAAAAACCGCCGCTCAGTCTCTTCGTATTCATTGATGCCCTGGGGTGGGAGATCCTGAAGAATCATCCGGATTTTCTGAAGGATGAGATGGATATCCGCAAACCCCTGAACACGATCTTCGGGTACAGCTCCACCTGCGATCCCACCATCATCACGGGGTTGATGCCGAGGGATCACGGACACTTTTCCTTCTTCTATTACAATCCCGAGGCGTCACCCTTCGGTGTGTTGAGGCCTCTTGGTCTCCTGCCGAGGTCCATCACCCGGCGCGGCCGGGTGCGTCGGATCCTCAGCCGGATGATCAAGCGGTACTACGGGTACACCGGGTACTTCCAGATCTACAACATGCCGTTCAACCGCTTGCACCTCTTCGACTACTCCGAGAAGAACGATCTGTACGAGCCGGGCGGCATCAACAACGGCCAGCGCACCATCTTCGACCACCTCAGGGACAACCACATTCCCTTTGCCATGTCAGACTGGCGCAGGGACGAGGAGTTCAATCTCGGTGCAATGGAGGAGACCTTCCGGAAGGGAGAGGTGCGGTTCGCCTATCTCTATCTGGCAGCCATGGATGCCGTTCTTCACGCAAGGGGTAGCCGCGCGCAGGAGGTGTCGGACAAGATGGCCTGGTATGACACCCGGTTGAGGCATCTGTTCGATGTCGCGAAGCGCTCCTACTCGGACGTGCGCATTCATGTCTTCTCGGATCACGGCATGACGGACACCGTTGCCGAGTTCGACCTCATCCGCCGCATCGAGGCCCTGGACCTCGCGTTCGGCGCGGACTACGCCGCCGTGTACGACTCCACCATGGCCAGGTTCTGGTTCCTGAGGGCCGGCACCCGGGAGGCCGTCACCCGGGTCCTGGAGACGACGGAGGCGGCGTCGGCGGGCCGTATCCTGGATGAGGCCACCCTCCGGGAGTGGGGGGTGGATTTTCCTGGGAGAACATACGGCGAGCTCTTCTTTCTGATGAATCCGGGCGTTCTCCTCAACCCCAGCTACATGGGGGAGACCCGTCTCGAGGGCATGCACGGTTTCGAGCCGCACCACAAGGATTCGGTGGCGGCCATCATGAGCAATTCTTCCCCCGGGAAGGGGGCGGAGTTGCCCGAGGGGCTCGAGGACATGTATTCCCTGATGCGAAGGGAGTGCGACCGGGTGAGCGAGGATCTGCAGCCCGGGCTTGCAGGGGTTTCGGTCCAGTTTCCGGAGGTGGCGTATGACAGCCGGATCGGGTAACAGCGGCCGCCGCCGCGTTCTTCTCGTTGCGTGGTTCCTGACAGCGGACCGGAAGTGGATCGGGGAGGCCCTCGATCACGAGAAATACGAGGTTGATGCCTGCGCCCTCGACGGGGTCAAGGTGGACATCACCAGCAAGCGCACCAGTATCCGGAAGTGGTTCACGTACCTCCGGCTGGCGTGCAAGGCGCGGTGGATGGTGTTTCGCGGCCGGTACGATGTGGTGGTCACCTCCTTTCCCCAGGTGGGATCCCTGGTGGCGCTCCTCGGCCGGCTCACCTTCATGCGCACCCCGCACATCAACTGGTACTTCAACTGCGGCCATCGGTACCAGGGCCTGAGAAGGATCGTGTCTCGCCTCGCCTTCGAACCGGTGAACCGGTTCGTGTGCTACACCGAACAGGAGCGGGAGGAGTACTCGAGCACCTTCAGCCTCCCCAGGGAGCGGTTCGTCTTCACCCATCTCACGGGGGCCAGGATCCGCCGGTGCGAGTATCCGCCCGTCAACGAGAAGTACGGTCTGGAGGACCGGTACATCGCTTCTCTCGGCAGCTCCTCCAGGGACTGGAAGACGTTCTTCGAGGCGGTGAAGGGCCTGGATGTCCAGGTTGTCATCGTCACCCACCCGTATTCCATCGAAGGCATTGCCCTCCCGCCCAACGTCAAGCCCATCTTCAGTATCGAACAGGAGGACTACCTCCGCATCCTGGCCAATGCAGAGGTGTGCGTGATTCCCGTCTCCAACGTGGACACCGCCAGCGGCCAGATGACCCTGATCCAGGCCATGAGCCTGGAAGTGCCGGTGGTGGCCACCCTTTGCATGGGCACCGAGGACTATCTGGAGGACGGCAAGACAGGATTCTTCTGCAAGATGGGTGACGTGGAAGGGATGCGGAAACCCATCCGGGTTCTGCTCGAGGATGCCGCGGCCAGGAAAACCATTGTGAAGAACGCTCTCGGATTTGCCAGGAAGCACTTTTTCGAGGATGCGGGCTCCCGCCTGCTGGACCGGCTCTATGATGAGATGCTGGCCTCGGGGGAAATCCGTGAAAAGGCCCGCCCGGAGGTACAACGCACGTGAAGAACAGGATAGAAAACGATCCGGTCTGGATCGTCATGCGATCCATGAACGACCGGGATGTGATCGGAGAGACGCTGGAAAGGGTTCGCAGTCAACGGGGACCCCGCTTCAAACTCCTCAACATCGATTCCGGTTCCACCGACGGCACGCTGGACATCATCAGCGACTACACCGACCGCCTCATCCGGATCCGGCCCGAGGAGTACATTCCGGGCAGGGTCATCAACACGGGGATGAGTGAGACGGATACAGAGGTGGTCGTGTTCCTCAACTCCGATGCCACCCCGGTGGATGACCACTGGCTCGAGAACCTCCTGAGAGAGATCCGGGGCGACCGGGTGGCCGCTGTGTACGGCAGGCAGATGTCCAGGCCGGATACGCTGCCGCTCTTCCACAAGGACAACGAGCGCGCTTTCGGCGACGGCAATCTGGCCGCCACCTGGACCCATTTCTTTTCCATGGCGAACAGCGCCGTGGTGCGATCGGTGTGGGAGCAGCGTCCCTTTGACGAGGAAATCCGGTATTCGGAGGATACGGAGTGGAGTTACTGGGCCCGCAAGGCGGGATTCGACGTGCGGTATGCCTGCGAGGCAGCGGTCATGCACTCCCACAACTACACCCTGGCCCAGTCCTACAAGCGGCACCACGGGGAAGGGGCCGCGGACGCCTGGATCTTCGACTTTCCCCCCGGGAAGATGAAGCTGCCGCGGATTCTCGTCTCGGCCGGAGTGGAGGTGATGCGGGACTTCGCGTTCTGTCTGAAGACGGGCCGCCCGGGCGGCCTGCTCCATTCGATTCCACTGCGCCTCACACAGCGGATTGGCCGGTACAAGGGCTACTGGAAGGAAAAGAAGAAACAAGATGAAATTCTCACCAAGATACACATTTGACGGAACCCTCCAGCTCGAGGACCGCATCCGATCTGACCTCGCGGCCATTCGCAAGGCGGTGCTGGCCGAGATTCCGGCCGGGAAGATCACGGCCCTCATCCTCGGTGGCGGGTACGGCCGGGGGGAAGGCGGCGTCTTCGAGGAGGACGGCCGGGAGATCCCGTTCAACGACTATGACCTCTTCGTTGTGGTCCCGGATACTTCCCGCAAGCAGCGAAACGCACTCCATGCCCACCTGACGGAGATCGGCGAACGTCTCGGGAAGGACATGGGGGTGGACGTGGACTTCAGCCGGCCGATCCTCGAGTCGAACCTGCCTCGCCTCGGCCCGGAGCTGATGTGGATCGAGATGAAGCAAGGGCATCGTGTGTTTCACGGCCCCCTCGACGTGCTGGCACCCATGCCCGCATTTCTTCCCGGGGATCTGCCCGGACTGGAGGGCACGCGCCTCCTCCTCAACCGGGGAGTGGGCCTGCTGCTCTGCCGCCGGGCACTGGTGCGCACCGGGGGAGATCCCGAGGGGGCGGACCTGGATTTCTGCGTCAGGAACATCCGGAAGGCGGAGATGGCCATGGGGGACGTCATCCTCCAGGTGCTGGACCGGTATGTCGTGAAATACCGGGCACGCAGCTCCCTCCTCGAGGCGGTGGAGGATGCGTCGATTCCGGAGCTGAAGAAGATCCAGGATCGGTACAGGGGAGCCATCGACTTCAAGCTTCGTCCCGTGCTCGTGCCCCTCCCGGGGTTGACCCTGGAGGCGTGGCTCGAGGAGACGGTGGCTCTGTTCGAGAAGATCCAGCTGTGGTTCGAGGGCCATCGCCTCGGTGTGGACGACCTCACCTGGGAGGAGTACGGGAACATGGATCTCCGGGCCGACATCAGGGGCGGTCTGGCCGCCCGGATGAAGAACGTGTACCACAACCTGTCGGCCTTCGGCCCGAATATCCGGAAGGACATGAACCGGCTGTTCCGGCATCCCCGGGAATCCCTCCTCAAGGTCCTGCCCGCCCTTCTCCACGAAACAGATCAGGAACGGGTGACGCGGCAGCTCCGGCACCGGTTGCTGGCGCCTGTGGGGGAGGACATGGAAACCGTATTCACCAGGAGATTTCTACCGGTATGGAGCCGGTACAATTGATCCGGTGCAATCGATGAGAAACCAGGAGGTACTGTCTTGCGCATTCTTGTGATCTCGAACCTCTATCCACCGCACTTTCTCGGCGGGTACGAGATTCTGTGCCACCAGGTGAACCAGGTCTTCCAGGCGCGCGGCCACGAGGTGGTGGCGCTCACCTCGGATTTCAGAAACATGAGCATTCCTGATGGAGACACCGGGGTTCACGAGGGGATTCCGGTTCACCGTGACCTCGAAACGTACCTCCCCTTCAATGCGCCGGCCAGCCCGGCCAAGCTGGTTCGCATGCGGGTGGCCCGGGCCAACCAGCACACGGCCGGCCGCCTGATCCGGGCCGTGCAGCCGGACATCATCTTTGTCTGGAGCCAGCTCCGGGTGACGGTGGGGGCGGCGCTTGCCGCCGAGGCATCGGGCATCCCCGTGGTCTACACCATGAACGACGACCACCTTGCCGGGTACGGCTTCGGCCACTTCGGTCTCAGACCCGCCACCCTGGCCCACTGCATCGCCGATCGCCTCCTCTTCCGGGGCATCACATACGGCGCGCTGAGGCTGGAGAACGTCACCTGCATCAGCGAGTGCGTGAAGAAGGACCTGGTCGACCAGAACATACCCATCCAGGATGCCCGGGTCATCTACCAGGGCATTCCCATCGAACGGTTCCCCCTGGCCACGGCCGCCGACCGGTATCCGGCGGGCATCGAAAATGCGCTCGAGAACCGGCCCCTCAGGATCCTGTACGTGGGCCAGCTCCACCCGTACAAGGGGGTTCACACCCTGGTGGAGGCCGCGGTGAGGGTGGCGGAGCGCCGGGGCCGCCGGGCCCTGGAAGTCACCATCGTGGGCGGCGGCGCCGAGGAGTACGTGGGGGAATTGAGGCGGGCGGCATCCAGGGGGTGTGCAGCCGTCGCCTTTGCCGGCAAGCAGCCCCACCACCGGATGGCGGCCCTGTACCGGGACCACGACGTGTTCGTCTTTCCCTCCATCTGGCGGGAGCCCTTCGGCCTCACCCACCTGGAAGCCATGGCTTCCGGAACCCCGGTGGTGAGCACCGCCGACGGCGGCCACGGCGAGTTCCTGGTGGACGGGGAGAATGCTCTGGTGTTCACCAAGGACGATGCCGGGAGCCTGGCCGCTGCTCTCGAAAAGATCCTGGATGATCCCGGACTGGCCCTCCGGCTGGCCGGGGCGGCTCGCACCATGGTGGAGACCCGGTTCACGCTGGACCGGTACGTGTCGGACCTCGAATCGTACCTGCAGGAGCTGGTAAACAGATGCGTTACTGAACTGGTGACGCCATGAAGATCATCAACATCCCCCGGCGATTCACCCGCGATGAATGGGGCGGGACCGAGACGGTTCTGCTGGAGACGTGCCGCCGCCTCCTCGGCGCCGGGCACGAGGCGGAGATCTTCACGCCCAGAGCCCTGTGTCCCACGCCAGAGGAACTGATCAGCGGGGTTCCCGTCCGGCGGTTTTCCTACTTCTATCCCTTCTTCGGGATGGATGCAGCGGCCCGCCGCCAGATGGACAAGAAGGGGGGGAACCTCTTCTCCTTCTCCCTCATGCGGGCCCTGAACAGGGCGAAGGACCTGGACATGATCCACCTCCACACCCTGAAACGGCTGGGCGGCATTGCCAGGAAAGTGGCCCGCCGCCGGGGCATCCCGTACGTCATCTCCCTCCACGGCGGCCACTACGATGTGCCGGAGGAGGAGTTCGCGGACGTGGTGGCGCCGCTGAAGGGGACCGTGGAATGGGGCCGGCTGCTGGGCCTGTGGGTGGGGTCCCGCCGGGTGCTGGATGATGCGGACGCCATCCTGTGTGTCGGCGACGAGGAGCGGAGGCTGACCCAGGACAAGTTCCCGGAGAAACGGGTGGAGTTCCTGCCCAACGGCGTGGACACCCGCCGGTTCGCCTCCGGTGACGGTGCCGGATTTCGCCGCCGGTTCAATATCCCCGGGAACGCCCGGGTACTCCTCACGGTGGGCCGCATCGATCCGCAGAAGAACCAGCTGGCTGCGGTGCAGGCCCTGGAAAACCTGAAGGGTGAACATCCCGACCTGCATCTGCTCCTCATCGGCCACGTCACCAATGCCCGGTATCTGGAGGAGATCCGTGCCCGGGTCGAGGCCGGAGGCCTGGAGGAGAGCGTCACCATCATCGAGGGCCTCGACGGCCTGACCGGTGACATCGTGGATGCGTACCACGCAGCCGACATCTTCATGCTGCCCTCCGTGCATGAGCCCTTCGGCATCGTCATCCTGGAGGCCTGGGCCGCAGGCCTGCCCGTGGCCGCGGCGCGTGTGGGTGGGGTGCCGGCCTTCGTGGAAGACGGGGAGAACGGCCTCCTGTTCGATCCCACCCGGCCGGCTGATTTCACCGGTGTGCTCGGATTGTTGGTGGGGGACAGGTCGCTTGGAGATCGGCTGGCTCCGGCAGGGCGGCGGACGGTGCGGGAGGAATACGACTGGACCCGGGTCACCGAGAGGTTGATCCGGATCTACGAGGAGGTGATTCATGAACATTCTCTTCGTCAATAACACGGCGGGATACTTCGGCGGGGTGGAACAGTATATCGATCTCGCGGCAAAAGCCCTGCGCGGGCGGGGACATCAGGTATCGCTCGCGTACGGAAACGAAGGCCGGGATACGAAGGCGTACCTGGAGACGTTTGCCGCTCGGTACCGGTGCAAGGAGATGATGGCGAAGGGGGGAAACGGGAGACCCATCGACGGGATTCTGGAATACAGGAATCCGGATGTGGTGTTCGTACACAAGGCGCCGGATGCGGTGCTTCTTTCCGAGAAGCTCCGCCGGTTTCCCACCGCGGTGATGGTGCACGACCACGACTACTGCTGCCCCCGACGGCACAAGTACCACGCCCTGACCGGCAAGGTGTGCAACAGACCCGCGGGCTTCAGGTGCTACCTGGACTGCGCCTTTGTGAGGCGGGATCCGGCCGCCGGGCTCGGCATCGGGTTCCAGAGCATCCGCAGGAAGATGGCCGTGATGAAGCGTCTCTGGGAGCTGGGCTGCATGGTGGTGGGAAGCCGGTACATGCAAGAGGAACTCGAGATGAACGGCTGCCCTGCGGACCGCATCGCCCTGGTGCCGCCGGCGTTCACACGCCCCTTTCCGGACCCGGTACCCCTGCCGCAGGAACCCAACATTCTCTACGTGGGCCAGCTCATTCGCGGCAAGGGGGTGGATCAGCTCTTGCGGGCGCTCGGTCTCCTCGAAACGGATTTCCGGTGCCGCATCGTGGGCGATGGGAACCACAGGGGAAAACTGGAAACGCTCTGCAGGAAACTCGGTCTCGAGGACAGGATCTCCTTCGAGGGATGGGTGGCTCCCCACCAGGTCCACGAGATGTACGCGTGGGCGCGGGTGTCGGTGGTACCCTCCCGGTGGCCGGAGCCGTTCGGCATGGTGGGGCTGGAGGCCATGCATCATGCGCGGCCGGTGGTCGGCTTCGATGTGGGGGGGATCAGCGACTGGCTGGTGAACGGATCTACCGGGCTGTGTGTGCCCGCGGGGAATGTGGCTGCATTCGCAGAGGCGGTGAAGAAGGTGCTGGCGGATTTCTCTCTGGCCGAGTCCATGAGCAGCGAAGGATACAGCCACGTCAAGAATGAATACGTCTTCGACAAGCTGATCGGTCAGCTGGAAGGTGTGCTCTCTGGCGTTTCGAGAACCAGAAATAAAAAGGCAGGTGCCCTGTGCAGATAGCAGTAACGACATTCGGTGGAGACGGCGGCAAGTCAGGCATCAGCCGTTATATCATCCAGCTTCTCAGAGAGTTCGGCCGGGCCGGCGTGGACAATATCTATGATATCTTCCTGTACGGGAAGGAACGGGATATCTTCCTCGGTGACACCGGTGATGCCGGTCGGCTCAGCCGGCTGAGGGGGCGGGAGTTCAGCGATTCCATGGCCAATCCCGTGCGGAACATCTTCTGGCATCAGGTCGGTCTGCCCGGCATCATGCGCCGGAGCCGGTAAGATGTGCTGTTCCTGCCCGCCGCCAACCGCCGGTTGCCCCTGTTCTGTTCCGTGCCCACGGTGGGCACGGTGCACGATTTTTCCAGCCTTCACATGGAGAACAAGTACAACCCGGCCCGCCTCTTCTACATCAAGCAGGTGCTGCCGCTCATGGTGCGGAAGCTCACACGGGTGCTGACCGTGAGTGAGTGCAGCAAGCGCGACATCGTCGAGTATGCCGGGGTTCCCGAGGAGAGGGTTCACGTCACTCCCCTCGCCGCGGACTCGCATCTGTACCGGCCCCTTGACAGGGAGATGGCCCGGGAGCGCATGTGGCAGGTGTACGGCATCGACGAGCCCTACATCCTCTACATCTCCAGGCTGGAGCATCCCGGCAAGAACCATGTCGGCCTCATCCGCGCCTTTGACCGGTTGAAGTCGCGATACGACGAACCCCTGAAGCTGGTGCTGGCGGGCAGCGACTGGCTGGGGGCGGAGGCGGTGCACGAGGAGGCGGATCGGGCGCGGTTCGGGAAGGATATCCTGTTCACCGGCTTCTTCAAGGATGAGGATCTGCCCTGGCTCTACAACGCTGCAGAGGTGTTTGCCTTCCCCTCACTTTACGAGGGATTCGGGCTGCCCGTTCTTGAAGCCATGTCCTGCGGAGTACCGGTGGCCTGCTCCAACGTGTCCTCCATGCCGGAGGTGGCCGGCGATGCCGCTGTGCTGTTCCCGCCCGATGAGGTGGAGGCCATGGAGGAGGCCCTGTTCACCCTGGTGACGGACAGGGACACGGCAGGGAAGTACATCGATCTGGGCTTCAATCGGGCTCGGGAGTTTTCCTGGGAAAAGACGGCCAGGGCCACGCTGGCGTGCCTGGAGGCGGCTGCCAGGGAGGCAGGATGATGGCAGGGCCGGGCTTGAAAGAAAGAATGACCACCTCGACGTTCGACCGAAATGCCATGCGGCAGGAAGTACTCGAAAGTCTGGATCGGCGGTTCTCCACCCGGGGCATCTTGCGGATGCGGCTGCAAAGGCGGCTTCACAGGGCCCTCTTCTGGCTGGAGATGCGGGTGCTCTTCACGCTGAAGCGGGTGGTGGACCTGGGGGCGTCGCTCTTTCTCATTGCACTCACCTTGCCCGTGTTCGTCCCTGCGCGGATTTTTTCATGGATGGGCCGGTACCCCATGCTGGATCGTGCCCGCCGGGCGGGCCGGTGGTTGCGGGTGTTCGACCGCCTCACCTTCACCTGCCCGGATACCCTCTGGGGCGGGTTTCTGAGGAGATCCGGCCTGAGAATCTTGCCGGTGTTCCTCAACATCCTCGGGGGCGATATGTCATTCATCGGCCCTCGGTGCTGCGCGCCAGAGGAGCTGGATCCGGCCGATCGGGAGGTTCGAAGACGTTCCAGTGTCCGGCCGGGATTGATCTGTTCCTGGTGGATCCGCAACCGGTCCAACATTGCATATGACACCGAATTTTCCGTGGATCGCGAGTATGTCGACCATGCGGGGTTGAAGACCGACATCGGCATTGCACTGCGGGCCATTCCCGCCGTCCTGTACGGCCAGGGAGTGGATGTGGCGCCGGACAGGATCCGGATGCTGGGCATCCCCATCAACAACCTGACCATGGATGAGGCGCTGGATGAGGTGATGAGAAGTCTGGAGGGGACCGAGGGCCGCCAGGTCTGCTTCGTGAACGCAGACTGCGCCAACATCGCGTACAGAAACGCGGACTACTGGAGGAGGCTCAATTCCGCTGCCGTCGTCCTCGCCGATGGCATCGGCATGAAACTGGCCGGCCGGATGTTGAAGAAGAACGTGCGGGAGAACGTGAACGGCACCGACATGCTGCCGCGCCTCCTGGACCGGCTGAAGCGAGCCGGCCACCGCCTTTATCTGCTGGGGGCAAAGCCCGGAGTGGCGGAGGATGTCAGGCAATACATCGAGGAGAACCATCCAGGAGTCACGGTTTGTGGGACACGTCACGGCTACTTCAATGACGAGGAAGAAGCGGAGGTCGTGAACGGCATCCGGGAAGCCCGGGCGGATCTGCTGCTGGTGGCCTTCGGCGCCCCGCAGCAGGATCTCTGGATCGGGCAACACCTGGAAGCTCTCGGCGTCAAGGTGGCCATGGGTGTGGGTGGGCTCTTCGACTTCTACTCCGGCCGCATCCCGCGGGCTCCCCTCTGGATGCGGGAAGCGGGATTCGAGTGGCTCTACCGGTTCATCTGTGAGCCGAGACGCATGTGGAGGCGCTACTTCGTGGGGAACTTCGTGTTCCTGTGGCGTGTGATGCTCGAGAAGCTTGGAGCGAAGATGGACCATTTTGAACGAAGGAGGCGGCCGAGATGAGAGCTGTGGTCATCGCGACCGGCCGGGACCATGAACTGGGTGGCCTGGCCATGGAATTTCCGGCGCCTCTCGTGCATGTGGCGAACCGCCCCTTCCTGCACCATGTCATCGAGCACCTGGTGGAGCGTGGCATCCGTGATATCGATTTCATTCTTCACGACCAGCCGGAGATGATCGAGACGGACCTGAGGGACGGGAGTCGATGGGGGGGACGGTTCACCTACCACCTCATCCGCAATGGCGAGAGCTCCATGAGGCGGGTCCAGGTTCTTGCACCCGACTGGGGGGAGGATCCCGTCCTCCTCGCCGGGGGCCTCGCACTTCCCCGTCTTCCGGAAGACTTATCCTGGATGGCCTCCTGCAGGCCCGCCGTCATCGAGGGTGTGGACGGCTGGAGTGGATGGGCGGTCGTGCCTTCACGCACGTTTGCAGAGATGCCCGCAGATCTCGAGGAGGAGCAGCTTCCCGACTGGCTCGAGGCGTTCTGCATGGGTACGGTCAGGCGTGTGCGCGTGGATACCATTCTGCGCATCCGGACCGGCGCCGAGGTGGTCGCCGCAAACCGGGCTGTTCAGACAGGCGGATTCCCGGGGATTTTTCTCGAGGCGCACGAGACCGAAAAGGGCATCTGGGTGGGGCGGGGGCTATCGATCCATCCCACCGCCAGGCTGAATCCTCCTGTGCTCCTCGGAGACGGATGCGCCGTCGGCAGGGATGCTGTCGTGGGACCGTATGCGGTGGTGGGTGTCGGAACCATCATCGAGTCGGGGGCCGAGAT
>Ga0180434_10008113_pt1 | contig 11685 bp, 15 predicted proteins | sample SS_ome_7_FD_132453 | JGI IMG/M metagenome (GOLD analysis project Ga0180434, IMG submission 132453) | Hypersaline lake sediment archaeal communities from the Salton Sea, California, USA - SS_1_D_2 metaG | ecosystem: Environmental > Aquatic > Non-marine Saline and Alkaline > Hypersaline >... | reverse complement strand
CTCACCAATTCATCAATCAACGGTTCTTGTTGTTTCAAGTATGATTCAATGCTTGTCTTAGTCTCATACTCTTTGCCGATGTTGAAAGGTGGTGATGTGATTATTAGCGTTGCTTTTTCTTTCGGAATACTTTTCAGGAAATCACAGGAATCACCAAGGTGTAAGACTATCTGCTGTTCTTCAGAGAAGGTGTCACTTATTTCGGGCATTGGATCTGGCGGCAAGCTGGCGTTCCTCATGCCTTGTTGCTCCCCCTAAATCTCCTGCCTGCCCTCCAGGGCGCGGCTTAGTGTAACCTCGTCGGCGTATTCTAGGTCGGCGCCGATGGGCAGACCGCGGGCGAGGCGGGTAACTCGGACCCCCAGCGGGGCGAGCAGGCGGTGAATGTACATCGCTGTCGCCTCCCCCTCGAGGTTGGGGTTGGTGGCCAGGATAATCTCCTCAACCCCTCCGTCTTCGATGCGTTTGAGCAGTTCCCTGATCTTCAGGTCGTCGGGACCGATGCCGTCCATCGGGGAGATCACCCCGTGGAGCACGTGATACAGCCCCCTGTAGCCCCTGGTGCGCTCCAGGGCGAGGATATCCAGCGGCTCCTCGACGACGCAGAGCTTGGTCCGGTCCCGTCCCTCGCCGCGGCAGATAAGGCAGGGGTCGGAGTCGCTGATGTTGTGGCATATGGAGCAGAGGATGATCTTTTCTTTTACGTCGAGGATTGCCTCAGCCAGGGCGCGGGCTTCCTTCTCCGGCATGCGCACCAGGAAATAGGTCAGCCGCTGGGCGCTCTTGGGGCCGATACCCGGTAGCTTATTCAGCTCCTCGATGAGGCGGGAGACAGGCTGGGCCGTGGGCACAAAATCGAAGTTCAAATCATGCCCTCCCTCTGGTTATAGCCCTGGAATCTTGAGACCGCCGGTAATTTTACCCAGCCGGCTTGAGGCCATCTCCTGCGATTTCCGGATCGCTTCGTTCACCGCAGTGAGCACCAGGTCCTCAAGCATTTCGACCTCGGCGGCATCCACCACTTCGGGCGAGATCTTCACCGACTCCACCTTCATCCCGCCGGTGATGACCAACGTTACCGCACCGCCCCCGGAGCTTGCCTCCACCGTGGTCTGCTCCAGCTCCTCCTGGGCCTTCTCCAGTTTTGCCTGAAGCTGCTGGGCTTGACGCATTAAATCCCTGCTCATTCTTCCTCCCTATCGATGATCTTTGCTCCCATCTGGAGCGCAGCCTCAACCAAGTGCCCTTTACTCTTGGGGCCGATGAGGCGACAGCGTATTTTGTAGGGAGCACCAAAGACCTCACTTACCTTCTCTTCCACCATGTGTCGATACTTGGGGTCTTCGATCTTCTCCTTATGGAAGGCGTAATAGAAGCCCAGGATTATGGTATCGCCTTCAAGGGCTACCGGCTCGCAGGCGCTTCTCAAGAAGGCGTCCAGATTGCCCCTTGAGCCCATCCCTCGCAGGGAAGCTACAACCTCGCGCCAGCGATTGCGGAGGTGCTCGATTTCGGGGGAAAGCTCGGGCATAGGGATCGCCCTGGGCTCTTCCCTTTTCTCTACCGCTTCGGGTGGGGCGGCAACGGCTTCCTCCCTTGCCTGGGGTTGCGGGGTGATAGCCGGGGTCTCCTTCTTGGCTGCCCGAGGTTGGGGGGTGACAGCCGGGGCTTCCTTCTTAGCTGCCCGAGGTTGTGGGGTGAAAGTCGGGGCCTCCTCCTCAGCGGGCAAGGCGCACTCAACGAAAGCCAGTTCCAGGGGCAGCGGCGAGAAGCCATCGAAGTCCACATCCACCTGCCGAAACAGTTTGACCGCCTGGGAGAGCTGGTCCAGGGAAGCCCTTGCCGCCAGGGTCTTCATCTCCTCGACTGCCTCAGGCGTGAGGTCGATAGCTTCATCGGCGCCAGCTTTTATCAACAGCAACCCCCTCAAGTATTCCACCAACTCTCGGTTGAACTGCCGCAGGTCGAGGCCGTCGTTGGCGGCGCTATTTATAGTTGCCAGCCCCGCGCTCACATCCCTATCGATAATGTACTTGGCCAGCTCTTGAGCGCGAGGATCGCCGGTGATGCCCAGGATAGCTTGAACCTGATGCGGCTCGATTTCATTGCCATAATAGGCAACCAATTGCTCCAGCAGGTTCTCCGCGTCTCGCATGCTCCCCGTGGCGCTCCTGGCGATGAGCTTTAGCGCTGCCGGCTCAATAGCGATGCCCTCTTGCTCGCAGATGCTGGTTAGCCTTGATACCATGGCTGCCTGGGGGATGCGCTTGAAATCGAATCTCTGGCATCGGGAGAGGATAGTAGTCGGAACCTTATGTGGCTCTGTAGTTGCCAGCACGAACTTCACGTGGGGCGGCGGCTCCTCCAGTGTCTTGAGCAGGGCGTTGGCTGCGGGCTCGGTGAGCATGTGAACCTCGTCAACGATGTAGACCTTATACTTGGCGACATTGGGAGCAAAATTAACCCTCTCCCGAAGCTCGCGAATATCATCGATGCCCCGATTGCTGGCGGCGTCGATCTCCACCACATCCATAGCCTGCCCTTCGGTGATTGCCTTGCATATAGCACAGGCGTTACAGGGACCCCCTTTGCCCTTCTTTTGGCAATTCACCGCCTTGGCCAGGATGCGCCCGGTGCTGGTCTTCCCTGTGCCCCGCGGACCGCAGAAGAGGTAGGCATGGGCTACTCGACCCGTTTTGAGAGCATTGGCCAGGGTTTGGGTCACATGCTCTTGCCCCACCACCTCAGTCAAGGTCTGGGGACGCCACTTGCGATAGAATACCTGAGATGTCATTTTATGCCTAGCTTAAAGGGTGGCAGCTTGTAATAGACCATTGTCGCTTAGCTCTCCTAATATCCTCTCTTCCTCGGCCCTCATCTTGAGTTCGGCCTCGGCATCCTCATCTTCATGGCCTAGGAGGTGAAGGATGCCGTGAATCATCAGTAGAGCCAGCTCTCGCTCCAAAGGATGGTGCTGCTCCTCGGCTTGAATCGCTGCTTGAGGATAGGAGATGACCACCTCACCCAGATGAAGCACGCCGTCGGGTGGGGTGATGAAGCCGGGAGTAGCTGCCAAAGATGGATTTTCTTCCAGCATGGCAAAAGAGAGAACATCGGTGGCTTCATCCCTTCCCCGGTATCTCTTATTGAGCTTTCGTATCGTCTTGGCGTCGGTAATCACCAGGCTCAATTCAATCGGAGAATCCAGACCTTTCTTGGACAGCGTCTGTTCAACGACTTGCTGTAGCCATTGCTCATCGACAAATTGGCGAAAAGGCTTATCGATCCTTATAGAAAGCTCACTGGAGAACATCGAAGCCACCACCCCTTTGGGGCATCATAGCACAGCATTTGCTAATGTTCAAGGAGTTCTTGACGCTATCGGGCACAGTTGGTATTATCGGATTGGGGGTGGGATGAATTTCATAGAAAAGCTGCTTCAGGCTGCCCGCACCAATGATAGCCTCCTTTGCATTGGACTCGACCCTGATCCTGAGCTAATGCCAGAGGTGGACGTCTTCCAATTCAACAAGGCCATTGTGGATGCCACCTCGGACCTGGTATGCGCCTATAAGCCCAACCTCGCCTTCTACGAAGCTCTGGGGATAGAGGGGTTCACTGCTTTGCAGCAGACAATAGCCTACATACCCAAGTCTATCCCTATCATAGGCGATGCTAAGCGCGGTGATATTGGCAACACCGCTCGCGCTTACGCTAAGGCGCTGTTTGAGACCTTTGGCTTTGATGCGGCAACGGTAAACCCCTATCTCGGCGGCGATTCCCTTGAGCCTTTCATCGAGTATAAGGAAAAGGGGGTGTTTATCCTTTGCCGCACCTCCAATACAGGCTCGGCTCACTTTCAGGAGCTGCCTTTGCTCCAGAACTCCCGCCCTCTGTTTGAGCTGGTTGCGGAGAGGGCGAATGAGTGGAACCTCTATGGCAATGTAGGTCTGGTGGTGGGCGCTACTTATCCTGAGGAGTTGCGGCAGGTGCGCCAGCTCTGCCCTGAGATGCCCCTGCTAATTCCAGGCATTGGCGTTCAAGGGGGCGATTTAGCCGATGCAGTCCGCTATGGTGTCGACGCCAAGGGCGAAAAAGCGATTATCAGTTCTTCAAGGCAGATCCTGTATGCATCGCGGGGGGAAGATTTCGCTCAGACGGCACGAGAAGCTGCCCTGAACCTGCGCCATGAGATCAATCGCTATCTGGCTGAGTGCCGAGGGGGGACTCCTTAGTCATGGATATAAAGGTTGGTGATGTAGTTCAGCTGAAGAAGAAGCACCCCTGTGGCAGCGACCAGTGGCAGGTGGTCAGGGTTGGGGCTGACATTGGGATCAAGTGCCAGAAGTGTCATCATCGCGTTCTTCTGGAGCGGGGGGTTTTTGAGCGCAGGGTGAAGAGTTTTCTCTCCAAAGATGCCGAGGCTTTGGGCAGACGGCGAGGTTGACATGCAGCGGGATATGAGATAAAATGCTAGCTGGAAGGCTGGTGAGGTAAGCATGATTGAGATGGCCATTGACAGCATTCGGATGAGCATGATGAACTACCAGCGAGTGGTCATCCTAAGAGAGAAGGAGGCGGAGCGCTACCTCCCAATCTGGATTGGTCCTGCAGAGGCAGATGCTATAGCGGTAAAGCTGCAGGATGTAACCGTACCCCGGCCATTGACCCATGATCTGCTACGCAACGTTCTCGATGCCTTGGGGGCTATGGTCACTTCCATCATTGTCTGTGACCTTCGAAATGATACCTTCTATGCTAAGATTATGCTCAGTGTCAATGGTGAGGATATGGAGATCGATTCCCGTCCCAGCGATGCCATCGCCCTGGCAGTGAGGGTCAAGGTGCCGATTTACGCTGATGAAGCGGTTCTGGATAAGGCGGGTATATTGCTGGATAAGGATAGTGGCAAGCCTATACCGCGTGAAGGTACGAGCGAGGTCAGCGATGAGGAGCTGAAGCAGCTTTCCTCGTTTACTGACTTCATCGAAACCCTCAACCTTGAGGACTTGGATAAGGACAAATCGTAGCTGGAAAGCAATGGACGAGGGATTAATCAAAAGATTGATTGCCACTATAAAGTGTGGTATCTGCGGTCGACCCTATGAAGGTGGAAATGTAAGGATCCTCGGTCACCGGGATGATCTTTGGTTTCTTAGCGTCTTTTGCCCCGCCTGTCGCAGTCAGGGTTTGGTGGCTGCGGTGATTAAGGAGGGGCAGTTGCCGCAACTGATTACTGATCTTACTGAAGCTGATCAGGCTAAGTTCCGCGAGCTTGAGCCGGTAGATTCCGATGACCTGCTGGATATCCACGCTTTTCTTAGAGAATTCGATGGAGACTTTGCTCAGCTTTTCTCTGAGGGATGATGGTGTAATTGTGTTAATATCGAATGCCAAATTCTATATGACCCCGGGCAGCTTGCTTGGGGTTTTATTATGCGCCGTGCGGTGAAAATTGTTCGAGGCGAAGACCCAGTATATACTGATTGGATGAATATTGCGCGGGGTTAGCTGTGAATCGTTGGGTGGAGGTGCTGAGGTTCTCCGGCATCGGCTTTTATATCGCCGGTTGTATAGTTTTGGGTGTGGTGCTCGGGGTTTGGCTCGATCGAAAGGTTGACATTAGCCCACTATTTACCCTGCTTGGGCTTGGATTAGGACTCTTTGCTGCCTTCTTTGGCACCTACCGTATGCTCCTCTTAACCCTCTGGGAGGGGCGAGGGAAACGCAAGGGGGATAGTTAATGCCTAAATTTGGCCGGCGGAGCAAGATCATAATCATATCTTTGGTTTGTATTTTGCTTCTGGCAATGGGGGGCATTCTATTTCCTGTCGATGAGCCGGAGGTGAGCCTTCCTGCTGAGGAAGTCTTCTCCATTGGTGGCTTTGAGATTACCAATACAATGCTGGCTGCTTGGCTTAGCATTCTGGTGTTGGGGGGAGTATGTTACGCCGCCACTCGAAAGATGAAGCTCGTTCCCAGAGGGCTGCAAAACGTGGTGGAAGCCGCCGTTGAGGCGCTACTCAATTTCGTGGAAGGAGCAGCGGGGAAGGAATATGGCAGGAAGTTCTTCCCTCTGGTTGCCACCATCTTTCTCTTTGTCATCGCCAATGCCTGGCTGGGGCTAATTCCCGGCTTCATGAGCATAGGCTTTTGGCAAACCGGGGAGGAAGATAAGTTTATTGAGCCTTTGTTTAGGGGTGCAAATACAGATATCAATGTCCCTCTGGCGCTGGCTCTGGTCTCCTTCGTCTTCGTCGAGTACTGGGGAATCAGGTCTCAGGGTTTCTTCCGCTATATGAAGAAGTTCATCAACGTGCGCCCTTTGTTTCACAGCCTGGGTCAGGTGTTCAGGGGCAAGATACGAAGCGGGCTCGGCGGTATGGTCACTGGGATTATCGGGGCCTTTGCTGGCTTTATCGAGATGCTGAGCGAGCTTATACGCGTCGTCAGCTTCACCTTCCGTCTCTTTGGCAATATGACTGCAGGCGAACTGCTTCTTTTGGTGATGATCTTTCTTATCCCTTGGGTGGCAGCTATACCCTTCTATGGGTTGGAGCTATTCCTTGGTTTCGTTCAGGCCCTTATATTTGGTGGGTTGACCCTTGTTTTCCTTATGATTGCGGTTACTCCTGTCGAGGAACACTAATAGGTTTTGAAGATATTTGAAAGGGGGACAGAGAATGGACCCAGAAACAATGAAACTGCTAGCAGCAGGAATAGCCATGGGACTAGGTGCTATCGGCCCTGGAATCGGGGTTGGCATCCTGGGGCGAGGTGCGATGGAGGCATTAGGGCGCAATCCCGAGGCTCGGGGTGCGATTATGACCAATATGATCCTCGTCATTGCCTTCTGCGAGGCCATCGCTATCTACGCTCTGATTGTGGCCATCATACTGCTCTTCGTAATCTGATCGGGACTTTGGGGAGGGGTATCGATTATGGGAGATATTGGTGTAAATGTATCAGGTTTGGTGGCGCAGCTGATAAATTTCGGCATTTTGTTTCTCCTCCTCTATTTCGTGCTTTACAAGCCTGTTCTCAGGATGTTCAATGAGCGTTCCAACAAGATCAAGGAGAGCATGGATCAGGCAGAGGAGATCAAGGAGAAGATGACCCAGACCGAAGAGCAGGTGAGGCAGCAGCTGGAGGCTGCCCGCAAAGAGGGGCAGAATATACTGGCTCAAGCAGGGCAGATGGGGGAGCAACTCAAAGAAGGGGCGCGCCAGGAGGCTCGCCAGGAGGCGGAAGCGATTATAGCCAGAGCACGTCTTGAGATCGACAGGGAGCGGGATGAGGCTATTGATGAGCTCAGACGCCAGTTTGTTGACCTGGCGATAGTGGCTGCGGAGAAGGTTATCACTGAGACCTTGGACAAAGAGAAGCATCGCCGGCTTATCGATGAGGTTCTTGAGGAAGCCCCCGGCGGAGGGACTAGAGGAAGCTAGGATGGCGACGGTTGCTTCTGCCAGGAGACACGCCCAGGCAGTCTTTCAGATTGCCCTTGAGCGGGGGGAGCTGGACCTGTGGCGTGGGGATCTGGAGCGGATCTCCGAAGCGATGAAGGACCCTCTTGTTTACGCCTTTTTGGAAAGCCCGAAGATTCACTTCGACGAAAAGGCAAGGATATTAAGCCAGCGTTTAGAAGGGATAAACCCTCTGGCAATGAATCTGGCCTACCTTTTGGTAGCTCGGAGGCGACTGGTGATCGCGGGGGACATAGTGACCGAGTATCAGCGCCTGGTGGATGAGCATCGCGGCATCGCTCATGCTGAGGTGGCTACCGCGGTTCCGGTGGATGAAGAGATAAAAGATAAGCTGGCCCATAGGCTTGGCGACCTGGTGGGCAAGGAAATTGTGCTTAGTTCCAGGGTTGACCCCTCCCTTATCGGTGGTCTGATGGCTAGGGTGGGGGATAAACTTATCGATGGCAGTACAAAGACCAGGCTTCTTAGCCTTAGGCAAAGCTTGGTTGGTAGATAAATTGGAGGTAAAGTAGATGGCTCGAGCCGAGGATATTTCCTCTATCATCAGACAGCAAATCGAGCAGTTCGGCACCATGGTGACCATGGTGGATGTGGGCACTGTGGTTGAGGTCGGCGATGGCATCGCTCGCATTCATGGTCTTAGCGGGGCCAAGTATAACGAGCTGATCCAGTTCACTAATGGGGTTATTGGGCTTGCGCTCAATCTTGAGGAGGATAGTGTTGGCGTGGTTATCCTCGGAGACTACTCTGAGATCAAGGAGGGGGATGAGGTGCGCTGCACTGGGAAGATCGCCGAGGTTCCGGTGGGTGATGGTCTCATCGGCCGGGTGGTAAACCCGCTGGGGCAGCCTTTGGATGGCAAAGGGCCGATAAAGTATGAAAAGACCCACCCTGTAGAGCGGGTAGCTCCCAATGTAGTGCTGCGTAAGTCTGTGGATACCTCGGTACATACCGGGATAAAGGCGATCGACAGCATGATCCCCATCGGCAGGGGGCAGCGAGAGCTGATTATCGGCGACCGCTCCACAGGCAAGACCGCCATCGCCCTCGATACCATCATCAGCCAAAAGGGTGGCGACCTTACCTGTATCTATTGTGCTATCGGACAGAAGTCGTCCAAGGTTGCCCAGGCAGTAGCAATATTGGAGCAATATGGGGCTATGGAGCACACCATCGTGGTTTCCGCTCATGCCTCCGACCCTGCTGCCCTTCAGTATATAGCCCCTTATGCTGGATGCGCTATCGGGGAAGAAATTATGGAGCGGGGAAGGGATGCCTTGATCATATACGATGACCTCTCCAAGCATGCCTGGGCCTATCGTCAGCTCTCCCTCGTGCTTCGTCGCCCTCCGGGTCGTGAGGCCTATCCTGGTGACATATTCTATATCCATAGTCGCCTTTTGGAGCGGGCGGCAAAGATGGCGCCTGAGTATGGCGGCGGATCTCTCACCGCCCTTCCCATCATCGAAACCCAGGCTAACGACATATCAGCCTATGTCCCAACCAACGTCATTTCTATAACCGATGGCCAGATTTATTTGGAGACCGACCTTTTTAACACCGGCATTAGGCCAGCCTTAAATATCGGGCTTTCCGTCTCCCGGGTCGGAGGTGCTGCCCAGACAAAGGCGATGAAGCAGGTGGCGGGCAAGCTGAGGCTGGACCTGGCCCAGTATCGGGAGCTGGCCGCTTTTGCCCAGTTCGGCGCCACTGAGCTGGACAGGGCGACCAGGGCTCAACTGGAGCTAGGGCAGCGGGTCACCGAGGTTCTGAAGCAGCCCCAGTATGTGCCAATGCCCATGGAGAAAGAGGTCACCATCCTCTATGCTGTGATCAATGGCTATCTCGATGATGTACCCGTGGATCGGGTGATGGCGTTTGAGGATGCCTTCCACCGCTTCATGGAGACGAGCCATCGCGATATCCTTGAGCTCCTCGCCCGGGAAAAGGAGCTCAGCGAGGAGACCGAGGAGGCGCTGAAGAAGGCGATTTCGGAGTTCAAGGAGAGTGTGCCCTACTAAATGGCTACTATTCGTGAGATAAGACGCCGCATCAAGAGTGTTCAGAGCACGGCAAAGATCACCAAGGCGATGGAGATGATCGCTGCCTCCAAGATGAGGCGAGCTCAGGAGCGCGACCTCGCCGGACGCCCCTATGCTGATTTGATGAGGCAGGTTCTGGGAGACCTCGCCGCTCAGCGACAGGCGGGTGATGTGATTCATCCTCTGCTGATTCAAAGGCCGGTGAATCGTATCGCCTTGGTCCACATCACCCCCGACCGCGGCCTATGTGGTGGTCTCAATGCCAACGTCAATCGCAAGGCGGCGAGCTTCATTCTGGAGCAAGGCGTCCCGGCTACCATTGTCGCCGTGGGTAGAAAGGGGCGGGATTTCATGATGCGCTGTGGGGAGGAGGTTCGCGCCGAGTTCACTCGCCTTGGCGACCAGCCCTCGCTGGCCGATGTCCTTCCTATCGCTCGCGTGGTTATCGATGATTATAGCGCCGGGCTGGTGGACGAGGTCTATCTCTGCTATGCCCAGTTTGTGACTACCATGATCCAGAGGCCAGTAATCTGGCGGCTGCTCCCCGTCGAGCCAGCAACTATAGAGGCCAGGCTAAATGTGGAATATATCTATGAGCCCTCCCCCTCTGCCGTTTTGGCTGAGCTTCTACCCCGGTTCGCGGAGATGGAGATCTACCATGCAATTTTCGAGTCAATTGCCAGTGAGCAGTCGGCGAGGATGGTAGCCATGCGCGCTGCCACTGACAACGCTAATGAACTCATCGAACACCTTACGCTGACCTATAATAAGGCACGCCAGGAGATGATCACCAAGGAGCTTTTAGATATCACCGGAGGAGCAGCGGCTCTGGCCTAGAAGGGGGTATGATGGATTTTGAAAACATAATTGTGGAAAAGAAAGAGGGGATCGCCAAGATAACTTTAAATCGCCCCCAGGTGCTCAATGCTTTGAACCAGCAGGTCCTCTCCGAAATCCAGGCGGCGCTTGAGGACATAGGGAAGGATGATAAAGTGGGGGTAGTGTTGATCACCGGGGCGGGCCGCGCCTTCTCCGCAGGGTTGGACATTAAGGTCTTGAGCGGTCTTGAGGGTGGAGGGGGTGCCGGCAAGGTGGGTAATAAGTTGGGAAGGGGGCCCATCGAAGCAATAGAGAGCCTTCCCAAGCCAGTGATAGCGGTGATAAACGGTTATTGCTTAACCGGCGCTCTTGAAATGGCTCTGGCCTGCGACATGATAATCGCCTCAGAAAATGCCATATTTGGCGATACCCATGCCAAGTGGGGGCTTCGACCTGGCTGGGGACTTTCTCAGCGATTACCACGGTTAGTTGGGGTTATGAAGGCCAAGGAACTTTCTTTCACCGCCGAGACGATATCAGCTCAGGAAGCAGAGCGAATTGGTCTAATAAATAAGGTGGTTCCAGCGGAGAAGTTGGAAGAGGCAGCACAGGAGTTGGCAGGGAAGATGCTGAGCAACAGCCGGGGCTCCATTGCCGCCTATAAGACTTTAATAAACAAGGGGATGAAAGCGGATCTGGCAACCGGGTTAAAGATCGAGACGGAGACCCTCATCACCATTGAAGATACTCAGGAACGGTTGACATCCTTTGGCAAAAAGACGTGAGCCGGAAGGCGAGCAAAGTACGAGGAGAAATTATGGCAAAAGGGAAAATAGCTCAGGTCCTTGGTACAGTGGTGGACATCGAGTTTCCCCCCGATGAATTACCGCCACTCTATAACGCCATCGACATTCCCATCGATGGGGACAAGATCGTGCTTGAGGTGCAGCAGCATGTGGGAAACAACTGGGTTCGCTGCTTAGCCATGTCCCCCACTGATGGGCTGGCGAGAGGCGCTGAAGCTATAGATAGCGGGGCACCGCTAAGTGTCCCTGTGGGCAAAGCCACGTTGGGGCGGCTTTTCAATGTCATGGGGGAGCCTCTGGATGATCTGGGACCTGTTGACGCCGAGGAGCACTGGCCTATACATCGTGAACCTCCATCATTTCAGGATCAGGAGACATCTGCTCAGATGCTGGAGACTGGGCTCAAGGTTATTGACCTCGTCACTCCCTTCACCAAAGGGGGCAAGGTGGGGGCCTTTGGCGGTGCCGGGGTGGGTAAGACCCTCATCATAATGGAGCTGATTCACAATATCGCCACAGTGCATGGCGGCT
>Ga0180434_10008112_pt1 | contig 11685 bp, 6 predicted proteins | sample SS_ome_7_FD_132453 | JGI IMG/M metagenome (GOLD analysis project Ga0180434, IMG submission 132453) | Hypersaline lake sediment archaeal communities from the Salton Sea, California, USA - SS_1_D_2 metaG | ecosystem: Environmental > Aquatic > Non-marine Saline and Alkaline > Hypersaline > Sediment... | reverse complement strand
TCCTTCTCTCGATGCGCATGCCGTTGGGCAGGGTTCTGGTGTCGAAGGCCTCGCCGATGGGGTCGGGAAGAGAGGCCACAGTGCGCACATCGGAGGCGATCGCTTGAAGACGGCTGGAGTTGAGCATCAGCCGGTCGAGCATGGCCTCATCCATGCCCCCTGCCTGGGCGGCCTGGTAGTCCAGGCGGTTGGCGTCGAGGATCTCCTGCTCGCGCGCCGCAAGGCTGTCGGCGATCGCCAGCAAAGCGTTGTTCTTCACATGGGTGGGCAGGTGCGCCAGCACGCGCGAGGCCGCCTTCGCCGCCTTCCCTTTCGCCTCAAGCTCTTCGATGTCGGACTGCATGTCTTCCTCCTCAGATTGCTACAAAAGCACCAGATTGTTGCGGTGCACCGCCTCGTCCCCGTACGCGTAGCCGAGCAGGCTCTCGATCCTGTCGGAGCGGGCCCCCCTGATCTTGGCGAGGTCGACCGACGAGTAGTTCGATATGCCGCGGGCGATACGCTCGCCGCCGGCGTCGACGATGTTCACCGCGTCGCCGCGCTCGAAGACCCCTTCCACGTCCTTCACGCCGGCGGGGAGCAGGCTCTTGTTCTGTCTGGTCAGCGCCTTCACCGCTCCGTCGTCCACCATCAGGCTGCCCCTGGCGGCCAGGCCGGCACGGAGAAAGCGCTTCCTGCTCTCCATCTTGCTCGTCGCCGGCGGAAACAGCGTGCCTATGGATTCGCCTTCGACCAGCCTGATCAGCACGTTGCGCTCTCGACCTTCGGCGATGATGACGGTGGTGCCGGACGCCGTGGCGAGCTTGGCCGCCTGGAGCTTGGTCACCATGCCGCCGATTCCCTTGCCTCTGGTGCCGCCGGCGAGGCCTTCGATCTCGGCATCGATCTCGTCGACGCGCGGAATGAGCCTGGCGCTCGCGTCCTTACCGGGGTCTGCGGTATACAGCCCGGCAACGTCGCCCAGCAGCACCAGCAGGTCGGCATCCACCAGGTTGGCAACCATGGCGGATAGATTGTCGTTGTCGCCGAAATGGGCACCCTCCAGCTCGTCCACCCATACCACGTCGTTTTCATTCACGATGGGCACCGCCCTCAGCTCGAGAAGGGCCAAAAGCGTGTTGCGAGCGTTGAGGTAGCCCAGGCGGTCGGCGAGGTCATGCTTGGTCAACAGCGCCTGGGCCACGGCGATAGCGTGCCAGGCAAAGAGCTGCTCGTAGGATTGAATCAAGGTATTCTGCCCTATCGCCGCCATTACCTGGCGCGTCGGGACGTCCTTTCCCACCTTGACCAATCCCATCTTCTGGTGCCCGGCGGCCACTGCTCCAGAGGTGACGATAATCGTCTCCAGCCCCTGCTGGTGAAGCCTTGCCACCTGCCCCACGAGAGAGGCCATCACCTCCAGGTCGAGGCGGTCCGTGCCCGCGGTGAGCAGGTTGGTGCCGAACTTGGCTATGATGCGGCGGTAGCTCATGGTCCACCTCTAAGCCGCCATTATAGCAGCACGCTATTGGCTCAACAAGCAAAGGCAGTCATGCCCGCTCCAGGTACGCCCGGCACGCGGCGAAAGGTGGCCGACGGCAGGGGGTTGCCGGGGCGTTCAATTGAACGCCCCGGCATGAACACGCTGCCCTCCCAGGGCCTGCGGCCACTCTGAGCCAACACTGCAAGACCCGATATGCAGACAGGAATTCGCCATGGAACGCGCCCGCAAAACCGGCGGAACGACGCCATTCTTGCCTGGGGTAAACCAGGGTGGTAAACTCACTGGTAAGCCGTAGGGTGACTCGATATGGCAAAGGCTATCCACGAACCACCGTCCCCAACGACGGTGAATGGGTGGCCATAGCAGACACCAGCGATGCCGAATGGGAAGCGCTCCGCGAAGCGGTGTATAACCCCCGATGGATCACTGACGAGACGTTCAGTGATGGCTTCAACCGCCCACAATACAGCGATGATCTCGATCTGCATATGCAAGAGTGGGACCGAGGACTGTAGGCACTGCGAGGTAACGGAAGTATTGCAGGTTTGACTATTGTGCACTGGTAGATGTGAGGTGGAGCCCGAATCGGAGCCGGGCCTCCACCTCTTATCATGATATGAAAGGATGGTCAACTAACCTTACATGGACGTGATCACACGGGTTCGAGCAAGAACGGGCAAAGTCTTCTATGGTTGGTGGATGCTTGCTATTGGCTCTGCACTCTACTTCATTGGCATGGGTTCAGTATTCTATGGGTTCAGTGCCTTCTTCAACCCTATGGTTGCTGAGTTTGGCTGGTCCAGTGCGGTCACTTCAGGGGCGTATTCGCTGTCCCGGTTGGAGGGAGGTGTACAAGGACTCGTTGTCGGCCCGTTGATCGACAAATTCGGTGCAAGAAGTCTCATGGTCGTTGGCGTTGCCCTCACCGGGATAGGCTTCCTTCTACTACCCTTGGTGCAGACTCCGTTGAGTCTGTACCTCATCTTTGGCTTGCTGGTTACCATGGGCTACAGTACCGGGTGCGGCCTGGCAACCGTTACTCTCGCGGCCAATTGGTTTGTCCAGAAGAGAGCCCGTGCTATCTCCATCCTATATGCTGTTGGTGGTTTTGGCGGTGCGGCCATAGTACCCACCTTCGGTCTTCTCATAGTCCATTTTGGCTGGCGGGTAACTGCAACGATCATAGGTGCAGTCATGCTATTGCTGGGCATTCCACTGGCAATCATGGTCAAGAGCAGACCGGAGGACAAAGGCCTGTTACCTGATGGTAGGGTGGAGGTTCCGTCTTCAGATACAATCCCCGCAGCGCAACAAAGTGGATTGCAGAAGCAGTCTTCACGACCTGCCGAGAGGGTGGAGGTGGATTTCACGCTCAAGGAGGTGCTGAGGACACAAGCGTTCTGGATGTATGGTGTAGCTTTTGTACTCCGCGTTTGCATTCTCAGCACCATCGTAATACATGAGATGCCCCATCTGACCAATATGGGTCTGAGCTATGAAGCTGCGGCCGCTGTTCTCGGTGCAATGATCCTTTTGAGTGTGCCGGGAAGACTTGTGTTCGGCTGGCTTGGCGACAGATATGACAACAGACGCCTGTTGTTCTACTCATGCATAATGCAGGCAGTTGGAATATGGATCTTGATCAATACCACCAGTCTCTGGATGGCGTATCTCTTTGTGGTAGTCTTTGGCTTTGGATATGGAGCGTCGCTGCCGCTGTCACAGTCGTTCAGGGGGGTGCTTTTCGGACGGAAGACATTCGGTACGGTGGGAGGGATAGTATTCGCGGCGAGCACCTCTACCACTGTGGCCGCACCCATCATCGCGGGCTATCTATATGATACTACAGGCAGCTATGGCACGGGACTGTACATCATGATGGGAATAATCATCCTGGCAGGTATAGCCTTTCTGCTGATAAGGTACCCCAAGCCGCCAGCTCGGCTGACCATGGCATCGGGCCAAAGCTCGCCGACATAGACTGGCAATCAGTGCTTTCTTCAATCCCATGGTGGCTGAATTCGGCTCGTCCAGGGCAGTCACCTCGGGTACTTACGCACTCTCCCGACTGGAAAGCGGAATCGAGGGACCTACAGTCGGGCCTGGGGGGTGACAGCGTGTGTTCTCGGCCTGTGAGGCCGCCGGGATACGAGCGCATGTCGTCTCCCGCGGGTGCACCGATTGCCTCGCAGTGGTGAAGAGGGTGGCGCCAGTCCGGCATCGTACCGCTGCAGGCGGGCATGGCTGCGCAATGAATCGGGCAACTGCACGTGTCAGATGGCGCGTCTCCCGTTCGCCTGAGGCCCGCCCCTCAATGGGCCTGTCCCCGGGTCCGAGCACGGCCACTTGCCTCGTGGCTGTCATTCTGGGCACAGCGAAGAATCCTGGAGGGTGAGATTCCTCGTCGCGTCATTCCTCAGAATGACATGTGCCTGCCTACCGGCTGGTTGTGCCGCTGGAGGGGCCGTGCTAGAATCGGGACAGGGCTAGTCAGGAGCGGCTAGCCCTTTGGGTGTTTGTATGAACCTGAGTAGCCTCTTCCCGCTGGTCCACGATGCGCCGGGCTTCGTCGCGCTTGTGGAAGACGTGAAAGGAAGCAAACAGCGGACGGTGGTGGTCCCCAGCGCCGCCAAGCCCTTCGTGGTTGCCGCTCTCCACAGTGAGCTGGGGCTGCCCGCGCTCGTCATCGCCGCCCATCCGGAGGGGGCCAAGCATCTTTGCGACCAGTTAGAGAGCTGGCTGGGTGATGCCGCGGCGCAGCTCTTCCCCGAGCCCGACGCTTTGACATATGAGCGCATCCCGGTGGAGGCGGCCACGATGCAGCAGCGCATCAAGGCTCTGTCCCTGCTGAGCTGCGGCGACCAGGCCCCGCTTGTCGTCGCTTCGGCCCATGCAGTAGCCCACAAGACCATCTGCCCTTCCGATTTACTCGCCGCTACCCACGTAGTAGGGCGGGGCAGCAGCGTCGACCCGAAGACACTGCTCGACAGGTGGAATGACATGGGCTACGAGTGGCGGAACACGGTGGAGGTGCCGGGGACCTTCAGCCGCCGTGGCGGCATCCTTGACATCTATCCTCCGTCGGCCGTCCTGCCGTCAAGGATCGAGCTGTTCGGCAACGATGTGGAGAGCATCCGCCTGTTCGACCCGTGGACCCAGCGCTCGGTGGGCATGGTAGATTCGGTCACAGTAGTCCCGGCGCGGGAAGACCAGTTCTCGGGCAAGGGGTTGAAACCGGAAGACGTGCTGGGGCGACTTGACCTGTCACAGTGCAATCTCGACACGCGTCTCCGGTTTGAGCGGGAGATCGGGGAACTGCTCGGCGGCGGTCACGTGGAAGGACAGGAGTACTATGCCCCGCTGCTCGGTGGTGGCAGCATCGTGGAGCACCTGCCTGAGGGCGCTCTGCTCATCCTTGACCAGCCCGGCGAGATCGAGCAGGCGTTGGCACAACTGGATGAACAGGCGCGTGAGATACGCGACGAGCAGACTGCGCGACGGGAATTGCCCCCCGGTTTCCCCATGCCGTACTACACCTGGGCGGAGCTTGTACCCCACATCGAGAGGTTGACACGGCGCCTGACCCTTCAGGTGTGGCAGGGCGAGCCCGGTGAGCCACAGATGGCGTTTTCCCCGGCCCCTACCTATGGCGGCAGGCTGGGCGTGTTTGTCAAAGATGTCAGGGAGATGGCAAGAAGCAGGCAGCGCGTCATCATCGTGTCCCGTCAGGCGAGGAGGCTCTCCGAGCTTCTGGAGGAGTCGGACGTCATCGCACCGCCACTGCCGCAGCTTGGCGGACTGCCCCCCGAGGGCTCCGTCAGTCTCATCGATGGCTCACTGGCGCAGGGTTGGCTCATGGACTCCGTCGCGCTGTTCACCGACCACGAGCTGTTTGGCTTCACCAAGAAGCGGCGACGCGTGCGGCGGTATCCAATGCAACAGGCCGGCTTCCTTTCCGACCTTACCGTGGGCGACTATGTGGTGCACATCGAGCATGGCATCGCCAGGTTCGCCGGCACAACGAAGATGAAAGCGGGCGATTCGGAGCGGGAGTACCTGGTCCTGGAGTACGCTGCCGGCGACAGGCTGTACGTCCCCTCGGAGCAGATAGACCGGGTCGGTCGCTACATTGGCCCCAGTGGCCGCCCGCCGGCCCTCAGCCGCTTGGGTACCCAGGAGTGGGCGCGGGCCAAGCAGCGGGTAAGGGAGCGGGCGGGAGAGCTGGCCCGGGAACTGCTCGCCCTCTATGCAACGAGGGAGGTCGTGTCCGGCGTCGCCTTCTCAGCCGACACCACCTGGCAGGAGGAGCTCGAGGCTTCCTTCCCCTATCTGGAGACGCCGGACCAGGTCAGGGCCACCGTGCAGATCAAAGAGGACATGGAGAGGGCCAGGCCAATGGACAGGCTGGTCTGCGGCGACGTGGGCTATGGCAAGACGGAACTGGCGATAAGGGCGGCCTTCAAGGCGGTGATGGAAGGCGCCCAGGTGGCGATGCTTGTGCCGACGACCGTGCTCGCCCAGCAGCATTTCCAGACCTTCACCGAGCGACTGGGCGCCTTCCCGGTGAACATCGAGGTACTGAGCCGCTTTCGCTCCGAGCGGGAGCAGCGTGAGGTCATCGAAGGCCTCAAGAGGGGGAGCGTCGACATAGTCATTGGCACACACCGCTTGCTGCAGAAGGACGTCAGCTTCAAGAACCTGGCGCTGGTGATTGTCGATGAGGAGCAGAGGTTCGGCGTCGTCCACAAGGAGTATCTGAAACAGATGAGGAGAGAGGTGGATGTCCTCACACTCACCGCGACGCCGATACCGCGCACCCTTCACATGGCGCTGTCCGGCGTGCGGGATATGAGCACCGTGGAGACTCCTCCTGAGGAGCGCTTGCCGATAAAGACGTACGTCGCGGAGTACAATGAGCGCCTGGTCCGCGAGGCCATACTTCGAGAGCTTGACCGTGGAGGGCAGGTGTTCTTCGTGCACAATCGGGTGCACAGCATCTATCGCGTTGCCTCGCAGCTTGCCGAGCTGGTGCCGGAGGCCGAGGTTGCCGTCGCCCATGGGCAGATGGCTGAAGAGCAACTTGAGTCCGTTATGCTGGACTTCTCCCAGGGGAAGACAGACATTCTGGTATCCACCACCATAATCGAGTCGGGACTGGACATACCCAACGTCAACACCCTTGTCGTCAATGACGCGGACAAGCTCGGGCTGGGCCAGCTCTATCAGTTGAGAGGGAGGGTGGGGAGGAGTGCCAACCGGGCCTACGCCTATTTCCTCTATGGCAAAGGGAAGACGCTCAGCCCTCAGGCCATGAAGCGTCTCGAGACCATTTTCCAGGCCACGGAGTTGGGCGCCGGCTTTCGTATCGCCATGAGGGACCTGGAGATACGGGGGGCGGGCAATCTGCTCGGAGCTGAGCAGAGCGGGCATATCGGTGCCGTGGGGTTCGACCTCTACTGCCGCCTGCTTCAGGAAGCTGTGGACGAAGCCAGGGGCAGCGATGTCAAACGGGTGGCCATGCCACCATCGCCGACCATAGACCTGCCAATCCGGGCCTATATCCCGGAGGGTTACGTTCCCGATCTGGATACCAGGCTCACTATCTACCAGCGGCTGGCGAAGTCCACCTCTATCAGGCAGGTTGATGAGATGGGAGAGGAGCTTGCCGACAGATTCGGAACACTCCCTCGCCAGTTGAGGAGCCTGCTGTATGCCGTCAGGCTCAAGATACTGGCGGTGGAAGCCGGCGTTGAGTCCGTCGTCGCTGAGGAGGGGCACATCGTGGTGAGAATGGTTGAGGGCGCGAAACTCGATAAGGGGCGCCTCCCCAGCGTGGAAGGGGTGAAGGTCGGGACCAGCCAGGCACGGCTCAACGTGAAGCAGCTTGGGGCAGGCTGGAGAGAGGTGCTTGAAGACACGTTGACCACGCTGGCTTTCGCTGCGGCTGATGCGTAGAATCCCTTGACAAGAGAACAGAATTGTGTTTAAGTTAGCTCAAAACATGTGAAAGGGGGGTAAATGACTGGCAAGAAGCTCTTATTGGGTGTAGTCGTCTTGTTGGTGGCGAGCCTGGTTTTGGGCGGAATGGCGGGTTGCTGTGGGGCCGCTGGGGAGCCTGCTGCCACGCCGACGGCACCGGCGGGGACGCCGACGGAACCGGCAGCGACGCCGACGGCGCCAGCGGGGGACGGGGGCGCGATACCTGCAATCGGGGACACGTGGACCTACACGGTAACCTATGAGCAGGCGGCGATAGGGACGGAGGTGAGCACCTTCGTGGCGACGGTGTCCAGCGCAAGCGCGACGGGATTCCAGGTCGACCTCGCGTTCGAGGAGACGCTGCGTAAGGAGAAAGTCTCTGGGCTGAACCTCGAGACGCGTTTGATCCCGCCGTTGGTCAGGACGTTCAATGCCGACGGGGATGAGTTGACGTTTGACGTCGTCATCGACCCGTCCGGCTTCGGGGAGAACCCATTCGGCTCGGTCAGTACGTACACGTACCCCTCACCGAAATTCCCCTTGACGGTTGGCAGCTCGTGGACTCGTGAATTCGTATACCATGTGGGTGACCTTCTGGAACGGACCGAGACCCACGAATGGACAGTGGAGGCCATGGAGTCAGTCACCGTGCCGGCGGGGACCTTCGACTGCTACAAGATAGTCGACACTGAGGGCGGTGACGTGAAGCTCGTCGAGTGGTACTCGGAGGAGGTGAAGGCCCCGGTGAAGCGGGCCGACAACCAGTTCTGGGCCGGGGACGAGACCTGGGAGCTTGAGTCCTACAGCGTTGCTCCGTAGCGTACGCATACCTTGACGCCCTGTCGCATCGAGCTGTGAGCGGCGGGGAGTCATGAACCGGTCAGGTAGTTGACGTAGTATGGCTGTTGTGGTAAAATCCCACGACGCTGCACTTTGACAGTACCGTAGTGGGCTTCGGCCAGGCAAAGGCCGGCGGGCCAGTCATAGATATACGATAAGGCTGCGAACAGGAGTAGTAGCCCTCAAGCGAGGCTCAGAGAGTCGGGTTAGGTGTGAGCCGATGCCGGCGCGGGGGGTGAATGGGCTTGGGAGCCGCAAACCGAAACCCCGATGTCGGGGGAGTAGGCTTTGACGGAGGGACACCGTTATCACAGTCCAGGCTATACGGGTGAGCGGAGGACATCACCTCTGTAGCTGACGAAAGAGATGGCTCTTCGCCTTCCTCTTCTAGCGGGAAAGGGCCAAGAAGGGTGGCATCGCGGAATGAAACCCCGTCCCTTCGCAGGGGCGGGGTTTTCTTTTGGGGGCGTTGCTGAGGAGTGGGGGAACGGCGACTACAGATTGTCACAAGCACTAGTTGGACAGAACAAAGGGGGTGAAACAACGGATAGCTTCAAGGACAGCACAAGAGACCGGTCAAAGAAGAAAAGAGGAGGTTGAAGTGGAGAGAACGATGTTCGTGCTCGACCAGAAGGACATGCCAACTCGTTGGTACAACATCCAGGCTGATTTGCCCGAGCCACTGCCGCCGGTGCTTCATCCTGGCACCGGAAAGCCTGTGGGACCAGATGACCTGGCGCCGCTCTTTCCCATGGAGCTCATCAAGCAGGAAGTGGCTCAGGAGCGCTGGATCGACATCCCTGAGGAGGTGCAGGACGTCTACCGCACCTGGAGGCCTACGGGATTGCATCGGGCGTACCGGCTGGAGAAGGCTCTGGACACGCCGGCCAAGATCTTCTACAAGTATGAAGGAACGAGCCAGGCGGGGAGCCACAAGCCCAACACCGCCGTCGCGCAGTGCTACTACAACATGAAGGAGGGCGTCAAGCGGATCTCCACCGAGACTGGTGCCGGGCAGTGGGGAAGCGCCCTGAGCATGGCTGGCGCTATGTTCGGTATTGAGATCAAGGTGTACATGGTCAAGATCAGCTACAACCAGAAGCCGTACCGCCGCATCTTGATGGAGGCCTGGGGAGCCAAGTGTGTGGCCAGCCCCAGCGAGGATACCGAGGTCGGCCGCCGCGTCCTCAGGGAGGACCCCGAGTGCACCGGTAGCCTGGGCATGGCCATCAGTGAGGCGGTGGAAGACGCCGCCAGCCGCGAGGACACCAAGTACTCGCTGGGAAGCGTCCTCAACCATGTCCTGCTTCATCAGACCATCATAGGTGAGGAGACCAGGAAGCAGATGGAGATGGCGGATGCCTACCCCGACATCATCGTGGGCAACATCGGCGGTGGGTCGAACTTCGCCGGGCAATTCCTGCCCTGGATCAGAGACAAGATCAGTGGGGCGAAACCGGACTTGCGCATCATCTGTGTCGAGCCCACGGCGGCCCCCAGCCTGACCAAGGGCCCCTATGCCTACGACTTCGGCGACGTAGCTGGTATGACCCCACTTCTGAAGATGTACACCCTGGGGCATAGCTTCATTCCGTCCCCGATTCACGCCGGCGGGCTGCGCTACCACGGGATGGCGCCGATCATCTGCCACCTTCATAAGCTGGGCCTGGTAGAGGCCAGGGCGGAGCATCAGTTGGGCACCTTTGAGGCGGGGATACAGTTCGCCCGAAGCGAGGGCATCATCAGCGCTCCGGAGCCATGCCATAACATCAAGGCCGGCATTGATGAAGCCATTCGGTGCCGGGAGTCGGGTGAAGCAAAGACCATCCTGATAGCTCACAGCGGACACGGGTATCTGGACCTCGCGGCCTATGATGCTTACCTGTCAGGCAAGCTTGTGGACTACGCGTTTCCCGAGGAGAAGGTGAAGGAGGCACTGGCGCAGTTGCCCAAGGTGCCCTCGACCTAGACGAGCAGAGGCCGGTACTTCACGGACGCTTTACACTCGATGGTGTATAATGGGCGTGAGGGAACCAATGACTCGAGCCAGAGCCTTCGCTGTGTGCTTGGTCCTGGTCCTGGGTTTGGCCCTTGCGGGCTGCCTCGGTCCAGCAGCAGGCACACCCACGCCCGTACCCACGCCATCGCCCACCGCCTCCGCGCCGCCGGTGACGTCCTTACCCTCTGTCACCGAGGTTGTGGAGGCGGTGAAACCGGCGGTGGCGTCCATTGTCGTCGGGGCGATAAGCTACAACATCTTCCTTCAACCGGTGCCGCAGGAGAAGGCCGGCTCCGGCGCCATCATCGATGAGCGGGGCTACATAGTCACCAACAACCACGTGGTCGAGGGGGCGGAGAGCATATCGGTGAGCATCCCCGATGGGCGCACCTTCGACGCTACCCTTATCGGCACCGACCCCCTGTCCGACCTGGCTGTCATCAAGATCAACGGAGATAACCTGCCATCGGTGGCCTTTGGCGACTCCGGCGGCCTCGCGGTCGGCGAGTGGGTGGTGGCCATCGGGAACGCCCTGGGCCTGCCCGGGGGGCCCACGGTCACCGTGGGGGTGGTGAGCGCGGTGGGGCGTAGCATCCAGGAAGAGGGTGGCATAACCCTCTATGACGTGATCCAGACGGATGCCGCCATAAACCCGGGCAACAGCGGCGGCCCGCTGGTGAACCTGGCGGGACAGGTGGTTGGAATCAATACCGCCAAGGTGACCGCTGTCGAGGTCTCCGGCGTCGGCTTCGCCGTCAGTTCCAACATCGCCCGGGAGGTGACCGAGGAACTGATCGAGTACGGCCGTGTCACCCGTCCCTACCTCGGCGTAACCGTGGTGACCGTTACCCCGGCTATCGCTCAGAACTACGGCCTGGCCGTCGATGAGGGAGCCATGCTCACCTACGTGGGACCGGGAACGCCGGCCGAGCAGGCGGGCCTCAGGCTGGGCGACGTTATCATCAAGTGCGACGACAGCGCGGTGACGTGTTCCGATGACGCGGTTCTGGCAATACGCGCCCACGAAATCGGGGATGCGATGGAAATCGTCTACCTGCGCGGCCACAGCCAGCGCACCACTTCAGCCGTTCTCATAGAGAGGCCGGAAGGCTAGCGTGGAGTCCCGCAGATACCTTTGGCTAGAGTGTCATTCTGAGCGCAGCGAAGAATCTAGAGACCCTTCGCTATCGCTCAGGGTGACATGCTAAAGGTGGCGCTTGTTGAGGTGACCCCAATTATGGGACTAGCCGCTAGCTTTCGCCGGCGCATTTCCTTACCCCCAGCACCACTTCCTCACCGGCAATCTTGTGGCTCTCCCGGTAGGCATCCGCGGGAACACCTTCGCTGAGGTCACGTGACAGGGTCTCCTGCCTGATGTAGCCCG
>Ga0180434_10008109_pt1 | contig 11686 bp, 10 predicted proteins | sample SS_ome_7_FD_132453 | JGI IMG/M metagenome (GOLD analysis project Ga0180434, IMG submission 132453) | Hypersaline lake sediment archaeal communities from the Salton Sea, California, USA - SS_1_D_2 metaG | ecosystem: Environmental > Aquatic > Non-marine Saline and Alkaline > Hypersaline >... | reverse complement strand
TCCAGGCGTGCGAGCACCGTACAAAATTGTAATGTCGCCATAATCCTCTCGAGAATCAAGAACGTACCAGATAGCGCACCGCAGTGGCGGCATCGCAATCCCACCCCCGAGAAAAATCAGCTTTTTACCTTTTCACTCCTCTGTCGGATAGCTGTTTCCGTATGGGCCACGGAACCCTATCGTATCCCCTTGTTCGACTGCCCAGAGCGAGTCGGTAACCATCCCGGTCCTTCGAAAACAAAACTCGATGTAATCGCGCCAATTCGAACTAGAACATATGTTAAACGTCGCCTCACCATACCCAAATACGGAGAACATGCCAAACTGTCCAACCCGAAAGGAAAAGGCCTCTTGCTTCTTTTCATCGAGAAATCTCGCCTTAACAGACTTGATGTCGACCGTGTGCTGTTCGACTTCCAAAACTTCCATAAGGTCGGGTTTGTATATGTTATTCATTTCTGATATCAGCCATTTTCCATAATGCTTTTTTGGACCGCCTGGAGCACTGATTTAACTCCCGAACTAACTGGACAATCTCTAGAACAATTGCCGCATCCGGTACAGAGAAGCTTCCCAAACTTTTCCGGATAAATTTGGAATTTGTGATAGATACGCTGCCTTCCGCGTTGCGAACTTGAAGACCTGGGATTGTGTCCTGAGGCATGCTTCGTAAACATTGAAAACTGACACGAGTCCCAGTTCCGCACACGTTCCCCCCCGCTACTATTACCTTCGTCAACAATGTCGAAGCAGTGACACGTCGGACAAGTGTAGGTGCACACACCGCAGCCGATGCAACCTAGCGAGATCTTCTTCCATAAAGGGCTCTCAAACCCTTCGTCCAGGAACTGCTTAATCTTTTTCAAATCGAAGCATATCTCGGGGCCTGGCCCAACGGAGGAAATCTTATCAGACTCCTCAGTGTTTCCGTCGAACAACTTCTTTCCCTTGTCGGTCAGGGAACGGACTTCGTATTTTTCGTCGTCTATCTCAAAAAGTATTACGTCCGAGCCACGGGAGTCCTCGGGGCCGGAGTTGACCGAGGTGCAGAAGCAATAATCATCATGTTCTTTACAGGCAAACGTGATAATCGTTGAAAGTTCACGACGCCTGTTAAAAAAATCGTCGCTGCAATCCCAATTAAAAATGCGATCAAGGATTGGCATCGCAGCAGCGTCGCAAGGTCGGGCCCCTATAAATACCTGCTCGACCGTCGACAATTCAGCGTCAATAAGTTCAATGTTTCGACCATTGATTTTATAGCTGTAAAGTTTTTCGTGCCTTGGGAATATATAATCCTTGATGGAGTTTGCAGGCCTGATGTATCCGGCCAACGACAGCTCAGCGGCATCCTCTACTTCCGCGTAGAGCACTTGCCCCGACGGCGCACTTCTCGGTCCAATAACTCGTTTTTGCTCTGCGAGCCATTTGTCAGCCAGTCTAAGCAGCGAGGACTTTGTGATGATTTGGCTCATCTTATAAAATCTTCCCTATCTTGCTCCGAATAGGAACCAATAATCGGCTTGGCATCTGGATCCACACCGGCACGAAACTCGAAATTCTGTTCCGCCGATTTGGCAATTGACATATTCAACAATCGCAAATCGATACCAACCGGACATACTCTCGTACACTCGTCACACCCTACGCATCGCCCGGCCAGATGGAATGCTCGAGTAATGTGCCATGCAAAGTTTCCCTTTGTCGAGGCGGAAGAATCGATGTACTGCGGTTGATTGACATCAACAATACACCTCTCGCAGTAGCACATTGGACATGTCTGACGACAGGCGTAGCACTTCAGGCACCTGCGGCATTCTTTAACCCAGTGCTTATGTCGCTCCTCAGGAGACTTTTTAAGAAAACTTTTCAGCTCTGCGTATCGAGTATCGGCGTCAACGCTTGGATTCTCGACGCTCCCGATAATAATGTCGGCAACTTGCGGCATATGAGCGTCACACACCTTACACTTCGGCAATAAAGGTTGTCCAACACCTGCACACGCCATCCCGATGACAAATACCGAATCTCGTTCTAGTTGCGATTCCTTTTCTAGAACGACAATCGCACGCTCATCGCACCCCTTTGCCACGATGGCCGATTTTCCCAGCGACTTAATTTCGGGCCGCTTAAGATACGTCACCAAATTAATCAGACACTTATCGTTCCAAACCAACTTTTTAACGTCTTTGGCATCGGTGATGAAGACTGGATGGGTTGGGGACTCGGAGTCGGCCTGGCCATATCCAATAACAACATCGACCTTGCCTTCCAGCAGCAGTTGCCGACACGTATTTTGCAATTTTCGCAGCATCAAGACTCTCCACACACGCGTTGATACGCGGTATACGGTCCAAGTTTTCGAGTTGACTCCGTAATGTCAGTAACTACCTCTTGCCATTTCTTACCCTCGGCAGCGGAAATCCATGTAAAGTGGATCCTATCAACATCGATTCCCATTGTGTCGAGTAACGACCGAAACAAAATCCACCTGCGACGAGCGTGGAAGTTGCCCGTCGTGTAGTGGCAATCACCCGGATGACATCCCGATACAAGCACCGAGTCGGCCCCGGCCTCAAATGCTTTAACCATCAAATTGAAGTCGATACGTCCGGTACAAGGCAGACGGACTATTCTGACGTTTGCAGGATATTCCAACCGGTTAGTACCAGCCAAATCGGCGCCAAGATAGGTACACCAATTGCACACATAGGCGATTATTTTTGGCTCGAACTGTTCTTTTTCGTCGCTCATGTTAAGCTCTTCACCATAGAGTAGACCTGTTGTTCGGTTGTTCCGCTCAAATCAACACTTTTCGACGGACAAACCGCCACACACGTCCCACAGCCCATGCACAAACCTGGATTCACACGAGCAATTCTCTTTATCAACTTTCCGTTTGGCGATCTGATATCAACCTGTTCGATTGCATTGAATGCACATACTCTTTGGCACGTAAAGCAGCCGGCACAAACCTTTTCATTGACTTTTGCTATTTCAGGATCACGCGTTAGCTCTTCTTTACTGAAGATAACCAACGTCTTCGCGGCAGCGGCCGACGCCTGTGCAACAGACTCTGGAATATCCTTGGGGCCCTGACATGCACCGCATACAAACACCCCTGCACTGGCAGTTTCAACCGGTCGAAGTTTTGGATGCGATTCCGAAAGGAACCCGTAATTGTCGTATCCCACATTCAATTTTTGTGCTAGTTCTTGGGCGCCATTCGTCGGCTTTATTGCCGACGCTAGCACAACCATGTCCGCTTCAATGGTCAAGGGCAAGCCAGCCAGGGTATCCACACCTCGCACTATTAGCGTGCCATGCTTTTCTGTGATCTTCGAAACTCGTCCACGATGGTACTGAGCTCCATCTTGCTCTATGGCGCGACGAACAAACTCCTCGTAATTTTTGCCGCCCGCCCGAATGTCCATATAGAACACATGAGCAACTCCATCGTGCACCTTGTGTTTGTAGAGCATCGTGTGCTTTGCGGTGTACATACAACAAACTTTCGAACAGTATGGTACACCTTTGGCATTGTCACGAGACCCAACACAGCTTATGAAAACGATATTCTTCGGAACTTTGCCGTCTGATGGGCGGCGGATTTCGCCATTTGTAGGGCCAGACGCCGAGGCCAATCTCTCAAACTGTAGCGAGTCAATTACATCCGGATATTTATCGTACCCATACTCACCGTAGCCGCTTTGCCCCTCAAGATCCTGTTCCTTACCGATTTGAAACAACTTGAATCCCGTGGCAACGATAACGGCGCCAACTTCCTCTTCGACCAGCGCGTCCTTGTCATCAAAGTCAATTGCGTTGGCCTGACACTTCTTCATACAAACGCCACATTTCCCCTTCGTGAGCTTAATGCAAGCGTTTTGATCTATTACTGGCTTCGCTGGAACCGCCTGAGGAAACGGAACGTAAATTGCAGTTCTGGTGCCAAGACCGAAATCAAATTCGCTCGGCGTTTTTTTCGAAGGGCAACTATTCCAACACGTCCCGCAACCGGTGCACGTATTGACATCGACATATCGTGCTTTTTTGAGGATTGAAGCCTTAAAATTGCCGATGAAGCCTTCGACCTTGGCAACTTCGGAGTACGTATGAAGCGTTATATTAGGATGCTGTCCAATGTCAACCATCCTGGGCGTGAGAATACACTGAGAACAGTCGAGGGTCGGAAAGGTTTCCGACAAACCGGCCATCCGCCCGCCGATCGATGGCTCCCTTTCCACCATCACAACCTCGTATCCGGCGTCGGCTATGTCCAGAGCAGCCTGAATTCCCGCAACCCCCCCCCCAACAACCAAAACTCTTTTGGTAACCGGGATGTCGATTGGCACAAGCTCCTGGTTCTTGCGAACCTTTGCAACGGCCATCTTCACTAGGTCAACTGCCTTGAGCGTTGCCTCTTCTCGATTACGATGAACCCAAGAGCAATGCTCGCGAATGTTGGCCATCTCGACTTGGTACGGGTTCAAGCCGGCGTTCTTCGCTGCCTTGCGAAATGTGTTCAAATGCATATGGGGGGAACACGAAGCAATGACCATACCGGTGAGTTTTTCCGCTGCGATCTTCTCTCGAATCATCGCCTGCCCGGGCTCGGAACACATGTACTTATATTCGATCGAGCAATGAACATTCGGCAGCTTGGCAATTTCAGCCGCCACATGTTGTACATCGACATTTTGTGCGATGTTCTCGCCGCACCAACATGTAAAGACGCCAATCTTCGCCATGACTTGCTAATCCTTAACCACGTAATGTCGATCAACACCCAAATCTTTTTCGTCTATCCCCATTGCTATTCCAACGAGGTCTGACAGGTAATAAACCACCATGTCGCGCTGAACGCCAAACCGCTCTTTAACCGCCGCCTGTTTCATATCGAGATTTACGTGGCACATCGGACACGCTACGACAAGGCAGTTGGCGCCATGGTCGATTGCGTCAGAAATAATCTTGTGGGACAGATCGAGAACCGTGTCTTCATTTGCCAGAGTCATTCCTGCGCCGCAGCACTCTGTTTTGAAATTCCAGTCGACTGGAACTGCTCCGAGTAAGCCGAGTATCTTTTCCATCGATTCTGGCTGCTCGCAATCGTCAAATTTCAACACCTTCGGCGGCCTGGTCAACAAGCAGCCGTAGTAGCAGGCTGGCTTGAACTCAGATAGAGAGCGTGTTGCCAAGCTCTGGATCTTTTCGACTCCAAACTCCTGTAAAACCTGAATCAGGTTGAGCACACGACTCTTGCCCGTAATTTCCAGCTCGACGATGTCGGAAATTTCCACTCTGAGCTCAGGGTCTTCGGCCAAGGCCTTTCCGGCCTTACAAAGCTCCATCGAACACATCGGACACGGGGCCAAGATATCGTTAAGTCCATCTCTCTCGGCCAACCCCAAAGTACGGGCGGGGAGAGCCACAGACAATTTCTGGTTTAGGGAGTGTGCAGCACTCGCCCCACAGCAAATCCAGTCGTCAATCTCACGAACGTCAATTTGTAACTTCGATAGACATGCGCGAACAGACATCTCGTAATCGTTCGATGACCCATGCAACGCACATCCTGGATAATACCCAACTTGCACCGATGTTCTCCCTACCTCAATACAATCTTCCCATCCAGCTCAACTTCAGTGGCGGAAGAAAGAGTGGCAACCTACTTTAATCAATCAAGCCTCTTCTCTCTTAGGCGGTCGCCTCGCAACGGCTAAAGATTCTCTGAACAACTTCTCGATTTTTAACTTTTTCACCGACCAAGTGGAACTTACCACGTCCCAGCATCCTTGGAGCCAATGTAGCGTCTTTCAACAGTAGCGGAACGTTCAGGTCATTCAAAAAACCCTTCGTCTTAAAAACGATGACCAACTCCACCTCGTTCAGCCGACCGTTGCGTCGGATGTTTTCAAGAAAAACTCTTTGAAAGATCTCTGTGCGTCGTTCTCTTTTCGAAACGACATCCTCTTTTGCCGAAAACTCTCGAAGCGCGTCAACCACGCCCGCACACTCGACCGATTTTGGGCACCTAGTCGAACAGGTTAAGCACGACACACACTTCCAAATCGAATCCGCACTCATCGCCTCTTCCAAACAACCCAGCTGCACAAGTCGTATCAACTGGTGTGGCAAAATGTCCATTTGCTCGCCTACCGGACATCCGGCCGAACATTTACCACACTGATAACACTCGCACACTCGAGTATGGGCAAGATCGTCGATGCTCGCGACGCTAGCTTCGCTTCTCATTTCCGCTCTCAAATTGCCGAACAAACGTGAAACGACCGCCTCCAAAACCGAAACGGTCCCGTTCCGACTCGCGCCTCAAGCTTCGAGCCCCCTGTATTATTCCGAGGTGGGCAAATACCGTCTGCCCCCCCTCTAACGAGGGAGAAATACAGCAATATATTCAATCTACCAGGATATTTCCGTTTTTTCAATGCGATTTTACGGGACCTGTGCCAGTTTTGGACATCTTGACACCGGTCGCCCTGTTTAACTAGAAAGTCGTCGAATAGGCCGACATTAACGAACCAAACGCCCCTCTTACGGAAGCGGTAAAGGAAAATGAAGCCTGCCCCACTAATCTCGTGCGCGATTGGTGTCATCGGTTTGTGGCTTTTCACATATTTGTTGACTGCCGGTTTTATATCTGAGGTGATATACGCTAGTTTGCTCTTCGGGTTGGCCTTTGTGTGCATAGCCGTGCTCTGCTTGCCGAGGATTGCTAAACTGGACCTCAAGCGGCTGAAGATGACCCTTACGGAGTTGGAGCGAGTCAAATCGGAAATTGAGGAGGTAAAGTCCGAAGTCGCCCAGATGTATGGAGGAATTGAAAACATCCGGAAAACGCCACTAGTTCTCGATGAAGCGAAGCTGAAAGAGTTGGGGCTAAATAACGGGGGAGTAGCCTTTACTTCAAGCGTCATGCGATACACCGCAGGGTGCTTCAAACGCGAGCGGGAACGTCTGGCAAGCATTTTCATTTCACCAAAGGCACCCAAAGAGCAGGCCCAAGCAATACTGGATGGAACACTAGATGACAAGATTTTCAAGTGGAATGGACCGGAAACGCCGCTGGATGCTCTCCCGAAGTCGGCGACAGACCACGAGAGAGAAGATTAGTTGGGAAACAGCAAACCCTCAATTTCACCTCGCCTTCCCAGCCTACCCCAAGAATCTTACATTCTATTGACGTTGACAGTTGGTGTTCCAACTGATACCCAGTTTGGACGGTGTGGGCCTTGCTCGTACCGCCATGGAATCACCAGAATGCCGACTGCGGCAGGTGCATAACGCCAAAAAGTACTTTCACGGACCGGAATGGAGTCGATTCACGTGAGTGTTGTTTCGAAAACAGCTGACCCCGAAAAATCACAGGACAAGCTAGATAAGGCTATCAGTGAGGCCGTCGGTTGGCTTGAAGAAAATCAAAATCCTGAGGGGTTTTGGGTCGGAATGCTGCAATCAAATTCCTGTATGGAGGCGGAATGGGTCCTGGCAATGCACTTTCTTGGGATCAGCGACGACCCTAAATACGATGCCGTCGTCCGCTGCATTCTGAGCCAACAACGCCAAGACGGCTCATGGGAGGTCTATTATGACGCTGACGAAGGCAACATAAATACCACTGTCGAATGCTACGCAGCCCTTCGCGCCGCGGGGTTCGACGATGATCATCCGGCATTGCAAAAGGCCCGATTATGGATATTCGACCACGGTGGCATAGCTGAAATACGAGTTTTTACCAAATACTGGCTCGCTCTAATCGGAGAATGGCCTTGGCGCGATACGCCGATGATGCCCCCGGAGCTGATCTTTTTGCCACACTGGGCCCCGCTTAACATTTACCGATTCGCTTCTTGGGCTCGCGCGACAATGGTTCCAATCGCAATTTTGTGCGCACAACAACCGGTCAAAAGGCTGCCCGAGTCGCAAAGACTTGATGAGTTGTTCCCAAACGGCCGCGACAAGTTTGACTTCCGACTGCCAAACAAAGCTCCCCCACTATCAGTCGAAAAATTCTTTCTGATCGCAGATCGACTACTACAGTTATATTCAAATTCGCCAATCCAACCCGGACGTGATATAGCGATAAAGCAGTGTGTCGAATGGATCATACGACACCAGGAAGCCGACGGCGCTTGGAGCGGAATTCAGCCGCCTTGGATATATTCGTTGATTGCGTTGAAAAACGCCGGATATCCTCTCGACCACTCGGTGCTTAAGAGCGGACTTAGAGCTTTCGACAAACATTGGTCTTACGAAAACGATGGCAACTTGTTCCTCCAGGCAAGCGAATCGCCAGTCTGGGACACACTACTTTCAATGAACGCCATGCTCGATTGCGATGAATCGCTCCACAAAAGCGACGCAATGAAGTCCGCTTTGACATGGATTCTAAACGAACAAGTGAAAGTACCTGGTGATTGGAGTGTGTATGAAAAAAACACGCCGCCCGGAGGCTGGTCCTTCGAACGAGCAAACGATCTATATCCCGACGTCGACGACACGGCTCTTGCCATTATCGTACTTGCACGAATGCGACGCCTGTTGGAAGAGTCTTCTGAGATCAATAAAGCAATAGATCGAGCGGTGCGATGGATACTCGCCATACAGTGCTCCAACGGTGGCTGGGGGGCATTCGATCGCGACAACTCTAGCGAAATTGTAACTAAAATACCATTTTGCGATTTCGGTGAAGTCCTAGACCCACCAAGCGTTGATGTTACAGCGCATGTTGTAGAATCGCTTGCACTCGCAGGACACCGCATCGATAGCAAGCCTGTCAAACGTGCAATCGAATATATCAAAAGGGAACAGGAAGCCGATGGCAGTTGGTTCGGACGCTGGGGAGTAAATCACATTTACGGAACGGCCGCCGTGCTACCTGCGCTTGGAGCAATTGGACAGGACATGACTGCCCAATTCGTGATACGAGCCGGCGACTGGATAGCCGAACATCAGAACGAAGACGGAGGATGGGGTGAAACGTGTGCCTCATATATGGACGACTCGTTACGCGGCGTTGGAAAAAGCACCCCGTCCCAAACAGCCTGGGCTATAATGGCGCTACTGGCAGCGAAAACAAAAAAATACGACGACGCGATACGACGCGGAGTCGATTTCCTCGTCAAAAATCAAGTAAACGGAACCTGGGACGAACCAGAATTCACGGGCACAGGCTTTCCGGGCTACGGGCTTGGCCGTCGCGTTAATGTAAGCGAGGTCGGTGAAAAACTCGGCCAGGGAACAGAATTGGGGCGAGCGTTCATGATCAACTACCACTTGTACCGACACTACTTTCCACTGGCCGCAATCGGAAGAGCCAAAAAGCGATTTCGGCACCGTTCGACTGATGGGTAAACTTATCAAAGCTTCTTTAAAAATAAACCATCGGCTTAGGCAAGACCCAAAGGGTCGTGATTTCCCCAAAAAGGCCACACTACGGTTATTTGTCAAATATTAGCTACAGTCGTTTTTCGGCTTTTGTCTGGCCAATCACGACTAGAAGCCCCTGCTCATCGACCGATACAAGGTCAAAATTTTTTCGCCAATGTGGCTCGCCTTAACCCGTTCTAAACGTTTAAACTTTGTCGGGCCCTTCGAATCGGTCTGCATCTGAACCAAAAATAATAAAAACTCCGTCGCGACCGGACCGGCGTGCAAAGCATAAAACAATATGTTAATCGCCCGAAAACTTCTCCGACACTGCCGCGATTGCAACGACAGTAACGGTTGTTTGCATCATTTAAAACGGTTTCTTGCATTTAATGAATTCTGATGGATAGTTACAAAGGACATCGCCAGAGGCATCCAAGACGTCGGTTATAACAAATCGACGGGAAACCACTTGTCTTCGGAACAGAACGACAAAAAATGATTGCGATTTTAGAATGACAAACGAAGTTATTCATACAGACGGGCCGCAGGCGCTGCGTACCGACACGCTTGTCGAAAGCGTGCTCATTCTGCTGGCTATGACCGCTGTTCAGCGGCTGGTCGGCTTCTGTCGAGCAATGCTGTTTTGTCGATGGCTTACTCCAGAACAACTTGGCATCTGGGATATGGCTTTCAGCTTTTTGGTCTTGATGTCACCGCTTGCCGTATTATCTCTGCCGGGGGCATTTGGACGCTACGCTGAACGTTTTCGACAAAGGGGCCAACTTCGTCCGTTCTTTCTTCGAACTTCACTGGTTTGCGTCACAATGCTAGTTTTAGCAATGATGATCATCGCACTAGCGCGGCCATGGTTTTCATATTTGGTGTTCGGCGTATCTGATCAAACCGAATTGATTCTTATCCTCGCAGTCGTCTTGGGAAGTGTCACTCTCTACAATTTCCTGATCCAACTGTTTACCGCGTTGCGAAACGTCCGACTAGTCGCAGTCCTTGAACTGATTAATAGTATCGGTTTCGCATTGACCAGTGGATTTTTGCTCCTTGGTTGGCAGGCAACCGCAAAGAGCATCGTAATTGCATACGGAACCACATGCCTCTTCACCGGCGGCATCTCACTTTGGTGGCTTCGGCAGGCATACCTCGCAGCACCAGTCCAAAAAAAGCCTCTCTCGAACGCCACGTTGTGGTCCAAGCTCGCCCCATTCGCAGCCTGGATCCTTCTGACCAACTTGCTATCAAATCTTTTTAACATAGTGGACCGCTACATGATCATCCACTATTCGACAATGACTCCAGATGAGGCACTGATCCAGGTTGGTAATTACCACAGCTCAAGGATCATTCCGCTACTCTTGGTCTCGATCGCCGGAATGCTGGGTACCATGATCACGCCACACTTGAGTACCGATTGGGAGTCTGGCCGCCGTGACCGAGTGCACACACGATTAAACCTCTTCATAAAACTTTTCGGCTTCTCACTCTGTGCTGCTGGCGTCGCAATACTTTTCATAGCACCACTCCTGTTCGATGTGGCGTTCCGCGGAAGACTCGAAAGCGGCCTGGAAGTGCTCCCGCTAACTTTGACCTACTGTGTATGGATGGCATTGACGTGGATTGCAAACACCTATCTGTGGTGTGCTGAAAAGGCCAAGCTAGCCGTTTGGGCCATATTTGTCGGGCTAATCCTAAACATAATACTAAACCTAATCTTACTGCCCCGATTTGGCTTAATCGGGGCGGTCTTAGCAACGACTATCTCCAATCTATTAACGTTTGCATTAAGTTGCATGTTCAATAACATGCTAGGATTCAGATTGAACCATGGTGCCAAACTTATTGCTGTTATCCCCGCATTGTTGGTAATGGGACCATGGCCGATGTTGGCCGTTCTTATAGCAATTATTGCTGTGACATCTCGCTCTGACTGGCTGGTTACGAAGGAAGAAAAACAATTGATAGGCGAAACGCTGGCAGCTTATCGCAACCGTCTAAAGACGAAGGCCAATTCGAGTTAAGCGATAGACTTTGGGCGCAGACCATTTGGTAATTCATGCCTGTCTAGACAGCCCGCGTCCCTATGCGTTCAGGCTAAACCCGATCGACGCTGATAAATGCATGTGCCCCTATTCCTTCAGTGACTCCGTTCATTCAACCTCCAAAACTACGACCGTCATTAAAAATACTCGTAGAGCGGCCAATCAGCGAGTCTAGATGCCCCGCCTCAGTGTCGTGCGTTTCAAACGAAACCTTTTGGTGGGTCTTTTGCTTCACTTCT
>Ga0180434_10008108_pt1 | contig 11688 bp, 12 predicted proteins | sample SS_ome_7_FD_132453 | JGI IMG/M metagenome (GOLD analysis project Ga0180434, IMG submission 132453) | Hypersaline lake sediment archaeal communities from the Salton Sea, California, USA - SS_1_D_2 metaG | ecosystem: Environmental > Aquatic > Non-marine Saline and Alkaline > Hypersaline >... | reverse complement strand
TTAGATCTTGTCAAGTGCTGACAGACTTTAAGGCAACCAAGGCAGATTGGTGGCGATATCGTTGCCGGCTGCGGCCTCATCGCTGTCTTGTGATTCGTGATCTGAGGCTGGTAGATCAAACAACTCCTCTAGATTTTTGTTAGAATTAAGGGCCATGTCATATTTACCGCTTTCTGGATCCATTGCGGAACAATGCATCTTCATTGAGTATGCGGAATACAATACCGGCGCGCTTGCACCAGACTTGAGCTGCTTGCCATTTGGCATGATTGATGGCTACGACCATGCGATCGCGCTCGCTCATTTTGCCTTCAATGAGACTTTGTTTGCGCGGCTTGATTTCAATGATCTCTGTGCAGATCTTGTTGTTTCGAGTACGGTATCTCAAGAACACATCCGGCACATAGTTGCTGATTTTACCAGTTAAAGGATTGCGGTATTTGATGGATATGGCTTCGCTGGCCCATTCTAGTACATGATCATTGTTGTCACAGAACTGGAAGAAACTCCACTCCCATCCGCTACGATATCGCGGATGCCCTTTGCCTACATATTTCTGTGGATTTTTGGGGATGAATACCCCTTGTGCGAAATTTTTCATGGCAGCACATTACGTGCTGCATTTACGTTAGGAGTCAAGACCTGATTGACTCCAAGAAGAGTGGTAGGACTGCGTGTTGCATTCAAGAAATAAGCCAAAGATGCCGACACTGAAAGTTGATCATTGTCATTGATCTGTTCCAACAATGTCAAAACCGGTGTACCTGATAGTTGCGCGACGCGGAACAAAGACGACGTGAAATTGCGTGCAGCTTGCTTGGTCTTGAATACGCTTTCAAAGAAACTGTTTACAATGTCATACTCAACTGCTGGCACCGATGCTTCAAATGCATAAAACTGATCAAAAACTCGCACTGTGGCGTCTACCTTGGTGTTGGTGTTATTGACCGTAGACATGATTACTCCCGATTAGGTGTGGGAAAAATTGGCCGTTGCAGAGCGTTGGTGAGTTGTGTGACACTGATGCCGCCTGGCGTGCCTTGCTGTGTGTTTCTCAGCACATTGGTGACCTGTCCAAGAGCTTCTTCTCTAGCCACTGCGCCTAGATTGACTCCACGAAAGGTATTGTAAGCAGTTCCAGCTTTTTGCACAGCACCTAATACTCCTGTCAGGGTTCCTTGTTCTAGATCTGACACGATTCCGATACCAGTGTCTAACAAGCCACCTTGACCGAGTATGCTCCTGGTACCACCAGGCCGGCTCAATGGGCTCTGACGTTGGTCATAGGTTTGCGGACTGGCAAATCCTGGAACATTGGTATCGGGACGATCACCTCCAATACCGCCACCGTAATACTTGACAGTTTCATAGGCCAGGGTCATGCGGTTTTCTAACACACCATCACCTTGGCTGTAATCATAGGAGTCATGTTGCCAGTCAGTGATCAAAGGATTGATCAGTACATAGCTTACCCATTTGTGTTGATTGAAACCATAGATGGTGATATCTTTAAAAAATTGTGGCTTGCCATTGGCCGAATCGGTGCCATCAAGATAACTTTCGCCAATATAGCCCCAATCATTGATGACTCGGTCATTGGCATAGATATCTCGATTGTTGTAGCTGAATCCGGTGGCCTGAGTTTGGCTGGGCCCATTGGTACCTGGTGTGTTGGCGATACCGTTGTACGGCTGGCTGGGATCTTTGAAATAGTAACTGTAATAGGTGTACCACATCCTGCGAATTAGATCGCCACCGTCATCATGAAAGGTGAGATTGATTGGCTGATAGTCAATCTTTTTTTGTATCACACGTTTGCGATTGTATTGGTTCAAGACATCAACGTCAAATCGATACCGTGGTAGATCCACGGTCTTTACCAGCACGCTTAGATTGGCATCTTTGAACTGATTACGCACCTGTGGAATAGCATCGTTCAGTGTAAAATATACGTGGAAAAGGAATTTCAGGCGAGGGGCATTGGAATACCCATTCGTCCTGAAGACCTTACTAGCGTGTGTGTAGTCGCGCAGGTAATCGTTGCCGAAAAACCCGCTCAAGAAGTCCTGACCAAAGGCCATAGATTATGTTGCGGCTGTGCCGGTTCCTGTTACCACTGAGCCCACGGTGCGTCCAACTGCGGTACCAAGACCTGATCCTAGAGGTGTCTGCAAAGCGTTGTCAAAACGTATCTGCATCTGGATCGTGACAGGTTCGCTATCGCCATAGTTGAGGTCATTGTAGTTCACTGAGTTAAGGTAGCACCCGTACAGCTCCCATGTCTCTAGTACCACAGGCTCGGCGGTGCCATTACCACCGTCTAGGATCTCGCAGCGGGTAAGGAACTTGTAATCAATACCTGAAGAAGCTGATGCCTGCTCAACAAAGTCCATTTGCTTCTGCAATTGTTCACCTACCAATCGTGCTACCTCATTGGAAGCATCATCACGCAAGTTCACTGTGACCATTTCCCAGGTATGCTTGCCGGCATAATAGAGACGGCTGTTATAGATTTCAATAGTGACTTCATCAAAGCTCACGCTGGGCCTTGTGAAATCGATCACTTGCTTGGTGAGCTCGGTTCGTGGTGTGCTCACACCAAGATTCTCAAATACCACTCGGAAGCGGTATTTGAGTTTGGGCATCAGTAAACCTTGCGTGCTAGAACTCTGATCGCTCGCTAACGGTACTGTCATACGTGTTAAAGATGAAACAGCCATATATTATCTCCTAGTTCCTGTATTTAGCACCATTACACCGCCGAAGATGGGGCTACTTGTCCGGCAGCAATCTCGCCAGTGTTCTTGATCCTCACCGGGATGTAGATGAACTCAACTGCCTTGACAGGTTCAATAGCTATGTCCATGTACAGTTCGTTGCGGTCAATACGCGCCGGAGTGTTGTTGCTGAGGTCGCACACAATAAGGTAATCATAGATACCTCTCTTGGCAACCAAATCAATCATTAACCCATCAACCGCATTGACAAACTCGTTGCGAGTGATCTGATCGTTGGGTTCAAACACAAAGGTCTTGGCAATTTCTGCCAATCGTCCGCGTAAGTAAGCTACCAATCTTGCCACATTGATACGATCAAGTGCGCTTGTGACAGCACTTTCAGTTTTGTTTCCATAGTTGGTGATGCCAACACCGGGAATAAATGTGATGGGATTGATCTTGTTGGTATAAAGCACGTCGCGCAGACCTTGACCGGTAGCTATGGTGGTAAATTCTCCAGTTACGGCATTGATATAACCGATCCTATCGGCATTGTCAATGATACCACGACGTACTCCAGCCGGAGCCAACCATGGGAATGATACTTCGTCGCTGCGCACTATGGTGCGCAACATCATATGGCTGGGAGGTTGTACCACCAAGCTGCCTGTTGTGTCTGTAGTTTGGCAGCTAGGATAAAACACGCCTAGATATTGATCACTGGTGGAAAGGCCATCACCAGTGGCAAAACCTAGTCCACCGTTGTCAGTGGCCCAGTCTTGGATTTCAGTGCCAGTTGGGCCCAAACGCATTGGTGTATCTCCAACAATGAAAGCAGTGTTGTTGCGCTCGTTGTTGAGGCGTACCATGTTTGTGATCAATTCAGGATAGTTGGGGCACGCGATGAGGTTGAACACGTTTTGCTCTTCACGCAAGGTATCAGATGTGTCTATAGAGCTCTTCATGGCTGCCACGATGATCTGTCGCTGTGCCAGTCTACCCATGTAGGGAGAACCATCAGCACGATTTCCTGATGCAGTTACCCAGGCATTGGTTTCTAGAGCACTCCAAAAACTGGTATTCGTTGGCAAGTTGCCAGTACCAGCTTGGATAGCAATATAGATGATGCCTTCATACAGCACCAGATCATTCACTGCATAACTGGTGGCATTGCTGTAGCCTTCGATTGCGAAATCTGTGGCATTGAAATAATCGCTCTGGAAGCTCTTTACGTTGAAGCCAGATCTGCGTGTGTTGAACAACAGCATGCCTTCAGGATAAATGCTGGCATCCGGTGCGTCAAGGTCCAGATAATTGCTGGTCAGCAGACTTGTAATCGATGGGAAGTTGTCTGTAATGGGATCTGTGGTACCGTTTGGGGCCCAACGCGCATCAGCATACAACACACCATCGCTGGTGGTTTGATCAGTGTTGTCAATCAAAACCCACTGCGCCACGTCGTTCACCAATTCCCAGCGATACAGTCTAGGATAGTTTTCAAGATCACTGGTGTCGATCCAGAGATCACCATACACCAAATCGGTATCGTCGCTCTGAGCCGTAGGGGTAGTTGCTGACACGATGGGGCCTGCAGGATCAGTGTTTGTGAGATTGTAACCGCGAATGTCAAGATTGACGTTGCGATAACCTTTCCACGAGCCGCCGCTCTGGATCATGATATCTACTTGATCGGTAGCTGAATAGTACCAGAGACGTCCATCTGCGGGATCAAGACTGGGCGCATCTGCACTGGCAGTGTAGGTGATGGGTTCCCAATTAGAAAGTATCAGAGCGCCGGTTTCGTCCCCTGTGCCAGCTCGCACACCGTCAATGTCTGTGTTGAAATCGCAACCTGCTGTTCCTGTGATAGGCGTACCTGTCACATCTTGCAAGACGATAACGCCACCTTGACCGTGAGTGAATGCAATGGCACCAGTAGAAGTGACCGAAGCCACCACAGAGGGAACATTGGCAGCGCTTACGTCGGCCACAAAATCTGCCGACGTAGTGCCGGTCAAAGTCACTGTCACCGCACTAGACAGCGTGTCGCTGTTGGCGGCACTGGCTTGGATCGTGAAAGAATTACCGATAGTGAACGTAGGATTAACGTTATCACCGGCGATTATCGTGGATCCCGTGGTCAATCTACCAAACACTTTGAAAGTGGTCGTGTTGTTGTATTCAGCTACACCATTCAGTTCCGGGTCCACGTTGTACTGAACATAAAGCGTGTCTGCCGCAATGTTCCGACCGCCACCAGCAGGATCTAGAGCTTTATTGGCTGATTGATCATTGGCATATATGGGTGTGCTCTGAGTTACAAAAGCTCCCAATGTTGAATCATAACGCTTGACTACTATGTTGGCACCTTGGTTTACATTGGTCAGCATGTTCCAAACACTGCCGGTAGGCCTTGGTTCGCTCTGACCACTGCGCCATAACGGCACTGTGTAATTGTAACTCTGTTGCAGCGCAGGCGTATAATAGGATGTGGCCACTATGCCCAAAGCAGTAAGCAAAGCTGCTGTGCTTTCTGGTTCGATGTTGATGATACCGCCCGATGCTGTGCTACCATCGCTGGCGGCCTCACTGTCACCGTAGATCACCAGTCGATCACTGCTATCAACGTCTGCAGTAACACCTGCTATGGAAGCCGCAGTGATTGCAGCCGCCAAACCAGCGACCGTGTTGTTTGGCGCGGCTGGTACGGTCACCGCCGTGCCATTTATATAGATAACATTGCCGGCTGTGAGTGTTGCCGTGACTGAATTGCTGCCCTGTATGGTGGGCCAGCTGTTTTTCCAGGCGTCCGATCCCACTAGCACCCACTCATTGCTGGAATTTTTGTAATAAATGGGATTGTTGGCGTTGGTGGTTACCACAGCATAGGCGCCTATGCCACCAATGCTTTGCGAAGGAATACCGCCAGACAGCTGGGTAGAAGATGTGAGAACAAAAAGATCTTGTGGGGAGAAAGATGACGTGGTGGCGTTCCATTGAAACACGCCCCAGACAGTGGTAGATGCATCTAACCAATAGGTTCCATTGGTAGGTGCGCCCAATGGTCTCACCAAAGAAGCAGTAAGTTCTGATAGATCAACGTCGGCGCGTTGGATATAGCAACGATTGGTTATGCCCAGCACAGAAAAAGCTGCCAGCAATCCATACTCATTAAGCTCGTACCCATTGATAGGTGTGCCGGTTGAGGTCTTGTAAAAAAATGGATTGCCAAAAGTTGCTGCAAGATCTCGCTGGCTGGTGATCAAATAGATTTCGCCAGCATTGGCGGCCAGGGTGCCTGGAGCGACTCCGGTACCAGTGCCCGAAATTTTGTTCTGGGCTGTAGCGATCAGTATGTAGGGTACCGAATTCGTCGCAGCTGGTACATAGTTGGACTCATCGATTATGGTTACCTCTACGCCGGGGGATACTAGTGCCATGGTTGTTTCCTTGTAAATGTTACGAATATTTACCAGGATCTCCTAAAACTGACCGGCTTGTGGTACCTTAATTAAGGTCTTAATTAAATACTCGTATGCGTCCTTTGTGTCAAGTATGTCATCGTAATGCTGCCGCCATCAACGGCTATCACAGAGACAAAATCTACTACCGACGGAGGTGTAATGCCTGTATACGGAAGAAAAAAAAGATCCCTTTACAGCAACCCAGATGGTTGAAGGCAGGTTACAAGAAAAAACCTGTTTGTGATAAATGCGGATTCCGAGCGCGACATTCAGCGCAGCTCACTGTCTGGCATATCAACGGCAATCTCAATGACTGCGACATGCGCAATTTAAAAACAGTGTGTCTCAACTGCATTGAAGAAATTACACGTCTAGATCTGCCGTGGCGTCGTGGTGATCTTGAAGAAGATCGCTGACTTGATGATAGAGATCATCCAAACTATGATTATTGTCTAACAAGGCATCGAACTTTGTACCAGCCCAGGCCCACTCGCTGCTATGTGGCATCTCTTCGAGAAGTGCAGCCCCGGCGCAAAAATGTTGTTGAGCAGCCCGAAACCAATCGGGATCGGTGCCTCGCATCACACGTATCACGATGCCGCCGGCCCTGCGTATGGCTGTAATTTCGTTGGGGAAACGACAATCGCTGATTACCACATGATCCTGGCTGCATCGTAGCTTGTTTTCAAGACTGGCTATCCAGATATCATCGTGGAATCCGCGACGACACACTTCGGTGCCCCACTGTTGCAGTATGTATCTGGGAGTGATGGTCTGGCCCAATCGTTGGCTCCACCAAGTATCGGGTCGTTCTCTCCATTCGCGACTGCTACGAGTACGACCCTCTAACATTTCTCGATCCCAACCGAATACCGCACTTACAGCATCTTTGAGACTGCTGGCAAAACTATCTCGTCGGAATCCATGCACATTAACCAAATAATCAGCTATGGTGTCTTTGCCGGATCCGATCAAGCCGCATACCCCAATAATCATGCCAACTCCTTTATTTTCAGTGATTCCATGGCATCCCATAAAAGACGTATCTGGCGTCGGCAATCTTCTAACGCATGATGACTGGCAGGATACTTTTCTAGGCTGGGGCAAAGGCTGAACAAGGTGCGACTGTCTCGCACCGAATAATAATGCCATGGCAAGGGCATGCCAAGGCTTTTGAATGCATGCTCCAAGATATTCATGTCATAGGTGGGGCCCTGTGCCCACACTCGTTTAGCATGCCAGATGACGCGATGTAATCCGGATAGAGCTTCACGCAATGACACTCTTCCATCTTCAGCGAATGCTTCTTCACGTACTTTTACTGGCTGGGACGCCCACCAGTCTAGCGTTCCTTGCTCGATACTGCGCCCGTCTTGACTTTCAAGATCTACTCGCACATAATACTCGCGACCAAACTTGTCACGGTGCAAGGGCTCAAACTCCTGTGCGGCTATGGTAAGGATAGTGGTATCAGGGCCGGTAGCAAGCCCTTCAATATCGATCATGACATCCATGATCCTAGTGTAACAGAAATACCGGCAGTGGTCTAGCGATAAAGATTGAGCAACCTCAGCAATTTGGCCTTGGGATTTATCCGTTTGGTGCGTTTGGTTTTGCGTGCCTGGCGTATTTTGGTCCTAGCACGTGTTTTTTTCATACGTTGTGCTTGTGCCACATTTGGGGCTGCCGAACAGTCAGACACGCGTGGCACTGTTCGATTTTTGCGCGGTCCGGATTCACATCTCCAACGCAGACTGACTTTCCCGGTGCGAGGATTACGGCGCCAGATCATGCGATGTTCTTCAAGCTCAAATTCGGTTGCCCGCATGATTATCCTATCACGAAACTGAGTGGCTGGCTGCCATCCACGTAGAGCTTGAGATCTTCCACGCATCGGTCCATCATGGCCTGGCCTTCGCTCTTCATGGCCGCACCATTGAGGGCGGTACCGCCCTGTGGACCAGCGATAGATGCGAATTTTTCACGTGCCTCACCAATGATGTATTTGGCAGCACCAGTCATGTAATCTCGAAACCATTGCGAAATCTGCGGGTCGCTCAACAGCGTGATTTCAGGCTTTTGATTGTAGGTCCATAACAGCACAGTTTCTTCGCTGCCACGGGGATCGCGGATGATCTGCAATTTTTTGGTCACAGTGTTAAAAGTATAGTTGATGTAACCACCGAACATCCTTGCTGCCAGTTCTACATACTGCTGGTAAAAATCATACGTGGCCATGCCGCCCGACGCTTGATTGAAATTCAAAAGATACACATTCAATGTAGCTGCACCAAAAGGGTCGAAAGCATAACCACCGGTACCAGTAACTCCAATGGTTTTACGGAAGATCTGTCTCACGGTGGTCACTTCTTGCGGCAACGTGTACTCATTGACACCTTCTTGCAGGCGCATGAAACTGTAGCTTTCCTCATAGGCGTTTTGAGCCCGTTGTCGATAAGTGCCCAAGGTGCGTTGATAAGCTGCTTCAAAATGTTCCGGATCCAGCTCCAGATCGATGATGCCATCACCAAGCTCAAATCGCACATAGTCGATCAACTGTTGTTTTAATAAATTCAAAGATTCGTCAGCCATGGTGCTTCCTTGTAAAGATATTTAGCTAGGAAACGCCCGCATTATGTGCTGGCCTCGGGGTTGTCTTTCTGCAACAGGCTCACAACGCCAGCCAGCGCTGGAACCATATAGCTTCATATCAGCTTCACTGTGATAAAAATCTACAGGACTAGTGGGATGGTAGGTGTCATCGGCAGCATGCCGGTTATGACCTTGCCAGTAGGTGAAATACAACACGCTTTTGTCATGCGCACATCTACGGAGATTGGTCAAACAGGTATGGATGTTGCGTGGCAGCAAGTGATTGAAAAGAGCATGGCACCATGCGAAATCAAAATAATCTATGTGCGAGGTGTCAAATTTGTCGGTTATGATTACTTTGGGCTGTTTTTTAGCAACAACACTGGCATCACATTCGTGAATGAGACCGCGCTCGACTATGACGCGGTTCATGTCAAGGCCTATGTAGTTTCCGGTTTCGAGATGTGCAATCAGATGGCGTCCTAAACGCATGCTACCGCAAGCGACATCAAGAAATATTTTTTTCCTATCGAATTCAGGCCGAGAAGTGATGAAATCAAATTGCCATTGGCCTATTTCATCATACATACCGCCCACGTATCGGCGATGATCTATCAAAGTATCTCCCTTGTGAGCGTATTTATGGCGGGTTATGTGATAACATCACCCATAATGCCGATTGGCTTATTTCACTCGCAGTATCACTAAATTTCCATTGCCACGACCGTTCCACTTGATCTCGGTGGCCTTGATGTCTCGGAAGAACTTGCGAGCATTGGGCACCGATGCTGCCATGAGAGATTTAAGCTGTTCGGCTGGTTTCCTCAGGGTCTTCTGCAAGGTCTGTGCGGCGTCTAATCCGATCAGGCCGCTGCCTTTTACTGTGAAGGTGCCAAGGTGCGAGTCGGCCACTGCATGTATCAGCTTGCGTTTCTTGACATCATACAACCAGGCTTCACTGGCACCCACCAAGCGAGCTGCTGGCTCACTGCGCAGTTTGAGTTCGGTATCTTCGCTGAGAGTCTTGAAACCGCGAGCTATGATCTCGGGCGGTTTGGCCTTTTTGGCACGCGGCTTGCGCTCGACTTTCTTGATCTGAACATAGCTGTTGCAGTCAGCGATCACGGTCTCACAGAATTTCACGAGATTGCGCAGTTGGATCTTGCTGAAGTTCGAGTAGCCTTCGACCAACTGCGCATCACGTCCGGCTATGACTTCGGTGAGCTCGTCCAGGCGTTGCTGCCAAATGCGCGATATTTCGGAGATCATTTGTGGCGCTACGTTCATGCCGCGTATCACGGCCATGGGCTTGAAATTGGCAGTCATTTTGCTGCCGGAGATCATGAGCTCATCAAACATGCCTTCCAGCTCACCTGCAGCCTCCGTCATCTTGTCGCGCAAGCGATCTTGGATGTTGGGTCGGAGCACTAGATCTGGCACAGTTTCTTGCACCACATCACGCACGGATTTGGCTGTTTCCAGATGTTTTTGAATGTCTTCATTGATGTGTTCGATCTCGCGTGGTTCCAGCTCTAGGCCTCGCATTTCCATGCGGCACAGCCATCCGGTCACGTTGGTGAGCAAGGTGTCGGGCACGCGAGCAAAGACCTTGGCTTCGGCATTGCGCCCTTTGTGGGCCAGCCACGCTATGATAAAAGTCTTGACTTCCTTTTTGCCATAGTAATAACCGTACCAGCGCCAAGCGGTCATCACGGCCGACAATCGGCTCTGCGTGGCCGGATGTGGCCATTCGGGCTCGTTGCCCATGTGTTTCTGGTCTGGACTGCGCGGATTCAACGGTTTGAGCTTGGCTAAGGTCATGATTGCTCCTATTAGATGTGTAATTATAGCATTTTGCCATTTATGGGTCAACTAAATAAGAATAGGATCCTATCATGCCCAGACTCAGCCTTTACCGTCCAAATCGTACCAACGACTACCGTTTTTTTGATCGAACCATATCCGAAATGTACACAGTGGGCGGTGTTGACATCTACATCCACAAATATTTAGGACCTCGTGCTGGTGAGGGCGACAGCGTAGAATCTGGCAACTATGATGCCACACAACCCAACTACAGCTCAGAAAATCCCTTGTTCATCCAGGATTTGTTGCTGCTGGAAAATCGAGACCGAGCCTATGATCCTGACATCTATCGCATGCGTGGCGTGTACAACGTGCAAGACATCGATTTTGATCTCACGCAGTTTGGTCTTTTTTTACAAAACGACACCTTGTTCATCACGTTTCACTACAATGACATGATTGACATTATCGGTCGCAAGCTCATGAGCGGCGACGTTATCGAGGTGCCAAACCTGCGCGATCAGAATCCACTGGATCCGGCTATTCCACGAGCTCTACCACGATATTACGTCATACAGGATGCCAACTTTGCCAGCGAGGGATTCAGCCAGACTTGGTTACCGCATCTATGGCGTGTCAAAGCTACACCCTTGGTCAATGCGCAAGAATACCGAGAAATACTCAACAAACCATTTGAAAGCAACCAAATCTGGGACCCGGGCAATTTTTATCCTGAGGGCAGTATAGTGCTATATGGGGATACCTATTATCAATCGTTGATAGATGCACCAGCCGGCACAGATATCACCGATAACACCTATTGGCAAATAATCGACCCTCCCACAGAAATCGATGTTGGGACTACTCGAGACCGAGATATCGAAATCAACAACGCATTGCTAGCACAGGCCGAGCTCGAAGTTCCGCTGTCCGGGTACGACACAGTTTCTTTTTATATCATACCCACCAATCCAGATGGCACGCCGGCAGATCCTTCTGGGGTCACGGTCGACGGTAGCACCAATGCAAATCCTTCACAGATCGTTGTTCCCATCAACTACACAGAAGGTACAGTGACCTTGAACGATAGCACTGTGTTACAGGCCACC
>Ga0180434_10008107_pt1 | contig 11693 bp, 11 predicted proteins | sample SS_ome_7_FD_132453 | JGI IMG/M metagenome (GOLD analysis project Ga0180434, IMG submission 132453) | Hypersaline lake sediment archaeal communities from the Salton Sea, California, USA - SS_1_D_2 metaG | ecosystem: Environmental > Aquatic > Non-marine Saline and Alkaline > Hypersaline >... | reverse complement strand
GAATGTGCAGCCCTCTTCGATCCGAAACCGCTCCCGCCTGGAAGCTCACGATGTCGAAGGGGGACTCGATCGGCAACATGGAGATCTCCTCGTGCTCGATGATGCTCACCGATGAGGTCATGTCTTTCTTGATCATTGGCCTCTCGGCGGTCACCACTATCTCAGGCACCACATCGAGGACCGCAGGCTGGAGGGTGAAGTCAACGGTGCTCGTAAGATCTGCACTCACATTGACCCCGTCTTTTACAACCCCCTGATAACCCATCATACTGGCCTTGACCGAGTAGGTACCGGGAGGGATGTTGACCACATGGTAGAGCCCCTCCAGGTTCGTAATCCCGCCCATGCCGGTCCCCTCGATCACGAGGTTCACTGCGAAGAGCGGCTCCCCGGTATCGGCATCGACTACCATACCCGCTATCTTACCGGTTGTGCCCGCGTGGAGACCACCCGCAAGGAAAGAGACTGCAAATGCAATAACAAAATAGATTGCCAGCTTGCGCATAAGACACCTCTCCTGCAAAAGAGAAATCATTGATACATTGGTTTTCCTTTACAGGGTATCGGCGGTATAAGCGGACTCTTTAGCAGAAGTAGGTGAAAAGCGACACTACGAAGCGCAGAAAGCACCCGCCTCGGGCGCGGAACCCCGATTAACCTCGGGCATGGAAACCCGAAGGCCGTCGGGCATGGAAACCCGACGCTACGGACGTTTGGGGGTCGCGCCGAGGCCCGGGGCATCGGTAAGGGTCAGCACACCGTTATCGCCCCTAACGCCCTGGAATGGATCATTCGATATGAGCAGGTTGCCGTCGAGATCGCAATAGTCCACGAGCGGTGCGAGGTGTGCCGCCGCAGTTATGGCGACGGAGCTCTCCACCATGCATCCCAGCATGACGCGTAACCCCGCGGCACGCGCAACCCAGATCATCCGCAAGGCTTCGAGCAGTCCCCCGCATTTCATGAGTTTTATGTTTATGCCGTGCACGGCATCCGACCACTTCACCACGTCCTCTTTACATCTTATACTCTCATCCACGATTATCAGACCGTCCGTACGGCGTTTGAGCTCGCGATAGCCGTCCAGGTCCTCTTTGGGAAGCGGCTGCTCGAAGAATTCCACTCCATACCTCAGGCGGTAGGCTTCCACTTTTGAAAGAGCCTCCTCCAGGGTCCAGCCTTCGTTGGCGTCTACCCGGATTACAGCATCCGTTTCCTCGGTCAGCAACTTCAGCAAGGCCTCTTCATTTCCAAATCCCACTTTGGCTTTGAGGATGGGAAACCCACGAAGAAAATCAAGACGCGATTCTGCAAGCGATATGTCGCTTACCCCCACAGTCAGAGAGGTGAGCGGCGCGCTCATACCGGACAATCCCAGGAGTCTGAACACCGGCTGCCCGGTAAGCTTGCCCATTATGTCGAACAGGGCCGTTTCGACCGCCGCCCTGCCCGACGGACTGGCGGGAAAACGTTCTAGCAATCTATCGGATAAGGCCTGGACAGCGAACGGATCATCTCCTATGAGCCCGGCGGCCCCGCTTATGGTCTCCGATGCAAGGCCGGGACTGTCGCCGTAATACGCGGACGGCGATGCTTCACCGTACCCCACTATATCACCATATCTAATCTCGGCGACATGTATCGGGCGGACGGTGGTGGTGCTTCTGGATATAGAGAAAGGAACGTCGAGCCGGAGGTCGTAGGCTACTCCTCTAACCTTCATATGAAGTCCTCCAGAGCCCTACAGAGAGTTTCCGGACCCCATCTTACAACATCCGTCGTGATGACGCCCGTTTCATCCTCGGCGGCCCCTACCACCTTAAGGGCCGACTGCTCCGACATATCGTAGGTATTGAGAGCAATCGCCACAACCCTGGTGGGGAAGACCGATGCCGCGGCCCTTTCGTAGATGCTTATGAGATCCGGCAGTGCGGGGATAGGAGTGTCGAAGCCCCGGATCTTGTCTCTGCCAGGATGATGACAGAGTATGAGGCCGTCCGGGCAACAACCGTGGAGCATGGCAAGCGCGACTCCGGAATAGCCGGGGTGTATCAGGGAACCCTGGCCCTCAACGATCGCCAGCGGCGCCGCCGAAAGGCCCCTCAGGGTCAGGTCTTCCATTACCCTGGCCATGAAGTCCCCGGGCACGCGGTCTACGGCGACACCCCACCCTGCCAGTAGGATGCCCGTCTGGCCGGTGGGGACGAATTCAGCCTTGTGGCCCTGCTTGTTCAGGAAACCGGCCAGCTCATAGGCGACAGTCATCTTTCCGGTCCGGCAATCCGAGCCGACCGTCAAAAGCACGCGTCCGGTCTTGTTGAGAAGCAGGCCCCGGGAAACTTCAACGGGGAACACGGGCTTCCTTATGTCCCATATCCGGACTCCCCTGGCTGCCGCAGCCTGTGCTATCTCGGCATCCTCTTCGAGCATTGTGTGAAGTCCGCTTATGACACTGAGACCATGATCGATCGCCTCCAGAATCGTCCCCCTCCAGGCACCGGGCAAGGCCCCGCCCCTGGGTGCTATACCCAGAAGCAACGTATCCGGCTCAAGGGCGACAGCCTCCTCCATGGATGCGACCACCGGGATGCCCCCACCGAATCCCAGAACCTCTTCAGCCGTCCGCCCGCTCTTGGTGCTGTCTATCAAACAAACGACTTGCCGGGGCTTGTACCTGACCATACATGCTGCTGTCTTGGATGTAATCACACCCAATTTGCCCTCTGCAAGAATAGCCATCCTCTCAGGCTTGAACATGGGGTAGCCTTCTGGCGAAGCGGTAACGCCCCCTGAGATCACCTCTGAAGCGGCTTGATGAAGTCTTCAGTGATTCCACTCTCACGTATCCCGACGCATGTAGGATATCAAGGTCGCCAAGATGAAGGGCAACATGATCCACCTTCTTGCCGGCTCCGAAGAAAACAAGATCAAGGGGGAGCAGCCTGTCAATGTCGCTTACCAGGCGACCCCGTTTCGCCTGGTCCCCGGAGTCCCTGGGAAGCTCGATGCCGGTCAGACCGAATACGAATTGCACCAGCCCGGAACAATCGAAGCCAAAGGTGCTCTTACCACCCCAGACATAAGGGCTGCCTTTCACTTGTTCAAAGATCCAGGGCAGAGCCGAAACCTCGAGCCCTCCAGCGGCGATCTCCGCCAGAGCGCCCGCCGCGACCTTGCCCGTTTCGCCGCCCGGAAGCTCGACAACATGACGCACGGTTCCCGGCGAAACAACCTTTACCCGGCTGCCCATAGGAACGAGAATGGGACCCGTTTCCTCACCTCTGATCCATGCGAACCTCTTCTTGACGAAATGGGTGGCCGCATATCGAATGGAAGCTGAAAGCGCCGACAAGGCCATCCAGCCTCTATACCCGTCCATCAAACTGCAATCGGCGAAATCCCCTCTGCTGGAATGGATGCGGACCCTGTGACCCAACAACTCCTGGGTTAGAAGCTCCGAATCCATATGGGGCTGCCTGCGCAGGCCGGCCACCGCACGACAGACAAATGACATCTGCGAGTCTAAACCTCATCGAATGTCCACAAGGACATAGTCCCCGAAGCCTGTCTCATCAACGAAGATGTAACGCCTTCCGTTATCGAAGTAGAACCAGACTTCGGTCGGATTCCGGTCTATCTCCATTGAGTACGACTCTATCTCATCAGGAGGACCTTCGACTATGTATATCCTGCCCCGGTCCGTCCTCCAGCCCTCAGACATACCCGCTCCGAAGTGCGCATTGGCGTACCTGAATCTCTCCAGGTGTTCATCGTAGAACTCGTTTCTGGGGGTTGCGGGGGTGGGGTCTTTTTCCCGCCAGAACTGCTCCCACATACGCTTACGCTCTTCGATATCGGCCTCAACGAAGGAATCTATGAACCCTCCACCGGCGATATAGGTAAGAAGGGCCACCGCATCCTTCACGTCTTTCCCCAGATAGAATTCCTCCCTGTTGATCTGGAACTGCTTGGAGTGCGAAACCAGCTTGCCTCCCATATCGTCCAGGAGCGCGACCTCGAGCACGTACTGACCGTTGGAGAGCGTATCCAACGGCACTCTACCAACATGCCCATCACCGCTTGCCCCCTTGACAAAGGCCTTGTCGGACTGGATCGGCTCACCCTCGAAGTCCTTTACGGTGTAAACCACATCGAGCGAGTCGTCGTCGACATTGTAGACTTCGTAGTAGAAGAGAATACCCTCCTCTATGGTGCCGTAGGAACGCCTGACGTTGGCTTCATAGCCCGGCCGTCTGAAGCTGCCCGAGCCGCTTCGCTCCCTGACAAACCCTATGTCGCTTATGGCCGGTTCTTCTCCGAAATCGATCACTCGGGCCAAGGCCTCTACCATGCTCTTCCTACGCGAATCTCTGTCTGCCAACGTCACTGCCAGCCTGTATGTCCCGGGGGGCGCGTCGAACGACATCACCGCTGTTTTGCAGGAGTCAACCGAGGTCGTCTCGTCATACTTAGAGGCAAAGAGGTTGACTCTATATGTATCACCCGCAAGCTGCCTCCCCGAGCGGTCATAGAGAACCGCGGTTACGTCGGCGCCTGCACGATAGCCGTCATCGGTTTTGACGAACTGGAGAGATTCATTGCAAAGCTCCAGGTAAACTTCGAGCATCGCCGATCCCGAGCCCCGAAAGCAGGCGGCATCAAGGCAATAGAAAGGCACATCCTGGTGACAAGCGGGCAAACCGGGATATTGGCACCATGCGGAGTACGCAAGGAGACCGATCAAGAAGAAAGCCGGAAGCGCATACTTGAACCTGCTACTCATATCTAAGGGCCCTCACCGGATCCAGACCGGACGCCCGCACCGCCGGATAGAGTCCGAAGAAGACCCCCACAGCGCAGCAGATCATCAGTGAAAGCGGGACCGCCCAAGCCGGTACACTTGCGGGAAGCGGCGTTCCGAGCGATACAACCAATCTTATGATGTAACCCAACCCCACACCGACCAGACCGCCGGTTAGCGTCATGATGACCGATTCTATCAGAAACTGTCCCATTATAGCCCTTCGAGGCGCCCCGACGGCTTTTCGCAAGCCTACCTCCCTTGTACGCTCCATTACCACAACCAGCATTATGTTCATTATCCCAACACCACTGACCAGCAGGGCAATCGATGCTACTATTCTCATAACCCAGTAGACAGAGCCTGTCAACTTCTTATAGGTATCAACGAGCGTCTCCTGCGTAGAGACAGCGAAGCCGTCTTCTTCGCCCAGGGGTATCTTTCTTACGAGCCTCATGGTGATCCTGAGGTCGTCAACAGCGTCCTGAAGACTCACTTCGTCTTCGGGTGAGGCCATAGCGTATTCCTGTCCGGTCTCGCCGAATAGAACAAGAAACCACCTGTAGGGGATAATTACCGTATCGTCGAAACTATGACCCAGCATGGTGCCGGATTCCTTCAACGTTCCCAGAACGGTGAAGGTCCGGCCCTGGATTTCAACCTCCTTGCCGAGCGGGGAGATCGGTCCGAACAGGGCTTCGACCACACCCCTGCCGAGCACGCACACGCGGGCCTTTTCCCCTTCAAGCCTATCAAAGAAGCGGCCTTCATCTATGTCCAGACTGGCGACATCGACATAGTCGGCCTGCGTTCCCCGGACGGTAAGCATACCGCTCTTGCGTCCCCGGTAAGCCGCACGGCCCCTCCCCTCGCTTACAATGGATATCCGGTCTATAGAACGGCATCGCCTCCTGAGTGCCTCAACCTCATTGAGGGTCACAGCCTCCCTATCCCTGCGGCCGGCGCCAACATGAATCCCCGGATCGTCTTTTGTAACATAGAGCACGTTCGGGCCGAGGCGATCGAACTCGACCATAACCGATTCGTTGATGCCGTTGATGAGCGAGAGCATCCCGATTATGGTGCCTATGCCTATGACCACGCCGATCACGGTGAGCAGCGTGCGGAGCTTATTGGCCCTCAGGGAGGCAAGAGCTATCCTTATGGTTTCGGCCAACCAGGTCATTTCATATCCCTCAGGGCCTGTGCGGGCGGGAGCGAAGATGCCTTGACCGCGGGGTAGACACCAAAGAACAGGCCCACAGCGACCGAAACCAGCAACGCGAGACCTATGCTCGACCATCCTGTTGAAACCGGCAGGCTCGTGTTCAGCGATATCAGGAGACCGGCCAGAAACCCTATACCCAGCCCTATAGCCCCACCTACCAGGCAGAGCAGTGCCGACTCTGTGAGGAACTGAAACAGTATGTCGCGCCGCTTGGCACCGGTGGCTTTCCGCAGGCCTATCTCGCCGGTGCGTTCCTTTACCGAAACGAACATTATGTTCATGATGCCTATTCCACCCACAAGTAGGGCTATGCTTCCGACACCTATTGTGGCCAGGAATACGCTCGACGAGATCTCCTTCCATAACCTCATCAGCGCCTCCGAGGTGAGAATGCCGAAATCATCATCCTCCCTGAGGTCGAGCTTCCTGAGTCTCCTCATCACCGCCCTCACCTCCTGAACCGCCTGGGGCACATCTTCCTGGCTCCTGCAACGTACCGAAATGTCGGCAGAGTACCCACGCCCGAAGATCTTTTCGAAAGCGGTGAAGGGAATGCGTACGAACGAGTCCTGCGACATGCCGAAAACCGTACCCAGTCTTGCGTGGGCCCCGATAACTTTGAACCTCCGGCCGCTGATGTGGACGTCGCGCCCGACTACTCCAGCCGAGGTGAATACCTTGTCGGCGACGTCGGCCCCGAGGATGCACACCTGCCTGGCATGTTGTACCTCATAGCGGGTGAAATATCTCCCGTCATCGAGACCGATATCACTTGTGTACTGGGCATCATCGTTGGTGCCCTCGATGTAGACGCCTTCGGCACTGAGCCGGGTCGTCTTGACCTCCGCCATGGATCGTACGAAAGGGGCGGCATTTGCCACAGAGGGGCACTCGGTCTTTATCACCTCGGCCACGGACGGCGGGATGTTCTTCCTTCTCAGGGCCTTCAGGTACTCATCTTCCCCTGACATCAAGCCTATCTTGGTTACCACGAATCCCTGTGAACCTATGCTGCCGAGAAGCTCGGCCATGTAGATATTTATACCCCGCACGACTCCGGTTATGGAACTCACAGAGAGGATTCCTATTACAATCCCAAGCAGTGTCAGCGCCGACCGCAGCTTGTGGCGTAGAAGAGCCGAGAAGGATATACCTGCAAGATCAAGAAAGGTCATCTCTTTCTTTCACGATCTTAACCCTGGTGCTGTCCTCCAGGTCCCTAAGCGTCTTGAAAGGACCTGTAACTATGGGGACGTCTTCTCCGGGGGACTCGAGGATCTGGATATTCATGTCATCCGAAATGCCGGTCGACACAGGAACAAAGTCCGAACGCCCTTCCCTTACCGTGAAGACGCCTTCAAACTCCTGCCGGTCATCGCCCTTACCAAGCTCGCGCAGTACAAGTGCCTGGAGAGGCACATAAGGCACACTATCAGCAGTTGCCGTCACAATGTCTACCGTAGTGGTCATACCCGGCCTCAGGCCCGGCAGTGAATCCTCTATTCGCACCCTTACGTCGAAGGTCGAGCGCTCTTGCGGACTCGGTGTATAGCCTTTCGCAAGACTGGACGAGCTGCCCACCACCGATACCGTGCCGGTCAGCGTAGTATCATTGAAGGCATCCACGTTTATCTCCACAGGTTGCCCGGGCCGGACCTTGGCCACATCGGTTTCATCTATCTCCACCCTTACCTCCATGCCGTTCAGGTTGCTTATGGTCATAAGCACCGTCCCCGGGTTGTTCATCGTACCTGTTATGACGATCTCCCCCTCCTCGACGTTGAGGGTGGTCACGGTACCTTCGATCGGCGACGCTATAACGGTCTTCTCCAGATCGTCGCGGGCCGCCCTCAGCGTGGCGGCAGCTTCGCTTGCGTTCTCGGCGGCCGCCTGGGCCTCCGCCTCGGAAACCGTCAGCGTGGTGCCGGCAAGCTCAAGGTCCCGTTCGGAAACAAGCTCGCGTTCATGCAGCCTGACGTCACGCTTGTACTCCGCACGTGCGTCCTCCAGCCTCGCACGGGCAAGATCCAACCTGGCAAGGGCCGCCCGGTGAGCAGCCTCTGCCCGATTCAGATTGGCCTCGTACTGGGACGGATCTATCCTCAGGAGTATATCCCCCTCGCCCACCCCGTCCCCCTCGCTTACCGGCAGATCCACAATCCTTCCCATAACCGAAGAGCTTATCTTGACCGATGATTCCGCATAGATTATGCCCGGGCCGGAGACCTTCTCGATTATCTCGCCGTACTTGAGGCGCGTCACCTCCACATCGGTGCTCTCCTCGTAAGTCACTATAACATTGGCGATTATGACGACGACAATCACCGCGCCGACTATCGCAAGTAGCAGAACCTTCTTACGATTCATCGCTGGCTCAGTCCTTTCCCATGGCCCTCACCAGGCTGGCCTGCGAAAGAAACAGATCATAGAGGGCCTCTATGTATGACGTTCTCGCCTCGCTGAGAGATACCTGCGAGTCTATCTGCTCCAGCATGGTCCCGGCTCCCAGCCTGTATCTCTCCTCCGACAGTCGCAACTCTTCCTCGGCCACTGAAACAGTCTCTTTGCTAACCTCCAACCTCTGGCGCGCTTCATCTACATTGTAAGCCGCTTTCTTAACTTCAAGAGCCGCGTTCCTCATAACCTGGAGCAGATCCTCCTCTGCGATCTTCCTTGAGGCTTTCGCGCTCTTTACCCTGCCGAAGGTATAGAAGCCGTCAAACAGGTCCCAACTCAGCATGAGGCGCCAATCCCATTCGGAGTAATCCTGAAACCAGCCAAGCTCGTCGGGGAAGTCTATCCCCTGGTAGGTGTAAGTCCGGGAAAACGTCACATAGGGAAACCATCCACCTCTACTCCTCCATACCGAGTACCTTGCGGCTCCAAGGCTGTGCCGGGCCGAATTGATGTCCGGTCTATATTCCATTGCGCTTGCGAGCGCCGAGTCCAGGTTGTATTCCATCTTCTCCGTTTCCATAATGTCATCGAGAACGAGCTCGGCATCGTCATCCAGCCTCAAGAAGTGGCGGAGCTCAGTTTCAGCAAGCCTCAAAGCGTTACGTGAGGATATGACTTCAAGCTCATTGCTGCTCACCTCGACCTGCGCCCGAAGCACGTCCGATCTTACCGCCGAGCCGACCTCTAACATGGCTTCCGCCTTCTCGAGGCGGCCCTTGCTCAGATCCTGCGCTTCCTGCCTTACCTCCAAGATCTTCCGGGCTTTTAGAACCTCCAGGTACTTCTGCTTTGCTTCGAAGGCGACATTCTGACGGACGTATCGCTTATTCTCGTGGCTGGCGCTTTTCAGGGCCAGCGACTCCAATGTCCCCATTACGCCGCCAACCGAGATCTGCTCGGTGAACCCAAGTGTGGCGTAGTAGGTCTTGTCTGAATCAATGAACTGATTGGCCTCCCACCTCTCGCGGGATGTCTGGTACCTGGTTTCGATGGATCGGACATCGGCCGAAGGGAGAATACTCGAGGCTGAAACCCATACGGCACCTGCGCTTCTATCCAAATCATAGTCGGCCTTGAGCACCGACACATTTACTTCCAGCGCCATCTCCACACACTTGTCGAGGTCGAGCCTGACGGGCGGGCCGGCCGTCCCGATTCCAGCCGCAAGGAAAGACATCACAGTAACAAGCAAAAACAGTATTAAGAATCGGTTCCGGTGCAAAGCCATGTCACTCCTCCTCCCTATTGAGATCCGCCGACCAGACCGGGCAACATCGCCAACCCAATACGGATGACTATGAGAATCGCCCATAATCCGACGATGATACCGGATGATTTCTTTATGCCCAAACCTGTGAGTACGGAAAAGCCGAAACAGACGGCCACCAACTGCCAGATGGCGAATATGTCGAATGATCCCAGCACAACGGCAGCCGGTGATCTCAGGTCCATGGACGGCGCCAACGCCGCCAGACTTGTCCTGACATCAATACTGCCCTTCGCCAGAACAAGCGGTACCTTGACCAGACTGCCCAGAGCGGAAATCACGCTGCTGTAACAAACGAAAGCGAACATTCGCCGGAAGCCCACCTGTCCCCCCGCCACAGCGGCTGCGCCTTTGAGCACCGCCGCGAAGACCAGAATTACGACGCCACCAAAAACCACCGCCCCAACGCCCGCGCGCACCTGCTTGCTTGTGGTGACGGCGAACATTTCATCCAGGTCGGCGTCCGGGTTGCGCTCAGTAATCATCTCACCGACGAACTCGCGCTGAAACTTGACCTGGTACTCGTAGGTCGCAATAGTCGTAATGCAGGAAACCGCCAGCACAACCACCAGAGGTATAATCCAGTGCGGATCATCAATGACGGTGCGGGCCACCGCGGATGGACTTGTGAAAACCAAGCCCAGATTCACCAATCGTGTCATAATTCCGCCTCCTGTTCCGGCTTTGTGTACTTACAGCACCGACTTATAGCACGCAGGGGGGAGACTTACAACAGCTGAAAACACACCGCCCGATCCTCTCAGTTCCAGGATCTCCCGGAAACCGGGCCGGGCTGCGGGCGACCTCAATCCGTAAGAGAAAATCTGAACGGAATACTTATGGTCGCTTTGACGGGGACATCACGCTGCTTAGCAGGTGTAAACTTGAACTTGTAGGCCGCTTCAACCGCTGCTTCGTTCAGCACTTCGGCGCTGGATTCCGCCACCCAAGCGCTTATCACGTTACCCTGTTCGTCGATGGTCACCATTACCATCACAGTACCTTCAACTTCGGCCTTCCGCGCGAGCTCCGGATACTTGGGCTCCGCACTGCGGGTGACCACAGGATAGGTGTCAAAGGCGAAGAACATCTCCGGCTCCGGAGGCGGAGGCGGAGGCGCCGGCGGCAGGTTCTGCGCATCCAGGAATGTCGGTGCTATAGTCTCTTCCTCGCTCGCCTCATCGCTGGCCTCAACCTCGACGGCGACTTCAGGCCGGGCAACCTCTTCAGGCGGAGGCGGCACCTCGATCTGAGGAGGTATATCGATGACCTCAATCCGTTCCTCGCGCAGCTTGTAGACAGACGGTACATACTCGGGCCAGAAAGCGAAGGCAACGGCGTGAACCAGAATCGCGAACAGGAAGCCTATCTCAAGATACTTGTTGTACTTGGCTTTGAACTCGGCATTAGCGGTCACGGCACTCTGCTCCTATCTGAAGCGCATCTTCTCTTTCTTGGAAGCGAAGGAAACCCTCACCGCACTGGCGCGCTTGAGCTGGTCCATGATGTCGGACATCACACCGTAAGGGGCGCCCTCATCGGTGTAGAAAGCCACAATGATACCGGGGTTCGCTCGTATCCTTTGGGCCACTATACCTTCTACCGACGCAACAGTTACAATCATATCGTTGATTGAGATCTTGCCTGTCCTGTCAACCCAGATATGTACCACGTTTTCACGGGGAATATCCTGGGCGGCCTGGGCTTTGGGCAAAGATATGGGCAGACCTTCCTCCAGCTTCAAGACGGTCGTCACCATGAAGAAGACGAGCAGCAGGAAGGCTATGTCAGCCATAGATGAAGTAGGCACCGTAGCATCAGTTCGAGCTTTCTTCTTAAACTTCGCCATTCTTCCTCCCGCCTTGCTATTCTTCTTCCAGCGGTTTCAAGGAAATCCTTGTAGCCTCAGCCAGCTTGAGCTCGTCAAGAACATCAACCAT
>Ga0180434_10008106_pt1 | contig 11693 bp, 12 predicted proteins | sample SS_ome_7_FD_132453 | JGI IMG/M metagenome (GOLD analysis project Ga0180434, IMG submission 132453) | Hypersaline lake sediment archaeal communities from the Salton Sea, California, USA - SS_1_D_2 metaG | ecosystem: Environmental > Aquatic > Non-marine Saline and Alkaline > Hypersaline >... | reverse complement strand
TTGTACAACAACTTCAGCGGCGACTACCCCTTCAGATGGACCATCGAAATCCCCACGAAACGCTGACATAGCGTCGATCCCCCGTGTCGGACAGTCTTTCGAGTAGGGTTCGCCGTGAGGTCCGTCATGTTCATCGCGCCGGGCAGGAACTGGTCGCGGAGCGGACCCTGCTATCTACCGCCTTTCGGCATCCGAATCGGCAGGCCTTGGCTTCTCGTTGTCGATGATCACCCGGTAAAGCGGAGACTCACGGAAAACCGTGCTCGCCGCAGCCGCGACGGCCTGCCCTACGCCTGTAATTCATGCTTCGACGAGCGGCATCCGCCCTGCGTGTTACGTTCCCGTACCGTAATAGCCGAGCAAATAGGCGAGGTCGGATAGGTCGATGCATCCGCTGTCATCGAAGTCGGCGTTCGCGTCGTACATCGGCTCGCCGACGCATGAGCCATAGCGGCCCAGCAGTTCAGCCAGATCGGCGAGATCGACGTCTCCGTCTCCGTCGAGATCGGCGGGTACGGGCGGCGTGGCGGCCTTGAGACCGAGACTGTGTTTATAACCTGCCGCGACGGCCACGAAGTCCGTGTTCGGCGCCGGCAGGTCACATTGACCCTCGACGTTGTACGACCATGCAACGATCGAGCCGTCGGATTTCAAACCGAGACTGTGTAGATGGCCGGCATCGACGGCTACGAAATCCGCGTTCGGCCCCGGCACGTTGCATTGACCGTATTCGTTAGAACCCCAGGGCACGATCGAGGCGTTTGATTTCAAGCCGAGACTGTGGACTCCGCCCGCAGCGACGGCCACGAAGTCCGTGTTCGGCGCAGGCACGTTGCACTGGCCGTAGTTGTTAATACCCCACGCCGCGATCGAACCGTCGGACTTCAGACCGAGACTATAATACCAGCCCCCGTCGAGGGCGACGAAGTCCGCGTTCGTCCCCGGTACGTCGCATTGGCCATTGAAGTTGTGTCCCCAAGCCGTGATCGAGCCGTCGGACTTCAGACCGAGACTATGATACCCGCCCGCCGCGACGGCTACGAAGTCCGCGTTCGGCGCCGGCACGTCGGTCTGGCCGTAGTAGTTGGATCCCCACGCTACGACCGAGCCGTCGGTCTTCAGGGCGAGATTGTGGTAGTAACCTGCCGCTATGGCCACGAAGTCCGCGTTCGGGTCAGGCAAATCGCATTGGCCGGTGTTGTTGCGACCCCAGGCCACGATCGAACCGTCGGCCTTCAGTCCGAGATTGTGGTAATAACCCGCCGCGACCGCTACGAAGTCCGCATTCGGCGTCGGCACGTCGCACTGACCGTAGTCGTTAAGTCCCCACGTTACGATCGAGCCGTCGCCGCGCGGGGGCGCGTCGGCCCCGGCGCCCGGCAAAAACAGCAGCGCTAACAGTAAACCACACGCAGTAGCACCGATTACTCGTCTCATGGAGACGCCTCCTGCTGTCGCAGAGTCATGCTTGAAACGGGATTATCCCGATAATCCGCCCCCAGCCACGCCGGCGGTCGCTTGCGATTTCATTATACCGCATCATGCCCGCCTGCGCCAACCTTAACTCAGCTTTACTGCTATCACTGTAGCGGCTAATTCCCGTGTCGGGTGCAGTCGCCGATAATTGTCGGCGTTCATAGACACGATCGGCGCGCCCGCCCGCACCTCTTGGGGGGACTTCCATGTCACTGCTCGCGCGTGAGCAATTCCGGCAGAGCCTCACGCACCGAATCCAGACCCGACTCCGCTCGGCCGGCTTTCATTTTTAGGCGTTTGTACAACAACTCCAGCGGCGACTGTTCCGCGTAGAGCTTCGTGTCCACGCCGACCATTCGCAGGGCCTTCGCACGTTCGTGCTGCGTCAGCCAGTACTCGATCAGGTCGCGTTCGTTCCAGACCTCGTTCAGCGCCGACCGCTGCTCCGCCGTCAGCGTCTGGCCGGCGCGCTCCAGTCGGCTTTTCAGATCGCGATAGAGCAAAACGCACAACGACTCGTGTTGCCGATCGAAGACGGCTTGTTGCACCTGGTCGGCCCGCTGCTGCGCCGTCAGCGCCACTCGCAACGATTCCCGCGTACACCCCCCGGCCAATAACACTGAAATAACCGCCACGCCGCTAAACACTCCAAAGCGCATCATCACCATACCACCTCGTCATATTGATACCTTGTCACTTTGTCACTATGTTACCTTGTTATCTTGTTACCCGACTTTCGCCAGCAGTTTGATCGCGAACATCACGCCCTCGGTCCATTTCTCCGACGCGATCGCCTCGGTCATCTTTTGAGTCGTTTGTCGCAACTCCTCGTGCGAGATCCAGCCTCCCGCCGGCGTCGAGTCCGGCAAGCCCGCGTTTTCATAATCGCGTCTGCCCGGCGTCGTTTCCGGCTCGCTCCTGGCCGTTTCCAATAACATCGCGTCGATCACATGGCTCGCCGCGCGCACGAACGCCCGCGCCGTCCGTCCGTCCAGATTTCGCAACAGTTTTTGAAGTTCCATCTCATTTCCTTTTCAATCCGCGGGACGGTTCGTACCCGCTATTAACAGGGGGGATTGGCCGACGGTCGGCCTCAGCCTCCATCAACCTTTCAAGCTGGCGCGACACCCGGTTCAACCAATCCGTCTCGATTCGTCGATGCGTACGGAGTTCTTCGCGCAGCGCCGCCAACGCTTCGGTGTTCGCCCGGATCACGTCGAGCAACTGATCGTTGACTTCGGTCACTTGGCGCGAGTATTGCATCGCCTCGCGTACGCCGTTGTTGCTTTTGGTCCGCTCCTGGCGTTCGAACCACCACATCACGAATAACAGTCCCGAAATCCCGAACGAAAGCGCTTGCTCCAGAACAACGTCAATCATGATTTACCCTATGCCGGCCGCGCGTCGCGTGAACGTGACCGCACGGATTCGTTAATCACAAGCCGTCCAACTCGTCATGCGTAAATTGCCGCGCCGTCGCCTGATAGTTCGACGCGGCGCCGCGCGTCGGCGCCGGGCTTAATGCCGAAGACGCCGGCAATTCCAGCGCGCCCGCGGCCACCGATCCGAACCAGCCGAGCGCCTCTTCGTGCAACATTCGAATACGCTCCGGTATGTCGGTCGCGAAAGGCGAGTCGCGCCAAGCCAGGTATTCCGCCAAGTCCAGTACGCGCGTCTCCAACAAATCCGCCAATTCGGAATGTTTCGTCAAGTCGATCGGCGTGTCGTGTCGCTGGCCCAGATACGAATCGGCCAGCGCCTCGGCGCCGTCGACGATATCCTGCGCCACATTGACGTCGGCGACGGCGCCGTTCACCCGGTCGGTCAGCCGCGCGTACAGCGAACTCCCGAGCCGCGTCTGAAGTTGCGTCGTGGTGATGTAAGCCATTTGAATACTCCAACATTTCGTAGCGGCCGACCCGGCGTCGGCCGCTACGCATCAACGACAAATCGCTAGTTGAACGTCACCAGGCAGGCGTCTTGCCAGAATCCGTAACCGGCTTCGTGAATCGCCTTGACGCCGTACTGGTGTTGGTTTTCGTTGATTTCGAGCTCGCTGCCCTCGGCCAACACCTGCACCTGCACCGGCAATTCTTCCTGGAAAATGAACGGGCGCGTTTCGCCGTCGGTGCGGAAGATCGCGAACTTGTCCGTCCAGCTCAGGCGCGGATTGGCGATCCAGTCGATCTTGAACGGCGAGCGTGCGGCCAGCGGGTTGCTCGACATGTCGACGGTCTGGCTCGACAACGCCATCAGCGTCGCCGACAAGAACGACATCGGCGCCATCACGAGGAACTCGCGCGCCGACTCGTTCATCGGCTCGCCCTGGTCGTCCTGGAATCCGATGATCTGCGCGACGCCCTCGACGATCGCCTCGCGCATCTCTTCGTCGCTCGGGGCGGTCGGCGTGACGGCGTCGTGCGTTATGCTGTTGCTCTGCGTGCCGGAATCGCCTTCACTGTGACTGGTCGAAAAGTAGTTCGCCCCGTCGTAACCGGCGCCGCTGGCGCCTCCGTCAATCAGCTCGGTCAGCAGCTTGTTGGGATGCGTGGCGACGCGGCGGGCCATCTCGTTGACGCGAATCATGATCTGGCCGCTCTTGTCGCGCCGCTGCTCGTCGGCGTCGATCCGAATCGTGGATTCCCACACCTTGTTCACGATCGTCAAACCCTGATCGCGCAGCGGCTTGACCTGCCGACCGCCGACCCACTCGCGCACCTGCGGGACCATCCCGAGCCAGCGATAGGTCTCAGATTCCTGGCTGCTGCCGAAACGCATGGCCAGGTTGGTCCACCAAGCGGCGTCGGCGAATTCCTCCAACCGACGATAAAACCGCCCGACAATCGCCCGCGACGACAATCCCGTATCAATTACAACACCCATGAAAAGCTCCTTTTTTAGCTTTCGGCTTTCAGCACTCAGCCGTCAGCCGTATTTTCACGTTCTCACGTTCTCACTTTTTTACTGTTTTTTAAGTGCTCGCGATCGGCTGGCAGCGGACGCGAACCAGGTTTGTACCATCGACGGCGACGATGCGTCCTATTAGACTGTTGTCGGTGGAAGTCAGCGTGAGCGTGCCGTCGTCGCTGGCATAAACCTGGCTGCCGATATCGGTCGCGCTGACGCCGCTCAACGCATGCACAATGTCGAGAGGTTGATGCAGCCGCACGTTGACGGCGGCGGCGGCGTGTCCGGCGACGGTGTTGTCGGCCTGTGCGTACGCGACGCCGAGAAAGCTGTCGCCGGCGATCAACGGCCGGGCGTATCCGGTCGCGGAGTTGACGCCGACGAACGCCCCTTTGTAGATATTCACGTTGTCGTCGACGGGTATGTCGATCAACTCCTGCGAGGCGTAAAATTTCAATTCACGATTTTCAGTAAGCGCCATGGATCTGTTCTCCGTTTAGCATGTAACGATTCATTCCTATACCTATTCATTCCTAATACCCATGCAGCACAACCGCCCTCGGCCGTGTTTTCGGCGGGCGGCGCCCGGCCTACGATCCGCTCGCTGGCGGTCGGGGCTTTGACAGGTCAGCAGGTCGAAGCCGCGCTGAGGCGCAGTATGCGACCGGCGGCCATGGCGCGGTCGTAGGCCGCCAGATCTTCCGGATCAACTCCGTGCGGATCGCGTTGAGCTTCCCGCGCGTCGGTCTTCGACAAGCGCGCCGGCTCGCCGCGCGCGTCGAGTTTCATCACGCGCCCGGGCGGCAATATGACCGGCGCGCGTTCGAGCTTGGCGGCGGCGCCTTCCGGATTACGCATGTAGTCGGCGCGCCAGTCCATGCTGGCGCTGTCGACGATCTTGCCGAGCCGCATCCCGCTTTCGATGAACGCGTCGGCTTCCTGCGCTTCGAGCTGGCGTCGCAGGAGTTCGATCTCGCCGTTCAAAGTCTCGATCTCCTCACGCAATTCAACGGCCTGGTCGCCGCTCGGCGCCGACGCTTCATCCAGATTGCTTCGCGCGGCGATCAGCGGGCGAACGCCGCGCATCGCCGGATCGTTCGTCAGCGCCACCGGTCCCAGAGCGGCCAGGTCGGTGTAATCCTCGTCGGTCCAATAGATGACGGGCGAAAAATAGCGGTACTCGCCGCTGCGCAACAAGTTCTTCGCGCGTTCGGTCCAGACGACGCCGCCGGCCCACAATCCGTCTTCGCGAATATCGAGGCGGCTGATCCAACCGGCGGCGGGTCGCAAGCCGTCCGAGCGCGTGTTATAGCGCTCGAAACTCTGGTGTTCGTAATCGATCGCCAACTTACGCGACATCTGCTCGAACCACTCCTTGGCGGATTCGGCGTGGCGTCGATCGAACACGAAATCCGTGCCCGACACGGCTCGGTCGACGCGCACCTCGCCGAACGGGATCAGCAGAAATTCATCGACCGGATCGCCGCCCGGACGCGACAGCAGCGAGCATTGCGCGGGCGGCGTCGCGGGCGTCTCCGCGAGCGTCTCGCCCGGCTCGTCGTCGTTAATCCGCGCCAGCACCCACGCGTCGGCCTGGTCGGAAATGTCGTCGAGCAGTTTTCGGAGGCGCGGCAGGTTTTCGGGCAAATCTCCCTCGGTCAGCCGCACGGCATGCCCGAGCATTTCGCGGATGTGCTCGGAAGCCGTCGCGGCGAGCGGATCGTCGTTCGACGGCGTGTTGGTTCGGAGTTTAATGTTCAAGGTTGCCACCTCGCTTTCATGTTTGATGTTCAGAGTGTTATCGATCACATGTTCGTTTTTCGGATCGGCCGTTATCTGTGCGGGACAACCGCCCTCGCTGACTACGGTCGGTGCGGGGACCGGCCGCCGCATTCCCGGCCGCATCTGTCGGACGACGAAGGATTTCGATGTTGCCTTTTTCGTTACGCTTATTGGTCGAGACGAATCCGAGTCTGCGATAGAACGCGCGCGGATCGCCCGCGCTCATGTCGAGTTTGGCGCGAACTTCGGAGGCGCCGCTGTCGTGGATCAGAACCCGTCCGATGCCGAGACCGCGATAAGCTGGATGCACCAGGACATTAATCAGACGCGCGGAGCCGGTCGTGACGGCGACCCCGACGAGCACCTCGTCGAGTTCGGCGACGAGCACCTGGTGATGCGGCCCGTTGACGAGCTCCTCGAGTTGGCCTCGGCGAATGAAATAATCGCGTCGCAGAATCGTGTCGAAGAAAAAGCACAGAGGCGTAAGGTCGCTGGCGCAGGCCGGGCGCAGGGTGAGGCGGGCTGGGGGGGCGGTTTGTATTAACCCGCTCGCTTGTGCTCGGGGTTCTGATTGGGTGCTCGCTTGCGCCGGGGATTTTGGTTTCCTGTTGACTGGGCGTATGCACCGGACTACGGCGGGCGAGGCGCCCGCCGCGACATTGGTCGTAGAGGCATTCGCGGCTTTCGCTACCTTCAATGTCGCTGCTTTAGTTGTCGCGGCATTCGCCGGCGCGGTTTTGGCGGTCGCTGCATTCATTGAGTTCATGTTGACGCCTCCGGAGCGAGTACTGGTTCGTCGCTCGACGGTTCGGGGATGCCGAGTGCGCGATGCACCCAGCGACGGGGGACCGGAAGGCCCAAATCACGGACGGCGACAGCCAGCGTGTCGGCCAGAACCTTCGTATCCACGGATTGAATCAGAGAACGGCGGAAGACCGGCACGGGCGCCTTGTCGCCGAAACGGGCGCGCACCAGCGGCGTCAGCAGATCACGACGAAGGGATCGGCTTTCGTCGGCGATGTCGTCCACCAGCAGATCCTCGCGTACGCGGTCGTGAATTTCGGCGGCGGCGCGCGAGCCCTGGCCCTTGAGGTCTGTGGTCAGGTGTTGGCCAAGCCAGAGGATCGTGACTTCGGTGTTGCAATATTCCTGGAGAGGCAGGTAGGGTTTGTCGCCGGCGCGCGGCTCGAGCAGTTCGACCTCGACGTTCTTACTGACTACGGCGGCGGCGTCCGTGCCGAGCGCCGCGAGCATCTCCAGCAACTGGCGTTTATCCTCGTCGGGCATCCCAGGTTCGAAACGCCCCAGCCGCACGGGCATGCCGGCGATCTGCGAGTAAATCAGCCAATCCTTGAAGCTGAGGTTTTGCGCGACATAGAGCAACGCCGAGGCGCGCAGCAGGCCGCCTTCAAAATGTCGGCCGGGCGCGGAGCGCGTGCGATGAACGATCCACTTGGCGGGCGAGTCGTCGAGCGACACGCCGAGGCCGGGGTCGTCTTCGGTGCGTACGCGCAGACGCCAGGGTTCGCGCGGATCGGCGATCAAACGCGAATAGGGCACGGGAACGAGATCGACCAGCGCGCCGTCCTCCCAGACCAGCTCGGTGACGGCGATGCCGAAGCCGATGGCGGCGGCCTGGCAGCTTAACACGTCGCGAAAGCGTTCGAGCGCGCCGACCGTTTCGCGGCAAAAATCCGCGGCCTGACCGGCGAGCCGGGCCGTTGTGCGGTCGCCGGCGGCCAGCGTGTCGGGACTGATTTCCCAGTCCAAACCGGTCAGTGCGAGTCGGCGCGTGGCTTCGACGGCGGCGAGCCGCGGCCACTTTTGCAGCATCTCGCTGTAGAGCTCGAACTGCATTTGCGGGGCGCCGGCGTCGGCGGCGTGCAGGTATGCGAGCATGCGTCGCGGCGTCAATCCGACGCTGGGATGGGCGCGGTAAGCGTCGTCGCGCCAGGGCCTGACGACGCGACGCGAATAGTCTTGGGGCACGGGGATTCTCGGCAGAAAAGAGCCGAGCTTTTTCCTGATCGATTCGAGGTAACCTTGATGCGACGAGCCTTGCGGCACGGCAGATCTCCTTATATCGGGAGGCGGCTGACGGCGCCGCCGACATCCGGGATCGCGGCGAGCCGCGGCGGTCGTCGTCCCGCGTCCATATCAAGGATAGGTCGAAAATATAGAAAGTCTAGACCAGTTTCACGAATGAGCGCCGGCGGGCGGCAATTGCCGCGTGTCGGCGGATATGAGCGCGGAAAAAGGGCGAGCTGAGATGAGAAACCGAGAAAGCGACGAGGGGGGAGTCTCGCGGGCGAGCAAGGCTTTGCAGCGCGTCGCGCCTCAGCGCGAATTTTTGCATGAAAAACGTGCGTGTGATTCGTAACGGCGATATTCTAACGCACTGGGTTTTCAAGACGCTTTAGTGCGCACACTTTCAGGAGAAGTTACATGAACACCAAATGGTCCGCGGTTGCATCACTTTCGGCGTTGGGATGCGTATTGCTATCGTTCGGGGGTTGTCCCTGGGCAACGACCGGCGGGACGATGCTCACCCTGGCGCATTGGGGCGTTGATTTTTCGACCGGCGCCGTAGGCGACCCCGTCACGGGAGACGTGGCCGACAGCGACGGCGCCATAATCACCTGGACGCCGCTGCCGAGCAACCGGGTGGACTCGGACACGGAGGTGTGGTTCCGACCCGATTCGAACACCGCCACCGAGAACTTCATCTCGGACATGGGCGCCGTCGCGCTCAGTTCGGTCACGACCATCCCCGCCGAGTGGGACGGCGGCCCCGGACAGGATCTGCCGGCTTTGCAGGTCGATCACGTATATGTCGTGAAATGCTTGGACGGCTACGCCAAGTTTCTGGTCACGGCGACGCGCGTAACGCCGGATTGGGAAGCCGACGTGGAATACGTCTATACATCCGGGACGACGTTCGCGAATTAAAGCGATGAAAGCGTAGCGTCCAACCTCCGTGTCGGGCGCTGCGCTGCCCGCTCGCTGGCGCTTGGGGCTCCGACGGCTACGGCCCTACGTAGGTCAGCGAGAAGTCGTCGTAGTAGATCGGACTCGAGTCGTTGGCGTAGAGGTCGAGAGCGGCGATGTTCAGCGCGCCGGCGCCGCCGCCCAGTACGCCGCCGGTCCAACTATAATCGACCAGGAACATGCCGTCGTAATAGACCTGCGTCAAATCGGCGTCGAGGTCGATCACGACCTGTAATTCGACCCAGCGCTCGGGTTCATACGGCACGTCGACGGTGTTCATGCCGTTGCCGTAATACACCTTGAGCATCCCGTCGTTGGAGTCGAAATTCATTTGAACGGAGTAGTCGGGGGCCTCGTGCGGCTCGCCGTCGACGTAAGTGTTCAGCATTATGAAAAACGAGCCGGGTATATCGCCGCCGCCGGACACGAAGTCCGACGGGATGTACTGCCAGGCCGTGAACGCCCAGGCGCCGCTGGTCGCGCCGGCGTATTCATGCACGAGGTCGGTCGGGCCAGAGACGTCGACCGCAAGCGGCGGGCTGAAGGCCTGGAAATCGGTGACGAAGGCGCCGAAAGCCGGATCGTTATCCCAGCCCTTCCAGTCGCCTACGCCATGCAGGTATGTTCCAGGGGCGTACTCGTCAAAGTTGTCCGACCACATCGTCCATCCGGGGTAGATCTCACCGTAAACCGACAGCAGTGCGGCCAGGTCGCTGAGATCGACGTCGCGGTCGCCGTCCAGGTCGCCTTCTTCCTGCATCGCGCCCCATTCCTGGCCGTAGTGGGCCAGCAACTCGGCCAGATCGCTGAGATCGACGTCGAAATCGCGGCTCAGATCGCCCGGCCACGGCCAAGCCTGATTGAGCTGCCAGCCGTTGAACTCGCCGCCCTCGGGCGGATGTACCATGAAGCTGTCGAGATCGACCTGGACATCGGCGGGCGGTACGCCGTCGATATCCCATTGGAGGCTGACCAAGCGATAGATGTCGTCGCCGTCGGGGTTGGTGACAAAATCACCGAGCCAGATGTCCGCGTCGCACATCGGATACCAGAGCCCTTCCCACGGCGAACCCTCGCGACCGCGCAGGACGAACTGGGGGTACGCATGGTGAATGTCGAAGAATGTCAGCATATCCGGCGGCTCCAACTCAGCGGCCGAAGCCTTGTAGATGAAATCGAAGTCGGGATTATCGTCTTCGTAGCCGCCGTCGGTGTCGCGCCCGTACCAGCCGAGGTCGAACATCGGGGCGAGCGGGCCGGTGATTTCCAGAAACGCATCAAAGCAGCCGTAGTCCTCCAAAGGCAGCCAGCGCGACACGGTGACGTCGTTGGGATCGTTGGGATCGGGCGCGTTCGGATCCCAGTCCGGATCAAGATAGGCGACGGTGTCATAGACGACCGGGCGCAGATAGCCGACGCTGTAATCCACGCACGTCTGGCAGGGGGGCTTGCCCAGGTTGCCGCTAATGACGTTCCCCGTGTGTTCGTCGAAATGCCAGGTCGTATTGGCTCGCTCGGCGCGCGACACCTTCTTGGTCATCTTGTTCTTGGGTTTGCGGCAGGCGCTGCCGTCGTTGTTGTTGTGACCGACGCTGTAGGAATGCGCGAGTTCGTGGGCGATTACGCGGCCGATTCCGTTGGTCAGCTTGGTTAGATCCCACTGCCCGCCGGTCTTGTAGTGGAAGCGGTCGTTCTGCCCGCGGAAGTTTTTAAGGTAGACGTAGACCGTGCTGCTGCCGTGATCCCACTTGCCGTAGTGGGGCTTCGTTTCGCCGTTCTTGTCCCGGTGGCTTCCGTATCTGTTCAACACCTTCACTGTACGCCGAGCGCTGGGGGTGGGCGTGGTCGTGACGGTGACCTTGCCGGCGCCGAGGCGTTCGTCGAAGTTTCGTTGCACGTCGGCCTTGAGCATATTCTTGAATTGGGTTTTCTGTGTCGCGGTTAACCCGGGCCAACTGTCGATGGCGTCGAGGTCCAGGTAGATGATGTCGGCCGCCTGCACGGATGCGGCGCAGCAGGCGAGCCCGATGAACAAGACGGTGATTGCGCGGGTTTTCATGGCGATTCTCCCTTCGTGTCCCGCGCGGCGTCAGAACGATGTCGGCGTCTCGATGCCGCACGAGTAATGAGAAATACAGATTTGTACTGCCGTCGGTGAATCGGACGAGTCGCTACGGCGGCCGCAAAGGCGTTATTGCCCGGCACTTTTCATTTTCCGGACGCTTAACTTATATTCTAACGTATGGAAACTCGGAACATCCGCGAAAATCACAAATTTAGCCATAAATTCGCTTTTTGAACGCTCCACTGCGCCAGTCTTGTCTAGGCCGCACGTTTGGCCGACGGGGGGATTGGCCGAACTACGATTTGACGGATTGCACGTTTGAAGGACCTGTCGACGCGAAAACCGTCGGCATGGCGCCCAGCTCTGGGGCCGGATCGAAGGCGAGGTAGGTGATATTGGGGGGGGGGGGGATTCCGGGGGGTTATTTTCGGGATTTTTTTGTTGACTATTGGGTTGTAACAGTCCTTTAATTTAT
>Ga0180434_10008105_pt1 | contig 11694 bp, 12 predicted proteins | sample SS_ome_7_FD_132453 | JGI IMG/M metagenome (GOLD analysis project Ga0180434, IMG submission 132453) | Hypersaline lake sediment archaeal communities from the Salton Sea, California, USA - SS_1_D_2 metaG | ecosystem: Environmental > Aquatic > Non-marine Saline and Alkaline > Hypersaline >... | reverse complement strand
TATAAACACACCAATGTCTCTTTTTTACAATGCGTTTTCCTTCTGCTTCTGCCTCCGCTTGATTAGCGTAGACTCCCCAGACATAGTAATCATCGTCATCATATTGATGATAGATAGTAAGAATATACACAAACATGTCGATACTCCAAGTAGTTAGTACAATGCCCCGTGTAGGACTTGAACCTACGACCAATAGATTAAAAGTCTACTGCTCTACCGACTGAGCTAACGGGGCGACATACCCACGATGGGACTCGAACCCATACTGTACGGATTTTAAGTCCGTTGCCTCTGCCGATTGGGCTACGCGGGCACTTGATTATTTAGACAAGACTAGCAGCGAGGTGCATAACCTTGTGAGACTGGTTGAGACGAGAACCAAACGCCTTATCCCACTGGAGATTGCCAGCAGAATGCTTACGACCACGGCGATTCGTTTGATTCTGGATCACATCGGTCACACTATTGGCAACGGTCCAGAGATTGCGACCGAAGCCCCGCTCATTGATATCCCTGTCAAGAACATAGGTACACTGAACATGGTAGTCCCAATACTTCTGATGATCCTCAGAAGTCTCGGGCTTGCCATGAAGAACATCATAGGCTGCCTCATAAAATCTGTGAACCTCCTCACGATTCATGCTCTTACTCACAGCAGCCTCAGCAAAGGTCTCAAAGTCTCGGGACTGAGCCTTGAACACGCTGAGTGCATTGCTGAATGCAACCAGATTCGCTCCCCAGTTTCCTGGGTTATGGATAATCTTCTTAGCCTGGGGCTTCTTATTAGAAACCACCATGTTGTGCTGGTTGTTGCAGGACATTCGGACATTCGTGCAAGTAAATCCAAGACAACACTTGCCATCATGACCATTGTAAAGATACAGGTAGTTCCAAGTCTGGTCATTATCCTGAAGAACAAAGGAGTTTGCCTTCAGCAGCAGGGCAACACGCTGCCCCTGCCCCTTGACCAGCACATTCTCAACAGTCACCTCATCGGAAAACTCATAGGCAAGAGCAAAGAGTTCCTCATTCTGAAGCACGGGATACTTCTTGCTGACAACACCAAGATACTGTCCGGTGTCTTCCCGAACCGTACACCACGGACCAGAACCTCCAGACGGAAGCATGGTTTCCTCAACATTGACAGCCCAATCAACACCAAACTTCACCATAGATTCGCCAACGCTCAGAGACATACGACCTCCTCAAACACATAACCAAGAACATAGGACACGGAAAGAATACCACCTTGATATTGCTTTCTCAACATGTTGTAAACTTCGGACAGGGTTTGCCAGTCTCCATTGTATTGAACAAACCCATCACAAGTGTAATCCTCAACCAACTGGTCACGATACAGCAGTTCTGCAATACCTTCTCGGTCCATCAGTATCTCCTTTGAAGTTCAGCAAGATAAGTATAAGCCTCGTCTTCCCACGCCCCAGCCTTTGGACAATCCGGCATATTCCTGGCAGCCTCAAGAGCATCCTCGGCAGCAAAGCGAAGTGCATAGTTATCCATTGTCTTTGCCTTAGCCTCGGCTTCCTTGAAGTTCAAGTGAATCACACCATTAGAATCAGTCCAGAACATCAGTCATTCTCCGTATCATAAGCGTCAACAATGTCCTCATCAGTAAGAAACTTCATGGCATGGATGTTGTCATTCTCAAAGTAATGCTCACCATTACAGGTTCCAGCGAAGTGAACCTCAATCTCCATACGCCGGGCAAAGTCAACCAACTGAGGGGAAATATCCCAACTCTCCAAGAACACATGAATCGAGCCAACAATCACGGGAATATTCATACGATTGGCAGCCCGAACGGCAGTCATCATGGAAGATCCAGTGACAACATCATCATCCAAGAACAGGACAACCTTAGGTTCTCCGTGAAGTTCCGTGGTTTCCACCTTGTCTTGACCGTAGCCGTCCCGATCACCCCGCTTGAGAGACCAGAACACTGGCATATCCTCAGGGTTTTCCTGCCAGCACCGACGAATGAATGCCGAAGCAAAGGCGGTGCTGGAGTTATCACTACCAACGATTGCAATGTCACGGGGATTCCGGCCATCTTTCTTGAGCCGATGCCACATGAAATCTACCAGTTCGTCCTGAACTTCGGGGTTCATGTACCCGGAAAGACACGAACGATGGTTGCCGTGGTCATTGATCAGGTTGTACTTTGTAGTAATAGACATGGTAAACTCCTGTGGTTTCGGTGGTACTGAATCTCTGTGGTTTCAGCGATACTGGATCTCATACTTACCGGAATAGTTTACGAGAACACGGGAAGAATCAACCCGCTTCTCGTACCCAATCCGGGGAAGTCTGCCGATTCCCGATGCCTTTGCGATTGCCGTTGCCTTCTGGTGGGAAATCTCCTGCCACTTTGCAACGATTCCGTGCCGCTCAATACGATTCATTGAACCTCTCCATGAGTTCCTCCATGAAAGACATGAGGATCTTTCGGTTATGCTGGCCGTCATCACCCATGTCAGCGAGAATGTCGTGACGATTAGCCCGGTTGATATCCATGCTTTCGATCCACGATTCCATCCTATCGAGATCCCCCAGAGAAGCGTTGGATGTAGCGTTTCGGATGGAACGACTGTCCAAAGTATCCAAGTATTCACACAACATCTTAGCAATCTTCTGTTCTTCTGTCATCGTTCCATCCATTCAACAATAGAACCAACCACCAGGGTAATCACAATGATTCCAAGCAAACCGCCCCAGAACCACAGCCGAATCAGAACACCATCGGAAAGATCAGACATCATTAGTCATGCTCCACTCGTAAAGTTCACCCTTCAGGTACTCGACAAACTCAACACCATCCTGCCGACCAAGTTCATGAAAATACTTCTTGGCAAAGTGCAGGAAGTTATAACCCTGCTTGTAATCTACCTTTGCAAGACCAAACATAACCGTCTCAAGGAACAGTTCGGGATCTTCAATGGTTTCCATGTTCATCATGCTTTTCTCCAACAAAGGGGTAACGAAAGGGGTAAACTTCCGGAAGATCACAGGGAATCCTGATCCATCGAGTCTTGGATCTCGGCATCCCGAATATCCGCCATCATCTGACGGACAATCTCCAATGCACGGATCGGAGAATAGTCAAAGGAATCCATGAATACACACTCCCCCCGGATCACGCAGAAACAATACTCCTGAAGAACCTTCAGAGTTCTCATGAGATCCGCCTCGGGCTGCTTGACAGCCCACCCAAGAACCCCCTCGGGGAGCCCACACTTCTTCAGGTCGAATGCCCAATCCGGGCTAGCGTAGCCCAGATCTTCCCACCAAATGTGGGAATAAACCGCCTGATCATGGGCCTCGACCGACTTGAAGAACGCAACGATATCGGTGGTGTTGAGATCGGACATGGTAAACTCCTAAGGAAAGACATGAGAGAACAGGGGGATTCTAGGAAACGGTGGAACATCCAGCGTACCCTAGAATCCCCCCGGCCCGATTGCCGGGGGGAATCTCAACCGATCAGCGGGACAGGGCCTCCAGCAGGGCGTCGATCTTGACGGTCCGACGCTGGCGAGACTTAGCGTCCGCCACAAGATCCGCGATGGCCCGGATGGTATCCGCGGAAAGGGATGACTTCCGCAGGGCCATCCCAACATGGGACTGGGGAGCGTACTCCCCCTTGAGAGCCTTCAGGTATTCCGGCATCTCCGTCGGAGCGGGAGCCGGGGCCGGAGCGGGAGCCGGGGCCGGAACCTCGGCGGGAACCTCGGGAGCCGGGGCCGGAGCCGGAGCCGGGGCCGGAGCCGGAGCCGGGGCCTCGGGGACCGGGGAATCGGTGATGGTGAACCCGGACTTCCGAAGCAACTCAATCTTAAACCAGTTGGCCGGGGTAGCCCAGCACCGAAGTTGGGGGTACCAAGTCCACCCCCCGCCCTTGACGATGGGACGGAGCCGCTCGTCCGCAAGGTACTCGGCCCGGCTCGACCAAGTAGCCTTGAGGATGGGCTTGCCGGTCTTCGGGTTGATCGTGTGAATCAGATTCATGGTACAATCCTTTCGGTTGACTTTCGTTCGACTCCCCGGACAATCCGGGGAGTCAATCGGACCCCGTAGGTTCCACCCTACGAGCCCCGATTGACCCCCCCTTTCGGGGGGAGTCACTTATGGACGCTCTCGCCAGTGTGGTCCCGCAGGCTACCATCCTGCGGCCGGATTCGCGGATTCTCGACTCCGATCAACCCTCGGGGAGTGTATTCTTTCGGAAAGGGGTAGGGTATCCCACCGCACGCAACCGTTCCGAATCACTCGGTTTCCCGCAGAGTTGTCGATCCCAAGAACCCGCCCGACTTAGCCTTCCAAAGTATCCGGGGGCTTTATTCCCACTTGACTCGACCCAACTCGCGGTAGCATACGCATTCTGGACGACTGTCGATTCTTTGGAGGATACCCTTCAAAGTCTCGACCCCTAGCATTTCGGGAGTCCGGACCGTCGAGTTATCAGTCTTCGCCTTTGGGGAACTCCGCTGATCCCGGACCCGATTTCGGGCCGGACCTAGACTCGCCCACCTTTCGGGGGTTGCATTCAAGCAGCGAGTCAAAGGCTTCGAGCGATTGTTCCTAGCGTTTATCCTCCAAACTAAACCTCGGGATTCGCAGGCCACCGTGGCCCGACACCTATACAGTCCCGGCATGCCCGAATGCTACCCTTCCCCCCCCCGAATGATTCTATAGAATGCCAAAAAAGATCCACAGGATAGACAGGGGGTACCGGGGGGCCGCCATTCCCGAACGAAGTGAGGGGACCGCTTTCAAATTTGCGGCACACTTTTTGGTACACGTCCCCCATGACCGTGCCTCTCAACAGATACCCCCAGGCTACCCAATCCGGACAGGCAGTGGATGCCACGCCATTCCGGACAGGCAATGGATTACGGGGTCTACTCTTTTCTTTGATCTGGTTGTTATTATATTCTTTGGGATCTGTACCCAAGGTGATCCCAGGCATACATAGGATGTACCCATTGAATCTTAGGATCCCCAGGTATACATAGTATATACCCATTCATCAATACCCACCTTTTAGAGGGTACTTTGTTTTTCTCCTTCCGAGACAGTACAACTACTGTACACACAGGAGAAGCCTGTAACGGCCCTAGGATCGCCTCTGAGGCGTTTCTTGGTTCCGGGGTAGGGAGAGCCGGATTTATTCAAGAAAGCCCGCACAGGGCATCCTAGGGCCATTACAAGGCAAACTACAGGGTGTATCCCATCAGACCATTACTGAGACTTCTTCTTATTGAGATAATCCAACAGTCTCTGAGTATCGGTTACCTGATAGGCATTCAAACGGTTAGGATCCTGGGAGGGGGTGTATTCCCTAATCTCCTTGGGGTTCTCTGAGATGAGACTACGGAAGATTGTGGAATCACTTTCCTTTCCACGGGATCTCTTTCGGTATGGGTAGGGATCTCCCTGAATGGAGTCAAGGTAATCCTTGATACCCACATATTGCTCTGCGTCTAATTGATCCTCGACCATTCTGATTGGTAGGCCAGTAAAGCCACGGTTCATAAAGCGATCCATAAAGGTAGCCTTTGTTCCGGCAGCAGCCAACTCAGAAGTATCACCACTGGCGATATGTTCTGGGATGGATACCAGGGAGTTAAAGGTTTGCTTCATGGCCGATGGACCAACAGACTGGAAGGGCATGGCAAAGCTGACATAGGAGCCCTCGTTACCAAAGACGGCATTGTTGATTGGACCGGCAATAAAGGAGGTGGCCGGACCAAGCAATGGGACTCTGGCAAGGGAGGTTAAGAACATACCCTCTGGGTCTTGTTCAACCTCATTCACAATATCATCAATCTCACGACCACGGATATACTCACGGATCATATCGTTGATCATCTGGGACAGGCCCAGCAAGATGATGGTTTGGAATACCCAGTTTCTATCGCTACGCTTGAATGCGGAGCGGGATCTTTGAATACCAAATGCCTTGGAGAATCCCATGAGTCCATTCCACATGCGTCCCATGTGGCTTCTGGAGGATGGGTCAGTAACCTTAGCAAAGTTTCTGCTTTCGGCTACGTCTTCCTCTTCGACTCTGGACTCAAGGGCACCAATGTACTTCTGAGTCGCATCTCGGTATACCTCGGGATCAATCTCGGGATCTGGGTTAGACCGAAGTTCCCAATACCTTTCCGTCAGTGTGTTAGGATGGAAGTTGGGACTTGTTCCCCGCAGGCCGTACTCTAGGGCACGGGCCTGCTCGGGGCTGGTGATACCATACTCTACAAAGTAGAAAGCATCTTCCCAATTCCCACCAAAGCCACTTTCTCTGGCCATCCTCTTGAACATCGAGGCAAGCTTGGCATCTGCCTTTGCCGTACCCTCGTTCTTCAGGCGATCCATTTCTGGCTTTGCGGCATTCCAAGCAACCAAGAACTTCTCAAGGCGGTTACCCTTACGACCAATAACATACTTCCGTGTTCTACGCTTGTGTTTAATCAAAGCCTGAATACGGTTGTAGTTAGTTACCTGGGACAGAGAACCAACCTCCATTAAGATATTACCAACACCGTGGAATACCTTTCCGATCTTACTGCCCTCCGCATCTGGTGCGGCTTGACCTGATCGGACAATTCTATTCCACCAGTTTGCCGCAACATCGACATCGTAACTGGCTTCGCTAAGAAAGCGAGATCCAAGGTGTCTGCTTACAGCGTCCAAGAAGAACATCGTGTCTTGAAGTTCCTCGATACCCTTGCGACCGCGAAGATCGGCAATAATATATCGGGTAAACTTTACAACATCAAGCACCATTGCGGGTACATTAATTCCGTTCTTCTTAAATAGAATTGGAAGAGTTTCTGTCAAGGCTGCAACACCATAACCAGTAGATCCACCCCGAATACTAAAGTCCATGGCTGCCTGGGTTGCAGTCTCTGGTGAAGTATCAGAGGATCGAAGAAGACCTGAGTGGCTGGCATAGATTTCCCTGAGTCTACGCATACCAAGTTCAATGTCCTCTTCTAGTTTCTTAAACTTTGCTTGATCAATTTCACCAGTATTCAGAAGCCGAGAAAGCTCTGTCTTTAAACGAGTTTGAGCATATGACATGTAGTCAGTAATCGTGGTACCAGTGTACCCAAGTAATCTGTCAAGATCTTGCTGAACAAGAAGTTCAAACATCTGACCACGGACATACATATCATAGATCTTCACCGGATCACTTTCGTAGATCCGCTTGAGCATTGGTGACAGTTCCATCTCCTCTGGTGTCAGGTTAGTGTACCTAAAGCCAAAGGTCTTGGATGTGCTTACAGCAGCCGAACGACGGAACCGTGGATCGAACCGCGAGAACACCGTGGTGTTCGCAGCATCGCCAGCAACATTGTCAGAATACTTTCCTTGCTTGAGCTTAAAGCTCAGCATGTCAGCCATACCGGCATGATGAACTGTTGTAAACCCACCCTCCTCAAGAGAGCGGACAGCCTCTGGAATATAATCTGAAGTGTTTCCGTCTAAAGCCTTGCGATACTTCTGTAGGTCTGCTGATGATAACTGAGACCGTGATTTTGGAACTTGGTATACTGTTACAGAGGTTTCACCATCACGAACAGCAAACCAACTCCAACCAGCCTCGCCCCAAGAGTCTTCTAGAATATCAAGGGATCTACTATTAAACTCTTCAAGTTCAAACGTACCGATACGAGTCAGCTTGGATAAACTTTCGGCATCAAGAGTAGTCTCCCCAACTTCTCCCATTACTCTGTGGTCAACACCAACAGCATCCTTAGAAGCACGGACAAACCCAAGGGCTACCATTGTGGCATAGTCCAGGTCATCCGTTGCCTTAAGGGTAAGCAGACGAACACGAACCATCTCCTCAAGCACCTGAACCTGATCTTCCCTTGCAAGACGATCTGGGTTAATCAGCATAGGCCAGAACGTTTCACGACGAACTTCCTCAGCAACTACAGCATCATCGGTATCCTTGATAGATCGCCGTCCCGTGTTCAACTCTAGCTCTGCCATAATAGTATTAAGGCGAACTACTTCTTCTCTGACCTTTGTCATATGGTTCAGAATATTCTTGATCTGACGCTCGTCAGTAATATTCAATGCCTTGCGAATATCATCTGCTGTTGGGTCTCGACCCTCCAGGGTATGAATCCTTCGCATCATAGCATTAAGAATTTGATACTGATCTGCATTATGACGCAGGGCGCGGAAGAATCGTAACTGAGCATTAGCCAGAGGGGCGACTGCTCGCTTGGCTTGAGCGGACCTTAAAGACCATGTAGCGATTCCGTGTTGATTGGGGGCTACAATGTGATGTGTCATAACTCGACCAGAGTCAGCCCACGCCACAAGCTTTCGCATAATGTTACTCATAGAACCGTAAAGCTGTTCAGCTTGAGTTCTACGATAGATTGTCATGTTGGCAATCGAGGATGTAATATTACGCCAGAAGCTGTCCTCTTCGTGCGCTCTACCACCAAAGATCTTACCAACCAAAGATAGCTGGTTCATTAAGTGAGTCTTGTCTTGATCCTCACTGTCAAAGTGATCATCAAGCTGATCTCTCTTAATATCCTGTCTTGCCTTTGGTAATACTCTACCAAACTTCTTTCTAAGTTGTAGTAGATCGAAGTCGGTAGTCTTGAAGGGAGTCTGGAACTTCTCAAACTTTCCTTCTTCTCTGGTGGCCTTAGCAGCACGGTCAATAATCTCATCGACAGTTAAGACATCACCATCTGGCTTTGTCTTCTCTGCTTCGTTCCTTGCAATCAAAGCACGGTACTTATCCCAGAAGAAGTCACGCGAAGCAACGCCGTGAATCTCAATGTTACCAAACATAATGTCACGGGATTCTAGAAGTGCATAGGTGATTGCCTCTTGAACATTTACTTCACGCAGATTTCCGCTCTTGATAATAGCAGCAATGACTTCTGGATCAACGCCAATAAACCGCAGGAACTCCTTAGACGCTAGGATGCCGTGGACAATTTCCTCTTCGGCGGTCAGTTCCTTGACCATAGGCTTGTCTCTTGGCATGACTGGCTTGGCAGACTCAACTGCCTCTTCGGTCTTTTCGTGAAGTCCACGGCGACCACCAGGGATCGAAATAGGCTCTGGGGTTGGTGCCTTTGTCTCTGGTTCAGCCTTCCGTAGGCTTAGCATGTACCTACGGTTTGGGTTGTTTACAATAACAGCATCATATCCAAGATCATCAAAGATTCCCAGGATCTTCTGAATAGCCTTACCAATTGGAAGTCTTTTTACCGATGACCGCAGACCGTCTAGCATATCCTGGGATACACCAAGATCCTCTAGCGTTGTAAGCAGAGTATCAAAGATCTGGGCGCGGTCTTGATCCCTTGTTGGACCCGCAGTCTTCTTGCCCTTTTTACCAGCCTTTGGCTTGGGCTTGGGCTTTGGTTCTGGCGTTACTTCGATTGGATTCTCTGGGGGATCCATCTTTGTAAGGTTTGTATCAGTACCATAGTAATCTCTGGCATTCAACTCACCAATAATCTCTGGCTCAATGGTATCGTTATTGTTTACCTTCCATGGACCTGTGGTATCCCCTTCTACCGGGGGTACATTCACAGAGCGTCTAGCGCCTTGGGTAGATTCAGTTTCAACACCACGGGCAGCAGGCTCAAGAACGGGAGGCTCAACAAGTCGAGCAGATGCTTCACTGAAGTCTTGGGTTTGAATAATCATCTCCCCAATATTTGGTTCCTGTACATCTGGAATGTCTACATTCTCTCTTGGCGGAGCCTTTGGTGGGGCAAGGAATTCATCTACATGTTCCTTAAGGGTCCGTGTAGTATCCTTACTCCAAGCAAGTAGTGTCTTGGAAAGATCACTTGGTTTATCCTCTGTACCAAGAACAGCGGCCTTTTTCTTGTTCCACTGAGAACCTAAAGACTTTCGACGAGCCTTAACCTTGTCTGCTTCTTCCTTTGGAAGATTCTTAACAAAGCGATCAACATCCTTGTTTACAATGGCCTGATACTCAGCACGCTCGGACTCTGTAAGGTTTTTCTTGTTGCGAAGTCTCCACAAAGCTTCAAGCTCATAATTCTTTGTGAGCTTATTGTTCGGAGAATCTGGCTGGCTAACTTCTTGGATAATCTTAATTGTAGTTGCCTGGTTCTCTGTGATACCAAACTTGTCTGGGTTGTCTGCAACAACACCAAGGATATCAAACTGTTCTTGTCCAGCAGCAGCAATTGGTTCCTCTGAAAGTTCATCAGTCATACGACGAATAGCATCGTCGCCATCATCAAAGTCCTTTCCAGATCTCTCTTCAATTAAATCAAAGGATAGAACTCGGTTATCTTGAGTTTCCTTTTTAATCTTGTTAGACATCTTTCCTCTGATAATGTCAAAGAGGCCGCTCATGGTAGAGCGTTCATTTCCGTTGCCGCGATCACTTAGCTTTCTTTCAAACTGTATCAGACCCTTTGTTCTGCCTTCCCTAACTTGAATAAAGACGGCATTAACCATTTCCATTACTAGGTCATCAACATTGCCCTTGTCTCTTAGAGCTACCTTAGAAGACTTTGCCATCTTTGTCATTGCGGTTAGGAAGTCAGCAAAGTTTCTATCAAAGTCCGGGTTATTCTCATCAAAGATTCTAGTAAGAAGCTCACCAAATGTAATGTCTTCTTCCAGTGCTTTATTAACCGTCTTCTTTAGTGGAGATAGCCTTCTTTCGTCTTCCCTTGACAGAATCCGTGGCTTGGTCTTTCTTTCCTTAACTGGCTTTGGCTTCTTCTTGGGAGCAGCCTTTTCAGCCTTTGCCGCATCAACAACCTTAGTAACTGAGACGGCCCCTGGCTTTTCAACCTCGGCCTTGACTGCGCTACGAAGATCATCTTCCATTAAAGCAAACAGGAATCGAACTACACCGTCGGGTGTCTCCCGGTTGGTAGCAGACATTCGGATATTGTATGGTCTTGCCTTAACCGCAATCTCGTCAAACTCTGGAGTACCAAACTCTACCTCATCAAGCCGCGAGTTTAGTGTCTGGCTTTCCATAATCATAGTACCCAGACGACCAAGGATTTCGCCATCAAATGACTTGCCCTCTGGAATCTTGATACCAGCATTCTTGGCCAGGATCATAATCTTATCGACAAGCATGTTAACTACAGCCTGACTTTCTTCTGGTGATGCTGTTGTAATTACATCAAACAACTCACCAATGGTCTTGTCTTCTTCGATGGCTGAGTCAATAATCTTTGTAGCCGGATCCTCTTCGGGGAAGAGCTTCTGACTTCCTAGCTCAACGTAGAACTTCTTACCACTAGTCTTAATATCCTTAGCTTCTGCCACCACGGCTTCAGCAAGAGTATCAAAGACCTTTGATCTAGTACCAAGAGTTTCAAGACTATTATTAAGAATAGTGCTGACCTCTTCATTAGTAAAGATACGCCTAAACAGAATGGTTTCAATTGCATCATTAATGTAGGGCTTTAGGTCATCACTGATTTTCATATCAGCTACACGGCGCTTAACAATACCGGCGTGCATTGCAGTAATATTAGGGAAGTACCTAGCCATATTAAACAGGTAGTCTTGAACCGTCTTTGGTGATGAGCCATCCGGTGGGGTAGACCGCATAGCCTTCCACCTCTCGTAACTTATGACAGGCTCATTAAAGGAAGACATGTCTCTGTACTTATCAAGCAC
>Ga0180434_10008104_pt1 | contig 11696 bp, 11 predicted proteins | sample SS_ome_7_FD_132453 | JGI IMG/M metagenome (GOLD analysis project Ga0180434, IMG submission 132453) | Hypersaline lake sediment archaeal communities from the Salton Sea, California, USA - SS_1_D_2 metaG | ecosystem: Environmental > Aquatic > Non-marine Saline and Alkaline > Hypersaline >... | reverse complement strand
GACGAGTTTCCAGCGTGCCATAGCGAGATCTCCGTCCGTGACCATTGGTCATCATAGCTGTAGCTTCAATCCCGCCACCTCAACCCATGATGACCTTGATGGGGCCAAAGCACAATAGCAGGGTGGCGCCGCGTGCTGGGCTCCCAACACGCCGCCCTGGCGACCACTGCGAACGACGATCCTCCCTCCTATCTTGCCGAACGGAGACGAGGTCGGGAAGATGGTGATTCGTGGCAGAGGTTCGCCTCTGTTGAGCCTAGGGACGGGTGCTGATGGAGAAAGACCATGTTCCGCAAGCGACACACGCCGGTGGTGGCGAAGCCCGGATAGCAAGAAGATCATCGCCAAGTGGCCCAGCCTTCTCGTTCGCATCGTGTCAGTTCCTCTCAGGCAACGCCGGTGGTCGGCACGCGCAAAAACACAGCTTGAAAAACCTCGAGGTGCCGGGACCCCCGTCCACGGGCGAACCGACCGGCGGCCTTTCCTCTGCGTGCTCCAGAGTTCCGTTCGGCGAGCGGCGTTCGCCAATCGGCGACGTTCAGCAACGGGACCTTTTAACTTCCTGCCTCCGCGTAAACAAACTGTCAGGCGGGGCGCGATCGTGCCATCACAAACGGTCTGCTTCACGCATGTCTAGCCGCGCGCTGGTGGGCAGGGCCGAGACAGGCGATCATGGGGTAGGCTGGCGATTTTCGAATCTTCGACGGCTCTGAATCTGAGAGGTACACTGAGCAAGCATGCACAACTCGCGCCTTTGGCCAGATAAAAGGTAGGTGTACGATGAATCTGTTAAACTTGCCTGGAACGCTTGCCCGCCTCGGCGGTGCGCGCGGGAAGGCATCTGCGCTCCACCGTGTGCGGGGAGGCGTCGTTCTCTCGATGCTGCTACTGGTCAGCGCCTTGAGTGTTCCCGTAATCCTGCACGGGCAAGGGAGTCAGCCTCAACGGCTGATGATCGCGACCCGGCATGTGCCACCGTTTGCGATCCGAAGCGAGGATGGAGTGTGGAATGGGATCAGCATCGATCTCTGGCGCGAGCTCGCCGATGATCTGAGCCTCGCGTACGAGTTTCACGAGGCGGATCTCGAGGGTATGATTGCCGGGCTCCAGGACGGCACGTACGACGCGGCCGTCGCGGCGCTGACGATGACCGCCGAGCGTGAGCAGGTCATTGACTTCACGCATCCGTTCTATAACTCCGGGCTCGGCATCGCCGTGCCCGTCAACGGATCGGCCGGCTGGGCGAGTGTGCTACGACGCGTCGCTTCGACTGGTTTTGCGAAGGTGGTTGCCGCATTAGCGTTGCTGCTCTTCTTGGTCGGTTTTCTGGTCTGGTTCTTCGAACGAAAGCGCAACCCGGAGCAGTTTGGTGGGAAGACCGCTAATGGCATCGGAGCTGGCGTCTGGTGGTCCGCCGTTACCATGACGACCGTCGGTTACGGCGATAAGACCCCGTGCACCGTGGGGGGGCGGACCGTGGCGCTGATCTGGATGTTCGCAAGCATTCTGTTGATCTCCAGCTTCACCGCGGCCATCGCTTCAGTCCTGACCGTGTCGCAACTGGACACAGGTCTAGATGGTCCAGAGGATCTTCCCGGACTCCGCGTGGGAGCTCTGCGCAATTCGACCAGCGAGACTTACTTGCGCCGAAACCACATCATGAGCTTGGCCCATGACACGCCGCAGGCCGCGCTCGATGCCTTGGCCGCGGGGGAGTTGAATGCCGTCGTTTACGATGCCCCCATCCTCGGCTATCTGGTTAACAAAGAGCTGCGTCTGCCACTGCGCCTGCTTCCCCGTGTCTTCGCGCGTCAGAGCTACGCCATCGCGTTGCCCCCCAACAGCACGCTGCGCGAGGATATAAACCGTGTTCTATTGAAGCAGACTGCCGAGCCCTGGTGGCAGGATACATTGTACCGCTACCTGGGGATCTGAATCGCTGATCTTGCCTGGCATACCCTAGGAAGCACGTCTACGGCTGTGCTGGCTGAGGCGGTTCTTCGTCCTGCTGCCCCCACCTGCCAGGGTGAACGTGCGGCGCCGCTTTCTTCCAGTATTCCCCGGCGCGCCGCACGGCCAGCCCAAGTAGCGTGCTCGCTGGATACGTACCATCTGTGCCCCGTTCTCCGGAAGGCATTCCGGTGAACAGCTCGACGGCCTCCTGTATGGTATTGACGCCGTACACTCTGAATTGGCCAGCGCCGCACGCGCTTACGACATCCTCGCGCAACACCAGATCGCCCGCGTTGGCGCTCGGGATGATGACACCCTGCGTGCCCGTCAGGCCGATATCCCGGCATGCATCATAGAATCCTTCGATCTTCTCGTTCACGCCGCCGATAGACAAAATGTGCCCCACCTGGTCGATGGCCCCTGTCATCGCCAAGTCCTGGCGCAAAGGTGCGTTCGTCAGGGCGCTGAGCAGACAGCACATCTCCGCCCCGGAAGCCGAATCGCCGTCGATGCCGCCGTAGCTTTGTTCGAATGCGATGGACGCGTTGAACGCGAGCGGATGGTCGGTTCGCAACAGCCAGCGCAGCAGGCCCCCCAAGATGTAGAAGCCCTTGGTGTGTATGGCTCCGCTCAAGGCCGCCTCGCGTTCGATGTTGATTACGCCCGCAGTTCCGGGTCCGATCGTGGCGGTAATGCGCGCCGGGAAGCCGTACGTGAGTTGGCCCGCGCGCAGTACGGCCAGACCGTTGACTTGTCCGACGGCCGCACCGGCGGTCTGTACTCGAATTGTTCCGTCAGTCACCAGCTCGCGAAAGCGCCGCGCCGGCAGATCGGCCCGTCGCTTGTTACGTCGAACTGCTTCTCTGACTTCTTTGCAACTCGCATGGGGCTGACCGTCCTTGCGTGCGACGAAACTTGCCTCCCTCGCAATGTCAGCCAGCCGTCCGAAACGCGCGGTGAGCTTTTGCTTACGCGCGGCAATACGGGCGCCGTGCTCGACCAGCGCCATCACGCCTGAGCGATTGAAGGGAAGGAGTTTTTCGTCGGAAACGATTCGGGCCAGCACCCCGGCGTAATGCTCAATACCCCGCTTGTCGCGCTGGATGGTTTCGTCGAAATCCGCCAGAACCTTAAACAACTGCGGAAAATCAGGATCATAGGCGTCCAACAAGTAGTACATGTCGGCGTCGCCCAACAGGATGACTTTCACGTCGACATCGATAGGTTCGGGCTTGAGCGACGGTCCGGACCACGGAAACGCGAGCTCCGGCGGGACGATCTCAAGCTTGCCGGTTCGCAAGGTTCGTACGAGGACCTTCCAGCCGCCGGGCTCAGACAGCAGGTCCCGGGCCTCGACGATCAAGTAACCGCCGTCAGCTCTCAGCAGTGAACCCGCAGCGATCCCCATGTGGGTGGCACGCGCGTCCCCGCTTTTGGAAAACTCGTAGTCGATCGTTCCCAGCAGTTTCCGCATCGTCGGCGTGTTTTCAACGATGATCGGACATGGCGAATCCTGTCGGTGCTCCAGAGCGACATTCACGCGATAAGAACCGTAGTCGCCGTCGTCTTCCTTGCCCAGGCGCGGAAGCCGATTCGAAAGCACGTCGTCCGTTATTTCGCTCATGAATACTCGCACGCTTGGCAGCGGGAAGTCCTTCTCGATCGCTTCCGTGAACTTGCGGAGCAAGGCCCGGGCGTTGTCCTCCATCAATTCCTGAACAGCGAGGTCGTGTTTTCGTCGGATCTCGTTGGATTTATCGCTGATCTCGGCGAGCTGCTTCTCGAATTCCGCGTGCTTCCCCCGCAGTTCGGCCTGCTGGTCTTCGCTAACCTTGCCCTGGACAACTAACTGGTCGAATTCCTCCGGAGGCACCGGTTTGCCTTCAACCAGCGGCAGAATAGCGGTCTGGGTGACGGGACCGATTTGTCTGGACACGAGCGCCAACCCGGCGGCGTTAAGGGCCTTGTTAAACGGCTCCATCACGCCCCGAAATTCCGCCTCGGCCGCTTCTTCGAGAGCAGCCCGCCGCGCCTTCAAGACGTCAGACGAGAGGGCCGGTCCCAAGTGCTCGCGAATGAAGTTCGCGAGTTTTTCAACGCGTCGGCGCAACTCTTGTCCTCTGCCGGCAGGAAGCGTAATGAGCCGAGGCCGATCGGGATGGGCGAAATTGTGCACGTAGCAACGGTCCCGCATCAAGGCGCAACTTGGTCGTATGTCCTCGAGCAGTTTCTGAATCAGCGTCATGCGCCCAGTGCCGCTGAGCCCGCGGACGAAGATGTTTTGACCCGGCGCATCGGTTTCCAAACCAAATCTCAAAGCCTCGACGGCGTCATCTTGGCCAACGACGCCGACAAGCGGCTTGACGTCGTTAGTTGTTTCGAAGTCCAACTCGAATGCATCACAACACCAGCGAAGCACGTCAGACGACAGCGGATTCGTCATAAGATCGTTTCTCCTTCTCGCGTCCTGACAGGCGACTCTCTACGCAGAGCTTCACGGCGAGGTCATGGGCATCCTCAAACGGCGCGTATGAATCGTCCAGGTAAGATCAAACCATGCCCAAACACTTCAACGATTTTGCGGCGCCCGCCACCGATCGACACGCATCCGCCGCGTGTCAAATACGACGTGCGGCCCTTCAGCGCGTCGATCGGAGTAGAACCAGGTCGTGTTGATTTTCGTGACCTTCACGTGCCAGGGCTCGTCCAGCAGAGACAAGACCTCCACGGCGTCCATGTCGTTTTCAAGCTGCGCCCAACCGACCGTCCACCGCGGCTCCGAAGTTTGCGCCTTGCCGGGCTCCGCGGCAGATAGACCGCCTCTGTGCTGCTGGCGGCATCCTCCGGCGCCGACAGCCAGGCAAAGCGACAGGATGAGAGCAACTGTATTCCTAGCGTTCATTGCTTTTCTCCGTTGCGTCGTGATCTACGGCTGCGACGTTGCGCCGGCCTGCTGATCTGGTTCGACGATCGGCAACTCTGTTCGCGCGGCCCACTCAGCCCAACCGCCGTCGTACCACGATACGTTTCGATAGCCGAGCAGATGAGACAGCACAAAATAGGCCTGACTCGCCTGGTGGCCCGTACGACAATGTACGATGACAGGCGAATCGAGCGATGGGATCATCTCTCGGTACGCCGGCGCGAGAATTTCGGCGGGCTTGAGTCGCCGTCGGTCGTCGTCGCCGGAGAGGTCCTCCGTATACGGCCGGTTCAGCGCTCCTGGAATATGCCCCGCCCGGGCCTCATCCGATTTGGTTCCCGTGAAGTAATCAGCCGGCCGCACGTCGATAATGACGGCGAATCGGTTTTGTATAGCCCGCAGGACCTGTTCATAATTGACCGTGAAGCCATCCGCCGCCGCATTCGCCGGATACTCGGTCGGGTCGACGATCGGCAGTGCCACATCGGTGGACCGACCTTCAGCAACCCACTTACCGTAGCCGCCGTCAAGCACGGCGTAACGCCGATGGCCGGCTCGCTCAAGCGCCATTCCCATAAACGTCGCATCGCGCACTTTGTCTCCGGCGTCCAGTATCAGCGCGTCGGATGGACGGACGCCCATGAGCGACAGGTGTTCACCGATCATCCGGGCTGGAATGAGCATGGAGTTGACGCCGCCGACGTTGCCCCGGAGGTTCTCAATATCCAGCCGAATTGCGCCGGGGATGTGGCCTGAGTTGTACTCCGGCTGAGGTCGCAAGTCGATGACGCGAACCGCGCCATGGCCGCGGTTCTCGTCCAACCATTCCGAGCTCACGAGCCCGGGAAGAGTCGCGCCGTCAAGTAGTGCGGGCGCGGCGGCCGAGACGATCGGCCGGGCGCCTTCCAAGAAATAGGCTCGCCAGCCCGCGATCCGCGCAGCCACGTCTTCTGAGACGGGCTCGGCGCGCAGCGAAACCGGCTTCAAGCAGCGTTCGGCGAATCCGATCAGGCCGTCCGTCAGAATATATGCGTTTGGGAACCCGCGACCGAAGAGGTAGTCCCGCGCCTGCGCGGGGTGCGTCATTCCATTTGAATAGAGAACGATCAAGCCGCGGTTCTTGTATGGCTGCAGGTACGGCTCGAGTTCGCTCAGGGCGACGTTCCTCGCCCCGCGAATGTGAAAAGCGTCAAACTCCGCTGCCGGCCGGATGTCGACGACCAGCAGATCCGCGTCGCCGGCCAGCAGGCGGTCGGCGAGTTCTTCAGGCTCGACGTGATCTCCGGCCGCCTCGATATCGGCCAGCAGATCGGGGGATTCCGGTATGGTTGTCGCTGGGGCGCCGAACATTGCAGTCGGCGCGGCGTCGTTCGTTGACGCGTCCCCGCTCGGCGCCGCGATGAACAATCCAACCGCGAAAACTACCAAGGCCGTTCCGAAGCCCTTGAGCGACGGGCTGTTGAGATAGCAGGCGCCGGTCTTGCGGCGGTGCTCAATATATTCCACGCCCCAGAAAGCGAGCACGGCGACGATGGTGAGCAACAACATGAACGCCGGCTGTGACATGCCGAGGTTCGCGTAGACAAACTGGACGCCGGAATCCGCTTGAAGCGGCGCCACCGACGAGTATGTCTCGTTGAAGATGACGCTGCCGATCACCGCGCCCACCAGGCAGAGCAGCGCGTCCAACTTACCGGAGGCGAGACCTGCCGCCGCCGTGCCCGGGCACCATCCGCAGAGCACGAAGCCGACGCCGAAGACCAGGCCGCCGACAATCTGGGCGCCGTATGCGGTCGGCATCAAGTAGATGCTGTCAAGCGAAACGAGGCCGAAAGCCGTCAGGTATGCAACGCCGAGCATCGCGGTGACGAGCCCCGAAAACATGACCTTTAGCACGGCCATGTCGCGAAAGTAAAAGATCCCTGAGAGCCGGCGCGAACTGCCAAACCCGGCCCGTTCAAGCACGAAGCCGAACGCGACGCCGATCAGCAGCGCCAGTCCAAAGCCCGTCGGGGAGAAAAGCGCATCTTTCGCGAAAAGCGTCTCAATCATCCCACTGCCTCCGGACGAACCAGGCCGCGGCATATCCGCCCGCGAAAACACAGACGAGGAATACAAGGCTGCCAGTGAGCAGCAGCGCCCCCCCCGTGAGCGCCTGCCCCGACGTGCAGCCGGCGGCCAACCGGCTGGCGAAGCCGATCAACACGCCGCCGACGAGCGCCAGTGCGGCCCGCAAGAGCGCGGAGGCCTTGGCGCCGCGCTCAAGCTTAAAATCGATCCTGTTCGCAAACAGCGCCGAGATCAGGCCGCCAAGGAATGTCCCGACGAGCATAAAGACCAGGTAGTAACGCAAGGGCTGGTCGCACCAGGGGCCGAAGTACTCCGACGCCCGCGTATGAATCGGTGCAACCATGCATTCGGTGAATGCCGCGATCCGGGCCAAACCGCCGGACGCACCGAGACCGGCTCCGAGAATCAGGAAAGATGCCAGCAATGTCAGGCCGAGCAGGAACCCCGCCAGATAGGGATTCATGTACTTGTCCGGTTGTTTTGGCGTCGAACTCATGACTAGCACCCCGCGCTTTTCTTAGCCGGCTTCTTGGGCTGTTCAGGTTGCGGTTGCGGCGCGGTTTGCGACGGCGCCGTCGCCTTATGCATCGGCCGCCGGGGCAGAGTCGCCCCCGAAGACGGCGTACCGGTTCGTGCGAATCCCCCCATCATCGAGTCGGTCCAGTACGCCTCCAGCCCGCCGTACAAGGCTTTGATCGCACGTTCGGTCTTCTGAGAGAGGATGCCCGCCGCCATCATGGCGAGCGAGCCGTCTCGGTCTACGACGATGAGCGGCCCCGCGCCGGTCAGATACGCCGGGTCGTGGAGCAACTCGGCCACGTCGACGTTGATCGAACCCGCCAAGTTATAGTCGACGAAATGCTCCGGCGGCCGGATGTCCACCAGATCAAACGTGTCCGGCAGGTCCATCATCAACCGCCGCAGTTCGTCGACGGACATACGCTCGGCCAGTCGAATTTCACGTTTCGGCGCCGCCGCGGCGGCCACAGTCCCTGACGTGTGCGCGCCAAACACAGGCAATCCCGCCTCAATCCACGCCTCCGCCCCGCCGTCGAGATTGTAAAGGTCTTTGAACCCTTCCCGCTCAAGCAGTCCCAGCGCCATGCTTGATCGATAGGCCGAGTTGCAGACAGTTATCGTCGGGAACGCCGGATCGAGCTTCTTCGCCGACTCGCTCAATCGGTCAATCGGCAAATTCACCACCATGCCGATTCGCAGCCCCATCCATTCCTCCGGCAGCCGCACGTCAACGATGATTGGAGCCATGCCGGCCTGTATGCGGTCGTACAGCTCGCGCGGCGACATCGTCTTCGACTTAGCCTGCGGCAGCTTCGCCGCGGCGTACGTCTGCGGCGTGAGAACATCGCCGCTATAGCCCACGCGGTGCAAACGGCGCAGCGCTTCTTCCAGTTCAGGTTCTGCGCCGTACAAGATGAGTTTCGTCCCCCATGGCGCCAACCGCCCGACCCAGGATTCGAAGCGTCCGCGCAGAGCGATGTTCACCGAGTTTGGAATGTGTCCCGCGGCGTATTCCCTCGCGGAACGAATGTCGACGACGTACTTTTTGCTCGGGTCCACGAGTTCACTACTGGGCTCCACTTCGTCGGGGAGAGGAGCGCTCCAATCAATAAGTTCCGGTCCTTTGCGATTCAGAGCCGCGTTGTGGCTGAAGTACTGCGGAGCCTCTGGCAGCCCTTCCAATACCGCCGCGACGAATTCCGTCCGCCCCGCGTGCTGGAAGTACGGATTCGAAGCCCGTTCAGCGCCGATGGTCGAGAATGGCTCGTCCCGCAGGCGGGCCCCGCATAACGAGCCCGCCCCATGCGCCGGGAAGATCACCGTCGTGTCCGGAAGCTTAGACAGCTTGTTGCGCCAGGTGTCATAGGCCATGGACGCGAGCGAAGCAGCCGTCATCGTCTTCGGAAGCAGATCGGGACGACCAATGCTCCCGACGAACAGCGTATCGCCCGTAAAGACGGCCGCCGGCTGATCGGGCTTCGCTCTACTGAACACATAGCCGCACAACCCGTCAGGCGTGTGTCCGGGCGTCTCGATTACACGGATCAGCGCTTCTCCCACCGCGATCTGGTCGCCCTCTTTGACGGCGATGTGGTCATAATCTGCTCCGCCCGCGGCGCTCGCGTGTATTGGGCAACCGGCTGCCTTCGCCACCTCCATGTGACCGGCGATAAAATCGGCATGCGAGTGGGTCAGGAAGACGCCCGCGATTGTCAGGCCATGCCGTCTTGTGAACTCCAAGTACGTCGCAACGTCTCGCCCCGGATCTACGATCAGCGCATCCGATCCGCTCGACACGATGTACGAGTTATGTGATAAGACCGGCAGCGTGAACTGCACAATCTCGAAGCCGGGGTACTCGTATGTATCAACGAGCTGGTACTCGGAGGCGGTATCAGCGTGCGTCGCGGATTCGGCGTCCTTGATCTGGGCGATGGCCGGCCGGGGATCCGTCCAATTAACGAGAGCGACGACAATTGTCAGGCTTAGCAGCAGTCTGGATCTCAACATCGTATCAACTCCTTGGCGAGAATCGTCGGCCGCGGATGTGAGCGCGCCGCGTGTATATACCATCCACGTCCCCCCCCAACGCGGCGCCTCAGGAAACCAAACGGGGCTGCGATGTGCATCCCAAGACCTCCGTTAACCCGCGCGATCCTCGCATACGAGTAACACCGGTCCAGAGTGAACGCCAAGCTTGTGAGGGCCGGCGTCCGTCGCCTGCGTCGCCCGAGAATATATAGCGTATCTCGACTTGCATCGAGCGGCAACCTTGGCACGGTCGGGGACTCGGCGCCTAGCCAAGTTCGCCTTCACCCGGCGCCGGCGTACACGCTCCCGCTTGGTTCGCATACCCTGCACGCTTCTCTCAGGTCACTTCCGTGCCTCGTCGTACAGATCAGCCACCCTGTCCCAGTTCACCAAGTTCCACCACGCGGCGACCCAATCCGCTCGACGGTTTTGGTACTTCAGGTAGTAAGCATGTTCCCATACGTCGATTGTGAGGATTGGCGTATGCCCCTTGGACAACGGCGAATCCTGATTCAGCGTATCACAGATGTGCAGCTTGCCGGCCTGGTCGAGACCGAGCCAGGCCCAACCACTGCCAAAGCGGCCGATCGCTGCCTTGGCGAACTGCTCCTGGAAGGCGCCGAAGCTGCCGAACGTCTTGACGATTTGACTAAGCAGCGGGTCCTTGGGCTTGACGCCCTTCTTTGGGCCCATGATCTCCCAAAAGAAGCTGTGATGGTAGTGCCCCCCGCCGTGGTTGATCACCGCTTGCCGCGCGACCTCCGGTACGGCGCCGATGTTGCGGAGGATCTCCTCGATCGGCTTGGCGGCGATGTCCGGGTGGTCGGCGAGGGCCTTGTTGAGGTTGGTGGTGTAGGCCACATGATGCTTGTCGTGATGGATCTCGACCGTTAGCTTGTCGTAGTAGGGTTCCAAGGCATCGTACGCGTAAGGCAAGGGGGGAGTCTCATACGCCATTGCTTGTCTCCTTCATCCAAGATGTACCATCTGACAACGTTTCGATACGAATGCATCCAAGTCGCCAAACGTTATACGACAGAGCAGCCGGCACGCTACGGATGTCTCGGCGGGAGCGACCTTGCGGGGGCTCCCCCTAAAGATCCAGCACCGCAGCACGGATGGACGCGCCCGGCTTAGCAGCAGCTTCATCGTCAGGCCAACTCCTCGTTGGAATCGCTGCGGCTGCCGAGATGTGCGCGTGAGGCCTCTGCCGCGAATAGACGATCTTGCTCGCTGAAGTACGTGGGTGAGTTGAGCGGAGATGGCGGCGCCATCGTAGAACCTCCGTTCCGCTGCACGTTTCACTCGCTCGAGCGACCGCGGCCCGGGGCGCGCACCAAGTATACGCGGGCCAGCGCCGTTCGCTGAACGCCGATTGATGCCCGTAAGCGTAACGATGACCCGGGCCAATGGCAACCCAGAACGCTCCCGCCGAGGAGTCGAGGATGGCGAGGACACGGTATACCAAGTCAGTCGCTGGCGTCGTAAGCCATGGCTCGCTGGAAAAGCCGGAGACGGTGCGGATTTTCGCAGGAGCTGGGGCGCGACTTGGACGCAACCGCCCCGTAGCCGCAACGGAGGCACGATATGACCGTTCTTATGATAGCTGTCATCGTGGTCCTGGTCGTATCCGCATTGTGCTCGCTAACTGAAGCCGCACTCTACGCAGTGCGAATGCCCTTCATCCGCCAAATGGCCGCATCCGGCAGCACTGCGGGAAGACTGCTCACGAACTTCAAGAGTAACATGGAGAAACCGATCACGGCAATCCTGATCCTGAATACGATCGCCAACACCGCAGGCGCGGCCGTGGCCGGCGGTCAGGCGCGTGAGCTCTTCGGCGAAGGGGCTCTCATCTGGTTCTAGGCGGCCTTCACGGTTGCCGTGCTGTTCTTCTCCGAGATCATTCCGAAAATCGCCGGCGTTGCGTTCAATCGACCGCTCGCAACGCTCCTCAGCCGGCCACTCAGCGTGCTGATCACGGCGATGTTCCCAATTGTCTGGCTGAGTCAGAAGTGCGCAGTCGTGTTTCGCCGCGGCGGGCCTACCAAGATCGCCCCGGAAGAGGAAGTATGGCACTTCGCCGCCATCAGTACTGAGGAAGGCAGCATCCTCCCCGTCGAAGCAGCGTTAGTGCGGAGCGTGCTCCAGCTGAATGATGTCACGGCACGCGAGATCACATGATGCCGCGGACTGTGGT
>Ga0180434_10008103_pt1 | contig 11697 bp, 13 predicted proteins | sample SS_ome_7_FD_132453 | JGI IMG/M metagenome (GOLD analysis project Ga0180434, IMG submission 132453) | Hypersaline lake sediment archaeal communities from the Salton Sea, California, USA - SS_1_D_2 metaG | ecosystem: Environmental > Aquatic > Non-marine Saline and Alkaline > Hypersaline >... | reverse complement strand
GCGTGGGCCGGCAAACATTAAAGCTGATAAAGGCACTATAGTACATAAAGTATTAGAGGTAATGGCTTTAGCTAAAAAAGCTAAACAAGAGGGCAAAAAGGCCATCGAGGATAATATTTGTGGTTTAATACCTGTGGTTGGCTACGATATTAATACTATTGTAGAAAAAGTTTTTGCTTATTATAGTAAATCTACCGATCATAATTGGTCTGAAAAGGATTTTAAAGACTGTAAAAACTGGACATGGAAAGCCTTACAATGGAATGATGGTCAGTTTGATCCTCGTAGACAAGAAATTGTAGATGCTGAACCCCATTTTGATGTTGAAATCACAGAACCTTGGGCTATCTATAATTATAAAATAGATGATAAAGAATTAAGTGGGTTTTTAAGACTAAAGGGAACGATAGATTTAATTACTAAGGTTGACGATAATACTTATGAAATCTGCGATTGGAAGTCGGGACGTAGGCTTAATTGGGCAACAGGAGAAGAAAAGACACATGCTAAACTTCGTAATGATCCTCAGTTAAGGTTGTATCATTATGCAGCACATAAACTATATAACGTAAACCAAATATTAGTAACCATATTCTATATTAATGATGGAGGCCCATTTACTGTATGCTTTGAGCAAAAAGACCTTAATATAACTTTGGATATGATAAAGAATAAGTTTGAAACAATAAAGAACGATTTAAAACCAATGAAAAACAGGTCTTGGAAATGTTCTAAGTTATGCCATCAAGGTAAAAGTACATTTAAGGGCACTCATATTAAACCTATTGTAGAATGCAGAGATAGACAGGTTTGCGATAAAGGGGAAATAATGACAAAATGTGAACAAGTAGCATTAGAAATTGAACGCAAAGGTATTGATCGCGTTACTGCGGAATATGCCGCACCTGGTCATGATATTGCGTTTTACAAAAACCCAGGTGAAATATGACACTCGACTATAGGCGTGATAACCGCACTCTAAAAGAATTTAAGGCAGATATAGAATATAGAACCGCAAAAGAAAAATATCTCATAGAACTTTATGGGACGGAAATGAGACATTTGGGACATAAAGTAATAATAGAAAATAACGGCACTGACAATACTGGTAAACTACAAAAAAAAGTAAGCACCTCTCCAGACTATAAAATAACTATAGACGATTATGTTGCGTACTTAGAAGTTAAAAATAGTCCGGTTTCCTCAAAGTGGACATTTAAAGTTCATAATCTTAAAGCATATGTTAAAGCTAAAGCTTATATATTAGTATTTTGGGGAACTGGATATATTGACAAAGACCCCTCAAACATAGATTTGAAAAAGACTTTTTATGGAATAATTTCGCCGTCTAAAACCGAATTAATGTTAGAATCGTACCAACATTATTCTGAGCCTAAATTTGGCAATAAAACCTGTATCCAAATTCCGCACAGTGATTTTAGTAAATGGCTTAATATTAAACGCATAACACACAAGGAGTAATGAAATGTCAGAAAAATTTGACGTTGGCGTTCAAAAACCGCATCTAAATCTGGTAGAAGCAACTGATGGTGTAGAATTACAAATTCGTTTGCATAACGGAGCAAAGTTTTTGTTATTAAAAATTAACGACGATGGAGTAGCAGAGTTGGCAGTAAACAAGCCAGGTGCAATAGGGTTTTATCAGTTAGACCAATATATACAAATAGATGACAATAATTGCATGAAGATTAAAATAGGCCACGCATCATAAGGTTAATAATAAAGGTATAACTCATGACGCCAGAGCAAATCAGAGAAACTAAAAAACAATTAGACATAGACCTTCGCAACCTAGAACATAAATTTAATACAGACAGACATAAAATTATTAGAAAAATGAGGTCACTAGAAATAAAATGCCCTCATGAAAACCAAAATTCGTGTTCTTATAGTAGATGGTGTTGTGATTGCGGTCGGGAGCTATAAAAATATACAATAGTGGGGACGTTACCACAATTTAAAAAACTAGCAAAATTAATATGACATATATTCCACTACACGTACATAGCCACTATAGTTTGTTAGACGGACTTTCCAAACCTAAACAAATTGTTCAAAGGTTAAACGAAATAGAAGCAGACGGTTGTGCGTTGACCGATCATGGTTCAATTTCCGGTAGTATCAATTTCTTGCAGACAATGCAAAAAGCTGGGAAAAAACCTATCATAGGTTGCGAATTATATGTTTGTGATTTACACGCCAGGATGAAAGAAGATTCTAATAGGGCATTAAAGCACTTATTAGTCTACGCAAAAAATGATGCAGGATGGAAAGAGCTAGTCAGTCTGATTTCGGAATCAAACGACCCAGACCACTTTTACTACAAGCCGCGTTTAAGCTTAGAACAATTAAAGAAATATAGTAGTCAGAACTTGTTATGGGTCAGTGGTCATTTGGGGTCTCATATAGCCGACTCTATAATGAACAACTCGCTTTCTGATACCGTTAAGTTAGTAGAATGGTTTAAGGATGCGTTCGGTAAGGACAATTTTTTTCTTGAAGTCCAACTCATTGCTAAAGACATTGTACCGGAAATGGCCTCTTTGACTGAATCGGTACGAGAAATCGGAAAAACAACTAACACAAAAGTAGTGGCGACACCAGACGCCCACTATTGTTGCCGCGAAGACGCCGACGATCAACGTATATTGTTATGTCGCAATCTTGGAAGTAAAACACTTGAAGAGGCCCGCGAAAGCTCAGGATTACACTGCTTTTTCCACTCGAACTCTTTTCATATACCATCATACCAAGAAATGATTGATTGCGGCCATACGAAAGAGGAATTAGAGAATACGCTCTTTTTTGCTGCATCATGTTCTGACTACAAAAATATTTTACACAGTCCTATGCTGCCAACATTTGTCTGCCCAGATGATAAAACTCCAGATGAATATTTACGTGAACTATGTAGAATAGGTTGGAAAGATAAGATCGAAAACATAATTCCTAAAGAAAAACAGCAGAGATATATAGATAGAGTCAAAGAAGAACTTACTGTTTTGCAAGGTGCTAATCTTAGTAGTTATTTTTTGATTGTACAAGATATTTTAAGTTTTGTCAATAATAACAATTGGTTACCTGGACCAGCAAGAGGAAGTGCTGCTGGTTGTTTAGTATCGTACTTAATCAATATAACCAAAATTGATCCTATTAAGTACAATTTATTATTTACAAGATTTTATAATCAAGGTAGAAATACAAAAGATCATATAAGCTTGCCTGATATAGATGTAGATGTTCCAATTACTACACGAGATGCAGTCATTCAATATATTAAAGATAAGTATGGACATGATAAAGTATCACAGATGATTACCTATCAAACTATGAAAGGCAGGGGTGCCCTTAAAGATGTTTTACGAGCTTATGGTATGTCGTTTACTGAAATGAACGAAATCACAAAATTAATTCCAGAAGAAGCTAAAATTGCGGACGAACTTCAACAAATGGAAGAGGATACTGGCAAAACTTCAATTATTCAATGGGCATTAGAGCATGATAAAAAAGCTAAGAAGCTAACCGACTGGTGTTATCTTGACGATAATAATAATTTACAAGGGCCATATGCTAAGCGATTTGAACAAGCTATGAGACTTGAAGGAACAAAGTCATCACAGTCTAAACACGCTGCTGGTATTGTTGTAACGCCAATTCCACTCCATGAAATGTGTCCAATGGTTTATGACACTAAAAATAAAGTGTTAGTTGCTGGTTTAGAAATGAATGATTTAGAAGCTATTGGCGGATTAAAACTAGATATTTTAGGAATTGCCTTGCTTGATAAATTAATGGGGACGAAAGATATTTTAGAAACAGGAGATATTCATGGTTAATCCAGAAGCACTTGAAATTGCGTGGGACAGAAACATGGTTGTTGTTGAGACATATGAACATATTATAGAGTGGGGACCAGATGTAACACAAATCTATATAGATGGTGGGGGTAGTAAGAAGCCACTCCTGAATGGCCGTATATTTAGTGATTGTAGTAGTGGTATTCGTTTATGTAGGGATTATATTGGCCCTATATTTGTAGCGGTCGTAAAAAAGAAAAACTATCAACCACCAGCACCATTAGTCATAGAGGAATAAAAACATGCCTTATATTAAACAAAGTCAAAGAGATAAACTGCATTCAGCAATTTCTAATTTGCTTTACGAATTAGATAAAGTATCAGATGAAGAAATAGAAGGAGTGCTGAACTACACTATAACGGAAATAATGAATAGGAGAATGTGCAATGAAGATGACACATGGGGTTATAAACTTATTAATCGTGTCGTTGGCACGCTAGAAAATGTGAAGCTAGAATTCTATCGCAGACTAGCCGCATCTTATGAAGACAAAGCTATTAATAAGAATGGCGATTTATCATGTTATACATTGCACGACAATAAGGGCGTTTCTGTTAGTACAGGATTAGATGGTAGTAAATACTGGTTGTTAAATGGGAACCGACACCGAGAAGATGGCCCTGCTATTGAATATAGCGACGGTGGTGAAGAATGGTGGATTAATAACCAACTTCACCGAGAAGATGGCCCCGCTATCATGCATAGTAACGGTTATAAGGCGTGGTATCGTCATGGTAAAAAACTTAAAGAGTTTAAATCACAACCAAAACGTCTTGACTATGATGGCTGGACTGAGTATAGGCTTAACGGAAAACTACACAGAGAAGATGGTCCTGCTATTGAATATAGCAACGGCGGTGAAGAATGGTGGATTAATGACCAACTTCACCGAGAAGATGGACCTGCTATTGTAGATGGTGTTACAGGAGGCAAGGAGTGGTGGCTTAACGGAAAGCTTTGTTAACAGTCTTGTACATTTACTAAGAAATAAGGATTTTATATGAACTTTCAAAAAATACTTGTGTACGATTTTGAGACAGACTCTCCTAATCCACAAACCTGTAATCCCGTACAGTTAGCGTCTATAGTTGTTAATCCTAGAACTTTACAAATTGAAAAAGATTCGGCTTTTAATAGTGTTATGTGTCCAACAGAACTTATTAATGATGAAGCCAAATATATTCAAGAACATGGAAATACAATAGATTGGCACGCCAGACAAAGAAATTGCACTCCAGAAGATATTGTTCAAAGCTGGAAATCAGCACCTTCTGAAAAGGATGTATATGACAGCTTCAAATCCTATCTATTACAATATCACAGCAGAACAAAAAGAAAGTGTAAGTTTAGTGCTCCTATTAAAGCTGGGTATAATATTATTAGATTTGACAATATAATAATGGAACGCTTATGTAAGAAATATGGAGATTTAGATAAAGATCGTGACATGACACTTTTTTATCCACGAGACCAAATAGATGCCATGATGTTAGTATTTAATTGGTTTGAAAATATGAACGAACCAAAGTCTTATAGTATGGACATTCTTAGACCTTTCTTTGGAATTGCAGAAGAAGGTGCTCACGATGCCTTAAAAGATGTCGAAGATACAGCAGAATTAATTATTCGATTTATGAGACTACATCGTAAATATGCTGATAAAATTAGATTTAAAGGGGCTTTCAAAAATGTATAAAATTATCTGGTGGTGTATTTTAGCTGTAATATTGTATAGTTTATTGTGTATATTTACTTATGGTACGGAAACAGAGGAATGTCAAAGACTTGCCCCTAAATATAACGCACAAACAGAATATGTATTGTGGGACAACACTCGTATAGATCTTTTAAGTGATGAATATGCTATTGAAGTAGATTGGTCTAATAAATGGGAAGAGGCGGTGGGACAAAGCGTGTATTATAGTATAGTGAGTAATAGAAAGCCAGCAATAATACTATTAGTAAAAGACTTTAGCAAAGAGTCACGATTTATATATCGGTGCTATATAGTATGCACAAAACTCGATATTAAACTATACTTAGAAAAGGTAAACGATTGACGCAACTATAATTACGCTTGTTTATTTATGCGTAGGAATGTTTATTACACAACTGTTTAAGCAAAGACTACTGAGAAACGAACAAATTAGATTACTATATTATCCACTTTGTATGATGTTGTTGACAGTATTATATATTGTAATAATAAAGATATGGATATGCATATGAACACGATGAATTGTGATATGTGGGATGTTTATAGACAATATGATGCTATTTGTTGCACTACAAATTCCGTAGTGAAACGCAACGGAGCTTTAGTAATGGGGGCTGGTATCGCTAAACAATTTGCTCATAAATATCCGTGGGTTTCTCAATATTGGGGTACATTAGTAAAGAAAAGAAAAATTAACGGCAACACACAACCAGGCGTAATTTTAACAATCCTGAAACAAAAACCTCATCTAATTTACTTTCAAACTAAAGAACATTGGAAAGATAAGTCGAATATAGGTCTTATCAACAGGTCTATTCATTTATTAGCCGGATTAATTGATACTACTAATCTCGAAAAGATTTTATTACCTAAGCCAGGATGTGATAATGGAGGTTTAAATTGGGAAACCGAGGTTTTGCCTATTATTAAACCTGTACTAGATAAATATCCAGAAATACATATTATAGATAGATAGCATGAAATATTTTGAATTTCCATGTGGGTGTAAGTTTCCTATTATTGGTGAAACTCCAGACGGACGACCTAAATTAACTATTGATCTACGATTAGAAAGCTTACCATTAGATTGTCAAAGAACTTGGGACTTAATTAGTAGTGGTAATACTAAGGGGGTGTTTCAATTAGAAAGTCGTCTTGGACAAAGCCTTGCTAAAAAACTTAAGCCAAATAACATTGAGCATTTATCAGCACTTATTGCTATTATGAGGCCGGGAGCATTAGAGGCTGTTACAGACGGCAAAAATGCAACTATGCATTATATTGATAGAAAAAATGGAGAGGAAGAAATTACATATTTTCATCCTGCATTAGAACCTATATTGAAAGATACATACGGGGTTTTGTGCTTTCAAGAGGCTAGTATGCAAATAGCTAATCAAATTGCTGGTATGTCATTAGAGTCTTGTGACCTACTTAGGAAAAGTATAGGGAAGAAGGACACATCATTAATGACTCAAGTAAAAAAGAAATTTATAGAGGGGTGTAAAGAAACAAGTATTGTTAATGAAGAAGAAGCACAAGAAATATTTAACTGGATTGAAAAATCTCAGCGTTACGCTTTTAACTCGGCTCATAGTGTAAGTTATGCTATGAATACTTATCTATCAGCATATGTTAAAGCTCATTTTCCTAGAGCTTTTTATACTGCATATCTTTATTATGCTCGTGAAAAAACTAAACCACGAGAAGAAATAAACGAGTTAATCAACAATGCAAAATTACAGAACATAGAAGTTTTGCCACCAAGTTTAATTAGAAAAAATAAACACTTTAAACTTTATGATAAAAATATCTATTTTGGTATTACAGATGTCAAAGGCTTGGGAGAATCTGTGTACAAAAAAATGGACAAGGCCATTGACGCAGCAGAAAAAATAACGCAAAAACCGCTTACTGAAATGTCTTGGTTAGAATTTCTTGTTTTCGTCTGTCCAAATGTAACGTCTACTGCTATTACCAATTTAATTTCTGTTGGTGCATTAAGACATTTGGATGTTAATCGGGCAAGAATGTTATATGAATATGATGTATATAATAAGTTAAGCCAAAGAGAGCAAAAATGGTGTGAGAGTTATTGTTTAAGTTATGGAGTTACGGATTTACAGAATTTATTAACAGCATTGATTAATGCTCCAGTCGGAAAGGATGGTGGATGTTCTAATAAAAATAGACTCAAAAAAACAACAGCTATTGTAGATAGCATGTCTAATCCCCCCTATTCACTCACCGATAAACCTGAATGGATTGCTGGATTAGAGGAATCTTTACTTGGAATTCCTATTACATGTGCGGCTGTAGAATCGTGCGATATTAACGCTGCTAATTGTACATGTAAAGATTTTTTGCAAGAAAAACAATTTAGTAAGATAGCAATTATCGCGGTTCAAGTAGAAGCCGTTAAAGAGATTAAAACTAAACGCGGTACAAACCCAGGTCAAAAAATGGCCTTTATTACCGCAAGTGACGTAACAGGACTGATGGATAACATAGTAGTCTTTCCTGACACATGGTTATCCGCAAAGCGTTTGTTAGTCGAAGGAAATCATGTTATGATATTTGGAGAAAAAGGAAAGGACAACAGCTTTGTTCTTAACAAAGTCTACCAAATTTAGGTGTGACATTTTATCGTCCGACGACTATAATATATAGTGAATAACTATTTTGAAACCTTTTTAGAATTGGAGTTGGAAATGAACACAGTTATTTTAATGGGAAATTTAACACGCGATCCAGACATCAAACAGGTAAATGCAAATGGTAAAGAGGTTACATTAGCCGCTTTTACATTAGCCGTTTCTCGCTATTACACAACGGCAAACGGGCAAAAGGAGCAGGATACTGTTTTTGTACCGTGCGAAGCCTGGGACTCTGGTGCAGTAACTATCGGCAAGTACCTTGTGAAAGGCTCACGAATGCTTATTGAAGGAACTCTAAAGAGCGACACCTGGGAAACAGATGGTCAAAAAAAGTCTCGACTAAAGGTGCGTGTTGGTCGTTTTGAAATGTTAGGCGGAAAACGCAAGTCTGACAACGATAACGAATATGCTGAACGGACGGAGCAACAGGAAGAACCAGTCAAGTCTCCAGTTGCAGACGGTGACAACGATATTCCTTTCTAAATTAATCGTGAAATCTCTCTCAAAAGCCGGTAGGGTTATTATGATCCTACCGGCTATCTTTACTATAAGGAAAGGATACTATGTGATGTCATCGGATATAAAGAACGAAGAACAATTAGTACAAGAAAATACTGGATTTGTAATAAAAATAGCTAAATCGTTCAATCCATCGAACGCTACAGAATTAGATGAATATATTCAATCTGGACGAATAGGATTACTCAAAGCTATTAGATTATATAATCCAAAGCTAGGATATAAACTATGTTCGTTGGCTGGAAAATATATAGTTTGGGAAATACTCAATTATATTAAGTCTCAAAAAAAGTATGCCAATAATGTACAATTAATATATAGTTCAAGCTATAACACACCGGAAGAGCTTTGGGAATTTATGCCAGACTCTATGACTGATTCTGAACGTAAAGCATTCCAATTACGACACGAAGGTAATACCTATGCGGAAATTGGACAAAAGTGTGGTGGTTATAGTCGTGGGTGGGCTAATAGATTGTGTAAATCTGCAATAGATAAGGTAAAAAAGGCAAATGCATCGTAAAAAAAGAATTCTTGTTTGTGGAGAGGCGTCCTATCTGAACTCAGGATTTGGACTGATTACATACAATATACTTTCTCGCCTGCATCAAACTGGTAAATATGAAGTTGCAGAATTTTCTCAATATGGACATGTAAACGACCAAAGAGATCATATAATTAAGTGGAGATTCTACGCAAATGCTGTAAGAGACGATGATGATAGAAGCTCTCAATATAAAGCCGACCCAATGAATCAGTTCGGCAAATGGAGATTTGAGCGTGTGTTATTAGACTTTAAGCCTGATATTGTATTTTCATTTACTGATTATTGGATGTTGGAACATCAAAACCTAACATCTCTAAGACCGTTCTTTCACTGGTGTATTGAACCCCCAATTGATTCTGCTCCACAAAAAACAGAATGGATAGATACATTTATACAGGCAGATAGTGTACTACCATATACAGATTGGGGCAAAAAGGTCCTTGATGTAGAAAGCAATGGAAAGATTAAAACTATTTGCTCGGCATCTCCAGGGATAGAATTAGACCTGTTCACACCAGTACAAGATAAAATTCTACATAGAAAGAATATGTCCTGCGAAACAGACATTAATGTTATTGGCACGGTAATGAGAAATCAGCGAAGAAAACTATATCCAGACCTCATTGCTACTTTTGCTAGATTTTTAGAGATATGTAAAGAACGTAATAATGAAGAACTTGCCAATAAATCCTATCTCTATATTCATACTAGCTATCCAGACGTTGGTTGGAATTTACCACAAATCATCAAGGAACATGGTATAGGACATAAAATATTGTTTACCTACATTTGTAGACATTGCCACAAACCATCGTGTTCCTTTTTTAATGACGCTAGGTATGTATGCCCACATTGTAATCATGTGGCGGCGGTACTACCATCGGTATCAGAGGGCTTAAGCCGCGAACAACTAGCGGATGTATATAAATTATTCGACATATACATACAGTATTCAATCGCAGAGGGTTTAGCCGTACCATTATTAGAGGCTGGTGCTTGTGGGATACCAACAATGGCAGTCGATTATAGTGCTATGTCTGAGGTGGTACGCAATATAAATGGAATGCCACTAAAAGTTCAACGTATGTTTTTTGAGTTAGAATCTCATGCATACAGAGCACTACCAGATAATGAATACGCTGCTGAACAATTGTATAGTTATTCCATAAAAAATGATGCAGAAAAGAGAGCACACAGTAGAAAAATCCGCCGTGAAACTGAAAAGCATTATAACTGGGATAATATGATTGGTAAATTAGTTAGGCATTTTGATAGTATTGAATTGCAGAATTTACAGGGAAAATGGGACGAGACACCTCCTAATATTAGGAAGCCTGCACCCAAAGAAAACATTCCTAACGGACTTACTCACGAACAATTTTTACACTGGGTTATAGATAATGTCCTATGCGACCCATCATATAAAAATAGTTATGATGCGTTGTGTATGCTGCGAAATTTAAATCACGGGGCAGTGTTAGTCAATCGTAAACTACATCCGTTTGATAGAGACGGAGTTTACGACACACTGTTTAATAGGGCACAAAGAGCTAATGAGTGCGAAATGGGCAGGTGCGGACTCAAGCCATTAATAAACGAAGATTATATTGTATATGCCAATATGAAAGATCAAATTAACAAATGAACATACTATACATAGGTCCATATAGACAATCTGATGGTTGGGGCCAAGCGGCTCAACAATACATACAGGCATTAGTTACGAGCAATAACAATATTGCAATTAGACCTATTTTTATGTCTAGCAATACAACAAACGATATACACCCTGATATTTTAACGCTTGAATCTGAAAAGTTGCCATATTATGATGTAGTTATACAACATGTTTTACCTCATTTACTCGACGGTAAAAACGACCACTATAAAACATTAGGATTGTGTTTGTTTGAAACAGATAATTTACAACATACCCCGTGGATACATCACATTAATAATACCGATGGAATAATTGTTTCAAGTAAAAAAGAAATAGAGATTGCAAAAAATAGCGGTGTGACTGTTCCTCTGCAACAAATTCCTATTCCAGTAGACGTGTTGAAGTTTGAAAAACAATATGAATATAATAGTTGGAATAATGCCAATTGGAAAGACTCATTTGTATTTTACTGTATTGGGGAATATGTTGACAGAAAAAACATTCACGCATTAGTCAAGGCATTTCATCGGGAATTCCATCCTCATGAAAATGTTGAGCTTGTGATTAAGACGAGTAGAACTGGTTTAACTTCCAAAAAGCTAGAACGATATATTAATGAAGACCTTACTAAACTTAAGCAAACACTTGGTTTATATCACGATATTTCGCACTATAAGCAAGAATGGATAATTACAGAACATATATCAGAACATAATTT
>Ga0180434_10008101_pt1 | contig 11698 bp, 13 predicted proteins | sample SS_ome_7_FD_132453 | JGI IMG/M metagenome (GOLD analysis project Ga0180434, IMG submission 132453) | Hypersaline lake sediment archaeal communities from the Salton Sea, California, USA - SS_1_D_2 metaG | ecosystem: Environmental > Aquatic > Non-marine Saline and Alkaline > Hypersaline >... | reverse complement strand
TTAACGAAACCAGGACGGAATTCGGCAAAGTTTTCCTCCCATTATTCAAAGTTGGAGTATAGACACCTGTTTAAATCTTCGATGATTTCATCCGCGTATTCGTAATATATGTTCGCCCCCCTTGAGAAATGCATAAGAATATCATTGAGAGGCTTTGGGATATCCGGGTAGAGTTTTCGTAAATTAATAAATCTCCGCTTATGGATGATAGAGAAATCCTTTGGCTCGAGATTCTCTTGCAAGTTTCCGTAGGTTATCGAGTCACTCAGTATCATTTGAATCGTGTGAAAACCCTTGCCGACCGCATTGATTAGAATATTTCCCAGGCCGAATAAATCGAGGCTGAACGGGTTTTCTTCGGTTTCGTAGTCATAATCAAAGTCAATCCAGACATAGTTGCCCGTGTCGCGCTCTATAATAATATGATCATTCCGGATGTCGCCATGCTTAAAACCATGAACATGAAGATACCGGATCGCTTCAAATGCTTTGACTATTTTTTTCAAAATATCCGGAAGCACTTCTTTCAAATAGGTGTCATAGCCCCTATCGAATAAATCCATATAAAGAAAAAAATTCGGCCCCGACACGATATCTAATATTCTGATAATGTTGCCTTTTTCATCTTTGTGTCCCGTACCGTGCATGAAATGGGGATGATCTTTGACGAGTTCTAAAATTCGCGCTTCCTTCTCCGGGTTCCTGAAGCATTTTACCTTGGCGTTTCCGAACCGGGTGTCGAATGATTCAAAGAAAGAGAGTTTCATAATCTTTTTCTCTCCTGACTCCATATCCACAACCCGCTTGACCCAGAACTTGGGGTCCTCCATTCCGAATCGACATTCACGCTCATGTCCCGTCACTTGATAGCGTTTTTCCCCGATTTGAATGATGTCCCCATAATCTATGGAAAAAATCTCAGTCGTATCTTTGACGAGTCGTCCCTTCACAGGCGATACCCCCCAGCATTCGGAGTGGAAGGCTCTCAAGCGCAACCTTCACCTGGTCAAGGAAGTTCTTGAGTCCATTGTAGTCGATGACCAGTCCCAGAAGCTCCGTCAGAACGCACAGGGATTCAATATCTTCCTTGTCGATGATCCAGGGTTCTGCATGATAAATCCTCAGTATGCCGATGATCTTGTCCCGGCTTTTAATGGGAATGGATAGCATGGACACAATCCCTTCTTTGGCGGCGGCCCCGGGATATTGAACACGGGAATCATCCTGCATATTCTCAACGAACACAGGCTCTCCCGTGCAGAGGGCACAGTGCTTTATATCGAAGAATACAGGCCCCTTTCGGAGATAATCCTTGCTGATTCCATAGCTCGCTACATGAAACAGCTGGTTCTCCTGTTCATCCAGGAGCATGATGCTGCACCCTTTTGCCTTAAATGTTCGGCTTGTACCCTCCGCAAGGTGTTTGATGAGGGTATTCAGGTCCTCATAGGTAGCGATCGCATGGCTTATGGCCTTGAAGTGTCGAAGGTAGAACCTTCTTTCCGACTTTTTCTGCATGGGCTTTTCTCCTGAATCGGCGTTTGTGGGGCAATTCAGCCGACTAAAAAAGGATTATACGCCGGGGGCGAAATGCGCCTCAAGGAACATTTTCGGCACGTCAGCTCCCTGTAAATTTGCCGCTTGTTTTTTTGCATTTTGGGATGGTTATTACGGACACAAAAAACTTTAGCACAGAAAATCCCGCGAAACAAGGCCAACAAACGGTGCAAAGGCCGCCGTTCGGTTTTCGCCTTGTCAGGGGATCCGAAAAAACGATTTACAATTCTCGAGATTCGGCCTATAAAGTTTTTTCTTCGTGCTTTTTCCGGTAGTTATAATTCCAAAAAGACGCACCGAATGGAGTAAGGATTCATAGGTTCCGGGTTCAACGTTCAAGGTTGTAGACAAAGACGGAATTGACGTTCCGAAGAGGTGTCAACATAGGCGCTGTTTTCGCAAAATGGATTTCAATGAGCCACCGGTTTTCGGGGCTAACGGTGCGCACGGGGATTCAACCAAACCACAGGTGGGAGGTGACACCATGGCAGTCATCACAATATCACGAAAATTCGGGGCAGGGGGGACAACCTTGGGTGCAAGGTTGTCTCAAAGATTGGGGTATCGCTATGTGGATGACGCGCTGAACAAAGAGGTGGCAAAAAAGGTCGGTGTCTCTCCTCGGCTGGTCCGCACCCTGGAAAAAAGAGGAACGTCGAAGCTTATGAAATTACTGGATAAGATCGTGAGCCCGGGCTATATCGATCGCCGTCACGTCTCCGATACCCATGTTCGGCTGGACGAAAATCGGTATGTGGAGGAGGTGAAGGCGGTTATTTATAAGCTTTACGAGGAAGGAAACGTGGTCATCATCGGAAGAGGAAGCAACTATACCCTTCAAGGCTTTGAAGATACGGTACATGTCCTGCTCCTGGCGGACTTTGAACATCGTGTTCGATTTCTCATGGACACTTACAAACTGACGGAGAATGCAGCTGAAAAAGCGGTGAAACGCGCGGATATGGTCCGAAGTCGTTTCCTGTCTTACTTTTCAGATAAGGAGGATCACGATGACCCAATGCTGTACACCCTGACCCTCAACATGAACCGGATCAGCATGGAAACGGCTGAAGAATTGGTTTACACGCTGGTTGCCAAATGATTTCAAAAACCGAATCAAAGATTCGGTCCCGGACCGACGGAAGGTCTGAGGCTACTGAGAGGCGTTCCTTCCGTATTTGTGGGAGTCGATAGGTTTCGATGTCCGGGGGGTGATTCCTGAAGGGAAGCCCATTTCCAAATCACGCACCTCGCTAATTTAAAGAGTGAGGAATTCCTCTGTAACCAAAGGACATTAAATTCTTCGCTGCTTCATCCGCGGTGATGCGTTCAATGGCATCTGAATGCTGTTCAAGCCAGATTCTGTAACACCTCAATAGGTTGGGATTGGTAATCGTCCAGGTTTCTCCGAGGAGCTTTAACTCCTCTATGATACGCCAGTATAGGTGCATATGCTCAATTCTCCCGATGGAAGTTTTTGTGGGTCTCTCGATCGGCATTCAAGAAATCCCCAAACCGGTTTTCGGGCGACGCGGGGATCCCTCGCCGTCACAGGCCGTTGATCGATTTCTTAAGGAAAGCGGCGAGCCCTTTCCCGGCGCCCTGAAGGATTTATCTCGCGTCTAACCCGCGATTTCCTCTTCGAGGGCTCTGATATATTGGGTGATCAGCATCCCCAGGTAAATGCAGACATTTCCGTCGATACACGCATCTGCGTCTTTCTTGTCAAGAATGGCGTGTCGCTGATGGGTTCCCTTTTCAAAAGAGACAATCCAGGCGTTTTTTTCTTCGTCAAACTCGAGAGACAGGGAAAGTCCGTATCGGGTGATTTCGGGATACATTGCCAGGAGTTTACTTTTAAGATCGTCTTTCGTGTAAGCCATAGCGGATCTCCTTCTTAAAGATTCAAGATGGTTGAATATCAAAGATACCACCATTTTTCAAGATGCGTCGGGAAAAAATCAGTTGCTTGAGGGGGTTTTACCGGAAATAATCGACTTTATGAAGTGGTTTTAGGGAGAGGCCAAGACCTTACGACTCAAGACAATTTAAAATAGTGAATCCATGCTTGAATAAATCGCCCCAGGCAAATTGGATTTGATGCAAAAGAAGCTTGAAACCATTATGACGCAGTTGGTCGGCACCGGAAAAGGGACGGGACCCTTAACGGGTATCGACATCGCTCATCAGTTTCGACCCGACGAGACCGCCGCTGAGGCCACGTGGCGGAATCTGAATGCGGCTTTCTTGATTTCTTTATGCGGCAGCTCTCATCCCTATGGGTCCGGCGCCGGGAAGTACATCGAGTATTTGAAGACGCAGTCCGTGTGGAAGGTGCCGGTGGACTTCTACGAGGAATGCAGATCCCTCATTCACCGTGAGATTCAAAAAAGGTACAACCGAGACAAAAACTTCCAACGGAACTTCGACCGTCTACTGGCGTGGATCGAGAACCCGCCCAACCTCCCGAGCAAAGTCAAGACCCAAAAAAGTGTTTGGAGGGTCTTTTTCCCTGAGGGGGTCCCGTTCCTTGAAAATAGAAAGGAGGGCATCGAGGCGCTTCGGCGGAAAAGATCGGTGCAAATCACCCGTTTAAATTCTCGGCCAATCAAAGATCCGGCAAATGAAATCCTGTTTACTTCAAATATCCTGCTAACGGTTCCCGCATCCACCATTCGAATTGATGACCTGGATTTGCCCGAGACTGCAAAAGTACAATTGCGTGAAGCGATCCGGGAACCTCAGCGCTACTGGTATGACCATCCCATTCAAATCGGAGTGGAGACGAAAAAGAACGAGATCGCCTATGGACTGTATGGCTTGGATCAGTCTGTAGCGGTTGAAAAGGAACGAGGCGTCATTGACAAAAACGCGAAACTCCAGTGCATCCTCTCCGTTTCTGTTACCCACGAAGGGCTCCACAAGCCGGCAAGGCCATACCTGGAAGGAGTTTTGAAGGAAGCCGGCCCCATTCGCCACCTCCGTGTCACCGTATTGACCGAGTCGGATGTCAATAAGTTAATTGAGGAAATCCTCGAACCCGCTTGCAGGCATTACTTCGGCCGAATAGACACCGACATGCTGCATGAAACCGTGGGTGTGGACGGGGAATATGGCCGGCACTACACATTCCTTAAGTCCATTTCGGCGTTCTGGCAGGTTTTTTTGAATCCAGCCGTGAGAGGGACCTTCAAGATAGACCTGGATCAGGTGTTTCCGCAACATGTACTGGTGGAGGAAACCGGGCTTTCGGCGTTCGAGCACCTGAAGACGCCCCTTTGGGGTGCAGAGGGAACGGATGCGGACGGCCGCGCGGTCAAGTTGGGCATGATTGCCGGCGCACTGGTAAACGAGAAAGACATCGCACGATCGTTGTTTACGCCGGATGTCGCTTTCTCGCCCCGGGACATCGATGGGGAGGGGTGGATATTTTGCAGTTCACTGCCCCAGGCGGTTTCCACCGAAGCCGAAATGATGTGCCGCTACCGGACGGGAGACTTGAATGGTCGAGAGCGATGTATCCAGCGGGTCCACGTGACAGGGGGAACCTGTGGAATACTTGTGGAAGATCTGAGGAGGTTTAGACCCTTTACGCCCGGTTTTATCGGTCGGGCCGAGGATCAGGCCTTCCTCTTGTCCGTCCTATCCGAAACCTCCGGGGAAAGGCTGCGATATGCCCACAAAGACGGATTCATGATGCGGCATGATAAGGAGACCCTCGCAAGTGAAGCGATCCGGTCGGCCCGGATTGGAAAGTTGGTCGGTGACTATATCCGAATCCTGATGTTTTCCTACTACGCCAGGGGACTCCCCGGGTCTGTGCAGCACACAAAACACCTTCTGGATCCGTTCACGGGTTGTTTCATCTCCTATATGCCCATCACGGTGGTGGGTCTCCGGTTTGCTTTAAAAGGGGCCTCTCTATTTCAGGCGGGTGAGACAGAGGCGGGGCGCGACTTATTGCAAATGGGGACAAGGCGATTGCGTGAAGTCATTACTGAATTGGCCGAGACCCGCAATCCTTTAAAAGAGCGTTTCCTTAACGAAAAGAAGGCGTGGGGCCTTTTTTTCGATTTGTTGGACAAAGTTGAAGCGGACTTAAAGACAGGGGACCCGTTTGCCCTTGAACTTAAAAGAAGGGCGTCAAATCTGATGAAAGCCTGCGAGATCGGTTGAGGCGGATCGGGTGCCGAAAAAAAGAAAACCCGGCTCCGGAGGGTGCTCCGGGCCGTTTCATGGATCGGTTCCGGGCACATGGCGTGCAACCCGGAGTTGGTGTGGGCTTATCATGCTTTTTTTATTGCTTTTTTTTGGATTGACACGCTCTGTGGGATGGCGTAAAGTACCCGGGACGTATCAATCCGGCGGCGTATAATAGGGTTTATTCTTGCCCTCCCAAGCGGACAAAACCGAAACAGGATTCAAAGACGGATAGGAAATGAAAGTTAAGTTCTGGGGTACGAGGGGGTCCATCCCGGTCCCGGGGAAGGATACCATCGAGTACGGAGGAAATACCACCTGTCTTGAAATTACACTTGAAAGCGGACGTGTCATTGTCGTGGACTCCGGAACCGGTATCCGACCTCTGGGGGAACGGTTGACCGCCGGCAGAGAAAAGGTGGACATTCACCTTCTCATCACCCACATCCATTGGGATCATGTCTGGGGGTTTCCTTTTTTTGATCCGATTTACAACCCGGAAAACAAAATAGTCATCGACGGGTTCACAACCTGCATGAAGGGGTTACGTGCGACGTTTGACAACAAAATGGGGGATGGATTTTTCCCCATCAAATTTGATGACCTCAAAGCCCGAATTCAATATCTGGATACCCTGAGCCATGGCCCTCTCCGGATTGACAGTGTGGTGATTGACTGCATTCCCCTGCAACACCCTCAGGGGGGGTGTGGGTTCCGATTTCGTGAAGGAAAAAAGACGTTGGTGTTCATCACGGATAATGAACTTACCGAGGAGGCTTGGGCTGGAAGACATCCCGAAGACTATGTGGAGTTTTGTAGGGATGCGGATATCCTGATTCATGATGCCCAGTATACGCCTGAGGAGAGAGCACGGCGCAAGGGCTGGGGACATTCCGATTATGTGGCTGCGTTTAACCTCGCCGCAAAATCCCACGTAAAGCGACTGGTCTTGTTTCATCATGATCCCACCCGAAAAGACCTTGAAGTCGTGTCCTTCAAGCATCAGTGTGAACAGCTTGCCCTCAAGAGGAAGGTCAACCTCATCATCGATGCCGCCAAGGAAGGCAGTGCGCTGACGGTCTGATACACGCATCGACTCCGTGCCACTTCGTTTTTGCGGGGGTGTCGCCGCGGTGTTTCCACAACACCTTGAATTGATGGGTCCACCGATGAAGCGGGCGATCGAGGATCTTTTGCGTGGTATTCACCCGAAAAACCTTTGAATACGGCTCCACTGAGAGAAGGCATGAACGGCATTTTTAGAATCATAGAAGAGGAAGAACAAAAAGGAAGGAATAAGAAGCAAATCTGCATCGGCCTTGATCTGAGAATCGCAGATAAGGAGATCCGCTGCCCTGTTTCACGCGTGTGCGACTCCTACAAAGCCCTGGCTGCTGAGTTGGACGGGATTCAGAAGCGCCTTGAGCAGATTCGAGAGGAAGCGAAAACCCGTTTTCAGGGACCTTCAGTTAAAGAAGGGCCGGAATTCTCCCCGGAAGCGTCGCCTGAAGAGATCTGGTCCTTGCTGTCGGGAATTCAGGAAGCACTTTTCATAGAGCGCTTTAACACCCTGCAAGAAACAAAAAGAAAAGCGGTGGCTGAATATGTGCTCACCCGGTGCAATATTTTCTCCGGAAGAGGTGCGGTTTTCTCAGCGCGGTACAACAGCGAAACGGGATATATGGAATGAGGTTCGGTGCGATGCGTCCGGAAATGAGACGGTTTTCGCAAAAAGAGAGCGGATTGTAAAACCGTGAGATACTGAAACAAGACCGGGCTCCGGAAGCCCCGGTTGGATGACGAATGCAGTCAGAGGAACAGCCGTTTCAGCATGAAGTAGACGAATGGAAAAAATATTGCGGGAAGCAGGTTCCCTACCTTTATTTTGACCATTTCGAGCATATTGAAGCCCATCGCTACAATAAGCAATCCCCCCACAGCGGACATTTGCGTTATCACTTCCGTCGTCAAGAATTGCTTCATCAAGGATGCGCTCACGGTGATGAGCCCCTGATAAAGGAATACGGACACCGCCGAAAACAGAACCCCGACGCCCAGAGACGCTGAAAATATGATAGAGCCGATCCCATCCAGCACCGACTTGGCGAACAAGGTGTCGTGGTTTCCGGTCAGGCCGCTCTCCAAAGCGCCCACGATCGCCATTGAACCGACGCAGTAAAGTAAGCTTGTGGTGACGAAACCTTTTGATATGTCGCCGCCGGTTGCTGAGAACCTGCCCTCCAGCCAGTTTCCCAAACGGTTCATCCTGCCTTCGATTCCGATGAGTTCCCCGATGACACTTCCAACAGCGAGGCTGGCGATAACGACAATAAACGCGTCGGTTTTCCACGCCATCTTGACACCAATCAAGATGACCGCGAGCGACACCGCATGAATTAGGGTGACGGTGCTTTTTTGGGGGATGAATCGACTGAAAGTAAGGCCGAAAAGGCTGCCTGCAATTATTGCCGCAGTATTTACAAGTGTTCCCAGCATGGTGTTTCCCGGCAAATTGTGCCCGTGACTTTTTTTAGGGAATTTAGAAAGGCAGCTTCAAGGAGTAAACATAGCCACCCCTCCTCACAATCAGATTCAACGCGTTCTGGTGATGATACCGGCTGATAGCCTCCCGAAAGTCATCAAGGTTCTTGATCGGCATATCATTGACCTTATAGATTAGGTCTCCGGGCTTAAACCCGACTCGCCCGGCCGCGGAATTCCGCACGACCCGTTCTTTAGAAACGGTACTGATGTTTACGACCGCCGGACTTGCTTTCTCAACGGCATTGACCACCGCACTGCGTCTCAAAGCGGCTTGTGCTTCGGCATGCACATTGAGAACCAGAAAAAGGCATAAAAGTAGTAACGGTGCGGCCTTTGGGAGCGGCCCTCCGCCCATCGGCTTACCATGCATGAATCTCAAAAAATTCATATATCAGAAGCTCATTGTTGCTCGGCTCTCTTTCATAGAGTTCGGCAGAGATTTACCTTTACCAAAGATCGAAATCGAGCAATTCCCCGCTTTGGGTGAGAGGTGGATCCTCAGAGCGGCCTCCTGAACACGGAGTTTGATTTTTTACCCCATGCTCGAGCCGCTCCGAGGGGAGAGAACCCTGTTATGCATGCTTCCGCATTATGAACTTTTAACCGCAATCCTACGAGGTGTAGCGGCTTCAACCTTGGGAAGGCTCAACCGAAGGACACCGTCCTTCATCTCGGCATCTATTTTGCCCTGGTCAATGACCTGTGAGAGCGTGAACTGTCGATAGTATTTGCCGGTACGGTACTCTCGGATGATGTCCGCCTCCCCCGACCCTTCGGGTGCGTTCACCTCACCGTCCAGGCTGAGCACGTTTTCATGCAGGTCGATGTTCAGATCTGCGGCTTGCACACCCGGCATATCGGCCAACAGGGTGATCTCTTTTTCCGTTTCAAAAATATCCACCGCCGGGGTAAAGACCACCCCCGGTCTTGTTTGTTCGGCCGGCGTGGTCATTTCCGCCTTTTCTTTTGCCTGAAGTGCTTTGCTTTCCGTATCTACCATTTTGAATCCCTCCTTTCGTCCGAATATCCCATTAGGAAGCTTTCACCGAAATTTGTTTGGGTTTTGCCGCTTCCGCCTTGGGAAGGGTCACCGTGAGGACGCCGTCGGTGCAAACCGCTTCCACCTTTTTTGTGTCCGTTCGGGCCGGCAGGCTGAGGATGCGGCTGAATCTCCCGGCTTCCCTTTCTCTGCGGTGATACTTGGCTTTCTCGTCCTCAGCGGGCAGCTTCCGCTCGCCCGAAATGGACAGCGTATCCCCTGTCACCGAGATATCCAGATCTTCGGCCTTCAGGCCGGGAAGTTCTGCACGGACATAGTAATTGTCTTTGTCCTCGGTCACGTTCATCAATGGAAACACGCCGGCTGCGGGCTCCCCGAAGAGGCTTCTTGAATACCCCCCACTCAGTAGGTCCATCTGCCTTCTCATACGTTCCAGTTCCTCGAATGGACTTGACCAGCTCCATGGGGGCTGATCGGTTCTTCTTCTCCATAACATGACACATCCCTCCTTCCATGACGATTTTAACTTCAGTTGAAATTAAAAAGCCCTAACAACAGCATCCTAAAATCCAAAACATGCGACTTTGATCAACCATTTTCAGAGCTCTTCAGAAAGTCCACCGATCCATGGATGGTTTTATAAAATAACTAATTCCAAAATTTCAGCTGTCAAGGGGGCGGGGAGAAAAAAGTACGGCAGGGCCGGACAAAAAATGGACCGGTCTCTTGGGGATAGAAAAATAGGGGATTGCCTGAGGCCTCCCGCTCCAGGAAGCCGTCAGGCTCAAATAATAAGCCGCAGATTCGGATTTCACAAGAGATCTGCGATTATCTCGGATATTTCTTTGACCGGCAGTCCTTTTTCTGTGGCCGGATCTTCGAGATTCAGGACGCAAAACGGGCAGCTCGTAGCGATCACTTCAGCGCCCTTTCTTAGGGCCTCATTGACCCGCTTTTCACTGTTCCTCGGGTAGGCCGTATCGACCTCATAGAACATCCGTCCCCCTCCGCCTTCGCAGCACAGGGAGTTCTCTCTCGCCCATGAAAACTCAAGAAGCTCCAGGCCTTCTACCGCCCTGAGGATGTTCCTCGGCGCGTCATAAATTTTGTTCTGCTTCCCGAGAAAACAGGGGTCATGATAGATTACTTTCTTCCGATACGGCGCATTGAAACCCATGCGACCTTCTTTTATCAGCGCCGCCATCAATTCGGTATAATGATAGACTTTGATGCCCGGATCGCCGTATTCGTTTCTCAGTGTATTCATGCAGTGAGGGGACAGCGCAATGATCTCCTGAACCCCATACTTATGAAACGCGGCGCTGTTTTCTTCCTGAAGCTCCTCAAAAAGGCCCCACTCCCCCATCCTCCGTATCTCATTCCCGCAACAGGCTTCCTCCACCCCGAGGACACCGAATTCGACGCCGGCTTGAGTAAGTATTCTCGCCACGTTTAAAGGGATGCGCATACACCGGGGGTCATAGGCCTGAATGCAGCAGGTGAAAAGCAGTCTCTTGGATTTTGTTTCGCCGATATGGGGTACCTTAAAATCGAGGTCCTTCAACCAGTCGGCCCTTTTTGTCCGTGGACGACCCCACGGGTTTTTCTGCACATAGGTGTTCTCCAAGGCCTTTTGAATGGATACGGGGATTCGGCCGCTTTCAACAAAGGCGGACCTCAACTCGATGATCATTTCGGATGGGTTGACATCCCGGGGACACCTGAGGGTGCATTCTCCGCATGCGGTGCAGTACCAGGGGATCGCGTCCTCTATCGGGCGCTGTAATTGATTTTTTCTCACCAGCATACGAATATTGAAAGGGGTTATGGCGGATTCGGGGCAGCTGCCTGCGCACATGCCGCACTGGAAGCACATCGAGACGTTGCTTTCGCTCAGGGAGTCATTCATTCTATTTTCAACCGTTTCGTTGATAAATGCCCGACCGTTCCCCTTTTATGAGGGGTCGGTCGGGCACTAAATACGATGTATCCCGGTTTGTCAAACATTTTTTGGTTCAGACGCTATGGGTCAATTGATATTTGCATTCGCCGTTGGTATGGCTTAAGCTTTCTATTACCGCCATTCAACCGCCATTCTCACTGCTGACTCATGACCGGGACGGGTTGACGGAGTATGAGGTCAAGCGTGCCGATATGCTTGCTGATCCGGGTTGATGTTGTTTTTCCCCGGATACATTTCCCGGAAGGGGGACGTCGCCATGCTCGAAGAAATCAGAAAAGGCCTTCTTTCCGGCTTCGGGGTGGCCTTGTTGACCAAAGAAAAGGTCGAAGGGGCGACCCGGAAGCTGGTGGAAGAAAGCAAAATTTCCGAGGAAGATGCACACAATTTGGTGGATGCGTTGTTTGAGACCGGCACACGACAATGGTCCGAAATGG
>Ga0180434_10008100_pt1 | contig 11698 bp, 10 predicted proteins | sample SS_ome_7_FD_132453 | JGI IMG/M metagenome (GOLD analysis project Ga0180434, IMG submission 132453) | Hypersaline lake sediment archaeal communities from the Salton Sea, California, USA - SS_1_D_2 metaG | ecosystem: Environmental > Aquatic > Non-marine Saline and Alkaline > Hypersaline >... | reverse complement strand
GGCGTCGTAGGTAAAATCCGAGGGCTGGTTGAATTGCAGTATCATCTCGTTTACCTGGGCGGAGCTGCATCCGGATACGGCCAGGATTCCAGCCACCACGAACGCAGCGATCAGGAAAGATGAAAGTGCCTTCTTTCTAGTACCAGCCATGCTGAACCCCCTATCAACATTGTGTACCTTTAAAAAACGGACGTTTAATATATCATAATCCGTCGCTTCAATCCTAATATTAAGCAAAGCGACTGACATGCATTCAACATGCTTGCGTTGTCGGCATCAAGTACAAAACGATCGGCAAGCCCTGCTTGTATAAGTGCCTGTTTTATGGCATTTAGAGCATAAGGGTGATGACCTGCAAGGGGGAAACCAATGGGACCGGAAAAAGAAGGGCGAGGTCAGGAAATACACATGGTTTTACTGCGCGGGCGTATACGGGGGCATATCCACCGGCTACACCGTGGGATGCAACCTGCGCAGTATCTTCTGCTGGGTGGGCCATTCCCGCGACTTTCCCCATAAATACGGTAAGCTGTATTCGGCTGAAGATACCGCCCTTTCCCTGGTGAAGAACGCAGAGAGGAGAGGGTTCAAGAAGATACGAATCTCCGGTGGAGAGCCCACCCTTTGCAGGCAGCATCTTCTACAGGTCCTGGAGTTGACCGAGCCCAGCGGGATGTATTTCATCCTGGAGACCAACGGCGTCCTCCTGGGGGCTTACGAGGATTACGTTCAAGAGCTTGAACGTTTCTCTCATTTTCACCTGCGCCTTAGCCTGAAGGCGGGTAACGCTTCCGGTTGGCTGGAGAGGACCGGGGCTGGAAAAGAGAGCTTCGAGCTACCCTACCTGGCGGTGAAGCTGCTTCTCGACAACCGCGCCGGCTTCCACGTCGCCGCCATGACTGACCCGGTGCTGATGACGGAAACGGAACGTGATGAGCTTTTCGAGCGGCTCGAGGAGGCGGGATACCGGGACTGGGTGGAGGAGGAGTCCTGCGATCCCTACGACCTTACTTTTAAAAGGTTGAGGGAGAGCGGCTTTAAAAGCGGGATATAATCATCTATGGAGGGTAAATATATGGTTATGAGAAGGCCGTTTCTTTTTCTTGTTTTAATTTCTTTGCTGTCACTTCTCTTTTTGCAGTCAGCGGGATGCGGTGGCGAGAACAGCTCCTATCGGGGAGAGGACAGCGACGACTCCAGCACAGTCTATTACGCTGATTTTAAGTTCGTGCAAGTCCCCGATCCGCTTGCAGGGGATAATCCCTTGTACCCGGAAGAGGATCTCCCCATGCCCGAGACGGGGGTGTCTTTCAGAGACGGGCAGTTCTCGACCATGCTCACCAGGGTGACCGAACCCGACGGCATCGAAGCAAGGCACGAATACTCTCGATTCGATCCCTTTAATCCAGGCCAGTCCATGATAGTGCTCCTTACCGGCGCGGGCGATTACGCCGTCTACAGGACCGATTCTTTCCCCTATAACCAACCTGATAATCTCGTGATGTATACCGCAGGTATAGAGGATCCGAGATGGGACTCTGATGACCCCCAACTCCTCTGGGGGCTCGCCGATTTCGAGATCGTCAGGGACAACGTGGTCAGCGGTGAAAGGGAGGTGGTCAAGGATTTCTCCACCGATGCGGCCATAGCTCCCCTGCTAGCCGACGAACCTGACATCTATCGCGTAACAATGCTGCACGAGGGGGAGGCCTCTATGGACAGGCGTTACTGGGCCTTCATCCTGCAGGGTACGGAAGACGACTACCGGCCCAGGTATATCTTCTGCTGGGACCGCGAGGAGGACGATGTACTCGGGCTGTATGAAGTCCAACCAGAGGAAAGCGACATAGACTGGGTGGGGATGTCCCCGAAGGGGAACTGGGTTCTGATCGGCGGCATGAGCGAAAACGGCGGAAATCTCCGGGGATTCACCATCGCCGACAGGCGGCTTCAAGACTTCCACCGCATCGATTACACGACCTCTCACGCGGACGTGGGCCTGGATAGCGGTGGCAACGAGGTGCTGGTCATGCAGAACTACTACACCGATTACGTCGATATGCTGCCGCTCGATCCCTCTACTCAACCCATCCTCGAAGCGGGGGGGAGCTACGAGGGCACCAACCGCATCCCCCTCCTGCGCCTTTATTACGCCGGCGACTCCCCCATCGGGCTCAACTCTGGGGTGCATGTCTCCTGCAATGCGCCGGGATACTGCCTGGTCAGCACCTACATAGAGGAGGGGCTGCGGGAACAGAACTGGCTGGACAAGACCAATGTCCTTGTCAGCCTCGATCCCGAGGAGCCCAGGGCCTTCTATCTCTCCAAGACCTACAACACCACCGGGACCTACTGGGAGGAGACCCACGGCACCATGAGCAACGACGGCTCCAAGGTAGTCTGGTCCTGCAACTGGAACCGTAACCCGGAGTCGGAGGAGGTCTTCCTGATGCAGCTGGACATGCCCCCGGGCTGGGCAGACCAGACGAGAAGCCGATAGGGCCGGGGCTCGACATGCCGAATGGGAAGCGAGCAAAGAACTCGATACGACATTGGAATCAACCTTCTGAGACCCGTCTTCTCTATATATTAAAGCCTCATATCTCCACTGATAGGCAACGCCGGGTACGCGCAGCCCTGGTTATTTAACAAGTACAGCAGCCCTACTGATACGCACCCGCGGCTTATCCAGGATCGTGAAGCCCGCATCCTGAGCCATCTCGACCAGGCACTTGAAGTCATTGCGGGAAACGTGGAACATCGGTTCGGCGATGAAAAAGCGGCCGCCGGGCTTTAAAAGCGTAAACATCTCATCGAAGAAGGCCCTGAGGTCCTGCACCTCGTGGACCATCCAGAAAGCCACGGCGAAATCCAATTCCTCCCTTACGCCGACCTGGTAGGCATTGCAGCGGTGAATGGCTATACGGTCCGTAAGGCCGGCCTCTTTCGCCCGCTCCTTGACCATGGCCAGCATCTCCGGCTGAAGATCGGCAGCTATCACCCGGCCGTTCTCACCCACCAGCCGCGCCATGCCCAGGGAGGCGAAGCCCCCGCCGCACCCGACATCTAAAACCGTCATCCCCGGACGCAAGTGGGGACCGAAAAGCTTGTTCGAGCTGTGCAGCAGCGGGCGCAGGAAATTATCCATGGTATGCACATACCGTGGGGGGCACACGCGTCTGCGTCTCTCCTCCAACGCCGTCAGGTTGTTAGTACGCTCGCTATCCATCGTTCTCCCTCCTTATTTATGTTTAGCTACTAAACTAATGTGTCAAAAAAAGAAGCTAACTCCTTACTCCTTTCTCCTCGAAGCGATCAAGGATGTTGTTGAGATCGGACATCACCGCTATGAACTTCTCGAGTTCTGGCTTGAACCTGTCCCCGTAATATTCACGTACCGCATCGTACATCTTCATATGATATCCCTCGTGCTCTCTATAGCCCTTTCTGCCTATCTCGGTGAGCTCGGGCAGGACCTCTTTGGCGTTGTCGTCCGCGGTTTTCTTCACCACCAGGCCTTTGCTCGCAAGTTTGCTCAGCGTCTGCGATACCGCCCCCTTGGTCACTCCCATCCGGTCCGCCAACCCGGTCACGTTGATGCCGGGATTGTCCCCAATGGCCTTGATGGTGTGTATCTCCGACCTGTACAGGGGGACACCCGTGCCGTATTCAATGGCCGGTTCGTGCATGGAGCCCATTTTGGCCGTCACCTGGTTGATCAACTCCACCAGCTTCTCGAATTCTTTTCTGTCCTTATCCATAGCTCTCTCCTCATCCATATATATTGTTTAGTATCTAAACAATAATGTCAAGCCCTTTTCGAATACATGGGCATTGAACTCGCCCGTGCTAGATAATATTGTTTTCACAACGGCATTCGCTCTGAAAGGGGGAGGAATGGAGTATACACAGATACTGGTTGAGAAAGCGAAATATATCGCCACCATTACCTTGAACCGGCCCGAACACCTCAATGCCTTCACATGGACCATGGGCGCCGAACTCATCGAGGCTTTGCAGGAGATCGACGCCGATCCCGATATGAGGGTCACGGTGTTAACCGGTGCGGGGCGGGCTTTCTGTGCCGGTATGGACATGTCCGGCGGAGAGCCTATCTCCGAGGAGTCGGCCCTGAAGAGCCCGGAGGAGGTGGCGGAAGCGGCGAACATGGCCGCGGCTCTCTTCAAATTGAAGAAGCCGGTGATCGTGGCCTACAACGGGCCAGCGGTGGGCGTCGGGGTGACCATGGCCTTGCCCCTGGATATCAGGATAGCCGCCGAAAGCGCCCGCCTGGGCATAGTCTTCGTGCGGCGCGGGCTCATCCCCGAGGTGGCCAGCCCCTGGCTGCTGCCGCGCATAATCGGCATAAGCCGCGCGGCCGAGCTGATGTACACCGGCCGCGTCTTGAGCGCCCGGGAGGCCCTGGAATACGGGTTGGTGAGCCGCGTGGTACCCGACGACGAGCTGATGCCCACGGTGATGGAGATGGCCAACGATATCGCCGTCAAGTGCGCGCCGGTCTCCGTCGCCCTTACCAAGCAGATGCTCTACGATTTCCTGGGCGAGACCGATGTCGAGAAGGTGGAGACCATCAACCACACCTATCTGGCATGGATCATAACCCAGCCAGATATAGGGGAAGGGATCCTGTCCTTCCTGCAGAAACGGGAGCCGGACTGGTCGATGAGGGTCCCTGATGATATGCCGGAAAAGCTGGATATCTGACCCGAGGCCTGTCAGCTATACCCAATCCCGCTTGGCCAGTTATCCGAGGCCTGCTTGTTATACCCAGCCCCGTTTAGCCAGTTGATTAACGACGGGTTTCACCAGGCCCGTTTTATACATATAAGGAAGAACCTTTAAGAACAGCGGCAGCTTGGTGACCCTCATCACCGGATTGAGATTGCCGAAACCCAGTCCCCTGTCCTTGGCGATCATGGTCAGGGTATCGAAGTAGTTTGCCGGCACTCTCTTTTTATCCGCCAGGGGAACCAGGGATACGGCCTCCTCGGGACAGGTAGATATGCACAGGCCGCAGCCGATGCACCTGGCCAGGTCCACCTTCATGGCATCCTCGTTCTCCACGATGGCCTCCATCTGGCACCGCTCCTCGCAGGTCCCACATGAAGTGCAGAGTTCGGGGTCGATCCTGGCCTGGAAGGGGGTGGACACGTGGTCCGCGGGCCGGTCTTGTAGCTTCATACCGCGCAGTATACCGCAGCAGCAGCTGCAGCAGCAGCATATATTCACGATATCCTTGGCGTTGGCGGCCTGAAGGACAAGGGCCGCTTCCTCCGCCTGGTCCAGGATATCCAGGGCCTCCTCCTGGTCTATCTTTCTGCCTATGCCGTTCTCGACGTACAACTGGGCCCCTATCCCGAAGGTGAGGCAGGTCTCGTGAGGGCGTTCGCATTCGTTGCCCATGTGGCCTTGCTCAAGACGGCAGATGCAGGGGGCGACAGCTATCTCATCATATTTCCTCACCAGGTCCTTGATGCGGTCGTAGCTGGCCACGGAGGGCGTTGTGTCCACGGCCGAATGTACCGGGACGACGCGAAACTGTTTGAAGGCGCGGTCATCGACATACGGGATGAGCTCCTCCATCAGTTCGGAGAGCTCCTTGTCGATGCTATTCACGTGGAACTCGTAGATGCCCACCACGAACTGCAGGGCCTGGTAGAAAACGCTGTTGCCGCCTCCCCTGGTCCTCATGATAAGGCCCTTTTTGGCCATGGATTCCAGCATCTCCGCTGCCTCGGTCTCCTCCATACCCACCCTCTTGGCTATCACCGAGGGCGGCTCGGGAAAGAGCCTGAGCTGCATGGCCATCTCCGCCTCCTCGGGCAGGAACAATCTCCGCAATATCTTGAGCTCAGCCCCGCTATCGGTTTTGGGGAATCCCCCCGGCAGCCCATTGAGAAACTCAGCTAGCTCTAGATAGATATCATCGCTCATCGCTATCCCCCCTCCAGTTCACTTGAACTCGTACTTATATTATCAGAGCTCAAAGGATAATATGCTTGCATTTCTCAATATGGTTTCAGACTATCACCTCTAAGAGAGCTCATGAAAGCGTGTATAAAAACCAGGAGTAAAGTAAGCAAAGGGAACTGCCGATTTGCACAACAAAGGGCATTTGGGGAAAAGGAGAGGACTATGAAATCTATTCGTTTTTTTATAATCCTGAGCCTTGCAGCAATGCTGTTGCTGGGCTTACCCGTCGAGGGTGAGGCCGGTACGCCGGTATGGCCGGTAGATGGTGTTCCGGTATGTGTCACTCCTGATTATCAGACAGACCCTATAATTGTACCTGATGGCAACGGGGGTGCGATCGTGGCGTGGAGCGACAGCAAAACCGGTCAGACATTTATTCAACGCCTGAATGGTGAGGGTATCCCTAAATGGGCGCAAAACGGCATCGAGATTGTCGACGACTACCCTGGAACACAATACACCAAGGACATCATTCCCGACGGCTCGAGCGGTGCGATCATTGTCTGGGCAGACAGCCGTAGCGATGCTCCCGGAATATACGCCCAAAGGATAGATTCTTCGGGCTCCCGTGTCTGGGGGGATGGAGGGATAGCGATAATAGTCAGCAACAATATCAGTGAGCCGCGGCTGACATCCGACGGTGCTGGGGGTACCATAATAACCTACAAGAATTCCTTTTCCGGTATTATAGCCCAGAGGATAAACGCTTCCGGTGAGAAACAGTGGGGCGCAAACGGGATCGTCGTAAACGCGGTGACCAACTTCGAAGACCCTCAGATCGTAAGTGATGGGGTGGGGGGAGCCGTATTGGCCTGGCAGGATAATCGCACCTATTCCGATTATAATCTCTATTCCCAGAGGATTGATGGCGATGGAGCCCTCATGTGGACAGCTGATGGAGTGCCTATCTGCACAGCTCCCGGCACCCAGGCCGGCCCACAGATTATTCCTCGCAGCGGCGGTGGCGCGATCATCGCCTGGGTTGATGTCAGGTTACCCGGCGACAACGAGATCTATGCCCAATACGTTAACGGATCCGGCGTTGTGCAATGGACCTCTAATGGAGTTCCAGTCTGTATCAATCCAGGAACCCAGTCTTTTCCGGCAATTGTTAGCGATGGTCAAAACGGCGCCATAATAACCTGGGTCGATAATCGCAGTGGAGGTTATGGCGGGGAGAACATATACGCTCAACGCATGAATGCTTCCGGCTCGCGTTTATGGGGTAATTCCGGCTTACCTATGTGTACCTCGACCTCCCAGCAAAAAGAACCGGTCATAGCATCCGACAATAATGGAGGTGCTTTCATCGCCTGGGGAAATATGGTTTCCAGCTGTATCGACGATATCGGTTTCCAAAGCGTGGATGCTTCAGGACATATCGGCATGGGCCCCGACGGCGCCAAGGCTTGCATCTCCGAAGGCGGCCAGGCCGAGCCGTCGATTTGTAGTGATGGAAAGGGTGGCGCGGTTGTGGTTTGGGAGGACTCACGTGGCTTCGGCCCCAGCAGCGATATCTATGCGCAGAGGCTATCTCCTGGCGATCCCTATACTACCTGGTATCTCGCCGAAGGATGCACGGGAGAGGGATTCGAGACCTGGATACTGGTGCAAAATCCCGGGGACGATCCAGTGGACATAGACATGGTCTTCCAGACCGATACCGGACCGGTACAGGGCCCACAAGGCTCTATCCCCGCCAACTCCCGTAAGACCTATAATGCGGCCGCCTATGTCGAGTCATATAACGTCTCCACCAAGGTAACCGCATCGGGAAGCATAGTCTGTGAAAGGGCTATGTACGGGAACAATCGCGCATGGGGACATGACTCCATCGGTGTCATATCTCCCTCACCCATATGGTATCTTGCCGAGGGATGCACTGCTGGGGGGTTCGAGACCTGGGTACTGGTGCAGAATCCCGGGGACGATCCCGTGGACATAGATATGGTCTTCCAGACCGATACCGGACCGGTGCAAGGTCCACAGTCCACCATCCCCGCCAACTCCCGCAAGACCTACAATGTGGGCGAATACGTCCAGTCCTATAACGTCTCGACTATGGTGACCGCTAACAACGGATACATCATATGTGAGCGCGCCATGTATGGAAACAACCGCAGCTGGGGGCATGACTCCGTCGGAGTCACCTCCCCCGCCTCCACCTGGGCCCTGGCGGAGGGATGCACTGCGGGAGGTTTCGAGACCTGGGTGCTGCTGCAGAATCCGCATGACCGTTCTATGGAAGTCGAGATATTCTTCCTGACGGATACGGAAGTGGTGCAGGGACCGCAAGAAGTCATACCCGCCAATTCCCGCGTGACCTACAACGCCGGTGAATACGTCCAATCATATTTCGTATCGACGATAGTCGACGTCACTACGGACTACGGAAGCGTCATATGCGAACGCGCTATGTACGGCAGCAACAGGGCGTGGGGGCACGATTCGACTGGTGCCCCTTTCGCCTCCAACACCTGGCTTCTCGCCGAAGGGTGCACCGGGCCTGATTTCGAGACATGGATATTGCTACAGAATCCCTCGGATCAAGAAATGGCTATAGACATGATGTTCATGACCGATACCGATATCGTGCAAGGGCCTCAGGATAACCTGCCCCCATTTTCCCGCAAATCGTATAACGTCGGTGATTATGTGACTTCATACAATGTTTCAACGCTGGTATTTTCCAATAACGGCTTCTTCAACTGCGAGAGGTCAATGTATGGTAACAGCCGCACATGGGGCCATAATTCGCCTGGTTTTATACCTCTGTTTGGCTTTCCGTCGACAGCACAAGCGGCAGGGGCCATGCTTGTGCCTTTGGATCTCGATAGTATATAGCTTAGCTGCAATGATCGAGCAGCCCAGTCCAGGTCATGGCCTCCGGCGTACGAGCCTGGCTTATTGCTGACTCGTCTTTGATCTTCTAAAGGATATGTCCTTGATATCGAGATAGAAATCACTGTCTGATATATAAGTTGATGCGGCACTCGGGCGCGCCGCCTGGTATGCTCTCCTCTATCACAAGTTTGCCCCCGGCAAGCCCGAACATGATGCGGTCCATGTCCATGGCCGCATCGCACACACCCAGATGCTCGGGCCGGCAGAATCCGTAAGGGCATCTCGGCAAGACGAACTCGAATTTCTCATCATCCTGGTGAACGACCTCGTGCTCGAACTCCATCATCTTCATCAAGCGATCGAATTCCTTCCTTAATTCGTGGATTGAACTGCTGCGCTTGGGGCCGAAGGGGGAATAGAAATTTATGTACGCTATCATCTTGCTCATGCCTCGTACCATCCATTCCCCGATAACCGGGATAAGATAGATCAATCTGTAATAATATCCCAATAAACGGAAGGGTAGCCCCTTCAGCTTCCCGCTCATGACCACCACCCCTTCATCATGCAGCTTAAAGCATCGATATTATTCTCTGCACGCGACCAACCCAAGTACCTTGAGCACAAGGTGCATCTTCTTTTCTGAGTAAACGACCTGGTATCCGTTGTCGCCAAGGTATCCGAGTAGTTCACTCCTGGTGAAGATGCCGTAGTTTTTCGCCACCGGCCTGAATATCTTTACCATGAATCCCGGATAGGTTATCTCGTGGAGAACATATAACCCCCCAGGCTTCAGGACACGGCCTATCTCCTCCAGCACTCTCTTCCAATCCCCTACGTGGTGAATAACCATGAAGGACAGGACCATATCGAACTGGTTATCCTCAAAGGGGAGCTGCGTGGCATCCGCAACGGTAAAGTGCAGTCCTTCGTTTTCCTTGCTGTATTCCTTGGCGAATTCGATCTGCTCGGGATCGACATCCATGCCGATGACCTCCATCTCATACCTGTCGTTCAGGTATCTCGCGACAAAGCCCACTCCACACCCGATATCCAGGACTTTATTCACTTCATGCAGGTCGATCCCGCTCTGGGCAAAGAAGTGTTCGACCAGCTGGATGTTCCTTTCCTCGCGTTTCTTGCTGTTGACGACCTTTTTCTCCAGTTTGCTCATCTTCATCATGTTCACCTCTGATATAGCTGTTGATAAGATAAAGGGTAGTTCACTTCTCTAGCTCTTTTATCTCCTCCATTATGATGGCCTCGCCGGGATCGAGGATGATACCGTCAGGCAGGAATCCTCCTTCCTTCCCTGGATATGTAGATAACAGTATCCTCCAGGGACCGCCCTCTATTCTCGCCGCCTTGCCGTTCAAGGTGAAGGGCCGGTTGGTGAAGTTGAGGAGCACCGCTATCCTGTCCTCCTCCCCTTCCCTGAAATAAGCGAACATGCCCATGTCCGACCCTGGCAGGGCCCGGTACTTGCCGACCTGGAGGGCGGGTTTCTCTTTGCGCAGTCGCAGGAGGCGCCTGTAGAAACCGAGCAGGGAATTCTGCTCTCGTATCTGTGTTTCAACATTCACTTTCTTGTATGACTTATCCACGGGAAGCCATGGCTCCACTCGCGAAAAACCGGCATAGGCACCACTGTTCCACTGCATGGGGGTACGGGCGCAGTCCCTTCCCACCGGAAGAGGCCAGAAGCGGATCCCCACAGGGTCGCGCAGCCTCTTCCTGGGGACGCTGCTGGAGGGCATGCCGATCTCCTCCCCGTAATATAGGAAGGGGGTGCCCCTCAAGGTGAGGAGCATCACCGCCGCCACCCTGGCCCGGACCCCCTTATCGCCTATTCTTCCCAGGCGGTTGACATGGCGGGGCATGTCGTGATTGGAGAGGAAATAGGCCGGCCATCCCGCCTCGGGTATGAGCTCCTCCCACCTGCCCACCGAACGCTGGAAGCGCCCGGCCGACCACTTGGTCATGGCAAAGTCGAAGTTGAAGGCCAGGTGGAGCTCGTCGGTTCCGTCACCCAGGTAGGCCGCGGCCTCTGCGGGGTCATCGGTATAGGTCTCGCCCACCATCATCGCTCCTGGGTACTCATCCAGGATGGAGCGCAGTTCGCGCACAACGTCGTGGTCCTCCGGCTGGCAGCGGTCGTAGACGTGTTTCTGCATCTCGTAGGGGCGGATCCCTATTTTCCTGGGATTGTCCCGCAGCTGCTCGTCCTCATGCAGGTAGTTGACGACGTCGAGGCGGAAACCGTCCACCCCCTTGTCCAGCCAGAACCTGCAGGCATCCAGCATGGCCCTGCGGGCCTCGGGATTTCTCCAGTTGATGTCGGGCTGCTCGGGGAGGAAGGCACGATAGTAATATTGTCCCGTCCCCTCGTCCAGGGTCCAGGCGCTGCCCTCCATCACCGACAACCAGTGGTTGGGGGGCTTCCCCGGCGCCCTGCCGTCCCGCCAGATGTAGAAGTCCCGCTTGGGATTGTCCCTGGAGGACCTGGACTCTTTGAACCATGCATGCTCCGAGGAGGTATGGTTGAGTACCATATCCAGGATTACTTTAAGGCCTCGCTGGTGGCATTCATACAGCAGCTCCTCGAAATCGTCCATGTTTCCGTAGATGGGATCTATCGCGGTATAGTCGCTGACATCGTATCCGTAATCCGCCAGGGGGGAGGGATATATGGGGGTAAGCCAGATAGCATCCACGCCCAGGGAATCCTCGGTCCCGTCATTATATAGTTCTGCATTAATAATGCAATAGTGAGGTCAAAAAAGGGGCAGCTGGGATTGATGGACACAGGCACGCAGCTTGGGCTGAGAAGACCGAAGATCGGCAAGGCAGGCAAGGAGAT
>Ga0180434_10008098_pt1 | contig 11700 bp, 11 predicted proteins | sample SS_ome_7_FD_132453 | JGI IMG/M metagenome (GOLD analysis project Ga0180434, IMG submission 132453) | Hypersaline lake sediment archaeal communities from the Salton Sea, California, USA - SS_1_D_2 metaG | ecosystem: Environmental > Aquatic > Non-marine Saline and Alkaline > Hypersaline >... | reverse complement strand
TTCACCATGATCGAGTCTGAAGACACCCATATCGCATACCACTTCGGATTCACCTACAGGAACGTCTTTGTAGTGTATAAACCCGTCTACAACCCGCTTCTGGCGAGGCGTTCTCCCGGGCAGGTCTTGATAAGGGAGCTGTTAGAGTATGCGATCGAGCGGAAGTATGACGAGTTGGATTTCACAGTGGGAGGTGAAGCCTATAAGCAGAGGTTCTCATCGGATGTGAGGTACAACACCACGTATAGAGTCTTCAAAACCAGGCGGCAATTGACGGCCCTGCGCCTGCGCACCCGGCTTAAAGGGCACCTCGAGGCCAACTCGATGGGCAGACGGCTGCTGGCTTTGAAGAAGCGCATGACCTCGCATCATATTCCGCGCTTGCGCGAGACAATAGAGACACATGGCATCACCGGCTGGCTAGCAAGAGCCCTCAAGATGGCTTTCCGGCGTTTCGTCTTTCGATATAGCCGCATGGTCTTCTTTGAGATGCCGGCAGGGGCGATTGCTGAGCGCCCGGTAGAGCCCAGGGTTGAGGGCGTTATCTTTCGCGAGGGCACCATCACCGATCTTGTGAGGTTCGATTTTCCCGAGTCGCCTGTGGCCAAGCGGGAGCTCCTGGCTGCATGGACGAAAAACCTCGAGGAAGGGGCCAGATGCTTTGTCGCCGAGATACGCGATGAAGTGGCCGCCACGATCTGGATTCGGGTCAAGGACTACACGTACATTAGCGAGGCTGAAACCTATGTGCCCTTGCCGGACAGTCCGGTATGCTTCTATGACGCGTGGACGCTGCCTAAATACAGAGGCAAGAGGCTTCTCACATTCCTCTATTCCAAGGTGCTGGAGCTGTATCCTGAGAAGCGTAAGGTCGCCTATCTATATCAATCAAACGTGGGGTCGTTCCGTGCGGCCCTTGCCCTCGGCAACTTCCGCATAACAAAGACCTACCACTTCCTCAACATCCTGGGCATCAAGCGCCGCTGGTCCAAGCCCTACACCGGCCCGCAACCTACTTTGTAGCGTCGGGTCTCCGTGCCCGACGTCCCTTTAGCATCGGGTCTGGGACATGATGCTTTCCCGAAAGGGAAAGATTCGTGTCCCCTTTTCTGTGGCGTCGGGGTTCCATCCCCGACGACCTTACTACTTGACCAGGGCCATCCGAATGGTGTGGCAGTACGAGCCCGCCTCCATCCTGCAGAAATAGACACCGCTGGCTACCTGCTGCCCCCCGTCGTCGCGGCCGTCCCAGGTCACTTGGCGTGTCCCCGCTGGAACCACTCCCGAGACAAGCTGCCGGACGCGCCGGCCATCGATACTGAAAACTGCGATCCGTACCTTGCAAGGCGATGGCAGAGCGTACTCCAGTATGGTACTCGGATTGAATGGATTCGGCCGCGCGTCCTGCAACTGGAACGCCTTGGGCAGTGCCCAGTCCTTATCAACACCGGCTAATCCCGAAGTCAGGAAAAGAGCATCCCAGAACACGTTAACATAGCTGCCATACTCACGTGTTCCGGACAGCACCACTTCCCAGCTTGCTGCTCCAGACGGAACAACAAGCGTGACTTCGAACGACTCCCAGAGATTGCTTTCGGTTGTTAGCTCCGGACTCGAAGCAGTCCCGATGAGCTGGCTATTCCCATCGTAGATATTTACCGTTGCCACACCAAAGTCGTCGGCATCCATATCTTCTGTGGAAACCCGCCCCGTGAGCGTCAGCGTGTTGCCGGGCGCCAGTCCGGTGGTGTCGGCTTGCCACATCTGGACGAACAAGCCAAGGTCACCGGCAAACGTGAAGAAGTACGAACCCTCGTAAGGCAACACAGTACCTGCCTGCTGTTCCTGGGTCATAACCGCCTTGGCCTGGATCCCGCTACGGGTCCAGCCGGTTATATCCCCCGTTTCCGCATCGCCATTCTCCAGGAGGTTTAGGGCGAACACCGGCCCGACGCCTATAACAATCAAGACGCATAGTGCGCCAAGAATGCCCGTGAGCCAGGAATATCTACTCGGTAAGACAGGGATCATGGTAGTCCTCTCCTTTTCAAAGTCGAACGCCACATGCGTTATTCTCTCCACCTTTACTATTTATCATACCACGGATTGGACCCTCAATCAATCGCGCATGAGCTTGCAGTCCGGTTATAAGATCACGCCTTGTGACCCGCGCCGGTGTCCACAACACCAGGATGTTGTGGACGCAAAGCTAGCAGCTTCGAGTTTGAACTGGTGGCTACGCTCCCCTGAGTTGACCCAACCCATCGAAGATGCTTAGCCATACAGAAACCTCAAGGCCAAAACCTACCCTTTCCTACTGGGTCCCATGCTGATTACCCAAGCTCGTGCGTGCGGGCCAACAAGCCGTGCTCATTCTACAATGGTCCCGACAGCCTATTAGATGTGAGGCCTGAGGATCTTTAGCATGATTAGTACAGGCGGAAAAGACCTGTTTCGGGTCCTCGGGGAGCGTCTTAAGTCAGAGATTATGGGAGGCTTGAACAATGGGGGCCACCCGCTCCCGTAAACAACCCAACCGCACCACCCCAGGGGGGGCACCATGTCTCACCCCCATCCCCCGTAACGTCATGATAAGATATTGACGAAGGACCGAACACTATGATATACTGTGTCGTGTGCTAGGCTATTGCGCAGGGCGGCAGCATGAAACGGTTTTTGTTATAAGGATGTCCATTCCATCGGGAGGGAAACCATGCGACGAGTAGAGAGCGTTTTCACGAATCTTCAGATCAGGACCAGGAATCTAAACACGCCAGCCTTGACGCTGGTTGTGCTGGCGACATTCCTTTTCACCGCGGCTCCTGCCTACTCACAGTATTCTGATACGTTCCTTGTGACATACGATTCGACTGCAGAATGGCCCATTGTAGTGCATCACATTAGTAGTCACGGGTACGGCAGCATCCCCGAGGCACCGTGGACAGGGGAGATTGCCATGGAAGAGCATTACCTCTTCAATGGTGAGACTTTTCCGCTTCCCACATATGACGGTGGTCAACCAGCCGAAGAGGATGAAGTCTTCTGGACGGTGTCACTGGAGCTGCTCGGTTTACCTGATGTACCCGACGGGGAGTACTTCATCAACTGTGGGTTCGATTATGGCAGGACGATCGAAATCGACGTACCTACCGGTTTCGGTTTCGGTGTTGGTGCCAAGGTCACCGTATATGCGATCGAAAAGGGAGGGCCGACCTCTGCCGAAACTTCCTCATTCGGTGAGATTAAGAAGATGTTCAAGTAGCAAGCGAGGTTAACAAACTAGAGTGTGACTTGTCGCTTCTGTTTATTCGTCCGCCCGGCAACTTAACGACTTATGGAGCGGTGCCGACCAGTGCGGGTCATGCTCAATCTCATTGTCCAGTTTCTACTCTCGGCATTCCGATCTAGCCAGACCTTGGTCCACGAGAACGTCGCCCTGGGCCACCTGGCCATGATGTCCTCACCATTACCTTGGGGGCCGGTGATCAGCACGTTATGGACGCAAAGCTAGCAGCTTCGAGTTTGAACTGGTGGCTAGCCTACGGTAGTACCCCCCTAGTGGTGTCTACATTATCTCGGGGATATGGCAAGACAAGGAACTGCTTATGCGAACAGAAAACCCAAGGGCAAGTCACCCCACCCCGCATCAATGGGTTCCCTGTCTACCTGTTGGCGTGCGAGAGAACAGGAAAGCGGCACCCACAGTATCCCCTCCTGCTTTGTGAGCCTAATCCAAGAGTGACCTCTTGCTGAGACCGATCACCTCACCTGATTGTCACCGCTTTGCTTGTCTGGAAAACCTCGCCGTCAACGCTAAGAGAGTAGAAGTAAGTGCCCGGTGCTACGCGTCTCCCGTTGGCATCACAACCGTCCCACTTGATGGAACCTCTTCCGGCCTCAACCTCACTCCGCCGCAGCTCTCTGATCTCCCTACCATTTACGTCGAAAATCCTAACCTCAGCAATGCCAGCCCGCGGCATGTTAAAGCCGATGTTGGTCGTCCTCGGGAAAGGGTTCGGGGAATTCAACAGAGACGGCTCCGAAGTATCAAGCTGAGTATCCGGACTAACATGACTCACGCCGTCATACCAAACCCCGTATATCCTCGGGGTATCGGAGCAAACGATTATGGCCATGGGAGCACCACCCTGATTGCTTTCTACTATCCTGATTGTCTCAATACTGCTTGAGAGGGCACCTGCTGAAGTGTACTCAATGGTCCAAGTGACCAGGTCGTATATCGCGAACCTATTCGCGTCCGCTCCTTCCCTGACTACGATCTCCATGTTACCATCCAGGTCGAGGTCCCCGATAGGGTCAGAATCCTCCCAGCGCGGAACCCAGCCATAGATATAGTTCTCCTGGTACTGGGCAGATAAGGTGCCGGCAGACAGAACGATAGTCATGATCACAGCAACGATTATAGCTTGATTCCTCATTTTCGAGCTACCTCCTTCGCAACGATTGGTGACTTACTCGGAGTGCTAGCAAATGGGCACTGAAAGCGACAGTCTTAGTAGATCGACACTTGCGGAGGATCACGTGATTTCTGACACATATAGCAGCCATCGAATGCCGGGGGATCAGACCACAAGGAGTCAGAAGAATCGGTCAAGTGCCTTACCGTACCTTTCAGAGGAAGTGAAAACCCCAAGCGCACAAGACACCCACACCTGCAAAGGGTTCCTATACCTACGGTGTCGGTGTGAGCGATAACGGCCGGGTGCTATTCCCCGAACCTGGCCTTGATTCTGTCCTGAGGCATGCTGTCTGTCTGCAACTCACCGCCTCCACCGCTCTCGACTCTATAAACGTCGATAATGAGCAGGACATACCAGTCTTTGAGGTATTTCAGATGCCACTCCACCTTACCCAGCTCTGTTTCGGAGAATTCGAGGAGTGCGATGACCTGGACGGGATTACCGCTGGAGTCTGTTGCTATGAACGGCAGCGGTACCAACCCTGTGTCGCCCTCAAACTCGGCGCTGGCATATGCGCTGAAACGAATGAACTCATCATCAGCCAGTTCGGCATCCACCGGGATCGTGTGGTTGTTGCTTGCAATCGGGTCCTCCGAGATGTAGAAGTACGTCCGGACAATCCCGGCCCCGGTGCCATCCCTACCGTCAGCACCGTCCTCCCCTGGTTCGCCCTGCGGCCCCATTGGCCCCATATCACCCTCGCAGCCTACCAGGGCCACCATTAATGCCAGTATCCCCAGGCACACATACATGAATCGCTTAGCCATGGTTGCCTCCTAACGGTACATCGATTTGATTGCAGACCAAGTGGGCGCACCCTCGTCACGGGGGGCTATGCCTGCACTGGGCCAACCACAATCATCTGGAGTTTCCTTGAGAACACAGTTGGGCCCCACCTTCATCGGGAACAGCACAACCTCCCCAATGAACTGTGAGGGATCGGGGCATCCACCATCCTGCGTTTTCCAGCAGAAGTCGCTCACGTCAACCACCAAAGACGAGTTGTTGTTTTCAACGAATATGTGGAGGCTGTCCTGCTGGGCCGACGCGAGAAGACCAGCTGGGTTGCCCACGCGGTTGCCCCCGCCGTCAATGATATCAGACTCACCATCGAAGGATAGATCAGCATAGTCCTCAGACGGCATGCCCGGAGGGGTGCCTTGGTACACCCAGCTATTGCTTAGCGTAACCTGCGCCCCGTTGGCGGCCCTCAATCCCTTGAAGCTGTTGTCCCGAATCGTGCAGTTGTTGATCTGAGTGTTTGTGCCCGGATTCACATAGAAGCCGATGTATCCACCTCTAATGGTGCAATTTGTGAAGGCGGGAGTGTGAGGCTGTCCATCCTCCGCTCGAACGTAGATACCGCCGCCCGCAAGGGCATGGGTATTCACGAACTCCAGATTGCTGACCTCCGGAGAGCAGTTTCTCACTAACAAGGCGGGTTGAGTGTTGTTTACAATTACCGAAGCGTCGCCTGAGCCGGATTCGTGAGTCAAAACTATATCCTTGCCCTCAATTACCAGGTTCTCATAGTAATTACCCCACAACCTTACCATTACAGTATCGCCTGAGGCGGCGCTGTCGATTCCTGCCTGGATAGTTCTTATGGGACAGAGGTCAATGTCCTTGCAGACTATCCAAGTTCTGGCCCCCACTTCGCCCACAAGCGTCAAGAGAACGCAGCATATCAGGCAACACACAGCAAGAACTCTACGCAGCATTCGCCTTCACCTCCGACCCATTGTACCACAAAACCCTTGCTCATTGAACCCAAAACTAATGTAGATCTGGGAATAGGGAGGTAGAAGGTGACCCCCGTAGTTGGCTGGGTAAGCTGGTTGTCCTGGGAGAGGACCTCTGGGAGGAGTTGTTGGACCTGGTGGAGCCCCGGCGATGGTGCTTTCGTTGTCACAGGAGTGACAACGCTACGGAATGGGCGAGTATCCCGACTAACGTTGAACGCAGAGGCCCGATGATACATTCGTTACGACGGGAGTGGTGATAATCCTAAAGAGGCACCTCCTGAGCACACCACTTCTAGTATGCTACGGACAAGGCGACTGCGGAAAAGAAAGGGGACACGAAACTCTCCCTTGCGGGAGAGTAGTATGTCCCAACCAGAGAATCGTTGGGCGCAGAGGCCCGACGCTACAAGGGTCAGGCCCGTGTATACGGGCCTGACCCCAATGGGTGGTCGGGGCGAGAGGATTTGAACCTCCGACCTCCTGCTCCCGAAGCAGGCGCGCTAACCGGGCTGCGCTACGCCCCGGCCAAATCCGCGAATATGGTCAACCCGGCCTTGCAGGCCAGGATCACTACCACACCGGCTATCATAACACCGAGGGCTATACACGGTATAGCCCAGCGACGCCGTATGCCAAATATAAAAGCTGCGAGCGCTCCTGTCCAGGCACCAGTTACAGGAAGCGGTATGGCTACGAAGAGCGTAAGCCCTATGGCCTCGTATTTCTCCACTATCTCGGCCCGTCTCCGAGTGCGGGCGAAGAGCCAGATGAAGAACCTGTCGAAGAATGGTACCCTTCTCAAGAAGTTGGAGACCGGTTCAAGAAAGAAAAGAATCGGTATCACCGGCACGAAGTTACCGAGAACCGCTAGCAGGTAGGCCCTGGGGATCACCACCTCGGGGCTCACGCAGATGGCATAGGGAAGCGCCCCCCTGAGCTCTATTATAGGCAGCATTGCCATCATGAAGATCTTGAGGTCTTTGGGTATTGTCAGCAAGATAACGGGATCGAGCATGTGTCCCTCAGAATTTAAGGTCCCAGGTTCTAACCTTATGTATCGACTTATAATCAGTAAGGTCGAGCTGAAGCGGTGTCACCGAAATCTCTCCACGCTCCACCGCCTCGAAGTCGGTCTCCTCCCCCTGACACCAGATAGGGGGCTGCCCCCCTATCCAGTAATAGGCCCTCCCCCTGGGATCGGTTTTCTTCACAACGGCGTCCCGGTAGACGCGCTTGCCCAGCTTGGTAACCTTGACCCCTTTTATCTCCTCGGGGGGTATGGAGGGAACATTCACGTTGAGCAAGGTACCTTCGGGTAGCCCTCGCTCCAGCACGTTCCTGGCGATCGTAGTCGCAAAACGCTCGGCGGCCTCGAACCGGCATTCCTCCCAGGAGCAGACCGATATGGCCACGGAAGGGAGCCCGAGCAGCGTCCCCTCAAAAGCAGCAGCCACGGTCCCCGAATAGGTAACATCATCGCCGAGATTGGGGCCATGGTTCATACCCGATACGAGCAGGCTCGGCCGGTCTTCAAGAAGACCCCTCATCGCGAGCAGCACGCAGTCGGTGGGGGTTCCGTCTACGGCGATAACGTCTTCATCCACGGGGTTGCTCCTCAAGGGGTTGGAAAGCGTGAGCGCGTGGCTTGCTCCGCTTTGCTGGCGCTCAGGGGCCACCACTACAACCCGCCCCAGCGAAGCCACCGCCCGTCTCAGCCGGGTGAGCCCTTCGGCCTGGATGCCGTCATCATTCGTTAAGAGTATTATTGTCTCTTCAGGTTCGGGTCTTGCCAATTCTCTCCCACCTCCAGAAGAGGCTCTTGAAGATCAGTCCCATGAAAAGCAACGGCTGCTTGAGCGGGTGTATGTAGCTGGTTTCGTCCCCGTAAAGCGTGGCGATCGGGGCCGACTCTATGCTATACCCTGCTATTGCGGCCTTGATGAGTATCTCGCTTTCCGCGCCGTAACCGTGGCTTTCGGTTTCTATGTTCTCGATAACGCTTCTTGCAATCAGCCTATAGCCGGACTGCGAGTCCGGTATGTACTGGCCGGCAGATAAGGAGACCAGCCACGAGCTAAGGGTATTGGTTACAATCCTCAGTAGCGGCATGTTCCCGACCTGGCGTTCGCGCGTCCCGATCACGATGTCGGCACGCTTGTTTAGCCAGGCCTCTATGAGCTTCGGTATCTCCAAGGGCGAATGCTGGCCGTCCGCATCCAGCGTAATCACCGCCCTGAAGTCGCGGCTCAGGAATTCGGAGAAACCGGTTCTGAGGGCTTCGCCTTTTCCCATGTTCTGCTCATGCCTCACTACGATGGCCTTACCTATCTCGGCTACTGCTGAGGTCCTGTCCGTCGAGCCGTCATCCACGACTAGGGCCCTGAGATGAGGGCTCACTTCTTTAACCTGTTCCAGCACCCTGCCCAGACTTCGCGCGGCATTATAGGCCGGGATCACCACCAGGGTCGATCTGTAGGCGTAGTCCAGCATGGTGAGCGATCCCGAAGGTCTTGACGGCTTCTTTTCTTTCATGTTACTTGCCTGTGCGACATCTCTTCCTGTCCCGATACTTCGTCGGGGCGACCCCACCGCCGGTCGACCCTTTCAAAAAAATACCATTGTTCGGTGTGTTTCTCTACACCTTTCTCGAAGATGCGAAGGCAGGCTTCGATAATTTCTTCCCCGGAGATCGAGTCGCGGGCGGGGTCATACACCGTCTCCTGAAGCGTAAGGCGGTATTTTCCATCCTCGCACCTTATGCAGAACCCGGCGATTACGGGGATCTTCATCGACACGGCAAGGCCGGCGTAAGCCGACGGCACGCTTACCTTGACACCAAGGAATTCGGCCTGGCTGCCCCGGCCCGAGTAGTCCCTGTCCCCCACCACTCCGAGGGACCCCGTTCGAAGTACTCTCATAATCGACCGTCCCGCGCTCTTCACGGACATCACCTTAAGCCCCTTGGATTCCCTGTGTTTTCTGAAGAGCCTGGCCACCCGCCGGTCGGGGTGGTCATAGACAACGACATTGAGATCGACTCCCGCCATCGCAATAGCCACGGCAGCGAGCTCCCAGTTGCCCAGGTGGGCCGTTACCAGTATTCCCGGCCCGCGATCCAGCTGGTCCTTGAGGCCGGTGAAACTCTCCATATCGACGAGGTCGCCGATATTCTGAGGATTGAGCCTGGGAAAATAGAGGAATTCGGTAACCACCTTCGCGAAATTGCGCATTGCCTTCCGGGTATGGAGCGATACCGCGTGCTTCCCTGCCGGCGCTTCAGGGAGAAGACTCAGGTTGTGAGCCACGTTCGCTCTTATCCTGGGACTCAAGAGGTACCAGGTGTCCGCAACGCGTTCTGCTATCCAGTAGGAGACACGGATAGGCATAATGCGCGCGATTGCCCGTGCAATTATGTATCCTAAGTAAAGCAACTTGAGCTTACCCCCCTCGTACCCCTCTTGAGATGCCGCTTCCCTCTATCATCCCTTAAGAGCCCCTCGTGTCACGTCCTGGATCACGTATTTCTGGAAGAAGACCGCCAGGATGACGAGCGGCAGACTCGCAATGGTGGATGCCGCCATAATGTAACCCCAGGGTATCTGACCGTGCAGGCCTTCGAAAAGAGCGATCCCCACGGGGATGGTCCTCGCGGATTGATCGGTTGTGAGCATCAATGCAAACAGGAATTCGTTAAAGGCCGCGATAAACACCAGGAGCACGGCCGAGAGGAGCCCAGGGGCGGCAACCGGCAGGATGATGCGGCGGAATATCAAGAACCTTCCCGCCCCGTCGGCAAGGGCCGCATCATCCAGGTCCTTGGGAATCTGCATCATGTAACTCAAGAGGATCCAGAAGCCCAGGGGAATCGTCCAGGCTATGTATGGAAATACCAGCGCCACATAAGTGTTTATGAGGCCGGCGGTTCTCATCAGTTTATAGAGGTAACCTATGAGGCTTATCTGGGGAAACATGGAGAACGCCAGGACAGCCAGTGAAAGTACCAGCCGCCCCCTGAACTCCAGGCGCGACACCGCGTAGGCGCTCAGGGCGGCGACAATGGCGCAGGCGGCGGCCACGATCCCGCTCACGGCTAGACTGTTTCTAAGGTATTCCAGGAAGTGAAGCGACTTGATTGTAAGCACATCGACGTAGTTGGCAAGGGTCGCGCCGAAATCCACCCCGCCGCTCAAGAAATCGGGGTTGCGGCTCAAGGATACGGTTATCATCCACACAAATGGGGCGATACAGAAGACCAGCATAAAGATGATGCCGAGCACAAGGAGTGTCTTCTTTGTCGCTTCTTCTTTCATCCTAAGTCCCTGCTGAAACCCCCTATGCGGAGGTAAGATACCGAAAGCAAGAAGGCCAGTATGAAAAGAACCACGGCTATTGCCGACCCATAGCCGAAATCCCCTTCGTTGAAATACTTGTAGCCATAGAGCGAAAGCGAGGTGGTAGATCCACCCGGGCCGCCATCGGTCACCACGTAGATGAGGTCGAGAATTCTTATGGTATCGATACTCCTGAAAATCAAGGCGACAGCCACCACGGGCCTCAGCATGGGCAGTGTTATCTTGAAGAAGCGCTGGAAAAGATTGGTCCCGTCCACCCTCGCCTGCTCGTAGATCTCCTCAGGTATGGTCTGCAGGCCCGCCAGCAGGATTATGGCGACAAATGGAGTGGTCTTCCATACATCGGCAAGCACCAGAGCGAAGAAGGCGCTCACCGGGCTTCCCAGCCAGTTTACCGGGTCCCCAGAGACGTGGAGCAAAGCGAGAATGTAGTTGGCAAGGCCATAGCCGTAGTTATAGATAAGCTCCCAGGTCCTTGCCGCCACAATGGTGGGCACCGCCCAGGGTATAAGGACTGTGGCCCTGAGGGCGTTCCGGTAGCGGAGCCGCTCGTTGAGTATGAGAGCGAAGATCATTCCCAGAACCATCTCAATGGGGATCGTGGTTGCCACAAAGAGCAGGGTGAATCTTAAAGATTGATAGAAGTTGGAGTCTGTGAAAAGCCGCTTGTAGTTGGAGAGAAAAGCAAACTCAGTAGGCAGGTAGGTCACGTCCTTGAAGAGGCTTGTCCAGAAAGTGCCGATTACCGGCACTACGATGAAGAGCACAATTACGGCCGCAAGCGGTAGTATGAAAAGATATGCTACCCTTTCCTGCCGCCTGCCGCTAAGTGCTTTGAGTTTCACTTCTCCCCTGTTCTATGAGTCCCCGGTTGGTGCTACCGCCCGTATCTTTGAACGATATCAAGCGCTTCCTTCTGCGCTTCCGCCAGAGCCTCTTCCGGCTCGAGGCTGCCTGAGAGGGCTGCGTTCACCTTCTGCTGGAGCGCTCTCGAAAGAAGGCTGTAATAAGGCACGTTGGGTCTTGCCGTCGCCGTCTCGAATACGGCCTTAAGATTGACAAGGTGAGGGGCCTCCTCGGCGATTTCCTCTGAATCATAGAGATCTCTTCGAGCCGGATTCC
>Ga0180434_10008097_pt1 | contig 11701 bp, 13 predicted proteins | sample SS_ome_7_FD_132453 | JGI IMG/M metagenome (GOLD analysis project Ga0180434, IMG submission 132453) | Hypersaline lake sediment archaeal communities from the Salton Sea, California, USA - SS_1_D_2 metaG | ecosystem: Environmental > Aquatic > Non-marine Saline and Alkaline > Hypersaline >... | reverse complement strand
GCCGATTATCCTCCTGGCCCCCAGGCTGCCCACTTTTTTCCTGAGTATCGCCAGGAGCACTATGACATTGAAGGCTGCCACCAGGGTAGTGGAAAGGGCCAGTCCGGCTGCATCCATATACCTTATCAGTATCCAGTCCAAAAGCAGGTTTACCAGTATGGACGCCCCGGCCACCTTGAGCGGTGTCCTGACATTCTTAAAAGCATAGAAAATGCGGTTAAGTATCATTAGCAGTCCGAAAAATACCAGTCCCAGGCTGTGGAATATGAGGATGAAGGACACCCTGGAAGTATCTCCGGTACCGAAATTATTATGCTCAAACAGCACCTTTATTATGGGATATGACAGTATCACCAGACCCGCTGATGCCGGCAGCATCACATATCCTATCTCCCTTACTCCCAGGGAGAAGCTCTCCTTTATGCCCTTTATATCGCCTTCTGCCGCCTGCCTGGATATGAGGGGATAGAGCACGGTTATTATGGCCACCGAGAAGACTCCCAGGGGAAGGTTGGCCACCCTCCAGGAAAGGGTCAGGGCGGTAGTGTTTCCCGCACCCAGGTTAAGGGCAAAGAAATTATCCACGCTGTTATTGAGCTGGACTGCCCCCAGGCTCAAAAGTATGGGAAACATGAGGCCGAATATCTCTCTTACCCCCTCATGCTTAAGATCTATGACAGGCCTGTAGCCAAGACGGGATACCCTGAGCTGGGGAAACTGTATGGCCAGATGCAGTACTGAGCCCGCCATCACCCCTATGGCCATGGAATAGATCCCCAGCTGCCTGAAAAAGATAATAACAGATATTATAGTCACGATATTCAGCACAAAAGGGGCCAGCGAGGGGATGGTAAAGATATCATGTGAATTAAGGATCCCCGCAGCCAGGCCGGAAAGGCTCAGAAACACCAGGGAGAATATCATTATCCTGTTCATCAGTACAAATTTGACCACATCCATCTGGTTACCGGCTATCAGGGAAAGAAGGGAGCCGATCTGGGGAGACAGTACATAGATGATCCCGGATATGAGTATAAAGGCTATAAGCATTATATTGGTTATGGAATTAACAAAGACCATGCTGTCGGCCTGCCTCTTCTTCTTGATATACAGGGAGTATATGGGGATGAATGCAGCCACTATGAGCGATTCGGCAAAAAGTATTCGGAAAAGATTGGGTATGAAAAAAGCCCAGGTGAAGGCATCCACGTCATAGTTAAGGCCAAAATAACCTGCCATTATCTGGTCCCTTGCCAGTCCCGAGATCTTGGAAAGCAGTATGGCTGCCACGACCAGGGCAGTGGCCCCCAGTATTTTTTTTCTTGATATCAGCCTGTCTTCTACCATAATATTATATATACCGCCTCATCTAAAGATTGTATTATAGCATTAAGGAGCCTTTGCAGAAACTGGATGCATGCAAAAGGCAGCATTTGGCTAAGGCATGTTTTTCCTTAAAAAATATTCCTGCACCGGCTGCCAATAAGTGTTTTTATTTAAATCAAAAAGTGCTAAAATGTGTCTTTGCTTTTGATGAATATTTTATGCGGAGGAAAAATAAATGCCGAATATAAAATCCCAGATAAAACGGGACAGGCAGAATAAGAAAAGGACTATAAAGAATAAGGTCCTAAAGTCAAAGATAAAGACTGCCCGTAAAAACCTTGCAGAAAATGTCGAGTCCGGGAACCTGGAAGAGGCAAAAGCCAGTCTTAAAGCACTGGATAAGGCCCTGGATAAGGCGGTAAAGAACAGTGCCGTACATAAGAACTATTCTGCCAATAAGAAATCACAGGCTGCCGGGCTTGTCAATTCCATAAAGGAAAAACAGGCTTCTTAAAAATTGCGGCCGGGGATCTCTCGATCGGAGCTGATCCAGTATTTTAACAGCATTGTCCTGTAGTTTGGGGTTTAAACCATTTAGCAGAGCAGTTATAAAAAGTGAGACACTATCAAAAAGGTGTCTTATTTTTTTATAAGCTTCTTATTTTGCTAAAAGAAGCAGGAGATGTTTTTTTTATAAAGCAATCCGCCGTCTTAATAAAAAATGGCCAGAGTATAAAATATCATTTGATATTGATTGCAGTTAAGGATTATCATCAATCGATATTTAATAGACATGTTCAATTATATGTTGTTCGTGGGTTTGTGATAAAATACTGCAATTTATATACTGGGATTGGAAGAATGGTAAAAAATATAATTGGAAAAAAGCAAATATGAATAATAAAGCAGAAAGAGCCGGTATTAAAAAACAATGGATAAATGTGATCAAGAAAAACCAGTACAAGCTTACCACGCAGAGAAAAAATATTATCACCTTTTTGGCAAAGGAAAGGTATCCAAGAAGCGCCGACGACATCTATATCGAACTTAAAAGTCAATATCCTGAGATCGGCATTGCCACGCTCTACAGGACGCTTGACCTTCTTTTAAATCTAAAACTGATACAGAAAGTAAATATTGCCAGCAATAAGTCATTTTATCTTTTCCCCGAAGATTCCAGGGATAATTCTGCAGTATACCTGGTATGTGATAATTGCGGGAAGCTGGTATCGCATAACAAATGTCTTAATAACTCGGTAAAGGTGAGGCTGATAGATAATGCTGCTAAAAAAATTTTTGATAACTGCAGGCTGCAGGTAAACAGCTTTAAGATATTTTTTTCAGGATTATGTGAGGAATGCTCAGGAGAAGTTGGACCGCCCCGGTAATGGATCCCCCGTTTTTTATTATAAGATGATAGACCTTAGGATAACGCTGGAACTCCTGGAAATCTGCTGCCTTAACCCCGGGCAATGCAGTTGTCTGCCCGGGACCAGTAAATAAGCTTTTAAACTCCAAGATGCCATAGCCCATAAACCGTCTAAATAACGGTTGGGTTTTACTGCATTCAGGTATGATCAATCATCTATCTGGGGGATCCTGTCCATGCCGTAATTTGACGGGAAAACCCCTGTGGGACATATTCCCACACACTCCATACAGTCCTGGCAGTTCTTAAAGAATGAAGATTCTGGTATAAATGCTACTTTTTTATTTATCCCCCTGCCTATAAAGCCGATAGCATTCCTCTTTTTGACCTCTTCGCAATACCTCACACATAGTCCGCAAACGATACAATAATTATTCTCCTTTTTATATCTGGTAAAGGTCAGGCCATATTTTTTGGCCAGATCCCTTATCTCCGGATTATATGGAAATAAAGTCATGTATAATTCAACCAGATTCTTCCTTATCTCTTCTACCTTTGGACTACTGGTATGGACTATGAGGCCATCCTCTGCAGGATAGGCGCATGAGGTCACTATTTTTGACCTTCCGTTTGTCTCGATCTCCACTATGCATAGCCTGCAGGCTCCATGCGGCTTTACCTGGTCATTATAGCACAGTGCCGGGATGTGTATGCCTAAGATATGGGCAGCCTGAAGTATGGTAGTCCCCTCTTCAACTTTTATATTATTACCGTCTATTACCAGTCCGACTTTATTCTTTATTTTTGCCTGTTCTACTTTCATTTTTCCTCCCATTGCTGCCATATGGCAGATTATGAATATAGGTATTTATGATAATTTGATCTCCCTGCCCGCAAGGTCTCTTTCTTCAGAAAGCCCCGTAAGACTTTCTATAGCACTATATTTTGCAGGACAGCTTTCCACGCAGCTGCCGCATTTTATACAAAGGTCCTGATTGATGCGGTAGGTTTTTTTGGGCTCTCCCATAATCGCGTCTACAGGACATATGCTGGAACAGGCTGCACAGCCGCCACATTTTTCTTCATTTATTTCGAAGCGTATAAGAGGCTTGCATACTTTTGCCGGGCACATATTATGATAAATATGTGCTTCGTATTCATGCCTGAAATATTTCAGAGTGGTCAGAACGATATTAGGCGCCGTAGCACCCAGGGCACACAGCGAGCCCTCTTTCATAAGTATTGAAAGATCGCTTAGAAGTTTCAGGTCCTCCTCTTTCCCCTTGCCTTCCATTATCCTTTCATAGATATAAAGCATCTGCCTCAGGCCCTCCCTGCATGGAACACATTTGCCGCATGATTCATCAGAAAGGAATTTAAGGAAGTAATGAGCAATATTTACCATACAATCAGATTCATCCATAACTATCATACCCCCGGAACCCATCATGGAACCAGCCTTATCAAGCTCATCAAAATCCACCGGCAAATCCAGCAGTTTTTCGGGAAGGACGCCTCCGGAAGGTCCTCCGGTCTGGACCGCCTTAAACTTTTTCCCGTCCTTGATGCCTCCGCCGATCTTGAAGATAATGTCTCTCAGGGTTATTCCCATAGGGACTTCTACCAGGCCGGTATTATTTACCTTGCCCACCAGGGAAAATATTTTAGTCCCGCTGCTTTGCTTTGTACCGATGGACCTGAACCAATCTGCGCCATTATTTATTATATAGGGGACATTTGCCCAGGTCTCGACATTATTGATATTAGTGGGCTTATCCCAAAGGCCGCTGACTGCAGTCCTTATGTATTTGACTTTTGGCTCTCCCACCTTTCCTTCTATTGCCGATATTAATGCACTGGATTCTCCTGACACAAAAGCGCCTGCTCCCCGGTGTACTTTTACGTCAAGATCAAAACCGGAACCAAGTATGTTTTTGCCCAGAAAACCATATGATCTTGCATCATCAATAGCTTTTAAAACAGCGCTTACTGCCTGCGGATATTCTTGTCTGACATATATGAAGCCCTGGCAGGAACCTATGGCATATGCCCCGATGGCCAGGCCCTCCAGCACACTATGAGGATTCCCTTCTAGCAGGCTTCTATCCATATATGCGCCCGGATCACCTTCGTCTGCATTGACTATTACATATTTAATATCACCATCAGCATCTCTGGTGGTCTCCCACTTGATGCCTGCCGGAAACCCTCCTCCGCCTCTTCCTCTCAGATTTGCTTTCTTTACTTCTTCCAGGACTTTTTCCGGACTCAGATCCAGAAGGGCTTTTGCCAGTGCCTTATAGCCGCCCACCCTCAGATAGTCTTCGATGCTTTCCGGATCTATCCTTGAATTATTTTCAAGTATTATCCTCTTTTGAAATCTATAAAACGGTATATCATTTTCCTGGCATGATCTAACCCCTTCCTCATCCTTATAAAGAAGGTCCTCTACCACCTTTTTGTCAAGCACGGCCTGTATTATACGGGGAAGGTCTTTTTCCCTTACGCCCAGGTAACAGGTCTCATCCGGATGTATCACGATTATGGGGCCCTTTTCACAATAACCATGGCATCCTGTCTTTTTTATCTCTATGTCGTCAGCTCTTTTACCGCCTAGTTTTTTTAATTCCTTCTCCAGTCCTTCTACCAGCCTGTCAGATGAAAAAGCTCTGCAGCCTGTCCCGGAACAGATCGATATAACGGTCTTTTTCCCGTTTTTCCGGTTTATTTCTTCTATTGCTGAATCAAGTCCGGCTGCAGACTTGATTTTTTTGATCTTGGTTTCCATGTTCAACCTCTTTTCTATATTTCTAATATAAATTAATTGAAAGCTTTAAAGATCTTTTTTAATCCGGCCGTGGAAGGGTCGCTGTAAAACTGCTTATCAACCATCATCACTGGACCCAGCGCGCATACTCCCAGGCAGTTAACAGTATCGAGTGTGAATCTAAGGTCTTCAGTAGTATCGCCCGGTTTTACTCCCAGCACATTGACGATCCTCTGGAGAAGGTTCATGGAGCCCCTGACATGGCAGGCGGTACCGGTGCACACTACAATGGAATGCTTGCCCCGGGGCTCAAGGTCAAAAAATTTATAAAATGACGCAATATTATATATTCTTGTCAATGGGACACTAAGCCTGTCGCTTATATGACAGAGGGCATGTTTCGGCAGCCAGTTATACTCTTCCTGGACTTCAATAAGTATCTGTATAAGATTATCTTCGCGGTTGCCGTATTTTTCCATGACACTATTGACGTCAATCCTATTTTTTAGCATCTCTTCCAATTTTATCTCCTTTTTTTTCTTTATTTTTTCAACTTCTTTCAATTGCCTGGACATCATATCCCTGACATCTTTTAAATATCCGATATTTCGCAGGACATCTGATTCTTTATCCAGCTCGTCTATACCGGCACAATTAAAGGTATACTGCAATCTATTATTATCTGTCTCGATCTTCTTTAATAATCCTAGATCCTTAAGAATATTTATATTCCTGTATATTGTGGCAATTCCTATATCAGGATCCAGTTCCAGGGCTTTTTTATGTATCTCTTCAATATTTTTCTTGCCTGGATCATCAAGGATTGTCTTAAGTATGATATCCCTGGCAGCGGTCTGCCTGAAACCATTCTCCTTTAATTTGCTCCTCCAGTAATTATATGGTTCCATTTGTAAATGATAATGATAATGATAATGATTATCATTTTATATATATAAATATATTTGTCAATATTTTAAAAAATTATTTTGGGGACAAAAAAACGCATTTTCAAAATGTATCATGCAGCTGGATTTAGACTGGGGGTCTTCAGTCAGGATTATTATTTTGCCTGTGTTCTTTCCTGAACAGGACTGCTGCAGTTTATAAATAGACAGTAAATACAAAAAATCTGGTATAATAACTTACATTACAAATTATCATGGGAAGATATGAGTAAATTGACAGAATACCTCAATTGTCAGAGATTCATCGTGCTGAGTGAATTAAAGTTCAAAGATAGTTGTTCCAGGCCTGACATCTTCAGCTGCGATTTTAACTACAAGGCAGTAGATTGTATCTTTGATTCCCTGGAAAAAATGGCAGAAGAACTGGATGAGATAAAGAAAAGGCTTGATGGTAAATAGGTTAGTATTAATGAATATATAATGGATAGTGAATATAATATTTACATAAGACTGAAGGGACGGGTGGGGACATGGTCAAAGAAGAGGGGAAGATGAAAAAAAGAAGTAAAGAAGGATCCAAGATCAGCATGAAGGGGATGTATCATGAGCTGAATTCCGCATATGAGTTAATGTCAAAATCAGCTCCTGAATATATGAAAAGTTTTATGGAATATTTTATTGATAGCGAAAAAACAGGAATACTTTCCGAAAAGACAAAAGTCCTGATCTCGATCGCAATAGCCGTAACATCCAAATGCCTGCCCTGTATTGCTTTTCACATTTCAAATGCAGCAGAGATCAATGTGACTAAAAAAGAGATCCTGGAAGCATGCCAGGTTGCTGTATTTATGAGCGGAAGTCCGTCTTTTGTTTATTTAAAATATGTCAATGATGCTTGTGAAGAATTTGGATTGGAATAATGGGCAGGATTTTTACTGCATAGATCCTGATTGGCTGCCATGCTGATCCCGTATACTGGTGCCGGCAATACTGACTATCAATTTTTTTACCAGCTTGCCGTTGTCGACAATGCTCTTCTTGAGCTCCATATCATAATCATTTAACATGCATATGATGCTTACGATCTCTTCCCCGGTATAATTCTGGGAAAACCTGATATATTTGTTGACCGTCTTGCCGATAAAATAGGGGGACATATTGATATTGTCGGCAAGATAGCTGGTTGCAGAACCCTTTCCTCCGCTTTCAGTCTTTATATAAAGCATGCTCTTAAACATCCTGTACACCAGGGTAATAAGTCCCAGGAGTTTTTTATCTTCATCCAGTATATCATACAGGGCTTCCAGGCATCTGTTTTTGTCCCTTTCCCCCAAAAAATCCACCAGGTCGAATATCTTCATGGAATAGACCCTGCTCACCAGAGCTTTTACGGTGCCGGCATCTATGATCTTCTCCTTTTCCGAACTGATATAATCAGACAGTTTCCTGTATTCATTTTTTAACAGGTTTATATCCAGGTTTACATTTTCTACCAGGAGATGCCTGGCATCTTCGGTAAATCCTATCCCGTCCCCCTTTGACCTTTTGTCAAGCCATTTAAGCAGGTCCGCCGATGATGGAGGCTTTATGCTCCTTATAACACCCTTTTGCCTTACAGCATCCATAAGCGCTTTGTTTATCTTTTCGCCGGGGGCAGTGAATATGAAGGTGGTATCAGCGCCGTCGTCCCGGGATATCTTTTCTGCAGCCATCTTCTGGAAGCCTGCCGGAGCTTTTTCTATATGCTCCAGTATGACCGCCTTTTGCTCTGAAAAGAGTGAGGGCGAGGATACAAAGGCTTCAAGCTCCTCCAGGGACTGGCGGTCGGCAGTATCAAATACCTTTAGATCTATTGCAGACCCGGCACCACTGCTCATATAATCCCTTATCTCCCCTATTTTTTCTTTCAGGGCATGCTCGTTCCTGCTGATGTAGAGGTATGCTTTTTTTAATGTCCCCTTGCCGTTTTTCATCAGGTCCCCTTGTGTTTAATATGCTTTTTTATTCTCTACTACTTAAAACTAAAAATCAATTCTTTTGGCCGATATTATTTTGATAACGGAAAAGATTATAAGGATGGCAAGGTAGTACAGGAAAAGCCCCGTTTCTCCCGGGCTTTCCATCTCCAGGGAAGGAAAGAAGCTCCGGGAGAAAAAACCTGCTAAACCCAGTACCGGCCTTGCTGCAGCAGGCACCAGCCTCAGCGCTGCCCCGCCGGCAGGAGGCCATATTATGCACAGTGCCGAGGCCAGGAACAGGATCAATATAAGCATATAGAAAAAGGGCAGGACCACCAGGTTCGATATTGGAGATATAAGGGGAAGGCTTCCGAAATAATGTAGAAGCAGCGGGCCGCATGCCAGCTGTATAGAAACAGTCATAAATACGGAAGCAGTTATATAGTTGTCCAGGACTCTTTCAGGCAATTTAAATGCCGTCAGGATCTTCTTGACTGAAGGATATACAAAGACTATTCCTGCCATGGCGGCAAATGACAGCCAGAAACCAGCCTCCATCAGGAAGGAAGGATTTGATATGGAAACAATCATAAAAGAGATGCACAGCACATATTCCCGGCTGAATCTCCGGTGCCATGAGTCAGCCGCAGCCGTTCCCAGTACCCAGATAGTAGCCCTCATGATGCTGGCGCCCGGCCCCAGCAGGAAGTTGTATGCTCCAAGCACCAGGGCAAGTACCGTTATAAGGATGTATCCGGTGAATTCTTTTTTGAGTATCATATATATGGTGAGGGCCAAAAAGGATATATGCAGGCCGGATATGGCCAGCAGGTGGGCGGTTCCGCTCTGCCTGAATATATCATAGGTACTTTCCTTAAGTCCCCTTTTGTCCCCCAGTATGAGGGCCCGGGCCAGGGCTGCATGCCTGCTGTCCAGATAATATGAGAATGCCCTGCTTATACATCTGTATGTCCTCTGCCTGAGCCCGAATATCATACCGCTTAACCCGCCGTTATGGCCCACCGGTACCGCCTCTATATACACTGCCCTCAGCGCCAGGCCGGCGCCTGACAGCCTGAGCTCTCCTCCGGCCTCCACCATGTCATCCCTGTTTATGGCCTCCCGGTCCTTGACCATTACCCTTATGATATCTCCTTTTTGCAGTACCGGGGAGCTTGACCCGGTGATAACTACATCCATATACATGGTCCCCAAAAATGTCTCCGGATGGTCCGCGACCCTTCCATGCACCCTGACCTCTTCCGGAAATACAGCCGGACCATATTCATAACTTTCTGGCAGATGAGAGGCTGATATAAGATATCCGCAGAAAAACAGGATGACCGAAGGCACTATTACCAGAAGTGCCGGCCCGGGCCGGGAGGCTTTATCCCATTTTCTTTCCCGGCTTCGGATATAGAAGACCGATGAGCCTGCCAGGAGTAGAAACATAAGGACAATTATCATATAGCAGGCGCATGCCGGTATGACGATCCGCCAGGATGCCTTTATGCCCCCATAAATACCGGCACCGTATAATATTGTCCAGGCTATATAATAATGCCTGCCCGCTGCAGCATTAACAGCCTTTTTCATAACGCAAACATCATGCTTCCGCCTTTTTTCTTATCCCTATATATCTATGAGATCCTTTATGGCCTCGAATTTTTTGGGCCCGATGCCGCTTATATCCAGAAGATCTTCTTTCCGGGCAAAGGGGCCGTTTGAGCTGCGGTACTGGATGATCTTTTCCGCAGTCACCGGACCGATGCCGGGGAGGCTCTCCAGCTGGGCCTGCGAGGCCGTATTTATATTTATGATAAGACTGTATCCGCTATCTTCTCCTGCCGGCCTTTCAAATATTCCCGCTTCAGCATCTTCTTTTGAGGGGATATATATCTTCTGGCCGTCCATGGCCTTTCGGGCCAGGTTAAGCGAATCGGTACATGCTGCCCCGGTAGCTCCGCCCGCTTTTTCAATAAGGTCTATGACCCGGCTGCCTTCCTGTATCTCATATACGCCGGGATTTTTGACTTCGCCGCAGATATGGACGATTATAAGGACAGGTTCATCATGGATGAGAGGCAAATTATCTTTCTCATCCCCTTCACTGCCAGCTTCATAGAAACTCTTCAGGATATTTTCTTTCCTTTCCAGCCTTTTTTGCTGGCTGACAAACACCGCAGTAAAGATCATTAGCATGATAAAGACCAGCATGAATACTGCTATCATATGATGCTTTTTAGTGACATACCTTATATTCTGGAACCAGAATATGATCCTGGAAAATGTCTCCCTCAGGTCAAGAAGCTTCATATCCTCCCATGAATTTATTTATATATATGTGCTATTATATATTAGCATAATTTTAGGCTGATATTAAATAATAAACTAAATTGCTGTAAGATATAAGAAAAGGCAGGAAAGGAAGGATAAAATGGGCAACAAAATAATTGTATTTATAGAGGACAATTTCAGGGATGAAGAACTGGTATATCCGTACTACAGGTTTATTGAGGCCGGATATGATGTGAAGCTGGTGGGACCTGAAGCGAAAAAGACCTATACGGGCAAATTCGGGCTTCCCATGGAATCAGACCTAACTCCTGACCAGGCGGACCTGGATGAAACGGCGGCCATCATCATTCCCGGGGGATTTGCCCCGGACAGGATGAGGCAAAACAGGGCCATGGTAGACCTTGTTAAGAAAGCTTTTGATGCCTGCAAAATAATAGCTGCCATATGCCACGGGGGCTGGATGCTGGCGGAGGCTGATATCTGCAGGGGCAAAGATGTCACCGGCTTTATTGCTATTGCCACCGACCTTAAGAATGCCGGGGGCAATTATCTTGATAAGGAAGTAGTGGTCGACGGCAATCTTGTCACCTCCAGGACACCGGCAGACCTGCCGGCCTTCTGCAGGGCGATCCTGGAAATGGTAAAGGCATATAATAAATAGCTGCTATAATTGCAAACCATATTGGATTATGTTAATAACTATCATATAATATAGTTATAAAGTTAAACTATTTAACTATTAGAAAGGTTTAATATGATAGTTGATTTGAAGCAAAAATCGCAAGTCACCATTCCCAGTGCTTTGCTGAAAAAACTAAAACTTAATATAGGAGATAAACTGGACATAAAGGAGAAAGACGGCAAATTGATCATTACCCCGGTAATGGTTGTCCCCAGGGACCAGGAATGGTACTGGTCCAAAGAGTGGCAGGAAAAGGAAAGAAGGGCAGACGAAGACCTTGGGGCTGGCAAGATACACTCTGCAAATAATATCGATGATCTTATGGAGCAATTGGAGAAAGACTGATAGTGAAGATATTATATTCAGGCCAGTTTAAAAAAGATTATAAGAAACTAT
>Ga0180434_10008095_pt1 | contig 11702 bp, 8 predicted proteins | sample SS_ome_7_FD_132453 | JGI IMG/M metagenome (GOLD analysis project Ga0180434, IMG submission 132453) | Hypersaline lake sediment archaeal communities from the Salton Sea, California, USA - SS_1_D_2 metaG | ecosystem: Environmental > Aquatic > Non-marine Saline and Alkaline > Hypersaline > Sediment... | reverse complement strand
TCGAAGCCCTGAACAGACCCGAAGCCGCCCGGCTCCGGAAAGAAGTGGAAGCCCGTCCGCCCCGGGACGACCAGGACCGGCTGGTGCTTGCCGGGGCGTACATGGCCGAAGAAAAATGGCGTCAGGCCATGGATCTGTACAACGATGTGCTCCGCAAGGGGGATCGCAACCTGAGGCTCACCGCGGCCTCGCAGGCTGCCCGGTGCTCGTACTGGTTGAAGGACTACGACAGCGCGTTGAGCCACCTGGCTCTGCTGGAGAACGAACATGGCCACCAGCAACCCAACCTGCTCCGGCGTCGTGCGCTGTACCTGTTTGGTTCCGGCGAGGAAGATTCCGCCCTTCAGGCCCTGGATGAAGCCCTGGAACGGAAACCCAACTACGTGCTGGCTCTTCTTCATCGGGGGTACTTTCTGTATCAGAAGCACCGGTGCGAGGATGCTCTCAAATCCCTCAATGATGCCATTGCCCTGGCCCCTTCCTTTTCTCTTCTCTACGGCGCCCGGTCGCAGGTGTATGGCCTCATGGATGATCTGGCCAGCAGCCTGAGAGACCTCGACACGGTGCTGAAGCTCAGGCCCGGCTTTCCAAAGGCGCTGCTCGCCCGCGCCCGTGTGTACACCAGGCTGGGTGAACAGCACAAGACCAGACTCCACCACCGAAAATCCCTGGATTGCTGGGAAAATGCCATCACCGATCTGAAGAAACTCCTGAAACACCAGCCTGATTCGGCCAGGGCTCTGGCGGAACTGGCGCTGGTCTACCACAAGTTCCGCGAAGAACGGTATGACCGATGTGCAAGGGAAAACGCAGAGAAGGCTCTGGAGCTCGACCCGGGCCTGGGACAGGCCCATTACGCTCTCGGCCTCATTCACTACCACAACGGGGATCGGGACCAGGCCCTGGAATACCTCGATGATGCGATCGAGTGCGAACCCAGTCTGCCTGGCGCCCTGGAGATCAGGGCCCACTTGCACTCCCTGTCAGGCCGGTTCGACCAGGCGCTGGATGATCTCGATGCGGCGCTGAAGCAGGCCCCGCACTACATCCAGGCCAAGATCAACCGGGCTCTGGTGTTCATCGAGCTGGGCCGGCTGGCCGAGGCCGAGGCGGATATCCGTGCGGTGCTTGAAAAGGCGGAGCGGGCCGAGGCGTATCTTGCCCTTTTCCAGATCCACATGAAGCAGGGGCCGGACTGGGAGGCCGCGATTGACGCCCTCGAGTCAGCCCTCGAAACCAATCCCGAACTCTCGAAAACGCACCTGAATCTGGGCCTGTTCTTCAGAGAGAGGGCCCGGGCCTTCGAGGAGGACCAGGGCAGGAATTTTGCATCCTCCGTTGCGTTCTACGCCGAGGGGATGCGTCTCGGTGGGGAGAGCGGTCATGTGGCGGCGAACTTGAAATCAGTCAAGAAACAGGCTGCGCGGTGTTTTCTGGCCGGAGAGGCACCCGCGGGTCCGCTCGATCATGCCCTGCGTGGATTCGGCCGGTGGAAGAAGGAAGATCCGGAGGGAGCGGCCGCTGACCTGAACCGAGGCGTTGAAGGCCTGGAAGCCGGAGCCGACAAAACAGCGAACACCCGGATCGAGCACTACATCCACAAACAAGCACTCCTGCTCCTCGCCCAGCTGGCCGAGAACCTCGGCCGGTTCGATCAGTCGAGGAAGCTGTACCGCCGCATCCTGGACACCGTTGACCCCACGCACCCTCTTGCCCTCGAGAAGGTCGGGAGGTGATCGAGACCGGGATGGGCCGATAGCTGGCTGAAACCGTGGCAGTCGGCTGGTAAGCCGTCACACCAGATCTCTGAACTCGTCAACGGTTAGGGGCCGCGCAAATAACTTCCCATTCTCAGGGCCCTGTCGCCCCATGTCCGCACTTCTCGAATCCCATGGAATCTCTGATTCGAATGGGATCCGAGAAGTACGAACCTGTGTCAACATTGCTCCTGAGAATGGGAAGTTATTTTCTGCGCGGCCCCTTACCTCTGCTTCCTGACCCAGATGACGAACTTTGCAATACCGGCATGGTCGAGGAGGGCCTCGACCGTGTTGTAGTTCCGGCCCATCTCCTTTTCATCAGGAAGAAACCGGTGGATGGCGCTGTGACAATCCCTGCATACGTTGATGGTCTCCTGCATCTGTTCACGGGTGTATCGTTTCTTGAACCACTTGTTGCGGTGGCAGATGCGAGGTACCAGGTGGTGTTCCGTGGTGCCTTGCCTTGGATGGCGGCTGCACAGTCTGCACGGTGTTGTCATCCTTTCATTATGTACCGGAGGGGATTCGTCGACAAGCCAACCCCGCATGAGATGCCCGGGCCGAGCAGCGGCAATGAAACGACATTGCTGAAGATGAGCAGGGTGACAGGGGAAATTCGAGATCAAGAGGGGGCAAATGGAGGCCCGGCCGGATTTCAGGAACGAAAAATTCGAGATGCGCTCTCTCAAATGTGCTGGATGTAGGATACAATCTTTTCTTCACGAAATCCGCACTGAGCGCACACGATTTTCAGATGGACGATCACGTGGAACCAGGCAGCATTTCAGGCAGGACAGGAATTTCGGCCGAAAACCTGGCCGAGGCCCTCTCCGGGCCCATGTCCGGCGCGGGTCGCTTCGGCCTCAACGCCAGACTTCTCTCGGCGCTGACCGGCGGCGGGCTCCTTCTCGTGGGGGTGATGCACGGAAGGCTGTTTCCCGACCAGTCCCAGATCTCTTCCCTTCTCATGGCGGCGGCGGCCCTCGTGGTCTCGGTCCCGATCCTGACTGTTGCCCTCATGGGGTTTCTCTCCCGTCCGCCGCAGGACTTCACGGAGCAGCTCGTGTCCCTCGCCATCCTGGCAGCCATGGCCAGTGGCGACTTCATCACAGCCACCCTCGTACCCCTCTTCATGGACCTGGGCCATTTCCTGGAGGAGCGGTGCGTGGCGGGAACGCAGGCCGCCATAGACAAGGTTCGCGAGCTGCACGCACGCCATGCCACGGTCCTGCTGGATGGCGTTGAAAAACAGGTGTCTCCCGATGCACTGCAGGTCGGCGATCTCATCCTGGTCCGCCCCGGAGAAGTCATCCCCGCAGACGGCACCGTTGTGAAGGGGCGCTCTTCCGTGGACCAGGCACCGGTGACCGGCGAATCCGTCCATGACGATGCAGCCCCCGGCAGTCCGGTCTTCGCCGGTGCCGTGAGCTTGAACGGGTTGCTGACGGTGGAGGTGACGGGTGTGGGAAACAGCACCGCCCTCGGCCGGGTCCTCGAGCTGCTCAGGGATGCCGGGTCCTCCAAGACACCGGTCACGCGGCTCCTGGAGCGGTATGCAGGTTACTACCTTCCCCTGGTCTTGCTCATCGCCGCGGCCGTCCTCTTCATCACCACGGATCTGACCCGCGCCATTGCAGTGCTCGTGGTGGCGTGCCCCTGCGCATTCGTCCTCTCCAGCCCCACCGCCATGGTTGCGGCTCTCGCCGTGGCCTCGCGTATCAGCATCCTCATCAAGAACTCGCGGTTCCTCGAGACGGTGGCAGAGGTGGATACTCTCGTCCTGGACAAGACCGGCACCGTGACTCTCGGCCGTCTTGCTGTCACGAGCGTGCATTCTGCGGGCAGGCTCACCGAAGACGAGGTCCTCGCGGCGGCGGCCCGGGCGGGATCCGGCTCCCTGCATCCGGCGGCCAGGGCCCTCGTGGAGGAAGCCCGTACCCGGAATCTTCCCGCTGACGTCACCGTGCAGGTGACCGAGGAGGCGGGAATGGGAATGGTTGCCGTGACCGAAGGCGGCACCTTCAGGCTGGGGCGGCGGGAGTGGTTCGAGGAACTGGGCCTCGCATGTGGCCCGGTGAAGGGCGGAGACGGCACAACGGTCTGGCTGGCACAGGATGAGGAAGTCCTGGGCTTTTTCTCCCTCAAGGACAGGCCGCGCCCGGAGGCGAGCAAGGCCCTCGATGAAGCCCGGGCACTCGGCATCAACCGGTTCGTGCTGCTGACGGGTGACCGGCAAGAGGTGGCGGAGGCTGTTTCACGGGAACTCGGCTTCGATGACTTCGTGGCAGGGGTGCTCCCCGAACAGAAACTCGAGATCGTCAACCGGGAGCAGGGCGCGGGCAGATGCGTCATGGTGGTGGGCGATGGCGTGAACGATGCACTGGCCCTGGCCGGCGGGGACGTGGGAGTGGCGGTGGGTGCCATCGTCAACGAGGTGGCGCTTGGCAGTGCGGACATCGCGATCCTGGCCAACAATCTCGAGCGGCTTCCCCAGATGATGAAGCTGGCCGGTAGAACGCGACGCACCATCAACCTGAATATCGTGGTCGGCGCCGGATTCAGTGTCATCATGCTGGTGCTTGCTACCCTGGGCGTCATCAGCCCTCTGGCCGGAGCCATCCTTCACAACGGCGGAGCCGTCTTTGTCCTGGTCAACAGCGCCCGGCTGCTCCGATGGAACGAAAAGAACGCAACATGAGCCGTGTATCGAGGTGCTCTCTGATGAAACCAGTACTGTCGTCGATTCTTCCGGCACTCGGTGCCTGTCTGCTCCTGGCCGGCCAGGCCAGGGCGAACTGTACGAGCCTCATCGTGACACGGGGGGCTTCGGCCGGCGGTTCGGTGATGATCACCTATACCTGCGACGGCCGGTTTCATCCGACGCTCAGAGCGTATCCGGCCGCCGACCACGAACCCGGGACTTTCATCGAGATCAGGAGATGGCGTGGAAAAGTCCTGGGTCGCGTCAAGCAGGTGCCCCACACGTATGCCGTGGTGGGCCTCATGAACGAACACCAGCTCACCATCGGTGAGACCACGTTTGACGGGCGCAAGGAGCTGCAGAATCCGAAGGGGTTGCTACACTACTGGTACTTGATGCGGTTCGCCCTCCAGCGCGCACGCACGGCACGTGAGGCGATCCAGGTGATGACGGGGCTGGTGGAGGAATACGGATACAGCAGCACGGGAGAGTCTTTTTCCATCGCCGACCCCCGCGAGGCGTGGATCATGGAGATGATTGGACCGGGGCCGGGCGGCAAGGGGGCTCTGTGGGTGGCACGCCGCATTCCCGACGGCTGCGTCTGCTGCCACGCCAACAGGGCCCGCATCGGAACGTTTCCCCTCGACGATCCGGAGAACTGCCTCTATGACAGGCGAGTCATCCCGTTTGCCATTGAGAAGGGGTATTACCATCCCGATTCCGGCAAGCCCTTCCGGTTCTGTGATGCGTATTGCCCGGCAGATCCCGAGCAGGTTCGCAGCGCGTCCACGCGGGTCTGGAGTCTGCTGCGCCGGTGTGCTCCCTCGCTGAATCTGAAATCCGACTTTCACCGCGGTGTGAAGGGGGCCGAGCCGTATCCCCTGTGGGTGAAGCCGGACCGGGCGCTGACCCTGAAGGACGTGTTCGCTCTCATGCGGGACCACTACGAGGGCACGGCTTACGACATGACCAGGGGCATCGCCGCCGGGCCCTTCGGCACCCCCACCCGGTGCCGCCCGCTGAGCTGGAAAGTGGGCGGCAAGGAGGGATTCTGGGAGCGGCCCATCTCCACCATCCGCACGGGATTCTCCTTCGTGGCCGAGTGCCGCTCCTGGTTGCCGGACCCGGTCGGCGGGGTCTTCTGGTACGGTGTGGACAACACCGATGTCACCTGCTACGTTCCGCTCTACACCTGTATCAGGGAGCTGCCGCCCTCGTTCACACGGGGAAGCCTCCGGAAGTTTTCCTGGGACTCGGCCTGGTGGGTGTTCAACTTCGTCGGCCAGCTTGCCAATGTGAAATATTCGTACATGATCCGGGATATCAGAAAGGTGCAGCAGGAGCTGGAGGGGCATCTGATGAGGCTGCAACCGGCTGTGGAGCGAACAGCGGAAAGACTGTTCAAGGCCGATCCGGATCTCATGGCGCGATTTCTCACGGACCATGCTGTTGGCAATGCTGAGCGTGTGGTGAAACGCTGGCGCGAACTCGGGGAGTTCCTGTTGACGAAGTACAATGACGGCTTTGTCCAGGATGAGAAGGGAAGGCCACAGGCGGTGGGATATCCCGAGGCCTGGCTGAGGCGAGTCCACAAGGAGAGGGGAAGGTAGAAGACCGGTGTGAATTCTTTCACAATATGTTAGAATCGGCTGAACATCCATGCCTTTTATCTGTATCTCATGGAGACCATGACCAAGCGCCGTTGTTTTTTTCTCCTGTCCGGGATCTTCCTGGTCGTTGCGGTGATCTGCATCACCGTCCGTCCTGTTCGACACGCCCTGTTTCCATGGACCGTCAACAGGATCCTGGAAGTCACGATCCTGACGTATCCACCGTGGGGATTCTCCATGACCGGAGTGGAGCCGGGAACGCAGGTTGTGGTGGAGGCGGACCACGGCCGGCGCCTTCAGGCCGATCTGTTTCGAACGAGCGGCCCTTTGAAGGGGCGGATCCTCTTCGTGCACGGTTCCATTCCCAAGGGGCGGAAGTTCAGCCCGTACAGATTTATTGCAGGTGAATTATCGAAGCTGGGTTTTGATGTGCTGCTTCCCGACATTGGTGGGTATGGAGATTCTCCCCTAGAGCCCGGGAGCGTGCCCACCTTCGGCGCAGATGTGGCGGCCTCGGCCCGGGCTCTGGATGGTCTGACAGAGAACCTCGATTCGCGCGATTGCATTGTGATCGGTCACTCCCTGGGCGCCAGCATGGCGCTGGAAGCTGTTGTCCATCACGGCTTGAAACCATGGAAGGTGGTGCTCTGGGATCCGCCACTCACCGGGGAGATCGAGAAGACCGACGCCGGAGCTCTCAAGGCCTTGAATCGCTTCCGAAGCGAAATCCGTGTTGTGGGCGGAGGAAAACTCCTCGTCGAAGATGGGGCTCTCATGAAATACTTCAAATCCCTCGAACCCTTGGCGCTTCTCCGGTCGATCCCTGAACCCAAGACCAGGATCCTTGCCGCCATCGGCTCCTTGATCGGGCATCACGGCCCCCTGATGGAGGAAGCCGGCATTCGCGCGGAATGGCTCTCGGTGCTCGATCTCACCGGTGTGGACCATTTCCTGAACATGGTCTCCCTGGGTTCCGAGGACAGCTGGCTATTGTATCGCCCCGGCAACATGAAGCTGTTCCTCGATTCGGTGATACCCTGGATGGAAAAGCCCTGAGCGGCGACTTGCATCCCGGGACAACGATGGAGAACTCTGATGAGCACACTTCGTGAAGCCTGGACTCGGCGACTGTACAGCACATTGATTCCGGCGGTTCCGGTGCCCTTCAAGGCTGACGGCAGCATTGACTGGCCGTCTCAGGAACGTTACGTGGAACACATGAAAGCTCAGGCCGTGGAGGGGGTGGCCGTGTGGGCGCACACTGGCCGTGGCCTGTATCTGGGAAGGGAAGAGCGGGAGGATGTGCTGGTTTCCTGGAGGGAGGGGATGGGGCCCGATGTCCTCACCGTGGTCGGCGTGGGTGCCCGGGTGCAGTCCACATCAGACCGGGACTTCCTGAACAGCGCAGTTGATATGGCCCGGGATGCCGTGGAGGGCGGTGCCGATCTCCTCATGCCTTATGCGCCGATACGATTCCGCAACCATTACGAACACGAGAAAAAGATCGAGGAGTACTACCGGGAGATTGCCGATATCGGCCACCCCATGATTCTGTTTTACCTGTACGAACAGGCAGGGGGGATTACCTATCCCATGTCGTTTCTTTCGCGGTTGCTGGAACTGGAGAGTATTGTCGGCATCAAGGTGGCGACCCTCGACAGCGTGGTGACCTTCCAGGATATTGCAGCGTTGCTCAGGGAAAGCTGCCCCGATGTGACCCTGGTGACCGGAGAGGACCGGTTCTTCCCGTATTCCTTCGCTGCGGGTGCAAAGGCGGCGCTGGTGGGGTTGGCTGCTGCATGCACCACGTTGCACCTGGAAATGACGGGCGCCTGGTTCAGTGAACAATACGGCCAGTTCCACCAGCAGGCGTTGCGCGTGGACGAGTTCGCCCGAGCCGTCTTCACCGAACCCATGGAGGGGTATATCCAGCGCATGCTGCACATCCTGGCTGCGCAGGAGATCCTCCACCCAGACGGATGCCACGATCCCTTCGGCCCCCCCCTCGATGACGAGGATCTGGGCAGGGTGGATTCCATGCTGAAGAACCTCGGTCTGGTATGAGTGGAGCGCATTGCCTGCCTGAACGGTTCGACGTTTCCCCGGAGATCCGGCGGAGGATCGGTGAGGATCACGACAGATTCCTGCACGGCCTGCCCCCGGATCTTTCCTCTCACGTACGGGACCGGTACGGTTTCGATCTCACGGGGCGATACGCATCCCGCAAGATCAAGATTCCCTTCGGAAAGGCATCGGGCCAGCTGTCCATGACCACGGCCGAGGTGCGTGCGGACGGGGAGGCGGGACTCGGGTTCGTCGTGCTCAAGACCGTGATTGCAGAGGATGCATCCGGATGTCGATCCATGGGAGCGTGGGCCGTCCCGGAGAGTCGCATGCGGGTGGAGCCCATCACGGGCGTGTCCGGCGAGCGTGGCTGGACCGTCACCTGGCAGGGCCGTGGCTGGCCGGGTTCCTTCGAAAAGTATCTTGAACTCGTGGAGGAGGCGGTGGCGGCAGGACGGACGGCGGACATGCTGGTCGTGCCAAGCTGCAAGTTTCACCTGCCGGGTGGGGGGGAGGCGTGGAAGGTGGAGGAATATCAACATACCCTCTCGAGGATCGCAGCGGTGTGGCACAGGGTGCAGCCCGATGCTCCGTTCATCCTGGAGAAGGACTTCAGCCCCACGCTGGCAGGGACCGATGCGGCCGCGCACAGGCGCACCGTTCTCCGGTGGCTCGGGGAAGTGGCGGGAATCATCAAGTCCTGCTGCGAGGTGGAGCTTGGTGTGAAGGTGATGAACGCGGTTTTCGAGGAGGCATTTCAGGTGGAGATGCTGCGAGCACTCCTCGGCGCTGAAGTGCGGCCGGACTTTCTCGTTGTTGCCAACCGCCTGTTCGATCCCGAACGCATTTTCCAGGGGAAGAAGGGGATTGCGTACGGCGGGCCGGACCTCGGTGATCGCAACCTCCGTGTCCTCTCCCGTGCCCGATTTCTGGAAGCGCGTGGTGGGTTTCCCTCGCTTCCTCCGATCAGTGCGACGGGGAATGTGTGCAGCGGTCGGATGGCGCTGGAGTATATTCTGCGCGGCTGCACCAGCTGCCAGATGCATACATTCTTCCAGGTGCCTGCTTCAGAATATGCCATGAAAGAGGGCGCCAGGAGTTCTCGAGTGCTGCATCAGCTCCTCTTCTCACCCGTGAACGGCTTGATCGCCGGCATGCAGTTCTGCAGGGAGCGGTGGCCGGACATCTTCGGCACAGGAGAGCTGTCCATCACCGATCTTGCTTCGGCCTGCAGGAACGATGCATTCTGCGGGTAATACACCAGGTTCCGACGGGAGAGAAAGTCATCTTTTCTCTTTTCATGGAGGAATCAAGGCCCATCCAGGCTGCCAGACTGCATGAATCATGAAATGATTCATGATGCCCTGGGGTACAGGATGGTATTCTTGGGGGTGGCGCAAAAATGGGCTGACACAACCGCCCGATGCCAGCCCCTTCAATTTGCACCTCTCTCCATGGTTTCCCGCCGAGAGGTATCCACTTTCCGCAACAGGAACAGATCAGAGCGATACCGAGGTTTTGATTGTCATCTTCATGCTCGTCTTTTCAAAGACGGCAATGTCCGCCTGAGGAATACCCTCGCCGATCAGGTCAGCTACCCGGCTCTTCAGTTTCATCATGCTGCCGAACAGTTCCACTTCATCGCCGGAAAGCAGAAGCCACCTGTTGCTGGAGTATCCGACCGGACGGCCACGACGACCACCTTTCTTCCGAGGACGGCCGGCTTTTCCGCGTCCAGTACTGCTACCAGCCGGTCTTCCCCTCTTCTTGGCGGCCTTTTTCTTTGCACCGGGCTTTTGCGGGAATACCTTCCCCATGTCTCTGAAATTCATGCCTGTGCCGAATTTCTTTTTTATCAGTTGCTGCAGTCTCGCAGGTGCAGTTACGCCTTTCTTGTACTGTTCCTTTGCAAACTTGATTTTCTCGGTCCTGGTTGCTGTTGCCATACTTGCTTCCTTCCTGATGGGCTTCGCGATCATTTTCGCTGACACACTACTGCAACAGAGACGATAATTGCAAGAAAATTGAGAGATTTTTACCCGACGTTATTTTTTTGGGGGGGAATGCCGGGATTTTTTCAATCCAGGTATTTCAATCGACCATGACTTCCTGTTTCCCTGAGTGTGAACGAAAGTGCTGAGCCTTCATGGGAACTATGGCGAGCGGAAAAAATACCTTCCCGTTCTCGGGGATCCTTGTGCCCAGGTCCACGCTTCGCAAAACCACTGGAATCTCTGATTCGAAGAGGATTTCCGAAACACGAACCCTGAACAAAAATCTCTCCTGAAAACGGGAAGTGACCATTGCGCGGACCCTGGGGTGTTTCATGTAGATGCCGGGCAGAAGGCACTTCCTCGGGCCACCCGGTATGTGTGGTGAGAGGGGCTGATGGCCTGGGTTGTGCTCGAGTCGGGAACTCAGAAGACCAGGAGCGAATTTTCAGCATACTGAGCCGTGTTTTGCAAGTTTTTTGTTATTGCTTTCTGCACCCGGGATGGATACTCTGGATACAGCTGATATACAGGATACTCCCCCACGTCAGGCCGACAAGGAGAAATCAATGCGGTGCTTCACTCTGATTACAGCTCTGTTTTTTTTACTGGCTGCACCGGCCGTGACCGCTCAGCCCCATTCCCACGGCTGGTTCGTGCCCGGCAATCGCCATCTGCATTACGTTGATGGAGTCGGTACGGTCACCTCCGTGTCCTTCTCCGGCAGCTCCATCTACGCGGCCATCATGAACTGGGACAACAAGACCGCGCTCACCTACGACTACACCGTGAATTCCATCGTGCAGGTCGATCCGAAGACTCTCACAGTGGTGGGCAAGATGGTGACGGACACACGGTTGACCAGCAACAATTCGATTGCCGACATGGCATTCGATTCCAACGGCGATCTGTTCGTCGCCGGCTATACGTCGATTCCCGGCCTGTACCGCTGGACCGTTTCATCGCCGACACTGTCGCTCGTTTACAACACGGGCTCGTTCACACGAGGCATCGGCAACATGTCCGTCGATCCCGATTCAGGCGAGCTGATTGCGGTTCCTGCCTTCACGGGGCAGACGACAGCCTATCTTCTGCAGCGTGACGGTTCCCTGGAGACTCAGCTCGGCACCGGTTTCTACACCCGGTACGGGACCTACAAGCATATACCGTCGGGGGATATTTACTCGGGTTCGTGCTGTGGCAAGAGCGGTGGCGGTTCGGGCGCTGCGCTCATCGTGCTTCGGTCCGGAACCACCACGGCAACCACGTTGTTCCCGAACGCCACGGTGCGCGGCGGGTACTCCCCGTGGCCGGATCGAGCGAGTGCCGCCAGGCAACGCCTCATCCTGTCCACGTGGCGTGAAACCGCCTCCGGGACCGATGGACTGTGGGAAGTGGACATTGCCAGTACTTCCATGACCCGCCTGTGCACGATTTCGACCGGCAATACCCACAAGGCCGTTCACGTGTTCGGCCGCAATCTCCAGACCATCCGGATCAACCAGAACCGGTGGGATGCGCGCCTCAGTTTCCCGAGCCAGGGAGGCCAGGGCTACCTTCTCGCCTTCAGCCTGTC
>Ga0180434_10008093_pt1 | contig 11703 bp, 9 predicted proteins | sample SS_ome_7_FD_132453 | JGI IMG/M metagenome (GOLD analysis project Ga0180434, IMG submission 132453) | Hypersaline lake sediment archaeal communities from the Salton Sea, California, USA - SS_1_D_2 metaG | ecosystem: Environmental > Aquatic > Non-marine Saline and Alkaline > Hypersaline > Sediment... | reverse complement strand
CAGTACAGGATCTCTGTCAAAATGGTCTGAGGATTCTTTGAATTTATCGATCATTTTCAATGCAAGTGATTTACTGGTCTGTACATCCGGTTGGTTGAAAGGATTCACACCGATCATGCTGCAAAAAGCAGCTACGGTTGTCTCCCATCGATACATTTCCCCTGAAATATCATAGGTGTTTTCCAAATTGGAAATGACGGTTGAAAAACCGTTTTCCTTCAGGGATTCCACCAATTTATCGTGTTTGCCTGTTTGTCGAAGATAATAGAAGATCCGGTCTTCTGAATATTTCTCGACCGGTACGATCGGTTCCAAATCGACTGGTACCAGTCCTTTCCCGTTTTTACCACTGCTTTCGGCAATGAGTTGTTCAAGCCAGGAACCAAATGGTTCATAGTCATTGTCGGCAATGATAGTGATTTTATCGATCCCATGGGAATATGATGATGCCAGAATTGCTGCAAGAACAAAGGCTGGATTCTCTTTCAACGCACTACGCACTGCCGTTTTTTTTCGCATCAAAGAAGCATTCCGCAATAATTCTTCTGCATTAATTCCTGCCAGAATTGCAGGAATAATACCGAAAGCGATCAACGCAGAATATCGGCCGCCAACATGGGAATCAGCATTAAATATCGCGCGGAACTGATGGTCTTTGGCAAATGTTTCTAAAGGAGTGCCTGGATCTGTGATACAGATAAAATGATTCCCCGCTCTTTCTGCACCTTTGCTTTTCAGTTGTTCCCAAAAATAAGATACAAGCGATTTCATTTCGGCGGTTGTACCGGACTTGCTGCTTGCGATAAATAGTGTTTTTTTCAGTGGAATTGTAGATTGTTTATTTTTGATCTGGTCTGGATCAGTCGAATCAAGAATAGATAATGCAAGCCCCTGATTGGTACGGCCGGTATGCCTGAATATTTCGCTGTAAACCTCCGCTGCCAGCGATGAGCCGCCCATACCTAATACAAGCGCATGCGTATATCCTTCGGCTTTTATTTCTTCAAGTAATTGCTGTGCGGATGGAATAATCGATGCGCTCTCTATGGGAGCATCTATCCACCCCAAACGGTTTAAGACCTCTTCCTTTTCTTCATTATTTTCTGTAAATAAACGCGCATCTGGTTGATAAAAACGGGTCACAAAATCTTTTTCAGATAATTTTTCTAATCGTTCTGCGATGTGTTTTTGGGATAATGCAATCTGGCTGATATGGCGATTTCTTTCAGTTTCAATTGATTTCAATAGTTTGGATTGGGAAGCGGCAAATTTCTCCACACCCTCCTTCTCTAAATCTTCGAATACTTTTTCAAAATCAATGCCAGCGCCTTCAAGAATACGCATAGACTTGGCAAATTCCCTTTGGAAAGGTTTGTTCTCGATGACCTGAGTAGCGCCATGATCTATTAATGCATTGAGGGTTTTTAGTGGAATGGTATTGACGGTATGCGGCAAGATAAGATTATTTACATAATGGTCATCTGGATAATCTGGGTTTTTTGTGCTTGTGGATGCCCACAACGGTCGCTGGAGGTTGCCACCCGCCTTTAATAATCGTTCTACTTGGTCAGTTGAAATTGTTTTTTCAAATTCAGAATATGCATTCAATCCATTTTGGATCGCGATGTTTCCCAAAACCTCCTGCACCTGATCGGAAATTTTCTTTCCTGATGCCATCATCTTCGTAATCTGGTCTTCTATCATCACATCCATGCGGGAAATGAAAAACGATGAAACCGAATGGATGTGCGAGATAGGCAATTCTTTCTTGACCCTTTCCTCCAGGCCATCATGATACGCCTTCATCACATCAATATAGCGATTGGTCGCAAAGATCAAGGTAACATTGACATTAATTCCCTCTGAGATCACGCTCTTAATTGCAGAAATTCCCGCATGTGTGGCGGGTATTTTTATCATTAGATTTGCTCGGCCAATTTTTTTCCACAACCGCTTAGCTTCCTTGATAGTCTGCTGTGTGTCATTAGCCAATTTAGGATCAACCTCAATACTGACATAACCATCCTTTTTTGCTGTTTCCTCATAAATAGGTTTTAAAAGATCAGCGACTGTGCGGATATCATCAATCACTAATTTCTCATAGATTGCCCGGGCATCATATCCACTCCAACTCATCGTTTGAATATCCAGCGCGTACGCATTTCCGCCCGTAATTGATTTTTGAAAAATGGAGGGATTTGATGTAACACCAAAAAAAGTTCTTTTTGTTATCTGTTCAGCAAACCATCCGTTTATGATTAATGAGCGGTCAATATTGTCCATCCATATGGATTGACCGAGATGATGAAGTGTCTGGCTTTTATTCATTCGTAAAACTCGTTTTCAATATTTTTTATTTTTTGAATTCGCCGCTTGTACCGATCAACATCCATCGGTTGTGCCTGTAGAAAGTTCATCACTAATTCTTTTGCTTTTGTGGGTCCAATAATTTCACCGGCAAGACACATCACATTCATGGCATCATGTTCAACGCCCTGGTGAGCAGAATATGTATCGCTGATTAATCCAGCGTAAATTCCTTTCATTTTGTTGATTGTGATACAAACACCAACACCAGAGCCACAAATGACAATTCCTCGGTCTGCCTCCCCTTTGATGATCGCTCTACCGGCTTTTTCGGCGTAATCCGGGTAATCAACACGCTCAGAAGTGAATGTACCCAGATCGATCGGTTCGTGCCCGGCAGTTTTCACTGCTTCAATGACAGCATCTTTAATAACGAATCCTGCATGATCACTCGCGACTACTACACGCATATTTTCATCCTTTTCTTATTAATCTTTTAGCTTTTTTAACAACATTTTCGACGGTAAAACCATATTCTTCAAATATCCGAGAACCGGGAGCTGAAGCACCATACCTATCTATGGTGAGAAGATCACCATCATCACCAACCCATTTTCGCCATCCTAACGAAACTCCGGCCTCAACAGCTATACGGGCTTTGATCGCTGGTGGTAGTACTTTATCTTTATAAGTGTTGGGCTGTTTTTCGAAAAGATCCCAGGATGGGAATGAAACGACACGGCAAGCAATATTTTCTGATTCAAGCATCTTCGCTGCTTCATAGATTAATTGCACTTCTGATCCACTTGCCATCAGTATCAACTCTGGTTTACCGTCTCCCATATCAACCATCACATACGCCCCTTTTTGCAACAAATCAGCATCAGCAACTTGTGTTCGGTCAAATGTTGGTAAGTTTTGCCTGCTAAATATTAATGCGGTTGGTTGTCCATTTTCAACAGCGGACAACCATGCCACACGGGTTTCATTGGCATCAGCTGGCCTGATGACAGATAAATTTGGAATCGCGCGTAACGCAGCCAGATGTTCTACGGGTTGATGGGTTGGTCCATCTTCACCCACGCCGATACTATCATGTGTATAAACCCAAATAGAACGGAGATTTGATAGAGCAGATAATCGCACCGCTGGCCGCATATAATCTGAGAAAACAAGGAAAGTTCCGCCAAAAGGAATAAATCCACCATGATAGGCAATTCCATTTATGATCGAGCCCATTGCATTTTCTCGAACGCCAAAATGAATGTTGCGACCTTTGTGATTATCTGATTGAAATGCTTTACTATTTTTTATCCAGGTTTTATTCGAAGGAGCTAAGTCAGCTGAACCCCCGATTAATTCCGGAATCAATTCGCTGATTGCATTAAGTACAGTGCCGCTTGAGCTTCGGCTTGCGACACCTTTTTCATTCGGTTCAAAAGTTGGTAAATTAGCTTTCCATGCTTCCGGTAAGGTTCCTTTCAAACGGCGATTAAATTCAGCGGATTCCTTTGGGTATTTGTTCTGATAAATCTCGAATAGGTCTTCCCATTCTTGTTGAGTGGCTTTACCTTTATTGTGAATTTCCTTGAAATGGTCGGCAACATCATCGGCAATTAAAAATTTCTTATCTGGATCCCATCCCACTAATTCTTTTGCGTTAGCCAATTCTTCTTCACCGGGAGGCGCCCCATGCGCTGCCTCAGTCCCTTGTTTTGTAGGCAGGCCATAACCAATCGTTGTTTTGCATACAATGATTGATGGACGAATATCTGCTTTGGCGGCCTTGATTGCTTTATCAATGGTTTCGACATCATTGCCATCGTCAACGATTTGGACATGCCAGCCATATGCTTTAAAGCGAGCTGCGCGGTCTTCTGTAAAAGCGATTTCTGTTGAGCCTTCAATGGATATTTGATTATCGTCGTACATGTATATTAATTTTCCAAGTTTGAGATGCCCGGCAAGTGATGCTGCTTCCGATGATAAGCCCTCCATCAGGTCACCATCGGTGACGATTGCATAGGTGTAATGATCGATAAGATCAAATTTGGGTTTGTTAAAATCCGCTGCCAGTTTAGCTTCGGCGATAGCCATCCCCACCCCATTGGCGAATCCCTGCCCAAGCGGTCCTGTGGTTGTTTCCACACCAATGGTATGACCATATTCTGGATGGCCAGGGGTTTTACTTCCCCATTGCCGAAAGTTTTTTAGTTCTTCCAATGGAAGATCAAAGCCGGATAAATGCAGCAAAGAGTATAAAAGCATTGATCCATGCCCACCTGAAAGGACAAAGCGGTCACGATCGATCCACATGGGGTCAGCTGGATTAATTTTTAGATGTCGCTTCCAGATTGTATAAGCAATTGCTGCTGTTCCCATTGGCAAGCCCGGATGACCAGAATTCGCTGCCTGAACGCCATCAGCAGAAAGAAATCGAATGGTTTCAATAGCTTTTTGTTGCAAAGTTTTATCAGTTTTCATACCCTACCTCATTTTTAAGTATTTTAGCAATTCTACCATGCTGAGATTTTAGGCATTTATCACAACAAACAATGGTTTAGGTAACTTTCCTCTTCGCTAGGCGGAGACTATTAGATACCACAAAAACACTACTAAAAGCCATCGCTCCAGCGGCAAGCATTGGATTGAGCAATCCCATTACCGCTACAGGTATCAAAATAATGTTATAGATGAACGCCCAAAATAAATTTTGCCGGATTGTTTTGAGCGTCATTTTCGACAATTTGAATGCTTTCATCACACTGCTAAGTTCCCCGCCCAGCAAAGTTACCGGAGCGGAGGCAACAGCAATATCCGAGCCTGTCCCCAGTGCCATCCCCAGGTCTGATTGTGCCAATGCTGGGGCATCATTCACGCCATCACCAACCATTGCAACCTTTGCGCCCTGTTGTTGTAGTTTTTTAATTTTCTGTGCTTTTTCTCCAGGAAGCACTTCCGCAATCACTTCATCAATATCGCATTTTCTTGCAATCGCTTCCGCAGTTCGTTCATTATCGCCTGTCAGCATAATTACAGAACGGTCGGATTGCTTTAAAGATTTAACCGCATTAGGTGACTCCGCTTTGACCTGGTCTGCGATCATGAAAACTGCAACTATCTTTTGATTAATCGCTGCAAGGATAGGAGTCTCTGCATTTTCCTGCGACAGGATCAAAACTTGCGATATGCTGTCAGGAATATGGATTTTTTGTTCTTCCATCAGCTTAATATTGCCAGCCATCACCGTCTCCCCATCAACTTCGCCGATGACTCCCTTCCCCGGTGTGGCGGAAAACTTTGTTGGTTCTAAAAACCTCACCCCTCTGTTTCCTGCATGGGCAACAATTGCCTCTCCAAGCGGATGTTCACTTCCAGATTCAAGGCTCGCGATCAGCTCAATGATACGCTCTTCAGCATATGAATGTTCGATCACTCTTATATTGGCTACTTCAGGATGACCGCGCGTAATCGTGCCCGTTTTGTCTAAAACTACGGTATCTATCTTCTGTGCCAGTTCTAAAGCTTGCGCTGTTCTAAAAAGAATCCCTGAATTCGCAGATTTTCCCGTTCCGACCATTACAGCAGTTGGTGTTGCTAGACCCATGGCACAGGGACATGCGATGACCAACACAGAAACAGTATTGATTAATGCGCGCGTAAAAGCATTCATGTCTGCGTTTGCAGCAGGCGGTGATGCAAGAAAATTCCAATACAGGAATGTAAATGTTGCAATTAACAACACAATGGGGACAAAAATCGCTGAAATTTTATCGGCTAATCCCTGGATGGGTGCTTTACTGCCTTGTGCGGATTCAACCAGTTTGACGATTTGCGACAGAGTAGTTTCCTTACCAACGCGCGTTGCTTCAATTTCTAGTAAACCGTTGCGATTCTGTGTGCTGCCAATCACATCATCGCCAATACTCTTTGCAACAGGTTGCGATTCTCCTGTGATCATTGACTCATCAACTTGCGATTTCCCTTTAATCACAATACCGTCAACAGGAATCTTATCTCCAGGCCGGACTTGCAAAACATCACCAACAGTTACTTCCTCAGCATTGATTTCTTCGAATTTCCGACCTCTTTTAACTCTCGCTTTTTCAGGTTGCAAATTCAGTAATTTACGAATGGCATCTCCGGTTTTCCCTTTTGCTTTTGCTTCAAGATACTTTCCCAGCCGAATCAGGGTGATGATCACCGCAGATGTTTCCAGATAGACATGGCCGGGTATTAAATTTAGGAGGATGGCGAAAGAATAGAAATAAGCGACAGATGAGCCCATTGCAATTAATACATCCATGTTCGCACTGCCATTTCGGAGTGATTTGTATGCCCCTACATAATACTGCGCGCCCACATAAAACTGAACCGGCGTAGCCAATGCGAACAACAGCCAATCAAACCAAATTTGTTCACCGATTGCGGATGAAATCAGACCAAAGTCTCTTCCCATTGAAAGAGTGAAAAGAGGAATGGTGAAAATTAATCCGATTATCAGCAGCCGTTTTTGTTTCTTGATCTCTTTCTTACGAAGCAATTCCTCCTGATCCACTGCGTTATCACCCAAAATCAGTGCATCGAATCCCAACTTTTTTAATTGGGCTCTAATTTCTAACTGAGAAACCAGCGTAGGTATATAACTTACGATGACTTTGCTGGAGGCAAGATTGAACCGCACGTCCCTGATCCCGATCACATCCAATAATCTTTTAGTGATCCGATTGGAATCTAATGAATCTGGGCTTTCCTCAAGGATGAATTCTCCTTCCGCAACCGCAACATCATAACCGGCACGTTGAATATTTTTAACGATCTGATCGAGCGAAACTTCCGAATCACCATAAGCTATAGCTGCGCGTTCAGATGATAAGTTGACAGAAACAGATTGCACCCCTTTTAGCTTTTTGATATTGCGCTCGACTGTTGATACACAATTCGCGCAGGTCATTCCTTGAATTGGAAGAATTAAGTTTGCCTGCTTTCCCATTCCTATTCCTCTGCTGGATAATTTATTTCTTTCAATAATTCTCTGATTTTTGCTTCATTCGCAGGGGCACTGAAGGCAACTTTAACGCTTTTTTCCGTCTCATTTACATTGACATCTTCAACGCCTTCTAATTCAGAGAGCTCCATACTAATTGTATGAACGCAATGCTGGCAATGAACCGCAGGTACTTTTAGGTTTAACATTTTCATCGGTCACCTCTTTTTAAAAAATATACTATTTATATGTAGCGAACACTCTTAACAAAATATATTATTTGATGAAAATTCTTGCATGGTTAGGATAGAGTATGATTAAGAACCATGATTAAACATAAGAAAATATTAATCACTGGAGGAGCACGCAGAATTGGCCGTGAATTTGCGCTGGCTGTTGCCAGGCAGCATGCGCATGTATTCATACATCATGCCCATTCCCGGCTTGAAGCTGAGAAACTGTCACGTGAAATTGATCAACTAGGGGGCAAAGCAGAAATCATCCAGGCTGACTTTTCAGAGCCCGAAATCGCGATCAAGAAATTTGATCACATTTTTGCAAAACCTGATGATATCTTTGCGCTGGTCAATAATGCAGCCATTTTTAAATCCCTAAAATTTAGCGATACATCATTGGAAAACTGGAATAAGCATTTAAAAGTCAATCTCACCATGCCATTTCTACTCTGCCAGAAATTTGCCAACACAATAACAACGGGAATAGGAAATGGCAAAATTATTAATATTCTAGATTGGCGTGCATTAAGACCCGGCCGAGATCATTTTCCATATACCATATCAAAAACGGCTTTGGCTGGCTTAACCAAATCATTAGCCTACTCGCTTGCGCCAAAAGTTCAAGTCAATGGCATCGCGTTAGGTGCGATCCTGCCGCCCTCAGACGGGAACCAAAGCAACGATATCATTGCACAAGTACCAGCGAAAAGATGGGCAAATATGCGTGAATTAACAGATACATTACTTTTCTTATTGAACGGGCCGGAATATATCACCGGGGAAATCATTCACTTGGATGGTGGCCGGCATCTGGTTTAAATTGGAGGTTTTATGGATAAAATTCTGATCAAAGACTTACTGGTACGCGGCGTGATTGGGATCAGCGAAAAAGAGCGGTCACAACCGCAAGATATCGTGATTAATATTGACCTGTATACGGACATCTCCAATGGGGGTAAAACAGACAATATTAACGATTGTGTGAACTATCGCACTGTAGCAAAGGCAATTATCAAACATATTCACAAAGTATCGCGCTTTACGGTTGAAGCTTTAGCTGAAGACATCGCAGATATCTGTCTATCAATGGAAAAGGTAAATAAGGTTTTAGTCAGAGTTGAAAAACCAGGTGCTGTCAGGTTTTCTCGGTCAGTTGGAGTAGAGATTGAACGACAAAAAACTAAATAACGCAATCCTCCTGCTTGGCTCCAATATCGATCCCGAAAAAAATATTATTGCTGCTTTAAAATTGCTGGGGGACTTGCAAAAACAATCACATATTTGGAAAACAAAATCTTATGGTGCAGATGGCCCGGATTTTTTGAATATGGCGGTCGAAATTCAGACCGATCTTAATCTTCCCCAATTGAAAGAATCTCTGATTGGCTGTATTGAAAAAATGCTCCATCGCACGAGAACTGAAAATAAAAATGCACCGCGAACTATTGATATTGATATCATCGTCTTCAATAGCGAAGTCACCGATGATGATGTCTGGCAAAAACCTTTCGTCGCTATTCCAGTTGCTGAAATAATACCGGATCTTATCAACGATAAAACGGGGGGGAAACTGATCGAAGTAGCGAAAAAAATACAAAGCTCAACAAATGCTGAGCTTTATAAAAATGAAATACTCTAAGCTATCTGTTTAAAATTCTAGTGGTTTTGCGCCACGCGATATGTGATCCAAGAACTCATTTCTAGTTGCTTCGTTATTTCTAAAAGCGCCCCGCATACATGAAGTCGTCATACGAGCATCATGCTTTCTTACACCCCGAATCATTCCACATAAATGAACAGCTTCCATCACAACTGCAACACCAACTGGTTCCAATAATGTATCCAGGAACTTCGCAATCTGTGAGGTCATTTTCTCCTGGATTTGTAATCTACGAGAAAACATATCAACGATACGCGGTATTTTTGATAAACCAATCACCTGCCCTTTGGGGAGATACGCAACATGAGCGCGCCCGATGAAAGGCAGCATGTGATGTTCACATAAACTGTAGAATTCAATATCGCGCACTATCACCATATCATCATATTCCGCAGTGAATGTAGCATTGTTCACCAGCTTGATGGGGTCGATACGATAACCTTCTAGCAGCTCACCATACGCACGTGCAACGCGATCAGGAGTCCCCACAAGTCCTTCACGTTTTGGATCTTCACCAATGGCAGCCAAAATATCAGTGACAGACCGTTCAATCGCTTGAAAATCCAATTCCGAATCACAAAAAAGATCGGCAGCATCATATACGGGTGTATCCTTACAATTATTCAGTTCTTTATCATTCATAATTTGCTCTGCCTCTAAATCATTCAATTATATGCAAAGATTATCGAGATCGTATTAATAATTTATCAGCAATCATTACTAATTTTTCTTTGATATCTGCATGGCATTCCATGTTATATAGATTATCCCTTGCTTTGTTCGTCCAATCTTCGCACATCTGCTTCACATCTGTTTCAACGCCGATATCGCTCAAATGCAATTTCATCGCTTGTGCAAGTTTACCATCAATTGGATTCTGGGAAAATTGATAGACGAATTCTTTGCTGCGTGCAAGACCTAACAAAATCGGGTATGTCTTTTTCTTTTCTATCAGATCATGTGTGGATGATTTCCCTGTTTTTTCCTCCCGACCCCAGATGCCCAGCCAGTCATCATAGATTTGGAATGCAATCCCCAGGTTTTTACCGAACTCATGGAAAGTTTTTCTTTGTTCCGGATTTTGATATCCAAGAATTGACCCCATTTCAGTTGAACAAGCGATCAAAGCGGCAGTTTTTCCTTCAATCATTTTGAAATAATCCTGTACTGTAATATGGCTTTCTTTTTCATAACGAATATCCAGATCCTGCCCAATCGTCAAATGGTGGCAGGTATGGAATAATAATTGATACGCGTCCTGAACAATCTCGTCCGAGTAAAAGTCGCATAATTTTGATAACACAAGAAATGCAGCATTGAACATAGCATCGCCCGCGTTCAAACCCCGCGCCAGCCCCCACCTTTTCCAGACCGCTTTTTTACCGCGTCTGATTTCGCTGTTATCATCAATATCATCGTGGATCAAGCTAAAATTATGAATCAGTTCTATGCTTGCTGCCGCTGGTAATGCTGCGCGTACCTCAGCTCCCGCACCAGCCGCACACAACAATGTCAGCATTGGTCGAATACGTTTACCCTGCATTTTCAAACTTTCGTTCAAACCTAAATGATAATAAAATATTTCATGTAAGGACGGGTTGGCTTCGCTATATAAAACATCGATGATATCTTTCAGGTAATCTTGAATACTTGTCAGGTATGCTTCTTCAAAATTTAAATTCTCGTCACCCATTGATTCTAATTCTCTTGCATGGTGATCAAGTCGCGTGTAATTTGATGAATTGTCAATGCGCCAATTGAAAACATAGCAACGCGTATCTGTGCCTTTAGAACATCAATAAATCGATCTAACGCGTAACTGGACCTCGCTGCGTATTTCAAGAAAGGACGAGCCATCCCACATAGGTTCGCGCCTAATGCGAGGCATTTCACAATATCGATTCCATTCACTAATCCTCCCGATGCAAAAATCAAATCCTTTTGGTTCTGATCACGGGCTGCGATTAATGCGTCTGCGGTTGGAATACCCCAAACGTGAAATATTTCTGCGACTTTTTTCCTGTGTTCATCGCCCGCACGATGCATTTCAACCTGAGACCAGGATGTTCCCCCTGCTCCGGCAATATCCACCGCGGATACACCGGCATTAAATAATTTTTTCGCAATATCTCTATTGATGCCCCACCCAACCTCCTTGACGATTAATGGCGTGTTGATCCGTTTTGCCACTAACTCAATTCTTTTTAGCAAGCCAGAAAAATTTGTATCGCCATGTTCCATCAAAGCTTCCTGAAGGGGATTGAGATGTAGGATTAGTGCGTCAGCTCCAATTTCATCCACGGCTCGTTGACAATCCGATTCATCAAATCCATAGTTAAGTTGCACCGCTCCGAGGTTAGCAAAAACCATGGCGTTTGGGGCAATGGCTCGAACTTTAAAGTTATCCATCTTTTCCGGATATTCAATCCCCATTCTCTGCGATCCCACCCCAAAAGCAATTTGATGCGTTTCTGCCGCTAATGCAAAAATACGATTAAGCTTTTGTGCGGTTT
>Ga0180434_10008092_pt1 | contig 11703 bp, 9 predicted proteins | sample SS_ome_7_FD_132453 | JGI IMG/M metagenome (GOLD analysis project Ga0180434, IMG submission 132453) | Hypersaline lake sediment archaeal communities from the Salton Sea, California, USA - SS_1_D_2 metaG | ecosystem: Environmental > Aquatic > Non-marine Saline and Alkaline > Hypersaline > Sediment... | reverse complement strand
TCGTCCCGTTCGTCGCGGATACCGATGTGATCGATCAGGGCGATCGACTGGAGATCGATGTTTCCGACTTGGACGGTGAACTGGTGGTGAAGAACCTCACTCGGGGCACGGAGCTGTCCGTGGAGCACGGGCTGTCGGACCGAGAGGAAGAGATGATCCGCGCCGGCGGCCTGCTAGCGTATACCGCGACTCAAAGCAGCTAGACGCCACCTGCTGTCGGTCTATGTCGAGGGGACGCTGCAAGCGTCCCCTTATCCCCGATCCGAAGTTCCCGGCGTCAAAATCGCGCCAGTGGGGACGGCAAAGCTGATCTCACCCCGTGTGTGCCGAGAGCGCGACCGGGTGTTGGCGATGATCACGGCGCGGGGGTTGGCGCCAAAAGCAAGGTTGGCCCCGAGCCGGTGGTGGCACACAACGACGATCCATGAGGGGTTGGAGGGTGCCGATGCCAACACGGACGATCGGTACGCAGCCCTGGACTGGTGCGGCACGGCAGCGCTGAAGGAGAAGAGCCGTCACAACCCCAATATCAACAATCGTGCGAGTGAGGAGTAGAACAGGTAGTCGTAGCCTTTGCATTTTGGAGGAACCGGCGTTCGGGCAGGAACGAGCGGCGGATCAGTGTCGAGAGTACAGCGCAATGACATACGCGCGCCGCGCGTCGCGCTCCACCTGCTGGCGAAGCCGCCTGAACTGAGGGTGGCGATCGAACGGGCGATGCAGCAGCCGGGCGGCGGGCCACGGATTGACCAGCACGAGATGCCCGCCCTCTGCCATCTCCTGCGCGATCCGATCGGCAAGCGTTGCCAGCCGTCGCAACGGGCCAAGGTAATAGAGGATCTCCGAGCAGTAGACGAGGTCGAACGGCCCGGGAGGGAGCGTCTTGGTCACATCCGCCTGGCGAAAGGTCACGCCGGGAAGCCCGGCACATCGCGCCTGTGCCCGTTCGATGGCTGTCCTCACAAAGTCGACGCCGACGACCTCCTCCGCCCAGCCGTCGGCGGCCAGCCGCTGGGTGAATAACCCCTCGCTACATCCGAGCTCGAGTGCCCGGCGGTACGGCGCCTCTCCGTCTGTCCGCGGTCGATCGAGGAACTGCAATTTCAGATCATACTTGTGTTGCTCGTACGGGCGCTGTGCGTAATTCCACGGGTCAACGGTCCGATACCGTCGCGAGAAGACCCGCTGCATCCACGGTCGGAGGAGGCCACCATACACGTAGATCCCGCCCGCTTCGAGAGCTCCCCGGACCCAACCGAGCCAGGGACCCTGTCGATCATTCCCCCACATTGCGCATCCTCCGGCGAATTAGCTGCCCCAGTCCATGCTGGATCAGGTACGCCAACCCCCCAGCAACCAGGAGTAGCTCCATGGACCGAATCGTCAACGAGAAGGCCATCCCACCTTCGGGTGGGATCCCAACGAGGTGGAGAATCCCCACCCGCCCGCCTTCAGCCGTCCCCACCCCGGCCGGCGTCAGCCAGAGGATCGTCGTCAACACCGCGTTCAGGTTAAAGTAAACGGCCAACTCCCGTACGGAGAACCAGACCTCTTGCGTGAAATGGAAGAACAGGAGCGGCCGCAGGTAGCCGCACAGGAAGCTGAGCATCTGCAGGAGCAGCGCGAGCGACGTCCTCGCCAGGTGCTGGCTGAATGCCGCGTGGATGTCGTTCTCCGTTGTATGTGTCACTGTGGCTGCCACGTTCAACCACCGCCACCGAGGCCGTAAGCGCCCGAAGAAGCCGAGAATCCGGCTCAGCCAGTGAAAATTGCGGGCAAACGACAAAACGCCCGAGCCGATCAATACCACGACCATGGCCAACCCCATCGTTACCTTGATCTTCATTGTTGTGGGCATCAGTGGCCCGGTCAGCGCCACCACTCCACCGAGCACGGCGAACGTCACCAGGCTCAACCCCGCCAACAGCCGGTCGACGACGATCGTCGCGTAGACTGTGGTCAGCGGCTGGCCAGCCGATTGGGAGACAAGCCACGCGCGGACCGGCTCCCCACCGACGTATGCGATCGGTGTAATGTAGGAGACCGCGAAGCCGGACAACGCCGCGCCGGCGACCCCACTCCACCGCGTTTGTATCCCCTGCGAGCGGAGGAGGATCCCCCAGCTCGCCATCCACAGAGCCGCCGCCGTCAGATCTCCAGCGAGCATCGCCGTGAATCCCCAGGGCCCCAGAGATTTCACCTGTGCCCAGACCGCCCCCGGGCCGGCAAGCAGGAGGACCCCGGTAAACAAGCCGAGGCCCAACACGATCAGCAACCCGACGATCACCCCACGGCGCATCGTGTGAAGAACATATCACGTCCCTCGCCGCCAGGCCACCCGGGAGGTCGCCCGCTGGTTGGAGGCGCTCGAACGAACGCGCACGGGCGGAGGAACTCAGAAGGACCACGTGCCGGAGAGGTGGATGCGGAGGCGGTGGGTGTCGTCTTCGGGAGATTGGAGATGGGTCTGGTCGCGCCAGTCGAGGGACATGTCGAGCTTAAGGCCGTCGAGGGTGGTGGTGCTCCACGAGATGGCGAGATCCCGGGTCGTCCGCTCGACAGTCCCCGCGTTGTCGAGGTCCTCCTGTACCCGGAGCGCTAGCGACAGCCGGCCGTCGCTGAGGTCCCATTTGGCGCCGATCTGGGTGTCGGTCCCCCCGGAGGGGGCGCGGCCGGGGTCGTTGGGGTAACTTGTTCGATCGGTGTCATACGAGAGGGTGACGTCTGCGCTCAGGAACGGAGCGCCGAGGGCGAGAGACTGCTTGCGGATCTGGCAGTCCTTCGCCGGTTCGAGGTAAGTGGTCAATTGGTCGAACCAGGAGACGGATGTCTCCAGCGGACCGGCATGGGTGGCAACGTCGAGCGATCCGCTCCAACGGTCGGAGCTCAGGTGCGGCCGCGGTGGGTAGTCAGTTGTCCGCCGGGCGAGTTCACTCGTGATCTTGAGGGAGCCGATCCAGCGGATGACACGCAGTTCGGTGATCCTCACCATCCGGTCAAGGGTAGGGTGCGCCGGGTAGTGGTCGGTCTCCTGCTCGGCGTTGATGCGCACCTCCGTGTTATCGAGGTCGAACGTCCCGGTGAACGGGAGCTTCGTCTTCAGCCGCCGCCTGCGGGGGAGGAGGCGCTCGGCCTCGGCGATCCATACGTCGGCAGTCGGGCGGTCGAGCTCGCCGTCCCAGCGGCCGGAGCGCGCCGCGTCGATGAAGTCCTCGAGGGCATCAACGACACCGGCGAACTCCTTGCTGGCGAGCCGGTCGAGGGCTTCCTGGAGTGCCTCGAGCAGTCCAGCCGCGAGGTCGTCGGGCAGTTCAGCGGCGGTCACTCGATCGCGCAGAGACCACAGAGCTCCCCGGACCTCGTCCGCGCGCGCGGGCTCGAGCTCGGGGTCGATCCGGCGGGGATGCAGGTCGAGCTGCCAGCTCGGCCGGAACGCCGTGTCGAATTGATCGGCGCCCCACGCGACGCTGAATGAGAGGTCTTGCCGGATCCTGTCGAGGTTTGCCTGCATACGATCGGCGTAGGTTCGGTCCTGCCACGCGTACGAGCCGACGACCTCCCAGCCCTCCCACGCGCTCTCGGCAGCCAGCCCGATTCCGTAGCTGCGCACGTTCGCGCTCGGGGCTTGGTAATGCGACGAGCTGAGAAAACCGCTCGCCTCCAGCTCAAGGCCGGCGAAGGTCGTCTCGAACGACGACGTCCAATGGAACGTCGTGCCGATCGTCCGCAAGCGCCGGAGCATCCGATCGAGCCGGCTTCTCGCCCGGTCGGCGGCGTCCTCTTGGATCCCCTTGCCCCGCTCGTTGTCGAGTAAGTCGAGGAGCCGGACAAGCACGGCCGCCGCTCGGTTTCGGCGACCATTCGCGATCGCCAGGGCGGCGTCCCGGAGCCGTGCGGCGCCCTGGAAGTCCGATCGGCCGTAGAGCCGGAATCGACCCGCAACATAGCGCAGGTCATCGTAATGGCGGCGGAGTTCGCCGGCGCGATGCAGCAGCCCCCCGCGGACGGTCACCGGCAGAGAGGCATGCGCCTGGAGCGGTGCGATGAACTCGTTATCCCAGATCGAACGGATCGCACTCAGCCGGCTCTCCAACTCGGAGATCTCGATCGGGGTGGCGAGTTGGCCGATCGAGTCGACCAGCTCGGCGATCGCACGGAGGCCACCGAGGAGCGCGTTGCGGAGTTCACCGCCCGGCAGTCCGTCCACCCTGCCACGCATCGCGTCGGTGGAGTCGAGCTCGACGCCCTCGAACTCAATGTCTTGGCCGGCGCGCGCGGTCAGCATATCAGCGAAGAACGTCCCCTTCGCCTCCCATTCAGCGGTGTACCGGCTGCTCTCGAGCGCCGATGCGGGGCCGAAGTTCGCCTCGAAGCCGGTGTCGGTCTCCATGGCGATCGACGGGCTCGCAACAAGCCGTGATGAGGGCAGTAAGGTGGTCAATACGAGGGCCAGAATCATCTTTGGGTAACGGCGTCCCATTGAAGTCATGACGGATAAGTTTATATCTTATGTTCACCGATGTGGTCAAGTACGACGTCCGCTGATAATTAGTCCTGGGGTGCGCAACGCTCCAACTCATTCTAAAAAGCGCGGTGCAGCCTGTCCCTCTTTCCGCCTTGCTGACGCCGAGGCCGGCCGCTCCTTGACAACCTTGCGCAGGAGGAATACCATCGCCGTATCATGAGAATGGTTGTCTCATATATCGAGATATCCCGGGCGTGAGAGCTTTTGAATACGCTGGAAAAGTGTGTGCACATCCTGACTTTGTTCAGTGAAGCCACCCCGGCACTGCAGGTGGCGGAGATTGCGGAGATTCTCGACCTTCCTCGTAGTACGACCTATCGCTACATCGCGGCGCTTCGATCTCACGGATTGATTGAGTCCGATCCCGAGAAGGGCGGATATCGCCTCGGGTCGAGAATCCTCGATCTCGCGGCCAGCATGCAGCGGACCTCGCTTCACGATCTGGCATTGCCTCACATGGAGCGAATCTCGCGTGAGACTGGGGAAACCGTCATCCTCTGCGGACTCCGCGAGAACGTCGGCGTGTGTATAGAGAAAGTCGAAGGGCATCACGCGCTTCGCGTCTCTTACGAACTTGGCGACACGTATCCGCTCCACGCATCGGCGACGGGAAAGGCAATCTTCGCTTATTTGGACGGGAGTGAGCAGCGGCGCGTCATCGACGCGATCGGCCTTCCCCGATTTACGGACACAACGATCACTAACCCCAGAGCACTTCGTGAGGAACTGGCCAAGATCCGCAAGAATGGATATGCGGAGAGCTACGGAGAGTCGATCGCAGGGACACGGGGCCTCGCAGTGCCGATTTTCTCTCGGACGGGGCACGTCTCGGCTTCGATCGGGATCTCGGCCCCGGAACACCGGGTCGAAGGGGCCAACCGCACCGGCATGATCAAGCTTCTCCTAACGGCCGCGGAGACACTCACCCGAGGGCTCCAGGTTTCCGGCGCGAAAAATAGCAAAGCACTACCTGACACATAAAGGAGGCCCACAGATGGGCGAAGGTACAGGAACTGAAGGGCGGCCGATCGCGAAGACGACCGCAGGTCTCGACGTCCCGGATCGCCCGATCATCCCCTACATCCGCGGGGACGGGATCGGCGTGGATATCTCTCCGGTGATGATCAAGGTCGTCGATGCGGCGGTCGAAAAGGCGTTCAGCGGTAGGAAGAAGATCGAATGGCTTAAAGTCTTCGCCGGCGACGAGGCGATCGAGGTCAACCATCCCCAGCTGACCGAACAAGAGATCGTCGCGATCGAGCCGGAGGAGCGGCAAAAGCTCTACCTCCCCCAGGAGACCGTTGCCGCAATCGAGAAGTACCTTGTGGCGATCAAAGGCCCTCTGACGACCCCGGTTGGGGGCGGGATCCGAAGCCTCAACGTGACGTTGCGCAAGCTTCTCGACCTCTACGCGTGCGTCCGGCCGGTCCAGCACATCGGGACTCCGGCGCCGGTGCGCCATCCGGAACAGGTCGACATCATCTTCTTTCGAGAGAACACCGAAGACGTCTACGCCGGGATCGAATGGAAAGCCGGTTCGACGGAAGCCGACAAGGTGATCACCTGGCTGCGGGACGAGATGGGGGTCACCGACAAGATCCGCTTCCCGCACAACTGCGGGATCGGGATCAAGCCGATTTCGGAGGAAGGGACGAAGCGCATCGTCCGCGCCGCGATCGACTATGCGATCGCCAACAACCGTCCCACGGTCACCCTCGTCCATAAAGGGAACATCATGAAGTTCACCGAGGGCGCGTTCCGCGACTGGGGATACGAACTGGCGCACGAAGAATACTCGGACAGGCTGGTCAGCGAGGCCGAGGTCTTCGAGAACCACGCCGGGAAGGTCCCGGCAGGCAAGATCATGATCAACGATCGCATCGCCGACCAGTTCTTCCAGCAGATGCTCCTTCGCCCGAGCGAGTACTCCGTCGTCGTGACGATGAACCTGAACGGAGACTACGTCACCGACGCCGCCGCGGCCCAGGTCGGCGGACTCGGTGTCGCCCCCGGGGCGAACATCAACTATGACACCGGGCATGCCGTCTTCGAGGCGACCCACGGGACCGCGCCTAAGCATGCTGGCCAGGATAAGGTCAACCCAGGTAGCCTGATCCTTTCAGCGGTGGAGATGCTTCGCTACCTCGGCTGGCAGGAGGCGGCCGACTTGGTGATGAGGGGGGTCAAGGGGGCCATCGCCGCCAAGACGGTGACCTACGACCTTGAGCGTCAGATGGAGGGAGCGACCCTCCTTTCCTGCTCGGCGTTCGGCGACGCGATCATCGACCACATGGTGAAGGGATAAGCGAGCCATGGCACAGAAAGGAATTCGCGAATACGACGCGAAGCGTCTCCTCGCCGGGGCCGTTGGAACGCTCTCTGAGGGGGAGCTCTCCTTCGACGACCGGCTCGTCCTCGTAACGCCGGAGACCGATCTGAACGGACTTCCCGGAAAATATTCCTGGTTGGAGAAAGTCCGCCTGGTCTGCAAGCCCGACCAGCTGTTCGGTAAGCGGGGGAAGAACGACCTTCTGTTCGTCGACAAGACGTTCGAGGAAGTGGAGACCTGGATTGCTGAACGGATGAGCAGGAAGGTAACGATTCGGGGGGCGACCGGCGAGACGACCGGCACCCTGACCCACTTCCTGATCGAGCCGTTCGTCCCGCATGAGGACGAGTACTACCTCGCATTCACGGCCGGACACGAAGCCGACAAGATCCATTTTTCGACCCACGGCGGCGTCGACATCGAATCGGTCTGGGACACCGTGGTGACGTTCGAGGTCCCGGTCCTGGAGTCACTCGATGTGGCGGCGCTGGCGGCGGCGCTGCCCGACATGCCGAACAAACAGCAGGTTGTCGACTTTATTGCCGCCCTGTATCAGGTCTACGTCGACGATCACTTCACGTATCTCGAGTTTAACCCGATTACCTTTGCCGGCGGGAAGCTTGTCCCGCTCGACTGCGTCGCCAAGCTCGACGACACCGCGGCGTTTCAATGTGCCGAGAAATGGGGAAAGATCGAGTTTCCCAAGCCGTTCGGCTCGACGGCGACGAAGGAAGAGGCCTACATCGCGTCGCTTGACGAGAAGACGGGCGCCAGCCTCAAGCTGACAGTTCTCAACCCGAACGGCCGCGTCTGGCCGATGGTTGCCGGCGGCGGGGCGAGCGTCATCTACGCCGACACCGTCGTCGACCTCGGTTACGCCGAGGAACTCGCCTGCTACGGGGAGTACTCAGGAAACCCGTCGACCGAGCTGACGTACGAGTACGCCAAGACGCTCCTCGACTTGATGACCCGCGTCCCCGACCCCCAGGGACGCGAGAAATTCTTGTTGATCGGCGGCGGGATCGCCAATTTCACCGACGTCGCCAAGACGTTCACCGGGATCATCCAGGCACTGAATGCCTACAAGGAGAAGCTGCGGGAGAACAAGGTGAAGGTCTACGTTCGCCGCGGCGGCCCGAACTACGTCGAGGGCCTGGAGAACATGCGACGCGTCGGGGAGGAGATCGGCATCCCGATCGAGGTCTACGGGCCGGAGACCCACATGACGCGCATCGTTTCGATGGCGCTTCAGGGAGGTGAGAAGTGAACAGCTACGACCTCTTCTCTCGTGAGACCAAGGCGTTCGTCTACGGAGCTCAGACGGCTGCGGTGCAGCGGATGCTCGACTTCGATTACCTCTGTCGCAAGGACGAGCCGAGCGTCGTGGCGATGATCACCCCCGAACGCGGGGGGTTCGAGAAGTTCTTCTGGGGAACGCGCGAGATCACCGTGCCGCGGCTCCGATCGATCGCCGAAGCAGTGAGTAAGTTCCCCAACGCCGACGTGATGGTCAACTTTGCCTCACAGCGCTCGGCGTTCGATACCACAATGGAAGCGCTCAATACCCAGACGATCCGCACGATCGCCGTCATTGCCGAGGGCGTCCCGGAGCGGCACGCACGCATCCTCAGCCAGACCGCCAAATCGAAGGGAAAGTGGATCATCGGGCCGGCGACCGTTGGCGGGATCAAGGCGGGGGCGTTCAAGATCGGGAACACCGCCGGGACGATGGACAACATCAAGGAAGCGAAGCTGTACCGGCCCGGGTCGGTCGGGTTCGTCTCCGTCTCCGGCGGGATGTCGAACGAAGCGTACAACATTATCGCCCGGACGACCGACGGGATCTACGAAGGGATTGCGATTGGGGGCGACGCCCATCCGGGCTCGAGCCTGCTCGACCACCTGCTCCGCTACGAGGCGAACCCCGAGATCAAGCTGCTCGTTTGCCTCGGAGAGGTCGGTGGCACGGCCGAGCACGAAATCGCGGCCGTGGTCAAACAAGGCCGGATCACCAAGCCGCTTGTGATGTGGACGACCGGGACGTGCGCCAAGGTCCTCCCCGGCCAGGTCCAGTTCGGCCACGCCGGGGCCAGAGCCGGCGCCGCTGCCGAGACCGCTGATGCGAAGAACGCCGCGCTGCGCGAAGCCGGGGTCGTCGTCCCGAACTCGTTCGACGACTACGCGGAGGTCATCAAACAGACGTACGATCAACTCGTGGCCGCCGGGACGATCGTCCCCGCCAAAGACGTCGAGCCGCCGCACGTCCCGATGGACTACAACCAGGCGAAGGCCGAGGGCCTGGTCCGCAAGCCGACCAACTTTATCTCGACGATCTGCGACGAGTCCGGTGAGGTGCATACCTACTGCGGCGTCCCGATCGACGAGGTGATCGAGAAGAAATACGGGATCGGCGGCATTATCGGCCTCCTCTGGTTCAAGAAGGAGATCCCGCAGTACGCGCGCGACTTCCTCGAGATGGTCATCCAGATCATCGCTGACCACGGCGCGGCCGTCTCCGGCGCGCACAACACGATCGTCGCCGCGCGTGCCGGCAAGGATCTGATCAGTTCGCTGGTCAGCGGGATCCTGACGATCGGCCCCCGGTTCGGCGGGGCCGTCAACGGCGCCGCCGAGCACTTCCTCTACGGCCTACGCAACAACCTGCCTCCGCGGGAGTTCATCGCGGAGATGAAGGCGAAGAACGTGCGGATCCAGGGGATCGGCCACCGCCTGCGCACGCTCGAGAACCCCGACAAGCGGGTCGAGCTGATGAAAGGGTTCGCCAAGGCGCACTTCAAAGCGACCCCGCTTCTCGACTACGCTCTCTCGGTGGAAGCCGTGACGACGCAGAAGAAGAACAACCTCATCCTGAACGTCGACGGGACGATCGGCGTCCTGTTGGTCGACCTGCTCAAGGAGCTCAAGTTCGACGATGATGAGATCGATTCGATGATCGCGGTGGGGACCTTCAACGCCCTGTTCGTCCTCGGTCGTTCCATCGGCCTGATGGGCCACTATTTCGACCAGAACCGCCTCGAGCAGGGACTCTACAGGCATCCACTGGATGACATCCTGTATGACGTTCCAGACCGGCCTGAGAAGGTCGGATAGAAAGATCCTTCTCGGATAGGCTGGAGAGGTGCGGAGCTGGAGCAATGCTCCGGCTCCTTTTTTGCCTTCTCGGTCACGCTTTGTGAGGCGCCCTCAGAGGGTTCTCACGGACGCGCGGCGGCCTCAACGCCGCGTGTCTTCCGATCTGTGGTTTTTCAACACGAGAAAGTGCGTGATCATCCCGGCTGCGAACCCTACCGCCATGTTCACGAGCAACGAGCCGGCCAGCGTTGCTGCGACGGGAACCAGATGCTTGTTGAAGCGAAGGTCACGGGCGAATTTGACCATCTCGATCCCGACCAACAGCATCATCGCCCCGACGATGGCCAGGGGAAAGGCCGCGAAGATCGCCGCGATGCTGCCCGCCAGGAACAGCCCAAGACAGATCTCGATCGCCCCCTCGATCAGGTTGGCCCCGCCGCTCCTCGCACCGAAGTAGTACTGCCCGGCCAGACCGCCTGCTCCATGACAGAGCGGCATGCCTCCGAAGAACGGCAGGATGACGTTCATGACGCCCATATTCACCGCCAACTGGCGGTTGGTAACGCGGCGGTTCGGCCAGTACTCGGCAATGAGGGCCGACGTGGCGATCACCGCATTGGTGGCGGTCAAGGGAATCTGAGCCAGGCCGCCGTCGCGCAGCACCGGCCAGATCTCGCCTATCCTCACCGCCGTCAGGGCCGGCAGGGAGAAGGTCAATCCGTCTACCGCGACCAGATCGCCCCGCGCGGCCATGAGGACGACCCCGCCAGCGACCAGCACGATCGAAGCCGGGGCGTAGCGGTTGTCGCGCAGGAGGAGAACGACCACAACAGCACCTGCACCGAGCAGCCACCAGGTACCGATCATCTTGAGCCCCTGGATTGCCAACAACGCCCCCAGCGAGAGCTGGATGCCACGAATGACGCTTCGCGGCGTCCACCGTGCAACGAAGTCCATCGCCCGCGTTGCTCCCATGACCAGCCAGATAATCCCCATGACCAGCGCAGAAGTGTAGACCTTCTCCGGCGTCCACGCCTGGGCAATGGCGACCGCCGCCAATACCTTCATCGGCTCGATGGGCATGGGGAGACGGTAGACCAGCCCGGTGGCGATATTGGCCGCGCCCATCATCACCAGCAGCCCTGCGGGGTCGAGCTTACAGACAGTGATGTATCCAATCGCCAGCGGCAACAACGTACCGAAGTCGCCGAGCGACCCGGCCAGTTCGCGAAGGTTGAACTCGAAGCTGCCGATCTTCACTTGTCCTTCCGTCCACCTACAGGATCCACTTCCTTCGGATGTTCCGCAGACTCAACGCGAACAGGCCGATACAGAACGCGGCGAGAACGGGAAGATCGACGGCAAGTGGCAGGGATCGGGTATTGATCACAGCACCCCGCATCGCATCCACCCCGTACGTCAGAGGAAGCGCGTAGGACAGCGGCCGGATCGCCCACGGGAGCTTCTCGATCGGGAAGAAGAGCCCGCAGAGGAAGATCATGGGGAACCGCAGGAAGTTGGAGAACGTCTGTGCCTCGAACACCTCACTGACCGCCACGGCGATGAACAGGCCGACGAACGTCGAGGAGAGCGCGATCAGAATCACCGTCGGGATCAGCACAGCCCAGGCGACGCCGGACAAATCGACGAGGAACGCGGCCATCACGACCGGGACGAACGCGTTGGCAATCCCAAACAGAACGGCTCCCGCCGTCTTGGCGATCATCAAGAGGTCGAGCGGGATCGGTGCGAGCAG
>Ga0180434_10008091_pt1 | contig 11704 bp, 9 predicted proteins | sample SS_ome_7_FD_132453 | JGI IMG/M metagenome (GOLD analysis project Ga0180434, IMG submission 132453) | Hypersaline lake sediment archaeal communities from the Salton Sea, California, USA - SS_1_D_2 metaG | ecosystem: Environmental > Aquatic > Non-marine Saline and Alkaline > Hypersaline > Sediment... | reverse complement strand
GCACCTGTCTAAGCAAAAGGAGGTAGGAAAATGGGAAGGCTTGAGGACAAGGTAGCCCTTGTTACCGGGGCAGCGCATGGCATGGGTGCCAGCCATGCTATCTCCCTCGCTAGGGAGGGAGCAGATGTGGCCCTGGCGGATATATGGCAAGACATTCCTAATGTGGAGTATGCCCTGGGTACGGAAGAGGAGCTGAGCAAGGTGGTGGAAGAGATAAGGGGGCTGGGAAAGCGGGCCATCGGGCTAAGATGCGATGTCAGCAATAGCACTGATGTGGAAAGGATGGTACAGAGGGTTATCGAGGAATTCGGGCGGATAGATATCCTGGTCAATAATGCCGGGGTTGCCGCAGTGGCGACGCCTCTTTGGGAGACCACGGAGGAGCAATGGGACACCATAATCGATGTCAACCTGAAGGGGACTTTTCTTTGCTGTAAGTATGTACTTCCTCACATGATCAGCCAACAGTCGGGAAAAGTGATAAATATAGGTTCCATCTGGGGCAGGGAAGGAGGGGCCGGGTCAGGCCCTTACTGCGCCTCCAAGGGCGGGGTACATAACCTAACCCATTCCTTGGCCAAGGACTGCGCCCAGTATAATATAAACGTGAACGCCGTGGGACCAGGAGCGGTGCTCACCCCGATGTTCCATGCTACGACTGGCTACTTGGCAAAGAAGATGGGGATTGACGAGGAGGAACTCTATCCCAGAGTACATAGCACGTTGAGCATCTTTGGCCGGGAGGTGCTGCCTCAGGACGTCTCCAACGCCGTGGTCTTCCTGGCTTCGGAAGAATCCCGCAACATAAATGGTACGGTTATCTATGTGGACGGAGGACACCTTGCCACATAGCCTTTTCAGGAGAGATCCGTAGAAGGAGGAAATTATGTCGCTTGAGGAACTTGAGGCGAGGATCACGGTTCTGGAGGACATCGAAGCAGTAAAGAGACTGATGGCTACTTACACATATCTGGTCGATGACTCCCAGTGGAATGACATTGCGGACCTCTTTGCCGACAACGCAAGGGCAGAATACGGCATGCTAGGCTCCTATGATGGCAAAGAGGCCATCGGGAACTTCTTCAAGGAAGTTGTCTCCCAGGCCTGGTCCTGGGCTGTACACCAGCTCCTCAATCCTTTGGTCACTGTTGAGGGCGATAGGGCCAGGGGGAGGTGGTATATATTTAGCTGCTCCACCATGCCAAGCCCTGAGGGCGATAGGGCCATGTGGGTGCAAGCCAGCTATAACAACGAATTCGTAAAGATAGATGGCAAATGGAAATTCAGCCTGCTCAGGCTCGCCTTCAACTTCATCACCCCTTACGAGGAGGGATGGGTCAAGAGCGGGATGATGACGGGCTGATCTTCAAAAATAGGGTGCATCAGGCATTGGGAAGAAATATATAATATAATATAAAAGGAGGGAATTATGTCGCTCGAGGAACTCGAGGCTAGGATCAAGATGCTGGAGGACATCGAGGAAATAAAGAGACTGATGACGAGCTATGCTGATTGGGTCGATGCATACCAGATGGATGATGTGGTGGGCCTATTTGCCGAGAACGCAAAGGCGGAATACGGCCCGCTGGGCTCCTATGAGGGTAAGGACGGCATCGCGACCTTCTTCAAAGAGGTTGTCCCCAACACCCAGTCTTGGTCTGCTCACCAGTTGCTCAATCCCACAGTGACCGTGGAGGGCGAAAAAGCCAAGGGGACGTGGTACCTATTCTGCCCAGCCACCGTCTTTAGGCCTGAGGGCGATCAGGCGGTATGGATACAGGGCAGATATAACAACGAATTCGTAAAGATAAATGGCAAATGGAAATTCAGCCTGCTCAAGTTCACCTTCAACTTTGCCACCCCCTATGAGGAGGGATGGGTCAAGAGCAGGATGCCCGAAGAATAGGGGGGCATGAATTGTTAAATCGTGTCATAGAGGAGGCAAAATGAAGGAGTTCAAAATTCTCTTCAGCCCGATCAAGATCGGGACCATGGAACTCAAGAATCGAATCGCTATGCCGGCCATGGGTACAAACTATGCCGAGCCCGATGGCATGATGAGCGAGAGGGAGATCGCATGGCACGTGGCCCGGGCTAAAGGAGGTTGTGCCCTCAACGTCACCGAGATTGCCAATATTGATCCACTGGGAAAAGGCATCCCCGGCTGTCCTGCCATCTGGGATGACAAATTCATCCCTGGCTTTGCTGAGCTAGCCAAGGCGGTTCATACTCACGGCGGTAAACTTGCGATACAGCTTCACCATGCTGGCCGGGGTGCCATGTCCATGGTTATCGGAGATCAAAAACCGGTGGGGCCTTCGGCCATCTCTTATCCGCCGTCCCCGGGATGGCCCTTTGAGGTGGCTCCTCCCCGGGAATTGACCGAGGATGAGATATGGGATTTGATAGACAAATTCGGCGAGGGAGCGAGAAGGGCGAGGGATGCTGGTGCTGATGCCGTTGAGCTTCATGGCGGCCACGGCTACGGCATTGCCCAGTTCATGTCAGCGGAGTCCAACAAGCGTACCGACAGCTTTGGTGGCAGCCTGGGGGGAAGGACGAAGTTCCCGGTAGAGATCATCAAGAGCATCAGGAGCAAGGTGGGAGCCGACTTCCCCATTCTGTTCAAGATATGCGGTGAGGAGATGGTGATGGGGGGAAGGACCCTTGAGGAGACAGTGGTGGTAGCAGCTATTGTAGAGGATGCCGGGGCGGATTGCATTTGTGTCTCCCGCGGCTCTTACAGCAGCCTGTCCTACGTACAACCGCCAGCCGGTTTGCCACAGGGAGCCTGGATTTTTGATGTCGAAGCGGTGAAGAAGGCAGTGAACATTCCGGTGATGGCGGTGGGTAAGATCGGCGACCCCCTCTATGCCGAGCATATCCTGAGGCAGGGGAAAGCCGACCTTGTAGCTATGGGAAGAGCTCTCATCGCCGATCCCGACCTGCCCAATAAGGCAGCCGAAGGCAGGCTTGACGATATCAGGTACTGCATCTATTGCAACACCTGCATCCACGAGTTGAATAGTTTCCCCGGCTATGTGAGGTGTGCCATAAACGCTGAGGCGGGGAGGGAAAGCGAGATGACCATGACCCCCACCAAGAAACCGAAGAAGGTGCTGGTTGCCGGTGGTGGGCTTGGTGGGCTGGAGGCGGCAAGAGTAGCGGCCTTAAGGGGGCATAAGGTAACCCTATATGAGCAGAGTGACAAGCTAGGAGGGCAGTTCCGCATTGCCGCTCTACCCCCGATGAAGCAAGAGCTGACCATGGCCATCAAGTACCTTTCCGACCAGGTAAAGAAAGTAGGGGTAAGGGTTGAAATGGGCAAGAAGGTCACGCCGGAGGTGGTGGAGGAGCAAAAGCCCGATGTGGTCATCGTTGCCACCGGTAGCCAGCCCCTGATCCCAAGGAATATCCCCGGGACGAACCGGAAAAGGGTGGTCACTGCCCACGACGCGTTGACCGAGAAGGTTCTCACGGGCCATAAGGTGGCCATCCTGGGAGGAGGCATGGTTGGCTGCGAGACCGCCGAGTTTCTGAGCCAAAGGGCCAAGGATGTGACCATCATCGAGATGCTTGATGATATCGCCATGGATGTGGGCATGTTCAGTAAACCCTACCTCCTGGAGAGGCTTGACAAATTAGGGGTAAAGGTTATGACTGGGGCCCAGGTGAAGGAGATCACCGGTGACGGGGTGGTAGTGGAAAAGGATGGCGGGAAAGAGACCGTCTCAGGCATCGATACCGTTGTCCTGGCGATGGGGGCGAAGCCGGTGAAAAGGCTGGCGACTCAGCTAAAGGACAAGGTGGCTGAGGTCTATGTGATCGGCGATGCCTCGGAGCCACGGATGGTTGTGGACGCTGTTGCTGAGGGGTCTGAGATAGCACGCAAGATATAGCTAACGCAAAACGGGTGGCTGTCTGGAGGTGGCAAGTAAGTATGCCAAATTTGATGATAGGAGGTCAAGATGACAGAAGAGGTAGATCTGGATAAGATTCCTCTGGGAACACTTGAATTTCACCCTTTTGCCGGAGATTACTTCGCCGAAGCGCTGAAGGAACAGGAAGTGGAGTATTTCTTCGGGGTACATGGTGGAGATTGCTGGCTGGTCATCGACCCGGTGAGCAGGATGGGCGTAAAGGTCATAACCTTCCATCACGAGCAGTCGGCGCTATACGCAGCCGATGCCTATGCAAGGGTTGCCCGCAAGCCTGGCGTGGCGTTCTTTGATACCGGTCCGGGTACCACCAATATGGCCAGCGGACTCCAGCAGGCCTTCCTCGCCTGCTCTCCAGTGGTGGTCATAAGCGGGGCCACGATAGGGGGGCACGATGGGCTCTATAGCTGGCAACCTTCCTATGCCGACAAGATGTTTAGCCACATAACAAAATGGGTGCGCAAGGCTCACTACCCTCAAGCCATTAAGCGCCTGGTTGCCGAGGCTTTCAGGGACGTCCAAGTATATCCCAAGGGGCCGGCGATCATAGAGTACCCCCTGTGGACCATGAATACCCCCCTGCCGCCACCATCGGTATCCTTCTTTTTCCAGGAACACGTCGCTTATGTGCCCAAGTGGCGTGGGGATGAGACCAGCAAGCCATTGCCGCCGACACAGGGCAATCCTGAGATGGTAGAAAAGGCGGTTAAGAGGATCATGGAAGGAAAGAGACCTCTGCTCATTGCTGGAGATGGGGTTCACCATGCGGACGCCTCAGCGGAGCTGGTGGAATTCATGGAGCTCGCCCAGGTCCCTGGCTCTGGGAAGAGAATGGGACGGGGGGCCCTACCCGAGACCCATCCGTTAAACTGCCGCTTCGAATCATTTATCGACGGGGCCGATCCCCTGATAACGATAGGGCTCAAGATAGGGGCTTTCGAGGGATGGTTCGGCATGGGCTGGCCTGGCACCATCCAGATAAACGAATCGGAGCAGCATATCACTAGCTCCATAAGTACGGAGTTTGCCATAGTTGGCAACCCTAAGCTCGTCCTGAGGCAGATGATCGATTGCATCAAGGCCAAAGGCTTTAAGCCGCCACCGGAGCGGGCTCAATGGACCGAGGAAGTGCAAAAAAGCACAAGCCAGGGTCGTGATAAACTCATTGCCAGGGCGGAGAAATACAAGGAACACAAACCGATTCATCATGGTTACATGTCGAAATTGATGGCAGAGACGGTAGAGGACCTATACGGGGGCACCAATCGCATCATCCTGGATGGCTTCACCATCTCTTCCTTTGCCCCCGGATTCTTCAAAGCCCGCTACTCAGGGCAGATACTGGATGCCGCAGAGCAGGCAGGGGTTGGCCATAGCATAGGGATGTCCATCGGTGCTGGCTTTGCCGATCCGGAAACCAAGAAGAGGCCTACCCTCTGTCTCCTCGGCGATGCAGGCTTTGGGGTTGCCGCGATGGATATAGAAACCGCCCTCAGGTATGAGACACCCGCGGTTTACCTTGTTTGCAACAACAACGGCTGGATGCCCTCGGTGCAATACACCCATTATACCAAGGGCTGGAATGTCATGGGGCCTCAGGACCGCCCTTGGGGGATGCAGTTTCTGCCCGGGATGAGGTACGAAAAAATATCTGAGATGTTCCCTGGGGTCCACGGAGAGTATGTTGAGGAGCAAGATCAGTTCCGACCTGCTCTGGAAAGGGCCTTCAGGTCGGCGGAGAAAGGGAAACCAGCGGTGATAAATGTCCAGGTGGAACCCAGCCTCATTAACACCGGCGTCTACACGCCGCCTAGCTCCCTCCTCGACGCTCATATTCCCTATAAAGAGCTACCAAAGCGAGGGAAGGCTTTGAGGCGATACAACCTGGGCCAGGCGTGGCCCATCTTGCCCTTCGATGAGTACGGCATCCCGCCGGTCCCCGAGCCGGACCCCTGGGAGCCGGTGACGGACGAGGAGGCAGAGCCTTAAAATAAGACTGCTAATGGAGGTTTGATATGGGAAAGCAGTATAAGTATCGCTTCAGGGCTATGGTGGGAGGCGAGGAGAAGCTCATCGCTGCCAAGACATTCGATGAGGCGATTGATGCGCTTTGGGGCATGTTCAGTGATCCCAAAGAGCTAGCTCGCCTTGGCTCAGAGGTATCCATTGTGGACCTGCAAACGCGAGAGGAACGCAAATATCCCACTACCAAGGAATAGGAATAGGCTCCAAGCAAAATCCGATCCTGCAGGCTACAGGAGGTTAGAAATGAGCGGCCCTTCACGAATGCCTAAGTCACCCGGTAGCAAAGAGTATGAGTACTCCCTTCACGGAGGGAGGCTGGTGGGTCGCATACTGAAAGAGCATGATATAAAGTACGTCTTCGGTATCCCAGCGACCTTCGTTTGGGCTCTGGAGACCGGCTTCCATGAGCATGGTATAAAACGCATTCAGATGCGACATCAACAGGGTGCAGGCTACGCTGCCGATGCCTATGCCCGTTGCAGCCGCTCCCCCGGGGTGTGCTTTGGCAGCGCTGGAACGGGCGTTACCGATTCCGTTAGCGGCATCAACCAGGCATGGCTGGCGGGCAGCCCCGTGGTGGGTCTCTTTGGGATGAACGACTGGGAGCTGAGCCGCCGTGGTGCCTTTCAGGAAGTGCATCCCAGCAGGATATTCGAGACCATGACCAAGTGGAGCGTGGACATAGACGACAGGAACATGGTTCCCCTCTACTTGCGCTGGGCGCTCCGCGACTGCATGGCCAGCCCGCCGGGCCCCATCGCCTTGGGCTTCACCTTAGGCGCTCTCGGCCTCATAAGAAACCCTGAAAAGCTCATAGGGGAGCTGCCCAAGGAAGCCATGGCCCCCCCTTCACTGACACAGGCTGATCCTGCAGCTGTGGACAGGGCGGTGATGATGCTTCTGGCAGCCAAGAGACCTGTCTTGGTTGCAGGGGAGGGAGTCTATTGGGCCGATGCTGCTGCTGAACTCAAGGAGCTTGCCGAACTGCTCAGCATGCCGGTAAATATGAGGAGGATGGCACGAGGTGCCATTGCCGAAGATCACCGCTTGGCAGTGGGAGGCGCATACCGGGCCGATTTCTGGACAGATGCTGATGTGATGCTTCTGGTAGGCCTAAAGGTAGGGTGGTTCGAGCGCCATGGAAGAACACCGGCATGGCCTTCAATGGCAAAGAGGATCGTCATCCACGAATCGGCAACCGATGGCTGGACTCCCCTGCCCACAGCGGAGTCGGTCATAGGGAACCCCAAGCTGGTGCTGAGGCAGATGATCGACTGCGCCAGGGGCTACATGAAGGAGCCTCTGCAAAGGGGTGAATGGCTGGAATACTTGGAGCGTTGCCGCCAGGCGTATGAGAAGGGCCTTGAGGGGGATGAGGCGGAATACCAAGACGAGGTGCCAATTCATCCTTGGGTGCTCGCCAGGGAGGTCGCCCGTTCCCTGGACCCGGACGCCACCATCATCCCGGACTCATTGCTCTGCAGCGGATATCTATCGGACAAGATAAAGGCCAGTTTCCCGGGCCAGATCTTGGACTCCGGGGAGGCAGGCAGCTTTGGACACGGCATCGGCATGGGAATAGGCGCTCAGCTTGCCAGGCCTGGAAAGCAGGTCCTCGTCCTCACCAGCGATACAAGCATGGGCATGGGCGGCAGCGACATAGAGATAGCGCTAAGGTACAATCTCCCCATAGTCTATGTGGTGTGCAACACTGGGAACGTGGTCGACGGGGTGCATTGCTGGTTCCAGGGACAGGTTGAGCCTTGGCAAAACCTGCCCGATATCAGATACGACAAGATGTATGAGCTGATCGGCTGTCATGGTGAGTACGTGACGAGGCCTGACCAGATCATCCCCGCCTTACAGCGGGCCTTCAGTTCGGGAAAGACGGCCGTGGTTAACGTCATGGTGAATGGCAAGGTGGTGCTGCCCTGGTTTGAGTCTCTGTCCTTCCGGCTGGGAGTGATAGTACACCAGCTTGACGTGAGCAGGATTCCTGAGCCATTCAGGACCTACCTTTTGGAAGGGCGTACCCCCGAGGTAGATGAGGAACTACGGCGGGCAGGGATACCCCGTTCCAAGACCAGGAAAATGGTTCTGGCCTATGATCGCGCCATCTGCTGGTAGGATTGGCGTTCACATGGGCTAACATTACGGAGGTGAAGATGGATTTGAAAGGCCAAGGATGGCTTCAAAAGGCAAGGGAGCTTTCGGAGCATCGAGACAGGAGAGCAAAGGAGCTGAAAGGTGAAGGAAAGAAGATCATAGGCTATTTCTGTTCTTACTTTCCACTGGAAATCTTGACAGCGGCTGACCTCGTTCCTTACCGGATCATGGGTAGGTTGACAGAAACGGTAACTGATGCTCATTCCTATTGTGATCCTGCTGTTTGCCCATTCATTAAGAGCTGCTTCGATGCAGCCTTGAAAGGCGCATATGATTTTCTTGATGGCTGGGTGACGCCAGATTCCTGCGACAGTAGAGTAAACCTCTACCGAATATGGAATTACAACCGACCAATGCCCTATTCTTACTGGCTAAACGTTCCCAACTTCTTAGATGAGGCTAGTTTTAAGTTCTTCAAAGAAGAACTGGTCCTATTTAAGGAGAGCATAGAAAAACTTACCCAGATGGAGATATCTGAGCACAAGCTCCGAGATGCCATTGATCTACATAACGAACAAAGAGCGCTCCTGAGGGAGCTCTACCAACTCAGAAAGCCTGAACCGCCACTTATCTGGGGATCTGAGGTTCTGCAGATACAGATAGCGATGGCGAGCTTGCCCATCGAAGAAGGAAATCAACTGCTCAAAGGTGTTATCTCAGAGATCAAGGAACGCAGCGATGTCCCTGAGAGCAAAAAAAGATTGCTCGTCTGGGGGCCTGAAATAGATCACCCAGCCCTCTTCAAATTGATTGAAGATTCTGGAGGAAACGTCGTCATCGATGACTCTTGCCTTGGCACAAGATATTTCTGGTACGACGTGAACAAAAACTCGGATCTCTTGGATGGGCTTAGCGATCGCTACCTGAACAGAGTCATGTGCCCACGCACAATTAGAGGCACGGGGGATGGATGGGCTACCTACCAACAGGATCTGGAAGAAAGATTCGGACACATTAGAGACTTCGCTAAGGAGTTCTCTGTAGACGGCGTCATACTCTACGTTATGAAGTTCTGCGATCTCCACGAGTTTGACGTTCCTGATCTGCGAGATTACCTAGAGAAGGAAGGTCTACCGGTCCTTCACATCGAAAGTGATTACAGCATGGCAGCAGTGGGAGCACTGAAGACGAGGGTGCAGGCCTTTTTGGAAATGATTGCCTAAGGGGTGAAGTTGTTTCCCAAATGCTTAGCCGAAGGTTTTAGGATTTTAAATGTAATTTGGTCTTGGGGGAGTTAGTTATGGCAGAACAGTCTAAGGAACAACCGAAGGAAGGGATGACGGCAGGGGTCAAGGCAACAGAGGTTGCCAATTCAGTCAGGGATTTACGCCGGGCTTATTACGGGCGGTTCAAGGAAGCGCGTGATAGGGGAGAGTTTATAGCCTGGACGATGTGGGGGGTGCCTGAGGAGATATTTTACGCCATGGACGTGCTCCCGGTGCTGGTTGAGAACTATGGGCCTGTCTGCGCCGCCAAGCAGGCAGCCAACTACTTTTGCGAGATAGCGGAGGCTGAGGGCTTTTCCATGGATGTCTGCTCCTATATCAGGACGGGCTTGGGCATCGCCAAGAAGATGCAGGAGCTGGGGGAGCCTCCACCAGAGGCACCCTATGGGGGTATGGGCACCCCACATATGCTCATAGGCAATGCTCAGTTTTGCGATAACCGTTTTAAGTGGCTGCAGCAGGTTGGCCGCTATCTGGATGTACCCTACTTTGGCTACGACGTTCAAGAATGGTCCTTTGGCCGGGACCATAATGATGAAAGGATTAAAAAGCATTTCATCGACCACTATTATGCGCAACTGCAAAATCTGGTGGCTTTTCTGGAGAAAGTTACCGGTAAGAAGCTGGATAAGTATCGGCTGAGCGAGGCTCTGCGCAATTGGATGAAAGTGCAGAAACTGTTTTACGAGGCCTGTCAATTGCGCAAACACCATCCCAATCCGCTGCCGGCGCAGGATTCGGCGGCTATAGCTTTCCCTAATCTGCATATGAAGTGCTGGCCAGAGACGGTAGACTTCTACCAGAGAGTGTATGATGAGCTTAAATACCGTGTAGAAAACAATCTAAGCACCCTTCCTGAGGAGAAGTACCGGCTGCAGTGGCATCTCATCATTCCCTGGTTCTACATCGGGATATACAACTGGCTTGAGCAGGAGTTTGGTGCAACGACTATATCTGCCACCTATGAAGGTGGTCAGGTCCCGGACGAAGAGATTATCGACTACGATTTCCCCCTGGAGTCCATCGCCCGGAAGATGTACAACAAGCTTTGGGCGGTTAACGCCTTGGCACGTCACCGCGAATCGGGTAAGGACAGTCAATTTAGTATCGATTTCCTCTTGGAATTTGACATTGACGGAGTGATATCGATGTTGGTGCCCTCATGCCGCGCTACCACGAATCTATACCAGACTTGGAGAGAGTTCACGGATGCGCTGGCCAAGAGGGGCCTAAGGATACCGACGTGTGCTATCGAGGCCGATATGGTTGATACCCGAACCTATTCTGATGCTCTGGTGAAAGAGAGGATAACAGCGTTCATGGAGGTGGTGGACGAAGCGAAAAGGCAAAGGCAGAAAGGTTGAACTCGAATAATTTAGTCCTTGAGGGTTATTTATGACAGAACAGTCTAAGGAACAACCGAAGGAAGGTATGACGGCGGGGGTCAAGGCAACAGAGGTTGCCAATTCAGTCAGGGATTTACGCCGGGCTTATTACGGGCGGTTCAGGGAAGCGCGTGATAGGGGAGAGTTTATAGCCTGGACGATGTGGGGGGTGCCTGAGGAGATATTTTACGCCATGGACGTGCTCCCAGTGCTGGCCGAGAACTATGGGCCTGTCTGCGCCGCCAAGCAGGTAGGCTCCTACTTTTGCGAGATAGCGGAGGCTGAAGGCTTTTCTATGGATATCTGCTCCTACCTGAGGACGGGCTATGGCATCGCCAAGAAGATGCATGAACTGGGAGGAGAGCCTCCACCGGAGGCACCCTATGGGGGTATGGGCAAGCCGGATATGCTCATAGGCAATGCTCAGATGTGCGATGGCCGGTTTAAGTGGCTGCAGCAGCTTGGCCGCTATCTGGATGTACCCTACTTGGGCTACGACGTTCAAGAATGGTCCTATGACCGGGATTATAATGACGAAGGGCAAAGAAAACATTTCATCGACCACTATTATGCGCAACTGCAAAATCTGGTGGCTTTTATGGAGAAAGTTACTGGCAAGAAGATGGATAAGTACCGGCTGAGCGAGGCTCTGGCCAATTGGATGAAGGTGCAGAAACTGTTTTATGAGGCCTGTCAATTGCGCAAACACCATCCCAATCCGCTGCCGGCGCAGGATTCGGCGGCTATAGCTTTCCCGAACCTGCATATGAAGTGCTGGCCAGAGACGGTAGATTTCTACCAGCGAGTGTATGATGAGCTTAAATACCGTGTAGAAAACAATCTAAGCACCATGCCTGAGGAGAAGTACCGTCTGCAGTGGTATCTCATCATTCCCTGGTTCTACATCGGGATATACAACTGGCTTGAGCAGGAGTTTGGTGCAACGACTATATCTGCCACCTAT
>Ga0180434_10008090_pt1 | contig 11705 bp, 7 predicted proteins | sample SS_ome_7_FD_132453 | JGI IMG/M metagenome (GOLD analysis project Ga0180434, IMG submission 132453) | Hypersaline lake sediment archaeal communities from the Salton Sea, California, USA - SS_1_D_2 metaG | ecosystem: Environmental > Aquatic > Non-marine Saline and Alkaline > Hypersaline > Sediment... | reverse complement strand
TCCCTCTAATGGAACGAAGCGGAGGTGTGTGATGAAGCGCTATGACCGCGTAGGTTTTACGCTGGTTGAGCTACTAGTGGTGATTGCCATCATTGGCATGTTGATGTCCCTCCTTTTGCCTGCGGTGCAAAACGCGAGAGAATCTGGTCGTCGTGCGACGTGTACTAACCACCAGAAGCAATTGGCCCTGGCCATGCTCAACTACGAGTCCAGTCGCGGAAGCTTTCCCGGATTTCTGACCAGGATCGGAAAATACAGGAATGATGTGACGCTTCCTTCGGGTACGACTTTTAACGCGGGTGAGCCGATCTACGAAAGTTGGGTTGTCGCGCTGCTGCCTTATATGGACCGCAATGATCTATGGAAGGTTTGGAAGAGAGGCGAAGGCCACGTCGATTCACCTGATGACAACGATTCGTTTCCAGATGGGCATGTTTATATGGAGATGCTCGTCTGTCCTAGCAATCCGGAAATTCAAGCGTCACAAGACTCTACAGCCCTGTCATATGTTGCAAACTGTGGGCGTTATGATGAGGGTGACGAAACCGATAAAAAAGATCATCCGGAGTGCGGTGTATTCCACAACCACGCCTACTCAAGCCCAACAAATGTGTCGATTGATTATATAAGTATGCACGATGGTACGCAAAACACGCTTATGCTTTCGGAAAATCTTAAGGCTGGTGGCATTGAGCCGGATTGGGCCGACGTTGATGGCACACCTCTAAGTAAGCTTACTGGGGATTACGGCGAAACAGTGGTTGGCTTTTGGTTCGACCACACTAATGAGCCCTTTGACATAAACGAAGATTCAGACGAGCTGGGCAGGGATGCGTCTCCATCTTCATATCACCCTGGTGGTGCCGTGGTTTCGTTTTGTGATGGTCACCAGCAGTTTCTGCGGGAGACTATTGAGAAGGTAACCCTGTTGCACCTTATGACTCCCTACAGCGAAGGGACTCGGGGATTGGCCGAAGCCGGTATTGCCAATGGAGAGTCTTGGCCCGATCAAGCAGAGGAATTAACAGGCATTCTAAACGATGCCGATTTCAAGTAGTTGGCGATAGGGGCCTGGGGTTTCGGTATAGAGAACGAACATAAGACCTCCGATGGTGTCAGATCGTCGGAGGTTTTTTTGTGCATTAGCACAACGTTGGCTTTTTGAATGGCGCATCGAACGGATGTAAAGAATCCGGTATTGACCAGATAGCAAATTATACCGTTTTGCAGGCTTCAGTTGATGTGTCCGAAGTTCTGCGCAGCCTACCTCGGTAGTATTTCGGCGATTCGCTGCGAGGCTCGACCGTCCCATAGTTCTGGACAGTGGCCCTTTTTGTATGTTCCGTCTATAACCTGACGGAGATACTTTTTAAGAAGAGCCGGATCGTTGCCGACCAGCGTGCTAGTTCCCTCTTCGACCGTTATCGGTCGTTCGGTATTGAATCGGGCGGTCAAGCATGGGATGCCTAGCACGGTCGATTCTTCTTGTAGGCCGCCGGAGTCGGTTACTATGAGCTTTGCCTGGGAAGTTAGGGCCAGAAAATCGAGGTAACCCAACGGCGGTAATTTTATAAGCCCCCTGGCGTTTTCGAACTTATCGGCCAACTCAAATCGTTCGATGCTTTGGCTAGTTCTTGGGTGAATTGGGAACACCAGCGGTATTTCTTTCGACGTTTCGATCAGGACGTCCAGCAGCGGCGACAGGATCTTCTTTGAGTCGACATTTGAAGGCCGGTGCAGCGTTACCACGCCGTACTGGTTGGGTGTCAGTCCGTTGGCGTTTAGTGTGTCTTGCTGACTTGCTTTCGGCAGCAGCCACCGCAGCGTGTCGATCATTACGTTTCCTACGAGGTGCATATGATCTTCGGGCTGTCCTTCGCTTTTGAGGTTTTCGATTCCGGCCGGTTCCGAAACGAACAGCATGTTTGCGATCGCATCGGTGACAATCCGGTTAATTTCTTCTGGCATTGTGCGATCGAAACTTCGAAGGCCCGCTTCGACGTGCGCGACCGGTATGCCCATTTTCACACTGGCCAGAGTGGCGGCCATTGTTGAATTGACGTCGCCAACAACAACTACGCGGTCATACGGTTCGCCGTTGACCGAGCCATCCTCGAGGACACCCTCGAACCGTTCGAGAACTTTAGCTGTTTGTTCGCCGTGGCTGCCGGACCCAACATTCAGAGTGACGTCTGGACGGCGCATTCCAAGTTCGTCAAAGAAGACGTCGGACAAACTAGTGTCGTAGTGTTGTCCAGTATGGACTAGGTCTGCATGGATTTGGGGATAGGCCTCGATCGCGCGGAGCAAAGGGGCCATTTTCATAAAGTTGGGGCGAGCGCCAACTACGCATGCGATGTGTTTATCGGCCAATTTTTTGTTTCCTTAGAGCTTTTGGTTGTGTTCGTAATACGCAATCCGCGTTTTCTTCAATCGAAGGGACGAAGTATGGTTTTACTACCGTTTTCTGTCCACAGGAGAACGACATCGCTTTCGGTTTTTTGGTCTATTGCTAATTCTCCGGTAGCCCCGTTCGGGCTGATGCACCAGACACAGACCGCCGGTAGGTATGTGTTGGATAGCCACGTTACTACTGGCGATTCTAGTTGCTCTCCGAAGCGAGGGCAGTATGGTTGCATTGTGATTGAAATTTCGCCCGGGGTCAAAAAGTTTAGCCACCGTATCCTCCCGGCAACCTCGAGTTTGACCTTGTCTAGGCCGGTTTTGGTAACGGTGACGTCCGGATGAAAATGTAGGCGATTTGTCAATTTGTGTTTGCCTGCGCCGATGGGGCGGTCTGCGCAGATCCATGGGCCGTCCGGACAACAGGCTATCCATCGGTCAACCTTTGGTATTCGTATACGTTTGTAAGCATCGTGCGATGCCCTGCCCCATTGGAAATTGCCCGTTGTTCCGTGTTCCAGGCTGGCTGTATGGCCGCGGTAGCCCATCCTGAATCGGGACCATATATCGCACTGGTCAGTGTCATCTATTTGGATGACATTGTGGGCCGCAGTCGATCGGCAGTAATTGCGTATATCGGTATCGTTATAGTCGAAAACGCCACTGTCAACGATGAAACGACATCCCTCGGCCGAGGCTTCGATCGTCAGTAGATCTGCGTGTGCGTGTGCCGGGAGCGAGTCGGCCCCAACCTGGCCTGCGTCGAATAGCAGGAAGTCGTTGCCTTGGCGGTATGTCCAATAGTCGCCGATACACGGTTGGTTGGGCCTTGCCCTTGGTACGGCTGCCCGATCCAGTAGTTGGTCCTCCGGCGGAGACTCGTCCAAACAGGAATCGGATAGCAGCGGGATACGATGGTCGGGATGCAGAATGTTTGCGAGGAAGTTGGCCATTTTGGATGCAGCCTCGGCACACAATTTAGAGGTGTCCGGCAGCAGTTCGGCAGTGGCGTCTCGGATGTCCAGAACCACCTGGAGCATCAGAGCGTGGTACATGGGCGAGCGTTCGAAATGTTCGCCGTGAGGTAATATCTGCTTTGTGAGCTCTCGGTGAAGGACCATTGAGCCTTTTTTAAGCCATCGATCGGCGTCCGGGCCATCAAAAAAGGAACCAACCAGGATCATTGCACGGAGATTCTCCAGCAGATGGTTTCCCTGAAGGTCTAGTTCGAGGTGGTCTTCGAGAAACCGCATCTGATTGACCATGCTCTCGATTATCGTGGCCCTTACGGCCTCATCAGGTGGTGAAATTGTCCATGCCATGATCCATGTCGGAAGGCGTCGCGAAATGCAGAACGGGTGCCAGGCGTCGAGTAAGACGCGGTTATCGTCGAGTGGATTGTTTTCGATCCAGTCGGTCACAATATCCCAAAGCAGGTCAAACCACTTTGAATCTTTCGAATCAATCCCTTCAGCCAAAAGGTCCAAAATGAACTCGTGGTAGTGAAGATGAAATCGCCACAGATGGTCTACATTTGAATTTGAGTCGAGCCGCCAATCGATCGGAGTTGGTAGGTCAATTTGTTTGTTGAGGAAAACAAATCGTCCCTGTGCAATATTTTGGGCATTCTGTGATGAGCCTCTGGCCCGGCGTCCATTGAGACTCTGCACGGCAAGTTTGTAAAGAGCAGGGTTTTGGCGTATTGCTGGTGGAGTTGTTAGCGGGCGTCTGTAGCGTTGGCCTCCGGTGATGCGAAGCAACTGACGTTTACCGATACTTATAAGACGGAGAATCAGTTGACTAAATCGGTAGTAACGAAGGATGTAGTACCATCGATACGCTTTCTTACGCCAACTCGGGCTTCTGGAAGTTTTTTTTGTCGACGTAACATCGGCTAATAACTGTGCAAAACGTTTTGCGAGGATATCGCGATTGTAATGTTTTGCGACGTAGTCACGAGCTGCCTGGCTAAGTTCGGTTGCCAGGTTTGGGGCGTCGGCAATTTTCTCGACCGACTCTACAAGTGACTCGGCCGAATCGGGTTCCATTTCTAGGCCGGCTTTTGCCTCCAGCACGATATTCAACGCCTCGCCTCGTACGCCCATGATGACCGGACGTCCCATTGCCATTGTTTCAAATATTTTCGACGGCAGGACTGTGCCAAATAGTTGGCAACCTTTCAAATGGACGAGACAGGCGTTGGAGCTGGCGATTACCGATGGCATCTGGTCCTTTGGTAGCCGGCCGGGGAATATAACCACGTCGTCGACGCCGGCTTCTTTTGCCTCCTCTTGGAGCCTTTCACGAGAGGCGCCATCACCCACCAGACAGAAGGCAATGTCTGTTCTTCCCTTCTGCTTTAGTATTTTGGCTGCTTCTAGAGTGACCTCTAGTCCGTGTGCCATTCCGATCGTGCCAATGTAGGAGCAGACGAACTTGTCTTGAATCCCCCACTTTTTTAGGAGGTTTAGATCAGGCTCACGTTGCTTGAAGAAATTGAGATCTACACCATTTGTGATCACCGAAATTCGATCCTTGACGGCGACCTTTTCGAGTATTTTGTCTCGATACCCGTTGCCCACCGCGACGATGTGATTTGCCGAACGATACATCATGCGTTCGAGCCACTCGAGAAACCGAAGAAGTCGCCGGTTCTGCAACGCACCGACAGCCTCAATCGATTCGGGCCAAATATCGCGGATTTCAAGAACAAACGACGATCTTTTTAGCCAAGATGCAAACACTCCGGCCCAGCCACAGAAGAACTGAGGCGATGTCGCTATCACTACGTCGGAACGTTTCAGGCGAATACAGGCCAGAACCGCGCTGACCATGTACGAAACATAATTTGCTATACGACGCACGGTGCCTGCGTTGGGGGCTATGTAAGTCCAGATTCTAATAACCCGGACGCCGTCGATCATCTCGACCTGCCGCAGGAGACGATTTTTGTAGCCTGAAAACACAACGCCGTCTGGGCAGTTTGGAGCACAAGTGACGACTGTCACGTCATGACCGGCCTTGGCCCAGCGAACGCAGTGTTCGTAGGTCCGTGTTGCCGGGGCATTTACCTCGGGCGGATAATAGTGAGTGAAGAAAAGAATACGCACAGTTTGGTCTCAAGAGAGCATGTTTGCGATGGTGACAGGTTTGCCGTTTTGAATGCTTTCGAGCGTTGCCATACTAACAAGTGTTGTTTCGAAAAGTGATTCAGCGCTTATCGGCATGTCTTCTCCTGCTCGAATCGCGGCCACACATTCGACCACCTCATTTCGATGTCCCTTGTCGGCCCGCATCTTTTTGTACTTTTTCGTATGCCCACTTTGATCGTGCAGTTGTAGATGTCGGAAATCTTCCAAAGTTGCGGCACATCCACCGGCAAATACTTCGACGTATTCTTTGCTAAAGGACGCCGGGCCAGCGCTCGTGTAAGCCAAATTGCAGACCGAACCGTCAGCATATGTGATCGTAACGACGGCATCGTCAGCCGTTGCACCTGACGGCGCTGCGGCGAAGACTTCTACGGGGCTGGCGCTGGTAAGATGGGCGAAGAAATCGAAGAAATGACACGCCTCCCCCAGGATCCGGCCTCCCTCGCTTGGGTCGGAAATCCAATGCCCCTCCGGTAGCGGACCGGCATTGCAACGGTAGTGTATGCACATCGGCCCCCGGTTGCTTACGAAGTCTTTCAATTTTTCGGCCAGCGGGGCAAAACGTCGGTTGAATCCAACCATCACCCTGCCCTGCCCCGCGGTAAGTGATTCACGTATCTGGACAAGTCCCTCACGTGTAATGGACAGAGGTTTTTCGACAAAGGCTGACTTCCCTGCTTGCAATGTACGACAGACGCCCGCTGCGTGTTGCGAGTGTGGAGTCGTGATAAAAACCAGGTCGGTTTCGTTGTCTTCGAGGATCTCTTTTTCTTCGGAGGTACAGTAATCGAAGCCATACTTTTTCCCGGCAGAGCTGGCCGCTATTCCAGACGCATCGACCAGGCCACGCAGTCTGACATTATCCAGTGAGCTTAGGTTCGGTAGGTGTACGCCACGTGCGAAGCCGCCGGCACCTATGAACGAGACACCAACCTGGTCAACCGGCTTTGCTCGCCGTGCCGCCCTTAAAGAAATTCTTGCCGGTTCGGGTTCGGATGATTCGGGACGTTCCGGATATGTGATTACAACGCCCAGATGTGGTTCGCTGTTTGACAGGATCAGCTCATACGCGGCCTCTGCCTCAGCAATTGCGAACCGGTGTGTTGTGCAGACTTCTGGTTTTACGCTGCCCGAGGCTACAAGATCGAGAAAAGATTCCATGTTTCTATTCTCGGTCCATCGCACGTGGCCCGCCGGGTAGTCATGGCCGTGCTCCTCGTATTGAATGTCGTATCGACCAGGCCCATACGACCGAGATACTATGAACGTGAGCTCTTTTTCGAAGTATGTTCGTCTCGGGATATCCATGCCGGTGACACCGACCATCACTACCGTTGCCCGATCACGCGCGATCCTAGCGGCCAACTCGACCGGTTCGTTGCTTGCTGTTGCAGCAGTAATGACGACCGCGTCGGCACCTAGTTTACGGGTGTACTTGAGTATCTGCTTTTCAGCAGTATCGTCCGCAGGGCTGATGGCCAGTTCTGCGCCATGCTCTTTTGCGAGCTTGATACGTTCTTGTGACAGATCAAGCCCGATGACTCTGCAGCCAGCACCTTTCAGAATCTGTACCGACAACTGTCCGAGCAGGCCTAGGCCAATGACGACTACCGTTTCGCCAACCCGAGCTTCTGCATTTCGGATGCCTTGCATCGCAATTGTGCCAACGGTGGTGTATGCGGCAGCTTCTGGCGACACGCCCTTAGGTACAGTTGCAGCGAGTAGTCTTGGTATGTAGTTGAATTCGGAGTGGTTGGCATAGCCGGCCCCGGCACAGGCGACCTGCTGTCCTAACGAAAATTTACGCGCCCGGGCCCCGACTTCCGTGACTATCCCTGAGCTGCTATAGCCGACGGGGACCTCTCGATCAAGCTGTTCTCGCACGGTGTTGAAAGTCGCTAAGAAACCGTCACGTTTGAGTTTGGCGAGTACTTTTTTGACTAGGTCAGGCCGCTCCTTCGCCTTTCCAAGTAGGCTTTTGTTCGCAAGCTTGAGCATCATCCTTTCGGTGCCGGCCGAGATCAGAGATATCTGGCTACGTACAACAATTCCGTCCTCTCTTAGCAGGGGCATCGGTACGTCGGCAACGTCGATTTTACCGTTTTTGATGTTTTGAGTTATTTGTTTCAAGGAAGCTTCCCCCTTGCGATGTGACAAAAGAAGACTAGTGTTTGGTGGTCGTCACGAAAATGTGAAATCTCCATGATGATAAAAAACATTGTGCCAGGTTACCGGCGTCGTCGTTCAGCCCAGTGAACCCTCACTTATTAAGTTTCAGTCGTCCCCGGTTAAAAACAACCACAGTACCGTGACCAAACGACCCTTGCCAGGAATCGACGGTAAGAAAATCATACAGTCTACGATGTGCCACGACCGAGCCACACAAATCAGGGGTACGCCGAGCGAATGCGCCGGAGACGTTGGTGCCGTGCCTGTAGACCCCTATTCTGGACAGAAGAGGGGTTTTGGTCAAGGTTTTACATTGATTAGGGCGGTAGTAGCGTGCGGTGTTGGCCCGCCCAGGCGGCACTGTGTATCGGTATTGCCGGTTATTAGTAGTTTGGCATCGAATTACCTGGGGCCCAGCTTAATGGGCACTTTCATCTAAGGCACTGCCTTCACCGATACCATGGGCGTCGGCAGAGGGTGCGTAGCGCATTAGGATGGGCCGGTTTTTTTGAGCAGATCTATCATCCGTTTCGCTATTGTTTCGTAGCCCATTTGGATCCGAACTGGCGCCCAGATGCTGCCAACCTCTTCACGCGAGAGGTCTTCGCCTAAATGTTTCATCATTGCCGATGTAAGCTCCTCCTGGCTTTTCGGTGTTATAGCCGTCCCAACTCGTGGATCGTTGAGGGCATCGGCCTGGGCCCCTACCAGCTTAGTCAAAACGACTGGAAGGCCAGATGCTAGTGCCTCTATTGTTACGACGCTCCATGTTTCCCCAAAGGATGGCAATACGAAAAGGTCAGCTGCGGCATACCAGCGAGGGAGTTTGTCGGGTTGTACAAATCCTGGAAAGCTGATCCGATCATCAACGCCGAGTGATTTGGCGAGAGATCGAAGATTTTTTAGCATCGGTCCATGGCCCAAATAGACGAGCTTTGCAGGTTGTTTTTTTAATAGGGCGGCAAAAGATTTCAGCAGTAAGTCGGGTTGTTTGAAAGGCACAAGACGACCGACAAACAAAATCACAGGGTCGTCGTCGAAGCCAAGTGCTTTTCGTATGTCAAGTCGTGATGGTGCGAGTTCCTGAGCTTTTTTCCAATAGGCGTCGACGTCTGGGACGTTTGGCACCTTGCACATCTTGTCTCTTGCTATGCCGTAATGTTCTAGATATTCGGTTGCAAGGATTCCTGTCGGGAAGCCTCCAGCTGCTTGGCGACAGATGGAACGAACCAATGGTCCCTTCAGCAGGCGTCGCCACCAACTTCTCGGCTGTGCCAGATAAGATTCATTCATCAGGTAGTATGGGGTATTAGATCGAAGCGAGTAACGCCATGCGACCAGAAGATTTGGCAAGTCATAGCCTCCGAGTATGATCGCGTCGTAATCTCTCTTTGCCAGTTTTTGCGAAAGCCCAGCCTGCCAGCGATGCGGTTTCTTTAAGACATACTTCGTGAGGTTTACGCCGCCGAGCACATCGGAGTTGAACTTGCGATCCCAATCACAGGTCCAGGGTCGATTGGCTTCTTCGCCGTTGCAGTAGAAAACGTCAAGATCGATATCTGGCTCTGCGGCAACAACGTTCCAGAAGGGATCTCGATAAGGCGTTGGCAATGGTGTTATGACTGCTATTTTCATTTGAAGATGTTTCCTCACATAACGAGTGACTTGTGCAAAAAGTCAGACAGATACAAGTCATTCTAGCCTAGGTCTCCGAAGACAAGTGCCTGATTGTATCATCAAGGGTCTTGTGGAAAGTATACCTTGGCGAATAGCCGATTAGTTTTCTGATTTTGGTTAGGTCAGGCACACGACGGCCCATATCTTCGAACGATTCGCCATAGGCCTTTTCGTATGAGATGTGGCAAATTTTCGAAGTGCTTTTTGTTTTAGACAAAATGGTGTTTGCCAAAGTGTTAATACTGACTTCGGTGTCGCTTCCAATATTGAATATTTCTCCGTACGCCTCCGGCGTATCGAGCATTTGCATTATTGCCCATATGACATCATTTACGTGGCAAAAACATCGCGTCTGTGACCCATTGCCATAGATCGTGATCGGTTGATTTTGTAATGCTTGGGTTATAAAACGTGGGACCACCATCCCGTATTGACCGGTTTGCCGGGGGCCGATAGTGTTAAACAAACGAACGATCACTACTGGGAGCCCAGACTTGCGGTGGTGAGCCAAAGCCAAAAATTCGTCTAGGTATTTGGCGGTTGCATAGCTCCACCGACTCGATGTTGATGGGCCGATGATGCTGTTATCGTCTTCCGAGAATGGTATCGACTCGCCTTTGCCGTAGATTTCGGACGTTGAGGTGAACAAGATCGGCTTGTTCAGCCGAGAGCAGGCATCGAGAATCGAGGCAGTTCCGTCGACGATTGTGCGGATCGTTTTTATTGGTTCATCAACGATCAACTGAACACCAACTGACGAGGCGAGGTGGTATACCCGATCGACACGTCCAACGCAATCGATTGCAAGTTCGGTATCTAATATGCTTCCACGTACCAGCGTGAAACGAGAGTCTTTTTCGAGGTGTTTTATGTTTTCGTAGCGGCCGGTAGAAAAGTCGTCCAGTACTAGGACCTCGTGTCCCTGACTCAATACGGCCTCGGCCAAATGTGAGCCGATGAAGCCCGCGCCGCCTGTTATTAAATATCTCATAAATTGCTAATTATTAGTATGTTTTGAGTGCATTCAACGCGCGAGATGCACATTGGTTCCAGGTGTACTTAGTCACGCGTTTTCGACCTATTTCGATGTATTCTTGTCGTGTTTGGTCATTGCGGGCAAATTCTGTAATAGCTGAGAGCATTTCGGAGATCGCCGTCGGTTCGACCACAATGCCGGCATCTCCAACTACCTCAGGAAGAGAGGTCGTGTTGCTCGATATAACGGGGGTTCCAGCTGCCATCGCCTCAAGAGCTGGGATTCCGAAACCTTCGTACAGCGACGGAAAAAGAAATGCCAGGGAGTTACTCAGTAGGACTGATAAATCGTGGTCATGCACGTAACCTAGCAGACGAATGGGCAGAGGATTGCCAAAACTTGCCAATTCTTCTACCGCGGCAATATTTTTCGGTGTATGAGTTGTGCCTGCCACGATGATTTCTGTGTCAAGGTTTGACCGTTTGATTGCCTGCGCTAGTTTGACAATCGTGTCGCCTCCCTTTCGGGCGGATAGTCCACCAATTGCCAAGACGTAGGAGCGATTATCGAGATTGTACCGTTCGAGCACGGTATGATCTTCTGACCCTTTGTCGCGGAAAAATTGTTCCGAGACGCCGTTGCCAACAACGATTATTTTTTTTTCGTCCGGTATGTCAAAAAGTTGCAGAATCCGTTCTTTTGTGAATTGCGAAACACTCAATATAAGATCTGCGCGGGCCAGTAATTGCACGACAGTTGCTTTCCATCGCTTGCGCTTTAGAAAGCTCGGTTTGGGCATACCAGGGATATTGTTTTCAAGGCTGACCACATCATGGACCGTTACGGCGAGCCGAGCCTGTTTCGTGTAAATCGGCTGTTCCTTTGGGCAGTAGATCCAGTCTAGTTTGTTGTTGAATCGATCAATTGGCAGCAGACGCGTGTACTGTAACAGAAATCGCATTAGTCGTTCGCGTCCGGGAAGCAGTGTGGTCGGCATTTGTGCCAACCCTGAGGGAAGTCTTGACGCTATATTCGCGTAAGAGTGTCGGTTGGCCAAGAGAACTCCGGAAACACCCTCGGAGCCAGCCAGTTTGGAAATCATACACGTGGTATGACGGCCGACACCCGTTGGGTTAAGAGCAATTCTTAATGGAGAAAAATAAAATCCGATTTGCATTAAACTTTTGTCTCAAAATACAAATGAAGGGTCGTTTTCAAAAAATTGTTCGTAGTCGTGGGCATTTTCTCTTGTCGAGCGTTTCATTTGCGGCAAATCGGGCCGCCCCTTCAGCATCCAAGTGACAACAGGGGACACATCACTTGAATAT
>Ga0180434_10008089_pt1 | contig 11707 bp, 24 predicted proteins | sample SS_ome_7_FD_132453 | JGI IMG/M metagenome (GOLD analysis project Ga0180434, IMG submission 132453) | Hypersaline lake sediment archaeal communities from the Salton Sea, California, USA - SS_1_D_2 metaG | ecosystem: Environmental > Aquatic > Non-marine Saline and Alkaline > Hypersaline >... | reverse complement strand
TGGTGCAACATTGATGAGAAACTTCCCAATGAAGGTACAACCAAAGCCAGCAAAGGAGACCTTATATGAGTACGAATCAAAAGATGGAAAGATACTGAACTTCTCTGGAACCCCTAATCAGGCGGCAAGATTTTCGCAAAGAATAGGCAAGCAGCTTTTTCAAGCAGGAAAAAGACCCCAAAGAAAAGGCGGGCTATTCGAGGAGACTATAATCACCAACCCAGTCACTGGTGAAAGGGTTTATTCACAGAGAAAAAGCTCTACGCCTCTATCTAAAACTGAAGGTGCATTAACCAGTGAGGCAGTTGGCGAAAAGAAAGGTGTAATGACGTTAGAGTCTTTACTATCAGAGATCAAGGGCGCACCAGATGATATATTTAAAGAATCTACAAAGTTTAAATTCTTCTTGAATGATATGTCTGAAAGATTCTTGGGGACAGAGACAAGCCCTGCTGATAAAGAGTTGTCTAAAAAAGCCAGATCTATAGCCTCGAAAACAGCGTCGTATACAATCCAGGATATGAGAGAGGATATAGGTTCACAGATGACTGGTAGAGAAATGGAATTGAAGAAATTGGAGCTCTTTAAATACAGAGATATGCCTTCTTTTCTTGAGAGCCAAGGCAGAACAAGACTTGAGAGTGCGATTGAGTCTGTTATAGAAGCTAAAAAGGAAGGTTTAGCCAGAAATATAATGCTCTTGAAGAAGTATAATAAAAAAACATATGACAAGGATTTTTGGAAAGGCAAAGAGAAAGAGATTCCCATAGAAGAGGTCTCGTCAAGGCTCAAAAAAGCAGAGGCGGACTTTAGAAAAGGGCTCGCTGCCAAGGGATACGAAGGGCCGAGGCTTGAAAAGATGCTTGGTATAATAATGGAAAAAGCTTTTTTTGCTCTTGGAGAATAGAAATGTCAGAAGAATATCTAAAGTATTTAGAAGAAGTTCCAGACATAGGTGTCAACAATACTGACGACCATATGAGATTCCTTGAGGATGTGCCAGATATTAGCGCTCCCCAAACAGAAGCGGTCAACCCTGCTGAAAAGTTGGTTGAGAGAAGCGGGTTGGAGGTAGAGGTTCCCGAAAGGCATGTTCAAGGTTTTCAGGACGGAAAGGTGAATCAAGAAAGGCTGCAGAGACAGTCAGACTTAAATACCCTCAAGAAAAAAAATAGGCTCTTTATAAAGGATAGGGATAGAATTGAAAGTGGGAAGGGTAGCCCTTTCTTGGAAAACCTTAACCCAATGCAAATGCAGAGAGATTATACAAGGTCTCAATACGACCTAAAAAAACTTAATGTAATTGAAGACAACGAGGGCATAAAGCCTGTGGTTTTTGGTGAATACCTCGAAGACTGGAAGCTTGACCCTATAGATCGATTAAAAGATTCAACGTTATCAGATCCCAAAACAAGAAGAAAGGTAGCCTCTGAGAGTCTTTTTGGCACTACCAAGCATGCCGATAAAATAAAAGAATTGCCTGATGGAAGATTGGCACTTAAAGATGATGAGGGAAATCTTTTTGCCTTATCGACACTCAAGCCTGGAGACGCAGTTGTTGACTTGGCGCTTGATACAGTGACAGACCCCACCAATCTCGCTACTTTTTTTGGCCCTGGTGGTGCATTGGCAAAGGTAGTCACAGAGGGGGTTCTTGGAGCGGCGAGTGCAGTTGGAAGAAAAGCCGTTGCAAAAAAGCTTTTAAATGAGCCAGAGCTTGGGAGTAAGGATGCTATAGATGTCATTGCTGGCGGGTTGTTTGGTGTAGGCGGGGAGGCCGTTGGTCAAACAGCATCTGTTTTGAAGAAACGCTCAAGAGGTAAAAGGGGCGATATAAGAAGAGAGTTTCCTGAGATAGGAGAGATACCTAAAGAGGAGATAGAGCAAAACGTTAAATCGCTAAAAATGGTATTTGGCGACAACTTCACGCTTGGCGAAGCTTTAGACCATAAGGGTATGGATGTGGCAACGGAGGTTATTTTAGGCTCAGATACCGATTCTGGGAGAGAGCTGAAGCAGTTGCTAAGAGATAGGATTAGACAGTACCCTGATTATATACATAATGCCATTGATAAAATTACAGGCAAAGGGAAAGGACTCCCTCCTCAGTCGGCATCTGTAATAACTAACACTGTGGCGGTTTTGGAGAATGAGAGGAAGAAGGCTACCCAGAAGTTATATGCCAGCTCATTTAAAGATAATAAGTCTACTGTAGATGTTCAGGTTTTGGCGGATTTAATTGACGAGAAAATAGCGGGCGGTATGGCTGGCGAGCACCTTGAAGTTTTATCAGATATGAGAGATAATCTTTATCGGGGTAGTAGGGGTAAAAAATTAACTCGCAAACAAGCATTAAGGATAGGCGAAGAAGAAGGGGTATCGATTTCTGTAGAAACTGATCCGAGAGTAAAAGCGTATCATTACATGACCGACAAGGAGAGAACCGAGGCTGTAACGGAACACCTTTTAAATACCAGAAAAAACAAAGATTATGCCGAGATAAAAGCCCAAATAAACAAGGATACTGAAGAGCTGCACAATTATAAGAAATATCTTGGAAGGCTATTAGATAAACAAAAAGATCCGACAATACGCGGATATATAGCAGAAGTGAAGGGGTATATAAACGATGTGGCAGAAGGTATTAACTCTGACTATAAAAAAGCAAACCAGGTATATGAAATAAGATCTCAGGCTTTAAAGAGTAAAGAGAAAGATCCTGTAAAGCGCAAAGGATTGCTTGATATAATGGATGGTATGTATCAAAAGGATGTTAACGGAAGAGTGAAGCTATCCGATAACTTCAATGTGTTTGAGTTAAACGATACTGATTTTGATATCTTAAAAAAACATGTAACTGACAAGGTGGGGCAAGACGCTTATCTTGAACTGGTGAAAGACGGGATGGCTAAAGGTATTAATAGAAAACAATTATTAAGTGGCCCATCCGAACAAGTATGGAGGCATTACGAAGCCTACTCTCCAAAACTTGAAAGAGCTTTGGGGGAAAAGCGATTTGATGCTTATAAGAAATTCATGAAAGCTCTTGAACTGACCAGGAATTACACGGCCTCTAAAAGAGGTGTTGAGGATGTGATCAGTAACAGAGGGCGAGTTGGTGAAAGTATGAAAAAACACGGGGTTTCAATTACTGGAACAATGTTTAAGGCCCTTAATTTAGACACGTCTATAGACAATCACATACTTACCAAGCGCTTCCACAGGAAGATTTTAGATCAACTATACAAGCCAGATGGTGTTAAAAAAGCCTTGAACTACTCAGGCACAAAGGTTGATTCTATACGCTCAGCCAGGAATTTAGGCTTCTTTTTGGGGTATAACAGCCTTAAAGATTTTTATAAAGATGGGCAGGTTTATTTAGACCGAGAAAGAATAAAAAATGACTTGACTACAAACCAATAGGGATGATAAATTGGATCAATTAATAAGGATAGAAGAGAAACTTGATGCTCTCTCGGAAGATATAAAGGAGATGAGAGAGTATGGGTTTCCCAGATGTGAACGGCATGAAGTGCAAATCAAAGGGCTTAACTGGTACAGATATGGCGTGTTAGGCTTTATGCTTGCCTTCGTGTTAAAGGAAATGTTTTCTTTTTAAATTATTCTGTAGGAGGAATTAATGAGAAAGAAATGCAAGTGGAAAAACCTTTTCTATGACAACCCGATTACAGCAACCCCGCCGTCCTGCCTTTTGGCCACCTGGATACCAGGATGCAATAAGGAGACTGTTACCACAAAATTGCAGCCAGACGCTTATTTTAAACAGAATTGCTTATTCTGCAACAAAGAAATAGAATGGCATCTATAATATGGAGAAAAAAAAAGGGGGGGTAATGGAAAAAAGATGCAAATGGAAGAAAATTACTTATACCTACCTTGGGGCAATATCCGGAGAATACTCATCACAAGCCTATGAAGTGGGGTGCCTTGAGCATCATAGCACCAAAAGTACTTTCTTAAATCTTACCGATAACAAAGAAATTTGTTCGCATTGCGGCAAAGAAATAGAGTGGATTGTTTAATGGCTTGGACTTTAATTTTAGTCAGCATAGTACTTGTTCTGGATAAGTTTATGTATTGTTCTGATGATAATACTCTCATTTTTATGGCCATTATTGGTCTCTTAATTGATTTATTCGAAACAAAATAAGGGGGGGAAATATGATTAACCCAACTGGTTTAAAAATCAGGTATGATGCTATGGGTTCTGGGTATTATGGCGCCCGTAGAGGCACGAGAAGGCATAAAGGCGAAGACAGGTTAGTTATGCCTGGTAGTTATGTATATGCGCCAATATGTGGAAAGGTTATTAAATTTAATGATGCTTATGGTGATGGTGAATATAAAGGAATAACTATCCAAGGTGATAACTTAACCGTTAAATTGTTATACCTTGAGCCTACCAAAATACTCTTATATCGCTTCGTAGAGCAGGGTGAACATATTGGCATTGCTCAAGATATATCGTTAAAATATGGCAAGGAGATGAAGCCTCACATACATATTGAGGTTGTTTCATGCAACCCACAATTCCTATACTCTATTAACGGAGATAAAGTTTTGTATGGGAATAAAGATTTATATGCAGGTAAGGAGTAGGAATGAGCGATGCTTTTGACAAAAACAAGAGAAAGGCTGTTGTAGATAAAATTGTATGCGCAATTGAATCATTGGAGAGCGAAGAAAACATTTATTTATCTTTCTATGAAGATTTTTACATTTCTATAGGCTACGGCACTCTCAGTATGAATGTATCCACCGATGAAATTAGCGATATCCTTCAAACAAGAAAGAGCGTAAACGGCATAGGCCATTATATCGCTAAGGGATTAAGAGACATTGAAAGAGAATCCGACTTCTCTTTTGGCGCAAACGAAGAAAGACCGGAAATTATAAAAGTGCTTTACAATGGGCCAGGGGACAAAGTCGGAGAGATATCACTCTATGACATTATGATACATCTTGAAAACTTAAGAATGAAGGAGGAATAACATGAAGCTATGGAGCTTTAACCTTGACTGCGGAAGAATGGGCGAATTAGAAAGTTTGTTTGTGGCCAACGAATCAGATATTGAGAGCGCGATTGGGAAAACTGTTTATTTTGGGGAAGTCCTTGGAAAGTATTCAGAAATATTTTTTAAACTCGAAAAAGATATGCTTAAAGAAGTTGGCGGCGCTATCCTTGCCATAGGGTTATTTGTGGTTTTTAAAAGTCATAATATATGTGGGAAAAACCCACTTGATTACATTGAGGAGGAATGATGGACCTAATAGATTATCAAAAGAAAATAAGGCTATTTGATCAATACCATGAGCCAACAAGGTTTCAAGCCTTGATTATGGGTTTGTGCAGTGAAAGTGGTGAAGTCGCCGGAAAAGTAAAGAAGGTTATGAGGGGTGATGGTAAGCTTGAGAAAGCTGCCTTAATCTCAGAGTTTGGCGACGTCCTTTGGTACCTAACCAGGTTAGCAGACATGTTAAATGTAAACATACCTGAGATAGCTAAACTAAACTATGAAAAGCTATCATCAAGGTATGAGAGAAACACCATTAAAGGAGATGGTGATGATCGTTAAAACAAAATTGACGAATCATACAAGTTCAACCAATCATCAATATCCATTATAACTACAGTTTTCTTATTGTTCCTTCGGTGCCAAACCGTTGGAACATTATGATCTTTAGCATCTGATTTAGCCTGTTCCATAGCTTTATATAGATTAAATTTTTCCACACACTTAGCTTCTATGTGAATGCCAGGCAAGCCTACAACATCACAATCACCACTATCACCACAATATTGCTGCGACCTTCTTGCCTTAAGGTAACCATTATCCCTGAGATATTTAGCTATCTCTCTTTCGTAACGCTTACCCTTTGAATTAGAATTTATAGGCATTAATCCCCCTAACCACCTTACAGTATCTATCCTTTTCTTCCTTTAACGGCATTGAGAATACAAACGAACCATCGTTATGATGAAAGTTTTTTATACCTTTAGTTTTAGTATCCTCTATGTAAAACTCTTCGACAATAGTAGGCTTTGGGTCTGACATGCTTTCAAATGTTTCTATTGTTACTTTAATCATATGATTTTCCTACTCTACAGTTTTTAAATTTTCGCTTTAATGGGCATAAAATCTCTAAAGCGTCATCTAATCTATCCCAAATACCAAGAGCCATAGGGCTCTTTAAGTGATATTGCACCATTCTATCCGCAATTTTTTCTAAATCATCAACTGCGCCCAAATACCTATCATGCAATAAAAGCATATCCCTCTCCTTGAACTCCATAATACCTCCTTAAATAGTTAAAGCCCAGGAAGGGGGTTCCTGAGCTTTAACTTGGCCTTAAACTAATTCTACCCCACAAAGGGTTATTAAAATATGAAAGAAAATAGATAAAAAGAATATATAATATCTGTGTTTTAAAGTCAATAAAAAAACTAACTATAAAGGAATAAAATCTGCATGTTTTTCAATTTTAAACTTATCTCTTTTTGATTTATACTTATCGTAGAAGTAATTAACAATATCTTTCGACCATAATGTTTTCTCTATATCCCTGTTTTTCCTTATGTATACAGGCATGCCTTTAGTATTCATTTGATCACTAATCATATCAAAACTTTGACCAAAGTACTCCTTGTATAAAAATATTGTAGTTAATGCGCTCTTGGTTGTAGCATAATCCTTCTTGGTATCTATGACGCTAAGGATATCTTTAAGATTATCCTTAGCGGTATCATCCAAACTGTTCACAAATTTATTTAATGCTGCACTCATAATCCCTCCCATTATTCTGCAAGCCCCGGCTTTCCCCAGAAGATTTGGTACTCTTCGGGCTCCTTACCCTCTTCTTTAATATCCAAATTAGATGAATCCATAAATTCGAGAAACCTCTCGTTACCTGGCCTTTTACCAAAAAAGTTACGCGGACTTATCCTCCATGCTCTCTCTGTGCCTTTAAAGTCTATAACCTTTCTGTAGTTGTAAATGCTTTTAATTAACTCGTCTTTGGTGTGTTTTGTAAGCCAGTAATTTAAGTTTCGTTTCATATGTGCCTTGTCTTTAATTACTGGTTTTACAACCTCCGCGTATAAGTCGGCTATCTCCTTGGCATCTGCAGCTATCTCCTCCTTTACCATGATCTTAAATATATGCCTAAAGACATCCTCCTTTATTGGTGATAAAACAGTTCCATCTTTTTTATAAATAAAATACTCACCCTCTTCGTTGCTTGAAATTTTTATATCAATTAAATCCCTTGTTGAATAGAATTTTTCTTCGGCCATACTATTAATCCTTTCCTTTTATAAAGTCACCTACTTCCTTGATCTTAGCCTCTGCTTCTTTAAACGTGGTAGCCTTATTTAGATTGTGAAGCTCTGCAAACCTTGCAGCAGGTACGTTTAACTCTTTGGCAAAACCTATTAACTGGTTACGTTGCTCGTCGCTCATCATGGTTTCGCCTTTACCTTTTTTAACCATAGCTTTATTATCATTCTCTGCTCGCTTAACCTTTTCTTGAAAGAAGTCAGGATCATCTTGATCTGTAGGTATTTGAAATAGCTTTAGGAATAAATATTTTTCTGCATAAGTGAGTGCCTTACCTACACCTTTTTCCCCGGTATCAACACCTTGACCGTACCAATCTATGGTAAGCGTGTTTGTCTTTCCGTCTTCACTTTGAATATCTAATATGGTGTATGTTAATGATATTTCAGTCATGTGCTGCTTACCGCCAAGTTCACTCGAACTTGTAAATTTATGCGACTTGACCGTTGGGATGACCAATATGCCTTGATTATCCATTTCCTTCCTAATGGCACCTAACACTTGACTCGATGAAACAAAGTTGTATTGCCCACCGCTATTTTCCTTTTTTAGGTATTGAATACTTTTACGTATCTCTACCAGTTTTTGAAATAAATTCATAACACTTTAATTCCTCCATATATAAAAAATGATAATATAATGTAAAAAAATACAATATCCATTATAACTCCTCAAATATATCATCTATGATTTTTATTTCCTCTGCCTCCCTTGCCCTCTCCTTCTTCCTTCTTTTTATGTCATATTTTGTTCTTTTATTCGTACATTTATGGCAAAGTTTATAATGTTCCCTATCTAATTGATATTCATCTCCGCACACTGCACACTTTTTAATAAAGAAGTTCCAAGGGGCTTTATGGATCATGCATTTCTCATACGGGCTCTTGTAGATGCTCATTGAATTCTTAACCCTACGATACTCTATATAAGGTATCACTTTTACGCACCCACAAAAATATTTAATCTTAAAATCAATACTGGCCATCTATCGCCTCCCTTAGAATTCTGTCATCCACATAACAGTCCCTACAATAAAGCACGCAAATTACGCACATCTTACCCATCATTGTTTTGTTATCGGCTATCCAATCTTTACCAAGCCAATAAAAGCAATCAACCTCATAACATTTAAAATTCAGGATCGTGCCTTCTAATGTAATCTCTACAATCATTTTCATCCATTTTGGTAAAAAAAATAGGCTCTAATGGCAAACGGTCTATCCAATCGAGAAGATTTAAAACCATAACCCAAACATTTCCCTCTTCGCTTTCACACCTACCTTTTTCTTTTCCATACCAACAGTTCTCACAATCAGTATTTGTAAAACAGAAAATACAAGCATCGGCGTCAAAAAGATCTATGTATTCCCCATCCTCAAGACTTTGCTCGAGGCTCTCGACAAAAAGTGCGACATGGTCCGCACTATCAAAAAACAATTATCCCTTTCATGCCAATAATCAACCTTCTCTTTACCATCATTCTTAGCAATAACATCAAGAACTAATTGCTTGTTTGACATCAAGTTTTTAATTTTTTCTATAGACATGCATCCTCCTTTAAAAATAAAACGATCCTATCATTCCAAAAAAATCACGTCAAGTAAAAAGAAATATAAAATAATCTATTGTTTTCTGACTAAAAGTATGATATTGTGAATGCTAAAGCATTTTCGCTTTGCTCAAAGTTCACGCCTTCCCAATATCCTCTGAAAAGAGGAAGAAAGCCTTTTGAATCCAAAACTTTTAACTTTTATTTTTGCCCAGTAATAACGGACCTTCGCAAAACCACAAAAAATTACTCCCAACAAAACCAACCACTTACAAGCAATCGTATTTAATGGCTTTAAAATCAGATACTTATAAGGCGACTCCCATAGGTAGGGCTTTTAGGTTTTTGCCTAATAATGACATTTTCATCACTTTTTTACCAGGAAAAAGACGCCAATAAAACAAAACTTATTATCCCTAATGGCGCTCTTTCTTCGTGCACTAAAGTTGACACCCTATTGAAAAGCTTATATAATGTATTTGCATATTAATTCCTCCTTGCCTTAAGGTGTAAGAAATCTACCAGTTTTTTACACCTTTTCTTTTTTTTTAAAAATAATCATTGACTTCCCATCCCAGAAAAAGTATTATCATTTTCATTCCAGAAAGGTTAAATATGAACTACCCAGACAACGAAGAAATTAGGGGATTAATGCAGACTATTAATTCCTGGATCAAACTGAACCCCAAGAAATTTACTATTAAAGAACTTGATTATGACTTGTGTTTAAAAACGAGAGAGGATAGGTATAACCGTTCGTACGCTATTAAGTATCTTGTTGAGCATAATATAATAGAGACTGGAGATAATCGCTCTACTTACGTGCCAATAGATAAAACATTAGAACCGCTAAATGTGAAAAATGCCAATACTTCCGAAGTTGATTTATGGCTACCATTAGGAATACACGAGTTGTTTAGATGCATGGAAGGAAATATCATTGTTATTGCAGGCGAAACTAATGCAGGCAAGACAGCCCTGGTACTCAACATTCTAAATAATAATAGAAAGCATATGGATGTGAACTACTTTAACTCTGAAATGTCAGCAGCAGAGTATAAACATCGACTTGAATCTTTTACTAACACTACTATTGATGATTGGAAAGATATTAAAGCTTACTATAGACTTGAGAATTTTCATCATGTAATAAAGCCAGGCAGAGGAGTTCTTAATGTGATAGACTATCTCGAAGTAGTGGATGACTTTTTTGCAGTAGGTAAGATGATTAGTAAAATCCACGCTAAGCTTAATGGCGCTATTTGTGTAATAGCAATTCAAAAGAAAACTGGTAGTGAGTTTGGGGTAGGAGGGGAAATGACAACCCACAAGGCAAGGTTGGTTTTAAATGTATCACCAGGTAAAATTCAGATTCAAAAACTAAAAATACCAAAAGCATACGATAATGGTAAAGAGATTGATACTAACAAACGAAGTTCACCTATACCGACCTTATATTTTAAACTAATTAATGGTTCAAAGATAGTCATGATTGACTGGAAGGAACATGAAAAGATTTATGGAAGAGAAAAAAAATATGCTTAAAAAATGTGAGCATTGTAAAAAGAAGCCTATTTTTTCTGAAGTAAGAAAAGATGGTAGGCGCGTTACTTGGAAAGTGTTTTGTGATTGCAAAGCTGTAAGGGGCGACTATAGAGATACTTTAAGGGTTGTTATAAACAAATGGGAGGAAAGTTTATATGGGGATTGATAGGATACAGTTTCAAAGGTTGTATATTACTTCCGATGATAAAGAGTATGGCAATGTAGAAGAAGCTCGTTACAATCAGAGAAGGATTGATTTAACATCTTTTCTAATTAAGGAGTACGCTAAGCACGCTAATACTAATATTGTTAATGACGTATCCAATGTAGAGATAATAGATAGCGTGGTATGTATTTTATTGGATGAGGAGTTTAAAGATGATCTTGTAAAATTGTTAGGGGAGAAGTAATGATTTATGTAGTTCACCTTTATGGTCCTGATGATTTATTTTTTTTCAAACATAAAGAAAGAGCGCTTGCGGTTGCTAATAGCTTAAACAGGCGTGCTGTGAAGGATAGGAAAGAGGATGGGAGTCTTTTAGCTATAGCTGTTGTTTATTTAGTGAATGACGAGGACGTTCCTGGAGAGGCATGTATAGATGAGTTTAATGCACCTTACTATATGGAACATAAGAAATCTCTTTATGAATAAAAAGGAGGAGTAATGTTTTACGTACGAAGATTTGAAAGTATGTGGTTAATAGATATGGATGAGCCATCAATGCCTTGGAGCCAAACAATATTTTTTTGGACATATGAAGCTGCGGTAAATTTTTTACCCGAAATGGAACGCCTAAGAAGCTTTTTAAAGCAAGATTTTTTAAACTACAAGGAGATGGGAAATGGCATTTAAATACACAACAGGCGTAATAAGCCGAATTAAAAAGGGCAATACTAAGAATGGCAATCAATGGGCGTCTTTTTCAGTAAAGGATAAAACTTTTCATAACTGCTCAACTTTTGATGCAGATATTGTAGATAAATTACCCCCGGAAGGTTCGACTGTTTTTATTCATGGAGAAGAAAGGGGTGAGAAGTATATGAGCAAAAAAACAGGTAAGGAGGAGTGGATGAATAAGGTACTTGTGGACAAGTTGGAAGTTATTGTTGGCGGAGATGTACCCGTCTTGGAAGATAAAAACCTACCTTTTTAATGACAAGGAGGAATTATATGAATATTAAAAAAATAATAAAAGAACATGTCGATTGGCTGAAAGGCGTAGGGGGTGTGAGAGCTAATTTACATGGAGCTGA
>Ga0180434_10008088_pt1 | contig 11707 bp, 7 predicted proteins | sample SS_ome_7_FD_132453 | JGI IMG/M metagenome (GOLD analysis project Ga0180434, IMG submission 132453) | Hypersaline lake sediment archaeal communities from the Salton Sea, California, USA - SS_1_D_2 metaG | ecosystem: Environmental > Aquatic > Non-marine Saline and Alkaline > Hypersaline > Sediment... | reverse complement strand
TTAGACACCCACATTTCTTTATCTTCAGATTCCATTCCTGAATACAACGAAGAGTAATGCTCAAATGCTTCCTTTTGCTGTTCAACAATCTTTTCAATCTGTTCGGCATATGGACTAAGTACGAGATGAAGGAAATGTCCATTGGGCAAGACCTTTAGATTATCAGTATCAAATTTTCCTTTGCCAAATTGCGTTTCTTCTTTTGAGTGCAAATAATCTAAACGTGGATCTCGAACTCGGTAAATACGACCAGTAACAAACGCATAAGGTATGGTTCGACCGCCTACTTCAGATTTGGCTAGTTTAACTTTTTTAATTTCCATATAGGATGGAGTTAAACGTGATCCTTTTAAACGTAGAGTTTCTCGATGTAAGGTTCTTTGGTCTTCTTTTCCAAAAATAGAGCGCCTTGGCTCAATTGAAAATAACATCAATGCTGCATCTCGAAATGCACTCTGATCTATTACTTCACTTCCTGTAGGATCGTGTTTGAATACACCGCCCGTATGGCTTAGATCTCCAACCTCATCTATATAAAAGTAGAGACGATTATTAATTTTTAATTTTTTAAGATTGTCTTCATTTCCAATATTAACACGTACAAGAAGCCCACCATCTACATACATTGTGTCTGGATCGTCTGCTATAACACCAGCCTTATGTGCTGCTTCGATGACTAGTTTCAAAGGTTATACCCCTTCCTCACTAAACTCTTTCCAATGATCCAATACTGGAATATTTGACGCAGTCGCAAAAGAAATTAATTTCTTAGCGACCTCTGCTTTTATTTCAGGTTCGATATAATACTCAAAACAGTTTTGATCATAAAGTAAGTCGAGTTGTGTTTTGAATCGTTCCAAATTTTCATCAGTTGGTATAGTAGCGAGGACAGGAGGACGAAACCGTTCTTTTGGATCTATTGTAAAAAATAAATCATCGTCAGATGCCGAAGCCGCTACTTCACCGCTTTGGTTTGTTAACGCTTTTTCATTCAGGTGTTTCAACAATTCATCTACATGCTCGTCGGATATTACATGAAAAATGTAATGATCTAATACTTCCCACAATTGTTTTTTACTTAGGGGTTTTAATCGAGCGACAAGTTTTTTATAACTTGTTGCGCTGATCTCGCCTTCGACTACTAATTTCATATCCCAATCCTTTTTTAACGACAACAACTGCGTCTTCTCTTTAAGATACGAGCAAATTGTTTGCCGATTGATGCTGATGTAGCTGGTGGTTTACCTAAATCTTTCTGCAACTTAAGTTGATCCACCCTCGCTGCAACAGCTCTAAGTTTTACTTCAACACTTTTATCACCCGAAGCATATCTAGCTCGAAGACCTTCGAGAACTTGTTCCAGATACTCTAAAGTCTCGGTGCTCATAATTGCTCCTTGTTTAATCTAACATTCCTTGAAGTTTAACCTCACGGCTAATAGCATTAAAATAAGGACTAGATAGTAACTTAGTTTTTATTTCAGATGGCATCTTAGTTCCAACTTCATTCTCGAAATCTTCACATAAAACACCAAGCAAGTCTTCCAAATTACCCTTCTCAACTGCATTCAGTATTTTAGATGCAGACGGAATCTTCGCCTTATAATCTTTCAGTTGTTCTGTCTTCCATGTAGATACAACTTGCTCATAAAAACTAGAGATTGCTTCAGTTAATCGCTTTCCCGAATCCTCTTTGTATTTTTTCAAATACTCCTTAACTACTTTTTCCCATATCTTATACATTCTGTTATAGGATTTTTGGTTTTTTTGTTCGGTGGAAAACGAATGAGGGCTGAGAGGTAACTTCCATTGCTTAACTGCTGGAGAAAGTGCGTCAAGTAACCACAAGTCAAATTCCACTTGAAGACTTCGCTTCATCTCAGCTACATTTTCTGACGACAGTGAATTTAAAAGCGCCTTCATCCATAAGTCATTCTCTAAGGTTTGACTTATGTAATGCTGTAATTGTACATTAAGAGCTTTAACTAAGGCTTCTTCTTGACTCGGATCGCCCTTATAAAGAAGAAGTAATAGATGACTTTCCTTAAGCCAATCCAAAATTGTGTCAGCTAAAGAAGTGTCAGCATCCGCTTCTATCTTTCCTTGAGCGTAACTCAAAACGTTCCGTCGGATAAACGACCAAGGAAGTACTGATTCATATGGATCACACAATTCCAATTGCTGTAAATATTGAAAAGGTATCGTTCCAGCTTTAAAATGTGCAATCGCTGAAATCCCAAATCGGACAGCATTTGTTGACGTAGAAGATGTGATGGGTTTACCTTTTATGAATCGCTGAAGGATATTATCAAATCTAGCTTGGACGGCTTCGGCTGGCATTACTGAGGATTCTACCATGCGATCTGCAATCGGGGGAGGAAGTTTACTCATCCTTTCTGGCGTAGAACTCATCTGCCGTTTAATCCACGACCAATCAATAATGTCCTTTCCTGGTGCATACTCATCTTCAAGATAATCTATCTCTTTCCATGCAATTTTGCCTTTGTCAAACCAGTGCATAACACTTAAAGCAAAATCCATTAAGTCAGCTTGTTCATTTTCCTTCAACCACTTATTAACCATATCGCCTGTTAGACGAGTACCTTTTTGAGATGCACGTTGTACAGCATCAAGGATGCGCTTAACAACTGGATAATCTATGGTCTTTTTTGCTGTAACATTAATAGTAACTGACTTTTTGTCCTTACCTTCTTCTTCAGCGGACAAATCACATAACTTTTCATGTGTTAGCGCTAAAAGATATTGACAAAGGTCGCTACAATTCCAGCTTTTAAAATCCCCAGGAAATCCAAACTGGTTCGAAACCGTTACAAGCATTCCTTTATCCCCAGCAGCATCCTTTGGAAACCAATAAATCTGAGGATGAAGCGCTATAGCCCTATACTCAATTCTTGGCGTTAATCCATCACAGACTTTGTGTATAACAAGAGTCCGAACACCATCATTAGTGTCTAACGGGTAGCAAGGAGATTGTATTTCTTCGACTACAATTCCCTGACTACTACACAAAGGATCTTTACTTATAAGGTATCTTAACCAACCATGTATTTCTCTAAATAAAAGCATCGGCTTTCCCTTCTTCGTTACCACTAGAAATGTTACAACTGGAAAATGTTACTTACCTTGACTCCTAAACCTAGAAACGTAAGCTAGGGTGGCCGAAATTTTCGTTACACCATCGCCATCACTTGTAATAGCATCCATGTTCTTTCCGGTAAACCAACATCCTTTGTAATCCCAAGTTTGATATTTACCAGTATTACCACGAATCCAAAATTCTTTCACAGTAAAAGGTCGAGTCTGGTCAATTAAATCATGGAAAGTTGACGCAAAACCGAACGCTATTTCCATCTCACTGTTCCATACCTCGGCACGAGTTACGGCAATGGTAAAACCTGTGGCTTTGCCTGGGATGAATTCTACAGGACGGCCAAAACTATTATCGGATAATTCATAAAGATGGATTCCTTCTCTTGTGTAAGAGTCGGGCTGCCAAGATTGAATCCGACCTACAATTTTGTCGTCACCTGCAGTAATAGTTACACCGTGATAAACCTTTGTAGTTAAAACGCCTTGGTCAGTGTTTTTATAGTCCAAAGCAGTGACTGGCTTAACGCCATAGCTGTTAACTGATCCTCTATTTGCTGCTGTGTTAAATACACTCATTATTTGCCTCACTTAATAAAAGTTTCTGTATTTTAATCTGCATTGTTAAACACCTTCCCGAAAGGGAAGGTGTCATAGAATCTTATCTAGGGAAACCGCTTGCTAGATTCACCGTATACAAACCAAATACCCTCTTAGCTGTGGTGGCTAAGAAGTAATTGTACCCAATATGGAACAGCGTAGGATCGGCAGAATCTCGGAATACTAGAGCATCCGTATCGGCTTCGATATCTCGAACACCACCAGAAGCATCCTGATAATTTCCAATAAGACTACTTCCAACCAAAGTACTCAATCGAGATGTTAGGATAGATTGAAGAGTAACTACTCCAGTTTCAGCAGATGGGAAAACTAGAGAGATAAGAGAATTGTTAATTGTTCGACGAATATCTCTAGTTACAAATTGCTTTTGAACCATCTGGTTGATGTTAAGTGTGTCAGGAGAGAATGGATCGGTTGTGATATCTTCCTTAATACGATATACACCTTCACCCTCATCTGCAAAGAAGATGATATTATTACCACCTAAAATCTGATTTTCAGGATCAGTGTAGGTTTGCATCGTATCAAAGCTTGTAATTGCCTTGAATAATAAGGTTTCTTTAGGATCGGTGAATGAAGAGTTCAAAGCGGCAAGTGCAGCAGCAACAAACGAACCATCCAAAGTCACAGAAGTCGATGAATTGTCCTCAAGAGTTATCGTCTTAGTAGCGCGAGCTGGACCGAGCAAAACTCTTGTTCCATGAGCTGGAGACTGACCGTAAACTGCAAGAGTTTTTCTTGACAAGAAGACCAACGAACCAATTTCGATTTCACTTCCAATTGTAGAACCAATAGGAGCACCTACCCAAGTCATACTCTCGTGTAGCTCAAATGGATCATTAGCAATGTTGATGATCTGCAATTGATCTGGTAAGGCAGAGAAAAAGTTGAGAACAACTAGATCTGTAGCACGACGATCTTGTAAGAAAGCGTTAATACCAGCTTTAAAATCTTCTCGACTGTAAATACCATCATCATCGGCATCTTTTACCTGAATAATGAAAAGACCTGGAACCGCATAATCCCACACAATCTGAGAACCGATATACAAGTCATTTCTAACTGTAGACGGAGCTAAGAAAGCTTGGGTATCTGTTTGGCTCAAGAACAAGAACGGCCTGTTATAAAATTCGTCCGGTCTTAGGTATTTTGCAGAAAGATAATAGATCTGACCTGGAGCAGGTTCTCGGCCTCTCCAACGGTAGTTAACCGCGAGATCGCCATTATCTACACTAAAGCCTACTGTTGTTATTACAAGGTAAGGTGTGTCGGTAACTTGTGTGTAAGTAATTGGATCACCTGTAGCAACTTCAGTAAGACTTAAAATCTCAACAGGCATATTGCCTAGAGTAATGTATCTATTACCTGCTGTGCCTGTTATCCTGCCTGTCGTATCTGTCGCAATTTCAGATGGATTGCTGAATGTTTCTGTTTCTTCTCGTAGTAAGCTAAAATCTAACCCACCTAAGAAACGAGCTTGCATATTAAATACATCGCCTGTATCCAACTGAGATCCGCCTGGGACCATATCAACCATGGAACTTAGGTATGTATTTCGAACGTAGAATCGAAGCCCGTCAGGAATTTCAAAGCGACCTTGATTCGTAGCAGTGTCCGCTGCCCAATTTCCGAAACGTCCTTCTGGCGTATCAGTTAAAAAGGCTCCAGCGACTGTTGTTCGATCAGATGCCGGATAAGCAACGGCACCAACTGTAAATTTGGTATTTCGTACTGCTTCTTTTCCTTTATAGAAAATTCTAGGAGCAGCGACAGCAAAACTAAACAAATCACCTACGACAAAATGAGTGGCTCCAAAACTAAAAGTGGCCTCAATACCTGATGCACCTAGATCCTGAATCAAACTAGTCGGAGATGCCTCATCGATAGTGAACGAACCTGAAGCCATCATCGTCCCGTAAGCTGCCCATGCTATGGTTGCGGTACGTGCAGGAGAAACTCCAGTAACTTCAATAACTTTCAATCTGAAAGTTAGGTTATGTTCTGTATAAGCATAGTCTGCAGGTAACGAACTGATGTCAACATCACCTGTACTCAATGGCATGAGACTTGGAACAACAGAAGAAAACTCAGTAAATTGATTGTCATTCAAGTTCTTAGGATCGATCTCGATTAAACTTGGACCATTTGCTTGGAAGTAGAAAATGTCACCGAGAGTAAAATTACTTGCACCAAAATCAAGGTCAAGTAAAACACCAAGCTCAAGGAGTTGAGTGTAGGAGCCTGGATCTGTTTCATCAACAGTAAAGACAGGAGCATCTTCTGCTACGTTGAGAGGAACTGACGGTAATGCGTTATTTCCAAAACTAACTGGAGTAGATGTCCACTTAAATTCAGCAATTCTATTTGGAGTCGCGCCTGATGAATTCGTACATTCCACCGAATAGACTCTATTATAAGAATGCGAATACAAAGCAGACGGATTAAACGCCAATGTACCCGAACCTGTTACTGCCGTGTCATTAATGATAGAGAAGCTTGTTGATGGATTTGAATTAGAAGGATCGCCAGCAGGTTCGTCAAGCTCATAAGTGCCTGTATAATCTTGGAATTCTTCAAATTCATGCTGCCCTTTTAAAACACTCATAGCTTCGATTTCTCGAATCTCAGCAGTCGCTTGAAGCTGCTGAATTGAAATCGCTGGGATCTCATCAATTACTTCACGAGAAGTCGATTGATAAGAAAGATAATACTGCGCCAATGGATCATAGGCAGAATCCACTAGCTGAACTTTTGTGTACTCACCACCGTCTAAAACATATGACCATTTATTAGGTGAAATCTCTACACCATCTCCTGTTCGGAGAGAAGTCGGAGCACTTTGATTTCCATCTGCTGGGAAATCAAGAACAGCCATAAATGGAGCAATAGAAGTGAATGACAACAATTCGTCGTTTACAAAAGATCGACGGATTGTATTATCCCTAATCATGATGTTACGATCGCCACGGCCCACTAAACATACGACGCGAACTTCATTCGGCAGGGTTCCGGCACCTGGAATGAAGAACTGACCAATGTAAGTACCCGCTTCAACGTATCGTGTTGTTGCTAAAGTTGCCATATATACCCTCTCTCTGCGTTTTTAAAGGGAAAACTCCCAGTTAACTAAACATTTTCAAATAATTAAACGAGAGGAGTTGAAAAATAAAACTCTCCTCTAATTAATCTTAGTAGCGGTGTTACGGTGATTTATCTGACGATTATGAACGGAACATCGGTAATGTAACACGCACTTCTATCACTCAATCCAGTGTCCGCAGCATTGCGGTCAACAACCAGCAAGAGCGACCGTCCTTGCGCTCTCGGTTGTAAAATATAAGGCGGTTCCGATGTAACAAGTGCAACTGATGGATCAGAAACTCCAAGATAGTAGGTATCCAACATCCCATCTATTAAAAGTGGGTAAGCAGCTCCTAGTGGAATTTCTTGGTTTGGTTGTAAATTAAGAAATCTTGGTAATGGTACTCCGTTCTCTCCTATCGTAGCTGTCGGAGGTAAAACGTAGGTAAAAGGTGGTTGTTTCAGTCCCAATAATGCTTCAAACTCACAGACAATCTCGACGGAACGTGTCCATACTGTTGTCTTAGTATCCCCTTCGATATTAACATTCGATGCTTGACCTAAAGTAATCCCACTTAATGGAAGCCTAACTTCCCAACTTGACTTAGGTTCTCGAAGGATACCGTTATTCACGATGGTCGAAAGTGGATTTATCATTGTTGAAATCAAGGTGGCCAGCGTACTGGTATCTTCTTCGGACAAAGTTGCTGTGGTTAGAGAGATGGAAACTTTCATATACGAAACTAAGAATCCTTCCCACGAACCATCGATGTTTAATCGACCGTGTACCAAATCATTTAGGCCAGTATCTATAATTTCAATACCCGTATCTATAATTAGTATTGATGGAAGACGGCCAATATTTTCTGCAAAAAATCTGGCCAAATATGTTTTTCGCAAATTAGGATCTGTCTTCATCTGCTCATCGTAGGTCAGATCCGTAACAAATTGAAGACCTACTGGAGAAATCGTAGAAGTTAAAAACTGTCGATTCACTCCATTCGGATTAAGAAAAGAGTCAACATACTGCTGCAGTGCTGACTTCACCAAAGTAACAGCTTTGTCCACCATTTGGTAGCCTTCATAGACTTCATTAAACGATCCCGAAGGTGGGACCAATGAATAACCTAGAGGTGGTGATTGCGTAGTCAAAGCTTACTCTCTTTTCTGTATGGGTAATAATGGGGTTGTTGTTCCTAATAATTCTCTCATACCTTCGAAAATTTGTCGCTGCTGTTCTTTAGGTAAGGCCAATACGGCCAATAGTTCACTTTCCGAAACACCGAGAATCCTACTTAGGTGTGAAACTCCAAGTTGGCGACTTAATCTACGAGACCAATATCCAGATTCCTCTTTTAAAATATCATCTTCTTCTAATGTTTTTAAATGCTTATATTTTCTTTCGATAATCTCAAGATGAAATTCAACTTCCCTTGTCTTCTCTGCAATTGATCTATCTAAGTTAGATTGCTTTAAACGTAGTCTTGGTATTTTGCGTAATCTTTTTTTGATTGACCAAAAAGGCCACAACGCTAAAGCATCGTCTATCTCGTCCTGAACTTCATCATAAGATACTCTTAACTCCTGCAACGATCCTTCTAGAGATTTAAGTTGCAAAATATGCTGCCAATATTCCCACTTTTCATCCCCTTGTTGATTTGAAGTTTGGAAAAACTCAATTTGAGTTGGAGTATGTCCAAACTTAAAGGAAAGCACAGCAGGAATACTGTGTATTTTATTTAAAATGTTATCTACCTTTTCTATCACACCAAACCCTTCGACTGAAAAGTAGAACTAGCTGCGGACATATGACCTGTCCCAACTAGATTAGTAACCGTTTGTATTGTATCTGTGCTGAAGTCTAACGCATCGATAATTTCTGATCCAGAGAAATATGCCTGATCCAAAGAATTACCTGCGGATGATAAACCAGCGACAGAATTTAAACTCGAAGGTAACGCTGTTATAGTGTCTGTTAGAAAAGCATAACGATAAACATTGCCAGAGTCTCGACCAAAATACCCATTTGAATTTGCAGCATCATTAGCACCAACAGCTATGTCAGAAAAACCAAAAGAAGCAACGGAAATACCTAACGTTTCTAATGTATAATCAAGTAATCCCAAAGCCGTAGAACCATCATAAAAAATGGCTCCAAATAGATGCGACGTAGCTGCTCCTTTTGAGACATGAGAAGACGCTAAGGTAGGTCCAAAGCTAGATACTGTCTCAGAAGCTGTACTAAAAGTTTCAATTGAGCTATAATTTGCTCCACCTGGCGTCTCACCTCCTGCCACATAGACCTTACTCCTTGTGCCTACTCCTGCAGCACCGCTACGAGAAGTTATTAAGGTAGCACCGAGATCACTCAATGTACCCGTACTATATTCATAAGAAGTAATTATACCTAATGGAAGTGGAACAGATGAAGATCCGCCTAAAATATAACCATACATAGAAGAGCCACCACCACAAGTATAACTTCTTGGTGAAGACATTGTGGCAGCAAGAACAAGAGTTGTACCCACATCAACTAGAACATTCCACACTAAATCTAAATACCCACTCACGTCTCTTCCACCAACGATGAAAAGAGATATGTTTGCTGTGGTTACTGCCGATACATGACTTTGCCAATTTAACTGATATGTTCCTGTTGCCGGAATTGCAGTGGAGAAACGGACAACAAAACCTTCAATTGTTGATTTCTCTACCGCGTATGTTGGGAGATAACTACTATCTTCCCCTATAACCCATTGGAGATTAATCCAAGAAGGTACTTGATCAAACGGTGTATCATAAATAACTGTGACCGAACGCATTCCAGGTAACAGGCTAATAACACCACGCTTTTCCCAACGAGTATCACTCGAAGGTTCTTTGAAAGAAAGAGTACCATCAGTTTCACTAGTTACAACATATCCATTTTCAGCCGGAAGTTCTGGAGGTAATGTTAATGTCGTGGATGCCGTAAGCGATGGTGATGCTTTAAGGGTTGTCGAATAAGTATCTGTGGCCTCAAAAAGTACCAGCCCACCACCAGTCCCGACTTTTAACAACTTACTTGCATTATCCCAAGTCAGCGCAGAATAATATCCGACTTTTTGTGTGTCGGTATAAACAGCAATCTGACCTGCCGTTCCCGCAGGTTCGACAAGAATCTCATACGATAATTGACCTGTAGTGTGATCAACAAGAAGAATATGTCCTACGCTCGCTGGTAACCCAGCAGGGATCAATAACGTACTGGCACTGATCTCATTTAAATCTGAATAATATGGAATAGCAGAAACAGTACCTGTATTTATCTTATTAGTAACCCAACTTAGATTACCTAACCCGTCAGTTATTAAAAACTGACCAAGAGATCCGTCAGCGAGAGGTAACTTCCAAGTTACATTGTCAGTCAATGCTGGAGCTGTCAATGCTGCGTAATAAGTGCTGCCGGAATTGTAAAAACGTAGACTACCACCATCCAAAAATTCTAACGCTTTACTACCATCGACATTATTAAGCCAAACAGAACCAGAAACTTCATTGCTCGCTGTGGCATAAAAAGCAAGACGTGTTGCTTGGCCTAAATTAACTTTACCAACAACAGTCGTCATGTCCACCCATTCGAATGAACCAAGACCGTCAGGAGTTAACGAAAAATTAGGCGAGCCAACATCTAATGCACCACCACCTGCTTTACTAAAATATTTAGTAGTTAAAAGTCCCCAATCAATTTCATTGGCATCTGTAGTCAACGCTACTCTATCAGCTACGTTAGCCCATGGATAAACTGCATCTTCAGCGGCTTGGTAGTACGCCAGAGTGTTTGGTGTTCCTACATTAACAACACCTCGACCAACCTCGATAAAACTTAAATTACCTAACCCGTCAGTCGTCAGTGCATAACCGTCAGAACCGTCTTCGGCAGGAAGTTTCCAAGTAGTTGTCGCTGAAAGAGTTGGAGCAGTGAATCCAATGTAATCTGTCCCTGTCGCTGGGAAAAACCGCAACTCAGCGCCAGCTAATAAATTAAATATTTTTAAGGTGTTATCGACTGATAAGAAACTTGTATCATCTACTTTAGTGTTTGTGGTTGGGTAGTAAGCAAGGAAATTAGCCTCACCAGCTAAAACCTCACCTGTAATATCAACAGCATTTGCCCAATTAAATCGAGTAGCACCGTCACTTACCAAAACTTGGTTTAAAGCACCTGCGCCAAGTGGAACATCCCCTGTAGTCGCTAAGAAAGACTCCACCAGAAGTTTCCATGTCGGCACACCTAAAGCAGAAGATGTTAGAATACGAGATGCTGTAGTTGTAAGACCAGAAACATCATTACCATCTGCTGCATAGTACGCAATTTGATTTGTTAGCCCAGCATTGACTGTACCATGATCGAAAACACCAAATGCAAGGTTACCAAAACCATCAGTGTGCAATACCGCTGGATGTGTTGGTGTAGGAAGACCATCCGTTGCAGGAAGAGTCCATGTGACAGTAGGGCCAAGAGAAACTGGAGCTTTAAATTCTAAATAGGATAACCCGTTAACCGTTGCTTCATAGAAACGAAGAGAACCACGATTTATTAATTTTAACGCTCTTGCTGTTTCATCCGTTTCTATAAAAGTGGATTGCGAGATGGTCGTGCCAGCAGGAGCCACACTATAATAAGGAAGTCTATATTGATTACCAGCGTTTATAACTGCTGGGTTTTTATCTACCCACTCGAATGAACCATCGCCCACAGCAGTTAATACCTGCGTTGCTAATCCTGAGCCTAAAGGTACACCACCTGAAGCCTTAAGATAAGTCGCTGCAATTAATCCCCACTCTAATGCACCAGCACCTGTACTCAATAAAGTACGAGACGCAACTGTAGTCAAAGGACTAATATCATTTCCAGC